>Ga0099794_10000456_pt1 | contig 13682 bp, 4 predicted proteins | sample Rivendell_Oct201_10_FD_77320 | JGI IMG/M metagenome (GOLD analysis project Ga0099794, IMG submission 77320) | Vadose zone soil microbial communities from the Eel River Critical Zone Observatory, Northern California, USA -... | ecosystem: Host-associated > Plants > Roots > Rhizosphere > Soil ... | reverse complement strand
TGCGCGTCGCTGAACGTGGAGAAGCTCGCGGTCCGTCCCTGCATATTGGCGATGAAGCGTTGCTGGCTGCGGATGATGTCCGCGGTGTCGCCGAACTTGGCTTCCCGGGCGAAGTCCAACGCCATCTCCGACTCGCGCCACACCGCGTCGAGTGGATCGTTCCGCAGCAGAAGGCCTGTGACCGATTGCATCAGACCATAACAAGCGAAGGTCAGATCACCCGTCTCAATTGCGGTGCGAAAGGCGACCCGCATGGAATCGATCGCGGTCCCGATCGGCTGCGTCCAGAATGCAACCGTTCCCATCGCGAAGTAGACCTTCCCCTGGTAGGCGATGAAGCCATGCTTCTCGACCAGGTCGCATGCAAGCTTGGCGAAACGATAACCCTCGCCGTAACGGTGAAAGAGCGGGCCGAGGAAAAACCCGAGGAAGGCGCAGCTGTGTGCGGATGCACCGCAGATTCCGTGCTGCATGCTGACGTTCACCATGCGGCACAGGTGCAAGCAGCATAAGTGAAGGTCGGTAAAGTACGCGGGAGGAGTTAGGGCCGAGAGCACCTGCATGGCGGCCTGCAGTTCCGGATCGCTCATCATCGGCAGATCGATCAGACTCTCGATGGGGCGCCCATTGAGATTCTGCCAGACCGTCTCGTATTCGGCCTGGACCTGCTCCAAGGTCGGGTGTACCGGTAGGTCAATGCCGAACCGGCGCAGGCACGTGAGCGCGCTCTCGACGGCTTGCGGGTATTCGCCCTTCACGACATGCAACTGGACCTTCAGGCAGGAGGCGTCCGCGTACTCGACGTTCGAAGCCGCGCGCTGCAGTAACTCTCCAATCAGTTGCTCGGCCTTCTCGACGTGACTGGTGAGAAACTCGCACTCCGCGCGTTCTCGCCACAGGCTGAACGTCAACTCGTGCTGGCTGCCCCAGTCCCGCTCGTCCAACAGCGCCATGCCGGCCGCAAAATACGCGCGCGCCGACGCATAGGCCGCCGACGCCTTGGCCTTTCGTCCGGCACGCAGATCGATCGTCGCCACCTGCGCTTTCTCGTCGCGGTCGATCAGCCGCCCGGCGCCCCGATTGAGCTGGTTCGCCACATCGAAAAGATGCTCGGCGAGCTGGTCCGCTGTCATGCTCGCCAGCAGCACGCGGCCGATGTGCAGATGGATGTCGGCACGGTGATCGTCGGGAATCAGTGAATACGCCGCCTGCTGGATCCGGTCGTGCAGGAATTTGCAGGTGCTCTCCCGGTGGAAGACGAGCCCGGCGCGGACGGCTTCCCAGAGGGCCGCGTGCATCGCCTCCTCCGTTTCCCCGTGAACCAGGGCCAGGGTGGCGACCTCGGCGACATTGCCCAGGCAGGCGAGCCGTTTCAGGGCTTCCTGGGTGGTGGCAGAGAACCGCTTCAACTTCGCGGCCATGAAATCCACGACGTTGTCGGTATAGCTCTTGGCGCGGATGCGTTCGATGTCCCATTGCCAGGCTGCCGCGACCGGGTCGAACGCGAGCAACCCCTCCTCGGCCAACTCCGTGAAGAACTGGATCGCAAAGAATGGATTACCGCCGGTCTTCTCGTGCACCAGGTGCGCCAGGGGCCGCGCGCGCTCCGGCTCGGAATGGAGGGCGTCGGCGACGAGCCGGCCGACATCGTCGAGCCCGAGGGCCGCCAGCACGATCTCACGCACACGCGCATCGGTTTTGCGGATCGCATCGAGCGTCCGCAGAAGCGGGTGCGCGGGGCCGACCTCGTTGTCCCGGTAGGCCCCAACCACCAATAGATTTCGCACCTCGGAATGCGTGATCAGGTACTCGAGGAGGTCTAGCGTCGCCGTATCCAGCCACTGCAAATCGTCAAGAAACAGGGCGAGCGGGTGCTCCTTCCGCGCGAATACGCCGAGGAAGCGCCGGAAGACCATCTGGAAGCGGCGCTGCGCGTCCTGCGGCGGCAGGTCCGGGACGGGTGGCTGTTTTCCGATCACGAGCTCCAACTCGGGAACGAGGTTCGCGATGAGTTGGCCGTTCGGGCCCAGCGCTTCGCTCAGGGCGTCCCGCCACCGGCCAATCTCCGCCTCGCTCTGGCCCAGCAGCGGGCGCACCAGGCTCTGGAAGGCTTGGGCAAGGGTGGCGTACGGGATGTCGCGCTTGTACTGGTCGAATTTGCCGGACGCGAAGAGGGCGCGCGGCGGCACGAGGGCCTTGTGAAGCTCGTTCACCACCGAGGATTTGCCGATGCCGGAAAAGCCGGAGACCAGGACCAACTCGGGAGGTCCGTGAGCGACGACGCGGTCGAAGGCCTCCAGCAAGGTGTCGATCTCACGCTCCCGCCCGTACAGCCGCTCCGGGATCAGCAGACGGTCCGACGCATCTTGTGTACCGAGTGGGAACGGGTCGATCCGCCCGAACGCCTCCCATGCGGCAAGGCACCGCCGAAGATCAGCCTCGACCCCGGCTGCGGTCTGGTAGCGGTCCTCTGCGGTCTTGGCGAGGAGCTTCATCGCGATCGCCGAGAGCGCTCCCGGGATGCCCGCGACCCGCTCTTCGGGCGACACCGGTTGCCGCGCGATATGACAGTGCACCCACTCCATCGGATCGGCGGCCGTGAAGGGCAGCGTCCCCGTCAGCATCTCGTAGAAGGTGACGCCGAGCGCGTACAGATCGCTGCGGGAGTCGACCGAGCGGTTCATCCGACCCGTCTGTTCCGGCGCCATATAGGCGAGCGTTCCGGCGATCACCTCGGGCGGCTCGGGGCCCCGATGCTCGCGGGGCAGGCGGGAGGCAATGCCGAAACCGGTGAGCCAAGCGCGGCCGCTTGCCATGTCCACCAGGACATTCGCGGGCTTGATGTCCTTGTGGATGAGGCCCCGCTCATGCACCTGGCGGAGTGCAACCGCGAGCGGAATGGCGAGGCGAAGGAATTGCGTCACATCGAGCGGCCGGCCAAGCAAGCGATCGAGCGGCTCGCCGCCAGGATCTTCGAGCACCAGCGTCATGCGACCTTCGCGAGGGGCGAGTGCCACCGGCCGCACTGCCCAGTCAGGGTCGAGCAGAGCCCTGAGCGCGTATTCGTGTTCGAGCCGCTTGAGGGACTCGCGCGCAGTGTGTTCCCCGGCTGGCGCGACCAACAGGATTGGATCCAAGCCGTCGCCGGAGCCTCGGTAGAGGGTGACCTCGCCCTCCCGAAACGCCGAGAACACGTAGCTGGAGAGCTCCGTCATGGATGCGTTATCCCGATCGCCGCGGCATCTGGCGCTTCGGCTGAGGCGTCGGCGAAGCGACAGGACCGATGGAGGCGCGTTCCGACAATTCGACGCTCCTTCCTTCACTGGACCGAGCGTCGCCGACCAACTCGCAGCGATCTATGCGCCGCCGCCACGGTGAATTCAAGGTGGGCTCGCCACGCGGTGCGCCATGGGCCCGACGACCGGCCGACTGCGAGGCCCGACTGGAGCACGGCTTGCCGGAGACGGAACCGCGGGTGCCCGCAGAACGCTCGGGGCTGGAATCTCTGCTGTGTTGACCCACCGTGATACTCGCACGCGGTCAACACAAAGAGAGTTCGCGATCGCGACCGGGCACCACCCTCAAGCAGCGTCCAGCCGAAGCTTGCGCGCAGCCTCGAAGCGACGGGCTACGTCGGGCCAGTTGAACACGTTCCAGCACGCGCCAAAGAACTCCGCTTTGCGGTTCTGGTACTGCAGGTAGTAGGCGTGCTCCCAGGCATCGAGCACCAGCAGCGGCACTCCGCTCTGGTTCAGGTTCGACTGGTGGTCGTAGATCTGCGTGATCAGGAGCCTCGCTCCGAGCGGCTCCCAGACCAGCGCGGCCCATCCCGATCCCATGATCGAGCCCGCCACCTCGTTGAACTGCCGCCTGAAGGCCGGGAACCCGCCGAAGTCCCGTTCAAGGGCGGCCTTCAGCTCTCCCGCGGGTTCGCCGCCGTCCCGGGGCGAGAGGTTGCGCCAGAAGATCGAGTGCAGGATGTGGCCGGACAGATTGAACGCTAGCGAGCGCTCCAGCGCCGGAATGCGGTCGAACTGCTCCCTGGCCCGCGCCTCGTCGAGGCGCTCGATGGCCGCGTTGGCGCCGTTCACGTAGCCCGCGTGATGCTTGTCATGGTGCAGTTCCATGATCTTGCCGGAGACGTGCGGCTCGAGGGCGCCGTAATCGTAGGGCAGGTCAGGTAGCTTGTACTGGTTCATCGCTCTTCTCCTTGGAAGCTGCGTCGTGCCGGAAGCTGTCGCCTGGTCTTGCGCCTGCAACCCGAGATTCTGGTACGGCGTGCTTCAAGATCCCTGCCAATTCGCCGCACCCGCTCGCTTCCTTCATCTCCGCCCTGGATGCGCAACCGGGCAGTGTCCATTTCGCTGACACCATTGTCGACCGGCTGTGCATCTTCGCATGCCGACCGGACAGCGGAGCAATAAGGTGGGTCCCAGCGGGGGCTTCCATGCAGACGCGCAGGAAGGGAGTCGCCATGAAGGTCGGAGTCATCGGAGCAGGCAAGGTTGGCTCGGCGTGCGCATTCGCGCTGGTGATGCGCGGCGTGGCGGGCGAGGTCGTGCTCGTGGATCGGACTCGCGCCCGCGCCAAGGCGGTTGCCACCGACATCGGCTACGGCGCCCCTCTGTCGGAGCGCACCGACATCCGCGATGGTGACTACGCGGACCTGGCGGGTGCCGGCGTGGTGATGATCACCTCGGGAGTGAATGAGAAGCTGGGAGGCGCGACCGATCGGACGGATCCCGAAGGGCGCTTGCGGCTCCTCGACAAGAACGCGGACATCTACCGCGCCATGGTCCCGAAGATCGTCGAGGCCGCGCCAGAAGCCGTGCTCCTCGTGGTCACCGATCCGCCAGACCCGCTGGCGGATCTCGCGCGGGTCATCGCGAAGCATGACCGCGTCCTCAGCACAGGCACCTGGCTAGACAGCCTGCGCTTCCAGACGCACCTCGCATCCGTCTTTCACGTCCATGCTGCCTCGGTGGAGGCGCAGATCCTCGGCGAGCACGGCACCTCCGAAGTCTTCGTCTGGTCGGGGGTGCGGATCGCCGGGGTCCCCCTGAAGCAGGTCGTCTTGGAGCGCGGGATGTCGCTCGACAAGCTGCGCGAGGGAATCGAGCGCGACGTGCGCTACGCCAACATCGCCATCATCGAAGGCAACGAGGCCAGCCAGTACGGCATCGGCATGGTCTCGGCGCGAATCGCCGAGGTCGTGCTGCGCGACGAGCAGGTCGTAGTGCCGCTCGGCAGCTACAGCAAGAGGTTCCGCGCGACCTTGTCGCTGCCCTCGGTGCTGGGGCACGGCGGAGTGCGCGAGACCTTCCAGCCTGAACTGTCACCGGAAGAGGAAGAGCTGCTCGCGCGCAGTGCGGAAACGTTAAGGAAGGTGGCGGCGCGCGCCGGCGCTTCAGCGCGATGACGCCCAGGTGAGTCATGCAACGCGCAAGACGGGTTGCTGCCGCGGGAGGGCAAAGGACGCGATGAAGGCGACCGCCAGGAGTCCGATGTTCCACGCGAGGGCAAACGACGAGCTTGGATCAGCGGCTGGCGCGCGCCGCGCTTGCCGGAATATCCACCGCAGACAAGGCCCCCTCGTCCAGATGGATCTCCGCGCGCCCCTCCAGGGCTGCATAGAGGTCGTTCTCGGCGCGCATCCGCCGCTCCGCCGCCAGCCGCGTCCGGATCAGGTTGCGCAGGGAAGCGACGTCCGCGTGGGTCGCCTCCACCCGTGCGCGCAGCTTGATCAGGTGGAACCCAGCGGGCGTTTCGATCATGCGATCCGCCAGGACGTCGTTGCCCCGGAGCGCGAACGCCGCATCCGCGACCTCGGGCCCGAGCCGGGCCTCGAGCTCAGGTCGGGAGAGCAGCGGCAGGTCGCCGCCGAACGCCTTGCTGGCGAGATCGTCGGAACGCATGCGCGCAGCAGTGGCGAAGGCATAGTAGTCACGCGCCGAGCGGAGTTGGAGATCGCGCAGCAGCGCCTTCGCTTCCTGCAGCCGCTTCTGCCGCTCCAGCCCCGACGCCGGCGCGGCCACGAAGAGGTCGGCGAGGCGAGCCCGTTCGGGCTGCTCGAACTCTGCGCGGCGCGCCTCGAGCCAGGCCTGCAGGTCGGCGTCAGTGATCGGACGCCGGGCGAGCGGCTCGTCGACTTCGCCGCGCACGTAGAGGGCGGCGAGCGCGCGCCGGCGCTCTCGCGCCGCTTCCGGCGAGCGGTCGTAGCCCTTCGCGACCGCGTCCTGCTCGACGAGCTTCTGCCGCACGAGCTCCTGCGCCGTCCGCCGGCGAGCGGCCGGATCCGGACGCGCCAGCGACCCCTGCTCCTCGAAGGCGGCCCGCAGCTCGGCTGCCGTGATGCGGCCGCCGCGAAAGGTCGCGACCGTGGCGCTGGAGTCGGGGCCAAGGGCGCGCCGGTCCCTCCGGCCGCCGGCGACGAAGCCGGTCGCCAGGCCGAGAGCGAACAGGGAAAAACCGATTGCCCAGGCGCGCCATCTCTGCATCGTCGACTCCTCAGCCCCGCTTGTGGTCCAGAACCTTGGCCGCGAACTCCTCGAAGCGGCGCGCCGCGTCCGGGTCGTGCCCCGCCGCGAGACGTTGCCGGCCCTCGGAGGCCACGGCTTCCATCGCCGTCCGGTCCCCCACCACCGACGCAAGCGCGAGCGCGCGGGTGTAACGCCGCCCGTCGAAGGGCGAGTGCCGGTATCCGGTGCTCGGATCGTGCAGCGTAGCGAGAGCCTGCCGGGGATCGGAGTTGCGATCGAAGTACGGAAACAGGATGGTCTCGGCAGCCTGCAGAAGGCCAGCGACCGCCGCCTCCACATCCTCCGCCGCGGCGATCTTCCAGCGCCGCTGTTTGCCGTCGATCAGGTTCCCGATCTCGTTGCCCATGGTGGTCGAGTCCCGGGTATCCAGGCCGGTCAGCTCGCCGACGAGCTTCTCGGCCGCGTCGATCCGGAGCCCGTAGTCGAGCACCACGTCGAAGTCGACGTCGTCGTGTCGCACCAGAGCCACGTGCAGCACGTCCATGCGCCCGTCGCGATGCCTGCGGGTGAAGGTCTGCGGCTCCTTCTTGGTCGTCCTGTATCCGTGTCTTGCAAGCTCTTCCCCGAGCCGGGCCAGGAGGGCGGCGCTGTTTTCCTTGTAGCGGGTCATCTCGTTCGTCATTCCCTCGGAACGTGCCTCTCGATCACTTCCTGCACCTTGACCAGGCCTTCCTTGCTCGCCTCCTTGAGCTCGCGGGGCGCATTCTTTCCGACGAACTTACCACCCTCTTTCACCAGCGCCGCATCCTTCCCCAGCTGGGCGGTGCTGCGCACCGCCTCGCCCGACTTCACCTCGACGGCGACGATGCGTCCGTCCGCCGTCCGGATCAGGTGATCGACGACCCGCTTGCCCTTGGACGTGTACACGGACACCTGGCTGCCAAGGATCTCGTGGCCCTCGGCGAGCAGCTCCTGCTTGACCTTCTCCTCGGCCGCCTTGCCTGCCGCCCTGTTCGCCGCGACGATCTCTGCCTTGGTGGCCTTGGCGACCTTGCCGGCCTTCCCCACCTCTTCAGCCGCCTTGCCGGCCTCCACCGCGTGCCCAGCGGTTTCGGCCACCTTGACCGCCTTCGCCGCGTCCGCTGCATGCGCGGCCACCTCGACGGCGTGCGCCGCCTCGGCGACCTTCTTGGCGGTAGAGGCAACCTCCGCCGCCTCGTGAACCTTGTTCAGGACCTGGAGGCCCTTGACTCCCGCCCGCACCGCGCCCGCGCTGGGCAGCGGCGTCGCGAGCGTGACCACGTCCAGTGCCACGAAGGCGATGTTGGTCAGGCTCGGGTCCTTGATGGCCGAGGCGACGTCGATGACCAGGAACACGACGTCGAGCGGCGAGCGGCCGTCCGGGTCCGCGTAGCGCACCGGGCTGCCCTGCGCGTACAGGTAGCCGGAGAGCAGGTGCGGCTGGTGGACGTCCACCCGCAGGAGGGCAGGATCGTTGCTCACCCAGCGCGCGAGCCGCGAGTCGTAGTAGCGGGCCCCGAAGTAGGTGAGGTGCGTTTCCTCGTCGAACTCCTTCCCGGTGAAGAGATAGTCTGGCGTCCGCGGCTCTGGCCCCGGGTCTTGGTCGAGCTTGGAATCGCGCCACACGTCGCCGTACGGGAAGTACTCCACGTGCTCGTGCACACGACCCGCGCTGTCCGTCATCCAGCTGGTCGAGCCCAGATGATCGGGGTGGTAGTAGTACGTGGCGGATTGCGAGCTGGGTTTTGGCAACCCGTGCGGAACCACGCCGACGAACGTGCACTTCTTCGGCGTATTGCCGCTGGAGCTGCAGGCGGGCAGTTCGGCATCCCTGTCGACGGCCGGCGGATCGAAGAGCGCCACCTCCTCCGCGACGGGAATGAGCTTCGAGGCGATCCGCGCGCCCGCCGCGAAGACGTGCTTGGTGGCGTGGTGAGCGCCCTGGACGGAGAAGAACTGGCCGACGGTGAGGCTGGGGGCGCCCCGGCCGAACTTGACCACGCGCTCGCCGTTCGCGTCGTAGAGGAACCGGGTCACGTGGCCGCCGCCGTCGACGACCTGGCGGAGCCAGTTCTCCTCGGTCCAGTCGTAGCGGCGCCAGTGGTCGTGGCTGGCCGGAAGGGCGGAGCTGCCAACGTCCTTCGCGCCCGCGCAGCTGCCGCCGTGAGCGCGGCACTGGATCGAGGTGTTGCCGTTCGCGTCATAGGACAGCTTCAGATCGCCGATCGACGAGGCCTGGTGCGGCCCCGCAGACGGCGTGTACTGGTAGGCGTAGTCATGGTTCGACTGCGGCGGCTGCTCCGGATTCCCGCTCGGTCCGTGGAGCAGCTCGCGCACCTGGGTGTTGCGCGTCAGGTTGTGGATGTCGGAATACGCGTAGCTCGCGAAGTACCGATCCAAGAGGCCAGGCCGCGCGTCGGCCGACGCTCGCGCGCCGACGAGGCGATCGAGCGCGTCGTATTGGTAGTGAGCCGCAACGGGTCCGCTGCGGTGGTGTGTCGACGGCGCCAGGCCGTTGACCAGATCGGTCAGGTTGCCGACGCGATCATAGGTGTACTGCAGAAGCTGCAGCGCGCGGCCGGAAGGCGTGATGGTGCTCAGCGTCGAGAGCCGGCGGGTCCTCGCGTCGTAGCCGTAGCGGGAGACGACGCCGTTTCCCAGGCTCATGGAGACCCGAGCGCCGAACTCGTCGTATTCCACCGCGGCGAGATACGTCTCCACCGCTGCGGGGGAATGCGGCGCCGGCAGTCTCCGCCCCACGGCCGATGTGACCTGCCCGCCGCCGTCGTACCGGTACGTGAGCGTCTCTCCGTCCGGATACGTCAGCGTCAGCATGCGGCCGAAGCTGTCGTAGCTGCTCCGCGTCTCGAAGGTCCGGCTCTCGTTGCCGGGGACGAGCGGCACCATGGTGCGGGTCGAGCGCACCATCTCGCCAAGACGCCCGTAACCACGGGTCTCGACGCCCGCCTCGTCGACGATGCGGGTCAGGCGCCCCGCGGCGTTTTCGGGCGCGCCGGGCGCGCCGTACTCGAAGGTGACGTCGCCGGAGAGCGGCCGGACCACGCGCGTCAGGTGCGTGAGGTCGTACTCGTAACGCAGCGCTGCCTTGAGCGCGCGCAGGTTCGGGTCCACCTTCGAGATCAGGTTGCCCGCATCGTCATACGCGTACTCCGCCAGCCCTGAATCAGGAGAGGTGACCGACGTCGTGCGGCCGCCCAGATCGTTTCGCACTTCGGTGCGGTTGCCGGCCGCGTCGATGATCGTCTGCAGCTGGCCGATCGGATCGTACAAGTAGCGCGTGGTCGGCGCGCGCCCTTCGATGCGCTCCTCGACCGCGCTGACCCGGTGCTGGCCGTCCTCGAAGTGGACGTGGCTGTGCCCCTCGGCATCGATCACCTCGGTGCGGAAGCGCACCAATGCATCGCCGGCCGCGGACCCGAAGCCGTACCGCGTCGTGGTGATCGAGCCGTCCGGCGCCGAGAGCTGGATGGTGCGCCCGAGGACATCGCGCGCGAAGAAGGTCGGGTTGCGGGCGGGCAGGCGCTCGTAGAGTGTCTTCGCCCCCGTCGAGAAGCGCGCCTGCCCCTCCGCGGCCACGCGTCCCATCGCGTCGTACTCGACGCGCCCGGAAGCGGTGAAGCCCTGGACGCCGCGCACGTCGGCGTCGGTCCTGGTCTGGACCTCGCGTCGCAACCCGTCCTGGAAAGTGACGTGGTCGAGCGTGAGGCCGCCGTCCGGCTTCGGGTTGGGGAGCTTGTTCGCGGTGACCGCCCAGGCCGGGCGGGCGTCGAGGTTGTACGACACCGCCACCGTCGGGACCGCGCTGCCGAGCGGATCGTTCGGCCCGAACAGCGCCTTCAGGCGGCCGGCCTCATCGAGCACGCGGACGGTGGTGTTCCCTGCCACGTCGGTGCTGGCCAGCACGTCTCCGAACCCGACATCGTAGGACGTGCGCGAGACGTACCCGAACGAATCGGCGATGGTCTCCACGAACTGCCGGGTGGTGGGCTCGTAGGTGTAATCGGTCGCGTACCGCTGTCCGCGGGCGTTGGCGGGCGCGGTGTAGTGCTGGAGGTTGCCGTCGTCGTCCCAGACGAAGTCCCCGGTGGCGATTGCGCCGGCGCCCAGCGCCGTCCGCAGCTCCTGCAGGTTGCCCCGCGCGTCGAAGTCCGCCCAGCGCTCACGCAGCGCCGGGCCCTGCGGCCGCGGGCCCGCGGCGATCCGCACGTGTGTGGGGCGATCGGTCGCGTGCAGGCTCTGTGCCGCGCCTCCTGTGAGGTACTCGATGGTCGCCGAGAGATCGTCTGCCGCATCGGCGACGTCCCCCAGCTCGTCGAATTCGATCAGGTTGCCGGTGGCCAGGTCGTACTGGAACTGCTGCGCCGTGGTGATCCTCGGCTGGCTGAGGCTGGACGTCTCGCCTTCGTACGAGCGGCTCTCGACACGGTTCAAGCGCACCCAGCCGGCGCTGCAGAAGTCGTCCGGCAAGAGGAAGAACGGAGTCGCCGCGCCGCAGTCCGCGGCCGCCGCCGAGATCAGGGCCGGCGTGTCGTCGTAGAAATGCAGCTCGGTGCTGAAGAGCTGTCCCGAGGCGTCGCGCAGCTCCTCGGAGGCGAGGAGCCCCCGGCGGCGGTAGGAGTCGGTGAGGAAGTGCTCCGTCAGCGAGCTGCCGTCGGGCCGTACGGTCTGTACCGTGTCGAAGCCGAAGAACTCGCGCTCGGCCCGGTCATGGTGCCCCCCGGCGTACGCGACCGATGTCGTCAGCTCGTGGCCCGGACCAACCTCCAGTCCGTCGTGCAGTTGCACGCCGACCAGCACGTAGCGGTTCTCCGGCATCTCGACCGTGTTGCCCGCGCGGGCGTACGCCAGATCGAAGCTGCCGCCCATCGGCTCGTCGACGTGCGTGAGCAGGTTGGCCGCGCCATTCTGGTTGAGGCGGGCGAAGACGGCAGAGGCGGACCCGTTGGCGCCATCCGTCTTGAGCACGTGATCGGGAAGCCCATCGCCGTCGATGTCCATGAGCGTGAGCTGGAAGCCCGAGATCTTCTTCGGGCTCACATCGGCGCCGCCGGAGAAGATGAGCCACGGCTCGAAGAAGGGCAGGATGGGGATCACCACGCTGGCGGTGAAGCCGGCGCTGGGAATCGCGGAGTGGATGGCGGTGGCCTCCAGGCCGTCGGCGCCGCCGCCGAAGCCGAGGCCGTTCACCACGTCCTGCAGCGCACCGATGGGAAGCTGGAGCTGCGGCTTGTCCACCGGCCAGGCCGAGGCTGGCCATACCTGCTCGGGTCCGAAGCCGAAACCCGTGTTCACCTTGACCGTGAAGGACGAATCGCCGGCGCCCTTGCGGACCCAGTCGGGCAGGCCGTCGCCGGTGACGTCCACCAGCATCACCGAGGTACCGTTGAGGGTGCTCTCAAAGTTGACGGTCGCGCCGAACATCTCCTCGAAGACGAAGCCTGCGTTGACCTGCACCGAAGCGGCGGTCGTGCGCCGCACGACGTCGGGCGTGGCCAGCTTCTCGAGCACTCCCAGCGCCCCGGCCTGCCCGCCCCGCTCCTCGTCGTCGCCGGTGGACGCGCCCGCGACGCTGCTTGCCAGGCCGCCGACGAACGCGTCGGAGCTGCCAGTGCTGCCCCAGGCCGCGTTGGGAAGCGCGTCCTCCTGCTCGGCGAAGCTGGTGCCGAGATTGAGGCGCACCATCATCCGGTGGGTCGAGCGATCGAGGCGGACCTGGTCGGGCAGGCCATCCCCGTTGATGTCGATCAGCTCGACGTCCACGGCCGAGAGGTTGGCGCCGAGGCCCCCACCCAGGGAGCTCGGATACAACGACTCGAGGCCACGCACGGTGCCGCTCGCCGAGGTATTGCGGAACGGCTCCGAGTACCCGAGGCCCAGCGAGAGCGAGAGGTCGGAGCTCGCCTGGAGCGTCACTGGCGCGCCACCGGTGTCCTGCTGCGCGCGAACGCCCAGGGTCGCGATGTCGGTGAGCGTCGCGCCCTGGCCGTCCTGGGCCACGTCGATCACGCCGTCGCCATTCATGTCGCGAACGTCCACCTTCTGGGTGCTCGAGCCCGAGCTGACGCTCAGCGAAAGACTGGCCGGGCCGAAGGAGACGCCGAGGCCCGCCGAGATCGTCTCGCCGGCGCTGGCCCGCGACAGATCGCCCACGGCGAACAGCCCCTGCGCCGATCGGGAAGGATCCCCCGCCGGCGACAGCGCGCCGCGACGGCCGGCTTCGAAGCTGTGGCCGGTCACGAAGGCCGTGCCGTCCTGGCTCACGAACGCGGGCACCGGCGCGAGGCCCGGCCCGCTGGGCGTCTGGGTCCCGCGGGCGCGCGGCACCATCGGCGCGAAGAGCCGCGTGCGCCGCGCCAGAGGGCTCGTGGGATCGCGCAGCTTTTGCTTGGCGTCGAGGAAGCGATCGTGGTCGGTCGCGCCGTCGAGGCTCAGATCGATCGGGGCATAGAAGATGGTCGCGTCGAACGGATCGGAAGCCGTGCCGCTCCAGATCCCGTACCGCCAGCCGTGGAACCCACCCCCGAACGGCGCGGGAGGACCGTCGAACGTGACGTGCTGCGGGACGATGAACGGCACGCCGTCGATCGAGACCGACAAGGGCCAGGTGCGGAAGCCGGGCTCCGCCTCGGCGTGCAGCTCGAAGTACACCTGATCCCCGTGGCGGACGGGAACGCTCGCGCTGGCGCTCTCGCCGGCGTGGTGCTTGAGCACGAGCCGGCTGCCGACGCGCACACCCACGGTGTAGCTACCGGGCAGGTTCACCCCGGAGCTGGCGACGGAGAGCGTTCCCGCTTGCTGGATCACCAGCGGACGGATGGGGATGGGCTCGAACCGGCCGTGCACCTTGAAGTATGGGTCGGCGTCGAAGCGGAGCGATTGCGCTTCTGCGTCGGTCGGCGTGTGACAGCCCGAGCCGCTGCAGACCGAGGTCATTGCGCCGGAGGGCGCCCACGAGATCGCCGCCGGATCGATGGAGAGATCGCTGTCGATGCGAAACACCAGCGAGTCGCCCGCGGAGACGGAGACGTCGACCTCGAACGGGATCGCGCCCGTCGCCGCGGCAGGCAGCTCAGCCAGGTGCACGTCCGCGGACGAACCGCAGGCCCGGTCCGAAGGAGTCTGGCCCGCGGGGAAACGCTGCAGGCAGGCACGCACATCGTC
>Ga0099794_10000455_pt1 | contig 13695 bp, 13 predicted proteins | sample Rivendell_Oct201_10_FD_77320 | JGI IMG/M metagenome (GOLD analysis project Ga0099794, IMG submission 77320) | Vadose zone soil microbial communities from the Eel River Critical Zone Observatory, Northern California, USA -... | ecosystem: Host-associated > Plants > Roots > Rhizosphere > Soil ... | reverse complement strand
GCGTGTACAGCAGCGATGGCTGGCCTTCGCTTGGAAGGGAAGCTCCTAGCCACATCCCGGATCCGCCGATAAGCAGTATCCGGCCGTCATTCAGAGTGATCGCAATCGCTTCCCACCTGGCCACAGGAAGCGGTGCTGCCAGCGACCAGGAACGGGCCACTGGATCGCAGATCTCGGCTCTTGTCACGGGATCAGGACTCGTGTGCACTCCAATCGCGTCAGCTCCGCCCGCCAGCAGCACCCTTCCATCCGCGAGCAGTGCGGCGGAGTGGTCGTATAACCCCACCGGCATGCTCTCCGCGGATCTTATCTGTCCGGTTGTGTGATCCCAGCGCATGACTTGAGAGGTGGCTGCGGAGATCGGTGCGCCTCCTGGTGTGATGCCCGTCAACACGGTGCCGCCGGCCAGTAGGACATCGCCTGATCGGAGTCCGGTGGCTGAGAAATATGACCACTCGCCGGGGAAGGAGCCGGCATCGGACCACGCTCCCGACGTGGGGTCGTAAACCATGGCCTTGCGGGGGCCTGTGACCAGCACGCGGTGACCTGGAACGGCGGTGACCGTATGGAAATCGCTGTTGGTTCCGGTGAGGTCAGGCGGTACGTCGGACGTGGCCGTCCAGCGGTCTGCGAATGGGTCGTAAAGCTTGGCGTGACGATCCCCCTGCTGCAGGGCGGTCAGCCATACCCTCCCATCAGGGAGGAGGACCAACCGCGACAGCTCGATCGTTCCTGGCGAAGCTGCCGGCGACGCCTGTCCAGTGTTCAGGTCGACGACCTCGGCTTTGCTTGCGATGACCTTTTGCGGGTCGACTGTAAGGAGGAGGACTTTGCCGCTGCCGAGCGCCGTCGCAAGGAAGAATGGCGGGTACGGGCCTGCGTAGCCGATCCCGCAGGCGTTGCACGGCGGGGTCTTGCGGCTGAACGGCATGGTCCACGCGTCCGATTTGGGGTCGTAGACCTGGAACTCCGCGCTGTCATGTGCGGGAACGACCACCACGCGGCCGTCGGGCAGGAGCTGAGCCGAGCCGGTGTAAGAGTCCGTGGAGATTGGCTTGGTCGCGCCCAGCTGCCAATGGCCCGGCCCGGCCGGTACCCTCGGAGCGGCGGGCGTTCCCTTCGCCGATGTGTCGAACAGCTCAGAGCTCGCCAGCGAATCACTCGGTCCACTCCCGCCGACCACCAGGATGCGGCCGGTCGGCAGCGAAATCGCCAGGTGATTGCTCCGCGCGGTGGCGAGCCCGCCGGTGGCGGACCAGGAGCCGGCAGATGGATCGAACAGCTCGGAGGACGCGAGCCGCCCAGCCTGGTCGGCGCCGCCGGTCACGAGCACCCGGCCGTCGGTGAGGATCGCTGCAGCGTGCCCGGTGCGAACGTTCGCCAGGTCTGGGCCGGGCGCCCATTGGTTTTTGGTCGGGTCGTAGATCAGCGTGGAACGAAGAACCGTCGATCCGTCCGCCGCGAGGCCACCCGCGATGAGCGCGCGGCCATCTGCCAGGGCTGTGAGGGTGAATTGCTTTCGCGGAGCGCCGATACTGCCGGCGCTGAGCCATCGCCCCGCCGCGGGGTCGAACAGCTCGGCGCTGTCGAGCAGCCGTTCTGGGTTCAACTGGTCAGCACCCCCCACCACCAGGACCCGGCCACCCCTGAGCAGCACAGCCGAGTGCGCGAAGCGGCTGTGCTCCAGCGAAGGAGCGGTCGTCCAGGTTGAGGAACTGGGATTGAAGAACTGTGTGCCGGCCAGCGGCGACGTCTGGGTGCCTGTCCCACCACCTGCGACCAGCACGCGCCCATCCGCGAGCGTCGTGGCGGTCGCCCCGTAGCGCGGGACGCTCATGTTGGGCGCCTCGGTCCAAGTGCCGGTTGACGGGTTGTATGTCATCGCTGTTGCGACAGGTGGGATGGGGCTGTCAGTCCCGCCGAGCCACGGCACACCGCCAGCGAGAAGGGCGCGGCCGCCTGGCAGTGGCGCGGCGACTGCTCCCAGAGGGTCGCTCGAAAGCTTCGGTCCGACGGTCCATCCCCTCGCGGGGTCGTAGATATCAACGCTGCCGATTCCCGCTGCGTCGCTCGAGGCCCCGGTCACGAGCACGCGACCGCCTTCCAGGGGGACGCCAATCATCTGCCCCCAACGCGCGGTGCTGAGATCGCCGCCCGAGCTCCATCCCCCGGTCAAGGTCGCAGACACCGCCGAAGGAGATCCGGAAGCCGCCGGTGAAGGAGTATTCCTGCCAGCCTGAGGAGAGCACGCACCGAGGATCGCGCCGGAAATGCCCAGAACCAACAAGGCGCGAACCGCGGTGCGCATATGCCTGTAACGCGATTCACGCGTTCCGGTTTCGAGCGTGGGGCGTACCGTCATCGGTTTCAGCTCATCTGCTGGGGAACTGCAGATACGCGCTTGGAGAGCCAGGCATCCCCGGCGAGTTTGTCTGCGGCACAGCCGCGGAGTTGCCCGTTGCGAGGTCAAAGATGAATGTCCTGCTCGACAGTACGGCGAAATAGACCACGTGCTCGTCATCGAGCCAACCCTGGACTATTCCCTTCGCGTTCAGCTGGGTGATGCCGGAGACCGAAATGAGGTTGACATGGGAGTTTTCGGGGGGGCCGGTATTGCTACCGGCCAACTGGATGCCGTTCGGGGAAAGCGCTCCAGGAGTTGGGCCAAAGTCCATCCACGGGGCGAAGACGTGCTCGATTCCGTCCCAGCTTCTGTACCCCAACGCCATTCCACGACTCAATAAACAGGCAGCGCCGCCCCGCACCACCGGCCCGTGGACGCACTCGTCGCCCGTGCCGATTGTCGCCAGGCGGGCGCCGTTTGTGGCGTCGGCGACGTGGTACCCCTCGATCGTGAAATACGGGTTGTCGACGGTGTATTGGACAAGCCCGGCGGGACCGACTGCGATCACCAGATGCCCGTCGTGCCACCCGATGGGCCATTCGGTCACCGAGGTTGAGCTGAAAAGGTCGACCCGATTGCCTCCAGCGAGGTCCTGAACGAAGATGTTCGACGTCACCGTCGGATTTCCATAGGTACCCGGCCCCACGTAGTCGAAAGCGGCGACCGCTATCCGGAGGTCGTCGGGGGTTACCGCGACGGCATATCTGACTCGCGGGCTCGCGGGCAGATGGATTGCGGTTCCCGTGCGGCCGTCGGGCGTCAGGTAGCCGACGTCGCTGTCGCCGTCCAGAAAATAGGCGCGCGTGTCCGACGAAGTCACGAGAGGCGCACGCGGTCGAAACGCGATCTGGCATGTCGGGATCGGGCTACCTCCCATCGCGGGGCAGTTCGTGTAAGTCATTGTCAACGCGGAGGGGACGCGGGGCTTGGCTGAGGCCACGATGGTGCCGTTGGCTGAGACAAGCGCAACGTAGTAGCTCGTCGCTGGAGATGGTGTGGAGGCTTGAAATGGAGCGTCCGTGTGAACCAAGATGGCGAGCGCTAGGCCAGGTTGCGCCCCGGCCGAAGGAGATGGGCTCGGAGCCGGCTCTGGTCGGGCGGCAGAAGCACCGCCGACTGCTGCCGGTGTACTTTCACCGCCCTGCGGAGACGAACCGCAGCCGGTCGACAAAGTGAGTACCGCGCAGGCTGCGCTGAGAGCGAACCACCCGCGAACCGCCTTGCCCATATCCGCGATAACGCAAGCCGCCTCTCTTGGTTTCGGCGCCCGTTGTTTGCTCACGCTGAGCGCCACTTGGTGGGCATGGAATGGACTATGTCCTCCGTTCGCCGGCTCGTCTTCCGTAAACCTACGGATCTCTTACGGAGCTACACGTCCTCCGTATCAGCTCCCTGCGTCAAACAACGGGCTCACGCGTGAAAAGTTGACGGCCTCGGGTATGATCCCGCCGAAAGGAACGGATCAAAAGGTGCGGACACGCGAGGCTGGCGGCCACCTGAACCGAGCCAAACTGAATCCTGGACGGTTGCTGATTCGCCCCTATGCGCTGGCCGGGAATCCCAAAGAACTTCTCGTTACTCTTTTGTGCCTCGCTTTTCTAGGCGCCATCTTCACCGCCGAAATATTTACGCCCGATGTCGTCGTCGGTGCGTTCGCGCTTCTGCCCCTGCTCGCCGCGATTTGGGTGCTCTCAGCCCGGATGGCGGCTCTTGTGGCAATGTCGGCCTCTGTGCTCTTCGTCCTGGCCGTAGCGATAGAAACCAACAACCGCACTACCGTGATCCTCGTCGGAGTGGCTGTGTTCATACCTGCCCTCATAGCCCGGCTATACGCCAAGGGGATTGCCTCTCTCCTAACGAGCCGTCCTCACACGCGACCATCGATCAGCAGCTGGACGGCACCTCCGGCCCTTGATGGAGTAGACGGATCCGCATTGGGACTACGGTCCTTGACTCGACGGGAGCTTGAGGTCGCGCGCCTGGCCGCAGAGGGTTACACCGCGGTTGAAATTGGTGGACGTTTGAACATTGGTAATCGGACAGTCGAGAGCCACCTCGCGAGCGCTTACTCAAAGCTGCGAATCCGCTCCAGGCTGCAGCTGATGCGAATGGCCTAGGCTGGGTGCAGCGCCATTGAGCTGACGCGCGGACTCAGCGCTGAACCCTGCGCGTTGCGGCGCGGTGAGCCAGTAGCGACGATGGCACTCGAAGAGGACTCTCGTTTCAATATGGCTCCGGACCAGGGATTCGAACCCTGAACCTTGCGGTTAACAGACCGCTGCACCCCGTTCAGAAATGGCGCCTCGAATTCGCTGAGTGCCACCGAGTGCCGCCATTTGCCACGGTTTATCGCCGGCGTTGCTGTACGAACTACTATTGGGCGAGTCTCGTCGCGCGGTGTCGCCGCTGACCAACAGGCGGTAAATGCCATCTCCCATTGCCCCCCAATGAACGGGCCGACCCGGTTTCAGAGACATCGCTACGACGGGTTCCAATGGTTTTACAGACAGCCGCGGCCGATTGGTATTCGACGTGGTCCCCTGGGGCGGCCCAACTACCACGGCTTGAAAACCACATGTCGCGCAACCTTCTCGCGCCGGCCGCCTCAGTCTACTGCTCGTCCTGCGTCTAGTCGACCCGCACTAGTTTCGACTGGCCACAATAAGATCGGGGCCACACGATGACCGCTACGCAGCCAACACCACGGCTCAGCGTCCAGGAAAGGATCGCTCGCGGGCGAGCAGCACGCGCCAGGGTTCCCCGCTCCAGTCACGCGGCGTTTTCCCCATCTTCGCGCCGTCCCGATCCGGTTGCGTTGCTCGAGAAGCAGGCGGCGTCTAGAGTTCCGGAATTGGTCGCCATCCGGCACGGGCGGATGCTCGCATCGCCCATCACGTTCTTTCGGGGCGCGGCGCTTGTGATGGCAGCCGACCTGGCGTCGATGCCTGACTCTGGGATCCGGGCGCAGAGTTGCGGCGACGCGCACCTTGCCAACTTCGGCGCGTACGCATCTCCTGAGCGACGAATGGTGTTCGACGTCAACGACTTTGACGAAACGCTGCCTGGCCCATGGGAGTGGGACATCAAGCGACTGGTCGCCAGCCTTGCCGTCGCGGGGCGCATCAACAACCACTCGGCTGCCGTCCGACAGTCCATCACGACAGCTGCCGTCGCCGAGTACCGGATGGCGATGAACCGATTCGCGGCGATGCCGACGATTGACGTCTGGTATTCCCATATCGATCTCGACGACCTTCTGTCTCAAGTTAAGCGCCAGCTGCAACCAGCTGAGTACAAAAGGCTCACCCAGGACCTGGCCCAGGCGCGCAATCGCGACAACGAGCACACCTTTTCGAAGTTGACGCACATCGTGGACGGCGCTCCGCGCATCGTCAGTGATCCGCCGCTGGTAGTGCCGTTATCCGAGCTTTACACGAAGCTCGAAGCCGATCGGGTCTTGCGCATCCTGGCCGAAGTGAAGCGCGGGTACCTGGCGACGCTCTCCAACGATCGCCGGCAACTGCTCGCTGGGTACCAGCTCACCGAAGGAGCCCGCAAGGTCGTGGGAATTGGAAGCGTCGGGACGCGGACCTGGGTCATGCTGCTGGTCGGGAAAGACGACACCGATCACCTGGTCCTGCAGGCGAAAGAGACCGAACGGTCCGTCTTGGAGCAGTTCGTCGGTCCGAGCGAATTCCGGTATCACGGCGAGCGCGTTGTCAGCGGCCAGCGACTGATGCAGGCGACAAGTGACATCTTTCTAGGCTGGAACCGAATACGTGAGCCGGACGGCAAGGAACGCGACTATTACGTCCGTCAGCTCCGCGACTGGAAGTGGTCTCCCGACTTCACCGTTCTTTCGGTGGCCGCCCTGAAGGTATGGGGACGGCTTTGCGGTTGGACTCTGGCTCGGGGTCACGCACGCTCGGGCGACTGCATCGCGATTAGCGCCTACCTCGGCCAGAGCGACAGCTTCGATCGCGCCATGGTGTCGTTCGCCGAGGCCTACGCCGACCAGAACGAGCAGGACTACGCGGCCTTCCAGAAAGCAGTCAAGGACAAAAGGATCACAGCAGTGGCTGGGATCTGACCGATGAGACGCGAGTCGAGTCCCCGGAAAATCTGTCATCCGGCTGCGATCCGGCGGCGCCACGGAGCAGATCGAAATCGCCGATCAACAACCGGGTCGAGGAGCCACCGTCCTTCGTAGGCTTGCGGCCGTTGCTACGGCTACAGTCAGCGGCAGCAACCACCACGCGATGATTCCTCGCTGATTCAGCGCCGCTGTGATCAAAAGTGCCACCCCGACCGCCGCTGCAACGGTCCAGTCGTCGCCGACGATGAATCCGTACCAGAACCAAAAGAAGGCACCGACACCGGCGGCGACGCGTGACAGGGCAGTGCTCATCCAGCGACCACCCGCCTGCGCTCGATCCGGGTATAGCTCAGCGCGATGACCGCATAGAACGCGAGCAGAGGAAGGATTGACAAGTCGCCAGAAGGCCATTCGACGCCCAGACCTTCGAGGGACCAGAAGGTGCCGAAGGTTGTGAGTAGGATGCCGACGACCAACTGCAGGAAGCTGCGAGGGATCCGGTTGAACACTGCCGCGAAGGCTGTCCCGGCTGCGGCGGTCAGGACGAGCGCTGACGCAGCGCCAACGATGGCTGCGGTCATCTCGCGTGCGGCGAGACCGACCGAGATCACGATGAACGCTATCTCGACCCCTTCGAGAAGCACTCCTTTCAGGGCCAGAACGAACGCAGTCCAGTCCACGCCCCGACCAACCCAGAACTCTGAGTCGGTAACTTCTGGAATTCCCATCCCGGTGAGGCTGCGCGCGGCCACCCGCTTGATACCTTTGCGCAGCCACTGGAGGCCGAAGACCAGCAGCAGCACGCCGATGACCAGCCGCAGCGGACCGATCGGGACCGAGCCGAGGGCCAGGCCGAACACGACTACTACCGCAACCAGCAGCGCAAAGCCAGCGGTGACCCCGAACCACGTCGATCGCCAACCACGCGTGGCACCGACGCCGACGACGATGGCGACCATCTCGATGGCCTCGACCGTCGAGGCCAGGAACGTGGTGATGAAGACAGTCGCGGTTGCGGTCGTCATGTCTGGTGATAAACCCGCAGCTGGTTGACCCGATCCGACTGCGCAAAGAGGTGGACCAGCAGCAGGCCAGTGACAAAGCCGCCGACGTGGGCCGAGTAGGCGACGCGGCCCGAGGTCGCATCGCTAATCGAAGCGAGACCGCTGAAGAGCTGCAGCAGGAACCACAAACCGATGAAGACCCAGGCCGGAATCCGGGCGGTCCAGAAGAGGAACCCGAGTGGCACTAGCGTCCGCACGTGGCTTGACGGATACATCAGCAGGTATGCGGCGAGCACTCCGGAGATGGCACCGCTCGCGCCAAGACCGGGCAGGTTCGACCCCACGGAGGTGGCGATCTCGAGGGCGTTCGCGCCCAGGCCACATATAAGGTAGAAGGCGAGGTAGCGAGCACCCCCCATCGAGCGCTCGACGTGGATCCCGAAAACGAACAGGAACAGCATGTTGCCCAGGATGTGCGCCCACCCCGCGTGCAGAAACATCGAGCTGAACAGGGTCAGCCAGAACGGGTCGGGGGTGCCCGCGAACATGGCACACCGGTGCGTGTACTCGCACGGAACGAGCGAGTAGGCGTTGATGAAGGAGTTGAGTTCTGACCCCTGCCCTCCGAGTGCCAGCTCATAGAAGAACACGCCGAAGTTGACAACGATCAGGCCGATGGTGACGACCGGCAGGTGGTCGGTCGGGTCAGCTACGTCGTCCGCGCGGTAGGGAATCATTCTGACTGCGCCTCAAAGGACAGGTAATCAGCCGGAGCCTGAAGCTCGATGACAGACCCGCCTGGTTCGTGGCGCTTCATGCCCTCGAGGTCGGCATTCGACACTGCCAGTGTCGCTTCAGCTGCCTCGCGGTCAACGTCCGCGATCAGGGAGATCGGAACCAGCAAGTCGTGCTTGGTCGAGAGGTGGCCCGCCTCCAGAACGATGTACCGACCCTCCCTGTCGAAATCCTCGATCCTTCCGACGGCCACGTCGTCCGCCGTCCAGACCTCCTGTCCAACCGCGAGGCGAGTCTTGATTTGGCCGAGATCAACCTCGGACGTGACGACGGGCTCGCGGTCGAAGCCGCTTGGCTCGGTTGTCGTGGCGACCGTCCGTCCTTCCTTCTCGGCCACTTTGGTGTTTCGCGCAGGAGGACTTTTGAACTCGGCTTCCACAGCGCCTTTGAGCATCGTGAGGAAGATTTCGCGGTCATCGACACTTCTCACCAACCGATAAGGAACCCAGAGTCTTTTCTGATCGAACGCTCCGGTCCTCACCACCATCCAGCCATGGGTCCTGTCCGTCTCGTCGACGTAGCCGATTCTTGAGCCGTTGCCGTCGAAGACGGCGAGGCCGACCTTGACGGCCCGTCCGACGTCCTCACTGATTGTCCTATCCATCTATTTGCGTTCTCCTCCTGTTTGCGTTCTCCTCGACTGGAAATTCAGCTGCACGGTTGACTTGCGGCCATAGCTAATGGCCGCCTCGATTAGGTCCTCCAGACGCCACATCGATTCGGCGGCCCAGACCGTCTCGATCAGCTCAGCGAGCTGGCCGTCGAGAGGCTTGGGCGGGTCAATCCAACGCATCAATCTGATCACGACTCCAAGGTAGGTGCGTCGGCACACTCTTCGCATCCAGCAAATCCATAGTTCCTCTTGCCTGTCGGTTAGCCATCGACTCCCGCACGACGACCCGGATGATGTTGGCGGCCGGAATCGCGATCAAGGCACCCAGAATGCCGAAGAGTAGACTTCCCGCCAGGAAGGCAAGAAACACCACCAGTCCCGGCAGCTGATCGCCGCGCCCATAGATCAACGGGTTGAGCACGTTGCTCTCGATCTGGGAGTAGACGATGATGTACGCGAGGATGATCACAGCTTTGGTGGGCGAGATCATCAGGGCGGCCAGGACGATTGGAACCGCACCGAGCTGGGCGCCGACCATCGGGATCAGGTCGAGGATCGCGAGCAGAATCGCGAGGGGTAACGCGTAGGGGATCCCGAGGATCCGCATGCCGACGTAGACGCTCACGCCGGCGATTACGCTGATCGCCAGATTGCCCCGGATGTAGCCGTCGATCGCCCCGGCTGAATGTTCGAGCACACGGCGGGCAACTGGTTGATGCCGTGCGGGAATGAGCTCGGTCGCATGGCCGACCATATCCCGGCCGTCGTGAAGAAAGAAGAAGCCCATCACAGCGACGCTGACCGCGGCCGTTATCGAGCCGATGGTGGCGGCCGTCACCGAGGTGACCGAGCCAAGCGAGCCGGCCAGCTCTCCAGGAATTGCGTCGAGTTCGGGGCGAACGCTGACGACGAAACCGCCCAGGCCGAGCGGCCCAGCGATCCTGTCGAGGGCCTCGCTGAGGCCGCCTGGCTGCTGCAAGACCAGCAGGAGTTGACGGACCTGCTCGGCCAGCGCGGGCTCGACAACCGCCCCGATGCCGGCGAGTACGAAGATCAGCACCAGGTACACGAGCAGGATTGCGAGTGCTCGCGGCAAATGGTGACGATGCAGCCAGTCCACTGACCGGCTGAGCCCAATCGCCAGGAACAGCGCCAAGATGGTCCAGACGACGATCGTCTGCAGCTGGTAGATCAACCAGAGCGCAAGGGCAAGAAGCAGCGTGGTGAGCAACACCACCAGCACAAGCCGCGACAGCCTGGATGCGCTCATTGGAATATCGCGCCTCGCCGCGTGGCTTTGATGGCGGCCCCGAGTTCGCGAGCCGCGAACCAGATTGCTAGCACGAAGTTGGCAACCTCCGTTCTTGTCAGCCGGTTGAGTTGGGTGTTCATCCTCATCTGAAAGGCGACGCGCCCGTGGGGGAACGGGCGCGTCATTTGAGAAGGTTCGGATCTCCGGTTACGATTGCGGCTGCATGGTCGAGGCGACCGCCCGCTTGACGTCGCTTTGGACACCGTGTATGCGGAACGCGGCGTAGAGCCGAGTGGCGCCGCCGATGATGGCGTAGGCGCCGATCAGCCAGAGGATGGCCAGCGCACCCGTGCCGGGCCGGGCCGCGACCAGCACTCCGAAGGCGATCGACAAAACGCCGGACGCGGTCAGCCATCCAGCGCCCTTGACCACGTCGCGAAGGTCGAGCGAAGCGATGATTTCGAAAACACCGACGATGATGGCCCAGGCCGCGATGACGTAGATCAGCGTCAGGTCGGTGAGACCAGGGGCGAAGAACGTGACGACACCAACGACGACTCCGGCCAGGCCGCCAAGAACGTACGGGACCCAGTCGGTGCTGCGGTGTGCGAGCAGGTTGAGACCAGCCGCTAGCGCAAACGCCCCGTAGACGAGCGTGAACGCGCCGAACAGCGCGGTCAGCGCAACGAGCGAAATACCCGGCCAAAACAGCGTGATCGCGCCAAAGGCGATCGACGCCACGCCGGCGACCCCAAGATAGACGGCGCTGCGAGACATTGCTCTCTCCAACACAAAAGACCTCCTAGACCACTTTTCTGGCAGTGATCGACCATGATTTACGGCCGCCTCTTGACGACCTCACCACACGTTAGGAGTGGACCTGTGTAGGTCGAATCCGGGGAAGCCCTAGTTGTTTACGGGGGCGGTTCGTGGCGGCACGGGCAGGTGAATAACCCGCGCCCAATCGATTCGTGAGAACAGCCAGATGCCCGCGATCGACAGCAGCTCGAGAGCGAGCCATTTCGGATCGTGCCAGTGGCGCGTGAGGATCCCACCCAGCTGGTCGTTGGCGCCTTTGGCCGCCAGAGCCAGCAGCGGATAGCTGACCATTCGCCCAGGCAGAAATCCCAAGGCGACCGGCCACAGCTTTGCGCCGCTCAAGCCGGCGGCAATGAATAGATCGTTGGAAGGAATCGGCCCCAGCGAATAGATGAGGACGTCGAGGACGCCACGCCAGCCCGGACGTTGATTCAGCCAGTTGCCGAGCGCGGCGACATTTCGCTGCCTTCGATCGGAAAGAAGCCGGCGTCCCAACCTCGCGCTCACGTAATAGAGCCCGCACCGTCCCGCCGTCGAGGCGAACGCACAACCGATTGCCAATGGCCACACCGGCAGCTGAAATGCGATCAAGAAGAACGCCACCACCGCCCACGTGGGCGGCATGAAGTAAGGAACGACATTCAGCGTGAAGACTGCGGCCCATGCGACGAGGAGCCACTCGAATGTGCTCACTGAAATGTCAGCGCGTGTGCCTCCTGCTCCTCACGGAAATCGGCCAGCAGCATCGACCTGACGAGCTTGGCTCTCGAGTCGATGCCGAGCTTGCGATACACCTTCGAGAGGTGGTACTCGACTGTTGCCGGACTGACGAAAAGACGATGCGCGATCTCTGTGTTGCGGGCTCCTTGCGCCGCCATCCCCGCGACCTGGGCTTCCTGCGGGGTCAGGTCGTCCTGGGTGTCATAAGTTCGCTTGCGCGCATGCTCCCCCGTGGCCGCGAGCTCGATCTTCGCCCGCTCCGTGAGGTGGTCGACCCCCAGCGCGTCGAGCTGTTCGTAAGCGGCCTGTAGCAGAGGGCGCGCATCACGCCGCCGGCCCTGACGACGCAACCATTCGCCGAACAAGAGCTGCGTCTTGGCGAGCTCGAAGTTCATCTTCGGGTTCGACAGCAGCTCGATCGCTCGGATGAACCCGGCTTCAGCTTCGGGGCCGGTCGCAGCCATGGCCTCGGATCGTGCGAGCAGCGCAGTGGCAAGCGGTGTCTTGATCACTTCCACGTGCTGTGCGAGCTGTCCGAGAGCCGCATCCAGCATCCTTCGGTCGCCCCGCCTGACATCTGACTCGATCAGATCGGGCAGGACCCTTGTCATAAGGATCTGGTCGATGCGGACCATTAGTTGTTGCTGGACTGCCTGTCCGCCGCTGCTCATGCGATCAAGTTAGGTTCCGGAGCCTCTCTATCGCTTCTGTCTCACGACTGCCCTTTTTTGGCCGATGATCTAACGAGATAGCCGAAATGACTCAGTCGGCACTAAGTCATCTCACCAGCGAGCCCTGTAGGGCGCTTACCCAATCTGCTCGAGGAGCGCAGAATCAGTGCGGGGATGGAAGGGTCGCGGCTCATTGGGCGCGAACTCGAGCTGAGTCAGCTCGCAACCGCGCTGCGGGAATCGCCGGAGCGCGGAGGCGCCGTACTGGTCAGCGGCGCACCTGGCATCGGAAAGACCTCGCTTCTCAACGCCGCCGCCGCCGATGCTCGAGGGCTTGGCTACAAAGTGATCGCGGTAACCGGTCTTGAATGCGAGGCTCAGCTTCCATACGCCGGCCTGCAGCTGCTTCTGCAAACCGTCATGGCATCAGCCAGCACGCTGCCCGATCCACAAAAGGCTGCGTTGTTGACGGCATTGGGCATCCAGTCCGCCTCCTCGGCGCCCGAAATGTTCCTGGTCGCCCTGGCGACCCTCAATCTGATCGACGATGTCGCGGCCGATCAGCCGGTCGTCCTGATCGCAGACGACGTTCAATGGCTCGACGACCCAACCTCGTCAGTACTCACCTTTATCGCCGTTCGCCTTGAGTCGACCCGGATTCTGCTGCTGATCGGCTTGCGCGGTGGGTTCGACACCCCCCTTCGATCCGCGCAGCTGCCAGAGATTCGTGTGGAGCCTCTGAGCGATATCGCCGCCAGAGAGTTGGTCGACGCGGTCGCTCCAGACCTCGAGCATCCGACACGTCGCCGAATTCTCGCTCAGGCGCTCGGCAACCCACTGGCGCTGGTCGAACTCCCCCGGGCGTTGAGGGAGGAGACCGTTCAACAGACCGACCATGACGGATTGCCGTTGACCGACCGACTGGAGCGCACGTTCTCCGCTCAAGCCAAGCGTCTGCCCGAGAACACTCAATCCGTCCTGCTGCTGGCCGCCCTTGACGACGAACCCAGCCTCGGCGAGGTACTGGCTGCGGCTCGCATCCAGTCAGGCGAGGAAGTCACTGTCGATGTTCTGGCGCCGGCGCTGGACTCAGGCTTGGTCTCGATCGCCGGCGCCAACGTTCATTTTCGGCATCCGCTGATCAGATCCGCCGTGGACCAGGCGGCCGCTCCCGCACAGCGACGGGCCGCCCACGGCGCACTGGCTCAGGTGGTCGCGGATCCAGACCGCCGTCCCCGGCATCGTGCGGCGTCAGTCGTGGGCACAGACGAAGACGCCGCGGCCGACCTAGAGGGAACGGCAGCTCGCGCACAAGAGCGCG
>Ga0099794_10000454_pt1 | contig 13704 bp, 13 predicted proteins | sample Rivendell_Oct201_10_FD_77320 | JGI IMG/M metagenome (GOLD analysis project Ga0099794, IMG submission 77320) | Vadose zone soil microbial communities from the Eel River Critical Zone Observatory, Northern California, USA -... | ecosystem: Host-associated > Plants > Roots > Rhizosphere > Soil ... | reverse complement strand
GCGAACCAATGCCCAGGGCTTCCGCGGTAGCCGCGACATTGGCGTCAATGTCCCAGACCGGAAGCTCCGGGTGATATGTTCTGGAGACTCGTTCACGCTTGGATATGGCGTCGACGATGACCACACGTGGTGCCAACTGCTGGGTTCAATGGACCAGCGCCTTGAGCCGGTAAACATGGGACAAGGTGGCTATGGGGTTGACCAGTCATACCTGTGGTACAAGCGTGATGGCAGCATCTTGAACCACGACGTCCATATCTTTGCCTTTGTCACGGCGGATTTTTACCGAATGGAGACCTCGAAGTTCTTGGGCTACGGCAAGCCGATCTTGGACTTAGACCATGGCCACCTGGTAGTCAAGAATGTTCCGGTGCCCCGTCGGAGATGGTACGCTCCCTGGGCAACTCGTTCCGTGGCGGCCATTCGGCAGTTGAAGTCATACGAGCTAGCGGTTCGAGCAATAGGGCACCGTCGTTCCCGCCAGACGGATGGAGACGACGATACCCATGACCACACGTGGGAGGTAGCCTTAAAGGTGCTTGAGTCTCTGCACGAGATGAATGAGGCGAGGAAGAGTGTGCTGGTGCTACTTTGCTTGCCGGGGAAGGCAGACTACCTGAGCAACGCCTCGGAGATATGGCGGCGACGCCTAGCTGCCGAATCCAAGAAAAGGGGCTGGGTGTACATAGACCTCATCACTGAAATGCGGCACCTTGCCCCCGACCAAATTGAAGAGTTGTTTATCCCGCCGGACCAAATCCAATTCCTTTATGCTTCCGGCCACTACACTGTTGCTGGCAACAAATGGGTCGCGCAGAGGCTTTACCAGCGGATCTCAGCGTTGCCTCACCTTTCACGAAAGCTGGCTGGCGAGCACTAAGAACACTGCGCGGCGTGCCACGATGGGCGACGGTGGTTCAATACTCTGAGCTGTCTTGGAGCCAGTCGGCCTCCTCAGTGCTGTGTCAACGGTAAGCAGCCTGGTGAGACGCGGGGGATATGCCAGTTGATCGAGCCGAAGGATCGGTCCCAGCCACCACCACACAGAGTAGCGAGTTCCCTGCTCCGCTTGCTAGCAAGAAGCTTTTTCGACTATGAAGTTTTCAAGGACGAGGCAGTCCATCTCACTCTTGGAAAAGGTACGGAAGGCATCGGCGGGAGACGTCACGATGGGCTCCCCCTTTAGATTGAAAGAAGTGTTAAGCACGACGGGGACGCCGGTAGCCTGCCCGAAGCGCTCGATCAAGCGGTAGTAGCGCTGGCTTTGGTCGCGGAAAACAGTCTGCAAGCGGCCGGAGCCGTCCACGTGAGTGATTGCGGGGAGGATACACTGCTTAGACTGTTTGACCGGCACCACACATAGCATATAGCGCGCCGGGTAATGGTGCGCGGCGCGCGGCAGATCAAAGTAAGTTTCTGCACATTCCGAGAGGACGGAGGGGGCAAACGGTCGATACGGTTCACGGAACTTGATTTTGGCGTTGACGATATCTTTCATCTCCGAATTTCGCGGGTCAGCGAGGATGCTGCGATTTCCCAAGGCGCGGGGCCCCCACTCGAAGCGTCCCTGGAACCAGCCCACCACCTTGCCTTGCATCAGGTACTCCACGACCTCGTCCAGCAATTCGTCGTCTCTTGCGATGAAACGATGCCGAACGTTGTTCTGTTCCAAGAATGTGCCGATTTCTGCCGGTGAGTAGCCAAGCCCCCAATAGGCGTGATCCATCCGGAAAGTGCGCGGCCTACCCAGCAGTGTGTTGTAAGCCCACAGCGCTGCCCCCAGGGCGCCGCCACCATCACCAGCAGCGGGCTGGACAAATAACTCCTCGAAGGGCGTCTCCCGAAGGATCCGGGCATTAGCTACGCTGTTCAGCCCCACGCCGCCAGCGATGCATAGCTTCTTGAGCCCGGTTTGCTGATGCAAATGCCGAGCCATCGACAGCAGCAATTCTTCCGTGACGCGCTGGATGCTGGCGGCAATGTCCGCGTAGTGCTGATTCACCCGGCACATCTCCTCGTAATTTGCCGGGGGCTCGCCAAAATATTTTGGGAAGCCGGATGCCTTTGTGAAGAAGGGCATTCGGGGCGGGCGTGGCTCGCCAAACAGTTCCACAAAACGGCCGTTGAAGGTGCGATCGGTGGAGTGGTGAAAGCAGAAGTAGCCCATATCCAGCGAGAAGGAACCATCGCTGTTTTGCCGGATCAGCTTCCACACCTTGTCGAGATAGCGCGGTTGGCCGTATGGCGCCATCCCCATCACTTTGTATTCTCCTTCGTTCACTTCAAAGCCCAAGAAAGCGGTGAAGGCACTGTAAAGCAAGCCTAACGAATGAGGAAACTCCATTTGCTTCAACAAGCGGATTTCGTTGCCACGGGCGACGCCCCAGGCGGCCGTGACCCACTCACCTACGCCGTCCACCGTAAGGATGGCGGCCTCTTCAAACGGAGAGCAAAGGAACGCGCTTGCTGCGTGGGAAAGGTGATGTTCGCAGAACATCACCTTTTCTTTTGGAATGCCCAACTCCGATTCAATTGTGCTGCCCACCCAAAGCTTGTCAATCATCCAGGTGATCATCGATTCGCGGAAGGCTTTCCACGACTGCGGATAGGTCTGCAGGACAGTCATCAGAATGCGGTCAAGTTTGCGAAACGGCTTTTCGAAGAAGACGACGTAGTCCAGGTCAGAGCCGCGGATTCCGCCAGCTTCCAGACAGAACCGGATGGCCTTGCGCGGGAAGCTGTAGTCGTGTTTGATGCGAGAAAAGCGCTCTTCCTCGGCAGCAGCCACCAATTGGCCCTCACGCAGCAGAGCAGCTGCCGCATCGTGGTAGTAACAGGAGATCCCCAGGATGTGCATCTACCATTGTCTCAGGGCTGTATTCACATCGGCAGCGCTGTCATCGCGGTCCAGCCACCTCGCCGGGCGTTGCCTGATGCGCAGCGGATCGGCAAACAAGCGGACAGCGAGCCCGAAAGGAAGGACCAAAGCGAGATAGAGAAGAGTTAGGAGCAGCCGGGCCTGAAAATTCCCAATCCGATGGGCCAGGCGCTTCCAGGCTTTCCAGAAGCGTTTCAACCTTGGGCCTCCTCGGCTAGAAAAGCGTGTAGATGAAAGGGGCGATAGCCGAACTCTCCGCCAAGATGAGCAACACGGCGAACAAGACCAACACGGTTATCATCGGCAGCATCCACCAGCGTTGGTTATTCCAAAGGAAAGAGAACAGCTCAGCCACAATCCCGGAGCGTCTTCTAGTAATTTTCGCAAGATTCATCATGTTCTCCTCGGACCGCGGCCCCTTCGCACACTACTCAATTCGTTGCTTCTCAGCATGCCTAAATCTTCTGCCGTGACAGTCCCTTTGCTCGCGGAAGAGCGCTCCGTGTGTGGAGCAAGCAAGAGGACTGCCACTCTGGATAGTGGCGTCCGGAGACGGGCTTGCGAACGCAATCACCATATTTGTTTGGGAAGACTGAGAACACGAGACTTACTCCGCCCTGGAGGCCAGCGGAGACCGATTGAGACTTCTGATACGGCAGAGTTGGGGCACTTTCCTCATGTAGTTGCAAGATGTTGCAACCCTATGCAAATCCTTGTCACTCAAGGGCGGTGTTCCGCAATCCGTCTGAAAATTGAGCAGCGGCTCTCTGGCTCGATTCGGTAGAATCACGCCGCAAACCCTGTGTTGAAAGAAGGCGATAAGGAGAGGCCGCGATTTTTAGTTTTAATTCTGAGATGGACAGGAATGCTCTGGCCTATACAGCTTGACCCGAAGCGGCGGATTGAGACTGGGCGGATGTCAAACTCGCGTCGGGAATATCCTCGGCGCAGCCAGGGGGAAGACGCGGCTTTTAGTCAGCCTTTGGTTGCATCTGCGACCGCAAGGGATGAGACGTAACCGCTGCTGCCTTCAATTCGAATAGAGTTTCTTGTAAGACCTCGGCAAACTCTGCTGGTCGCAGCGCCGGTACCCCCAAGCACTCCCTGCCCTGCATAACAGCGGGCAACCACCAGTAGCTATCCTCCACCGCCAGGCAAAAGAACAAACTGGCGCGCGACCCCCTCAGGGCGGAGATCAGACGGTAGGTATCCCCATCCGGCAGGCTGGTTTCGCTGAGCACTACATCAAATCGCTGTGTTTCCAACAGGGTGCTGGCTTCCTGGTAGGAGGTGACGATGTGAGATTCGCTTCCCAATCTTCGCAACCACTCTACCAAACGAAGCGCACCACTCATGTTCTTTCCGACCAGCAGAACAATAGGTTCCTTGTCCATGGAATCCCCGTTAGGCTTGGACGATCTCCTACCCGACGCATGAATAGTGAGGGGCATACTCTGCCCCCCTCGCTCGAAAGAACCTGTCGGCTTCAAGCTGCTATGCTGGCGGCGCGCTTCGAAAGTTTTGCGGCCACGCCCCTCGGTTGGCCGGCAGATTACCTGATGCTCTCTTGGAAGCTCTGCAGCTCAGCCACCTTCCGGATGCGCCAAACCAGTGAGTTGCCGTTGTGGGGCACAGGCCGCAGGTTGCTGAGCGAATGTCCCGGTTTGCTGGTGACGAAGAATTGCTCGCCACTCGGCGTTGTGACTTCGAACTTGCCGGACTCATCCATGAGGGCCTCGGCAAGGTCGTAGGCCATGATCGTTTCATTAAGGTTCAGCACGGTTTGTACCTCCTCTGCTGTGGTGGTTGAGACGTCAATCTCAGATGACCTGACTTAGTTCAACTCACCTGAGCCGACCTCAACTCCTTAACCAAAGTAGGTCTATTCACTTCGCCAATCAAAATAAAAGATGAAGTTGTGTCCAAAGAGGTAACACTTAAAGGGGTTGCTCTTAAGGCGGTTAACCAAGACAGGTGTATTCACTCCAACAGGTGAACATAGATTATGAGGATATTCCCAAAACTGGACGAGGAGCCAACCTGAGCCACGCGCTGCCGGATGCTTCTGAAGAATACATGCGACCTAAGGACTCGCATGGCCAACACAGCGGGGTGGCTTGAGTTCAGCCGCCCCGCTGTGAAGTTCGCCGCTGGGTTGTCACATGAGCTTTAGCATGGAGCGTGCGCCCTTGGGATCAGGCGAGCTAGGCTGTCCCTCGACTCTGTTCACCTGGTTGCCGGGGTCGAAGACCACTCTGCCAGACGAGGATCTCCACCCTTGGGCCTCAACTTCGTTCGGGGAGCCGCCAGAGTCGAACGGAAGTTTGGAGAGGAACTTGGGCTGGCGACGCGCCTGCACGACGTGCTCGAAGCCCGAGGCAAGCTTGATCAGGGTCGGCTCGCTGAAGGCTGTCCCAAGGAAGCTGATGCCGACGGGCAGTCCGAAAGAAAAGCCCGCGGTAACGCTGATCTGCGGATAGCCCACGATCGCCGAGGGCGACGAGCTTGCAAAGATGAAGTGATCGCCGTCCACAAGGTCGGTCGTCCACGCGGGTGTGCCGGTGGGCGCGACGATCGCGTCGAGGTGGAACTGCTGAAGCACCGCGTCGATCCCGAGTGGGCCGCCAATCTGGAGATCTCGGGCGAGCGCGCCCGCTGCCGTTGGTGCGTCGAACGGATCGGACTCCGCGAGCTCGAACAGCTCCTGCCCGAAGAACGGCAGCTCCTGGTCAGCGTGCGCCTGGTTGAACGCGATGAGGTCGGCAAGCGTATGCACCCCCAACCCGACTCGGCTGGCCAAGTAAGCATTGAGGTCGCGCTTGAAATCGAAGATGAGGACGACGATCTCCGAGTTGCCCGCGTTGATTTCGTTGATCGTGGGGATGTCGGCGGGGTCGATGATGATCGCTCCTGCATCTCTCATCGCTCGGATGGCAGTCTCGAAGACGGCGTCGGCCTTGTCGCTGGAGCCTGTGATGCCACTGCGCGCGACGCCAATGCGCGCGCCCCGGAGGCCGTCCGGGCTGAGGAATTGCGTGTAGTCGGTGAAGACCTTGCTGCGAGTGGAGCCTGTGGCGGGATCGCGCGGATCTGGCAACTGACTCGCGATGGCGCCGAGCACGGCGGCCGCGTCCGCGACGGTGCGCGCGTGCGGGCCGACCGTGTCCTGATTGTGGGAGATGGGCACGACGCCCGCACGGCTCGTGAGCCCAACTGTCGGTTTGATGCCGACGACGCCGTTGATCGAAGCCGGGCACACAATGCTGCCGTCCGTCTCGGTGCCGAGGGAGACAGCTGCGAAGTTCGCCGAGGCCGCGGCGCCCGAGCCCGAGCTCGAGCCGCAGGGGTTGCGGTCGATTGCGTAGGGGTTGTTGGCTTGTCCGCCACGCCCGGACCAGCCGCTCGACGAGTGGATGGAGCGGAAGTTCGCCCACTCGCTCAGGTTGGTCTTGCCGAGGATGACAGCGCCGGCCGCACGAAGCTTGGCGGCCACCGTGGCATCCTGGAGTGGGGCGGTGCCGACCAAGGCAAACGAACCGGCTGTCGTCTGCATCCGATCGGCGGTATCAATGTTGTCTTTGAGCAAGACTGGTATCCCGTGTAGGGGTCCGCGCGGACCCCGGGCTCTGCGCTCCGCGTCGCGTGCCCCGGCGATCGCCAGTGCATCAGGGTTGATCTCCAGAATTGAGTTGACTCGCGGCCCGTTTTTGTCTTGGTCGAGCTCTTCGATGCGTTCCAGATAAAACTCAGCCAGCTCTCGCGCCGTGAGGCGTCCCGATGACATTGCTGCCTGCAACTGGAAGATAGTGGCTTCATTCAGGTCGTCCGGTGCTGATTCCGCCGCGCGAGCAGAGGTGGCGGTCACCAGCCCTGTTAGGGAAGCTGCGGCACCACCGAGCGCACCCAACCGGAGAAAATTCCGCCGGCTGAGGTCACCAGGAGCGTTCTGCGCGTTTTTCGAAGCGGATCTTAGTTTGTCCAAAAGATCTTCAACCCGCCGATGGACAGCAGATTCGTCTTGCTTTGTTGCCATGTGGAGTTCCTCCTTTTCTTATTCTCTCGAACCGATGAGGATACTAGCGCTAGGTTGCCGGCAGATTGGTCAGTTCGAAGCCGCCGAGTAGATGCTGAAATCTTGCGAACGGAGCTGCAGCTAGCGAGTGCGTTGTAACTGTGTGGGCCTACACACATTCGGGAGTGGAAAGAGGCCGATCTCAACCGCGCTTCGATTGATCTGTTTAGTGCTCTCCGCAAATTCAGACGCTCGGGACCTTACTTCATTCCTGGAGCCACAAGGTGTCCCTGGCTCGGTATCCTCGATCTCTACGCCCGCGCCAAGCCGCCACGGCTCAGTATTTCGAGTATGGGATATTGAGAAATCCTTTCCCCGAACCATGAAGGAGAACCCCGCGTGGGTCGGCATCTTACGCCCCGCACCGGCGCAAATCAACGCATGAGCGGGGACACCAGCAGATTTTAAGGAGCGGGTGCCACACGTCAACAGATAAAAGAGTCAAAAGGCTGTGGAAAACCAGGGGGTGGTGGAAAAAATTTGGGTAGGGTTTAGCGCCCGCAAGCGCCGCGATCCGGGGGCGGCTTCGATTTGTTCTGACCCACGGTGTAACCGATCCGGGAGGCTTCCCGTTAGACTTGCACCGCTTTGCTCGCAACCAGCTCCTCTCTACGCAGGACGAACTCCCTGTCGAGCGCAGCCAGTGTCTCCACGATTCCTGTGTATGCCAACTCGGCATGCGAGGCCATGGTCGCACCGACGAAGCCTTGACGCCTCCACTCGTCGGCTTTTTGTTGGACCTTCAGGCGAGTCGCGTCCCAGGCCACGTTGCCGAACAGATCGACATACTCTTTCGAGAAAATGCCGCCGGCGTCCATGGAAAAGGCCAAGCAGGACACCAACGGCAAACCGAATGCACCGGCTACTGGTGTGTTGATTGCCACCGGCATCAGCGGCATGACGTGGGAGCCGCGGCAATCCCCGGCGACGAAATGTCCCAGTAGGTAAGGCTCCACCACTTCTTCCGGCGCAGGAAAGATTCCCTGCGTGCGTACGATGGCCACTGGATCATCCTTGCCAGTGTATTTACCGGCGATGTTGTGGAGCCGCGTGGCGGAAATCGATACTACCTGGTCGTCCGGCTTGTACCGGGAGTGGATCGCTTCGATGGCGAATCGGTCGGGATTTTGAAGCAGACATGCAACGTCCCATCCCCGCTCGGGAACATCGAGCCGCACGACGCGGTCGCTGTCCCTCGCGTTGTGATCCATGTCGATAATGGTCAGCTGAAAGCCTTGATGCATCTTGGGGTTCAGCAGCAATCCACCGTTATGCATCGGGTCACAGAAGACGCTGTAGAGAGGATGATTATAAGCACCTGGGCCGCACTTGTCGGCGGCAAAAACGAGGAATGCCTCTGCCGGGCGATCTTTGCTTCTGGGGTCGCGGATGAACTCGATCTCGGCGACTGCCGGACCAGCGCCGCGCACGTTTCCCGACGGTGCGTCCACAAGGAGGTCTTGGCCTGCGCCGTACAGGCCTGCGGCCTTGGCTTCCTCAGTTGCGGCGAGGAAACAATCCCAGGCAAAGTGGTGGATGTCCGGAGCGCCCACACCGCGTCTGTGACTCATGATGATGGCGATATCGTCGCCGGTGCAGGTAACGAGCCCGTCGAGAAGAAGGTTTGCCGAGGCCCTCCGAACGCGCGATCGAACGGCCTCGAGCATTGGCTCAGAGGGTTTGGTGTGTCCCCCGATCGAACCAACATCAGCTTTAATGACGGAAAGTGTGACCTTGCTCATGGCAGGCCTCCTGGTTCAGATTGCGGGGAGCTTATATATACCATAAAAACTTCTTATTGAGGACGACTACAATACAAGCACTGGCCTGAAATATTTCTTGCTATCCTGGAATATCTATCGCCTTGGGCCAATGGGCTAGGGCCACTGCCGTGGGCGCCCCAGACCGCGGCCTGAAGGTAGTCGCGTTTGAGGGCTACACCCGTTTAGCCGTGGAGACCCAATCCGGGCTTAAACTTGTCACCCTGGCTTGAAATGGTGAAGATAATTCCAAGCCGGGAGGATTCCCACTGGGTTCCAAATCCGAAATGGGAGTGAGGCGATGCCAAACTACTGGTTTTTCCTGACCGACCCCGAGGATTACCACCTGAACGAACTCTTTGCGAAAAAGACAGAAGTATGGGACGGCGTATTGGGTAGCGTCGCGCAAAAGTACTTGGGGGCAATCCGCAAGGGCGACAAGATCATCGGCTATCACACCGCACCCGACAAGTGCGTCTATGCAGTGCTGGAAGCAACCAGCGAACCCTATCAGAACCCCGAGCTGGAGCAGAAGAACCTCGTGATCAAATTGCGCGGGGTGGCCAGATTCAAGCGAGTGGTCCCACTGGCGGAACTCAAGGCCAACCCGCTACTCAAACAGATGAAGCTGTTTAAGATGTTCCGGCCCATTGCGGTCTCGCCGCTCACCTCGGCCGAGTATCAGGAAATCTATCGCCTGGGCGGGCTAAACTCGGAATAAGCCGCGATACGAGTTCCGCGGCTTCTGGCGGCCTGGGGCACGGCAGCCGCGCGCTCCATCGGCGAATACTTCGTGATGGAAGCCGTTGAGGAGGGAGTAATGCCGCTGGAGCTCAGTGCCATTCCGCTGGGGCGCGGACGTTCGATCAGTGCCGACATCGCTTGGCTCCTTTTAGAAAGGCGTCGTGCTGTTGACAAGCCGGATTACAATCTGGCGCTACCCCGTGGGCCGCCCCCGCTGCACAGCAGAGAGCGGCCCACCCGAAAGAATCACACCGGCCAGAGATTCTGTTTGCTAAGGAGATCTGAATCATGTCCAAAACTCCGGATGACCTGCGGCAATTGGCGAAGGAGGCGGCGGTCAAGGTGGTGGATCTGAAGTTCACGGACTTGATCGGGGTGTGGCAGCATTTCTCTATCCCGGTGGAGAATCTTGACGATGACCTGTTTGTAGAGGGTATCGGTTTCGATGGCTCCAGTATTCGCGGATTTCAGCTGATCCATGAAAGTGACATGCTGCTGATCCCGGACCCTGAAACAGCGTGCGTGGATCCGATCCTCGAGGTCCCGACCATGAACTTGATCTGCAACGTGCTGGATCCGGTCACGCTCCAGCGTTACAGCCGCGATCCCCGCTATATCGCACAGAAGGCGGAAAACCACCTGAAGAGTACGGCGATTGCCGAGGTGAGCTATTGGGGGCCGGAACTGAAGTTCTACATCTTTGACGACGTGCGCTACGATCAAACCGCCCACTGCGGCTATTATTTCATCGACTCCAACGAGGGCGTATGGAACACGGGCCGTCAGGAGAGCCCCAACCTAGGCTACAAGTTGCGGCACAAGGAAGGGTATTTCCCGGCGCCACCGGCCGACACCCTGCAGGACATCCGATCCGAGATCATCCTGAAGTTGAAAGAAGTGGGTGTGCCAGTTGAAGTTCATCACCATGAGGTGGGCACCGCCGGGCAGGGTGAGATCGACATGAAGTACACGACGCTGACCAAGATGGCCGATAGCGTCATGTATTACAAATATGTGGTCCGCAATGTCGCCAGAAAACATAGCAAAACAGCGACCTTCATGCCCAAACCGATCTTCGCCGACAACGGCTCCGGCATGCACACCCATCAAAGCCTGTGGAAGGGTGGAACCAACCTGTTTTGGGACGAGAAGGGCTACGCTCAGATCAGCCGCACAGCCAAGTATTATATCGGCGGCCTGCTTAGGCATGCGTCGGCACTGCTAGGTCTTTGCGCCCCCACCACCAACTCCTACCGGCGACTGGTGCCGGGATTCGAGGCTCCCGTGAACCTGGTATATTCGCAGCGCAATCGATCGGCGGCCGTGCGCATCCCCGTATATTCCAAGAGCCCGAAGTCCAAGCGGATCGAGTTCCGCTGTCCGGACCCGGCCTGCAACCCCTATCTGTGCTTTGCGGCTCAATTGATGGCCGGTCTCGACGGGGTTCGCAATAAGATCGATCCCGGCGAACCGATCGATAAGGACGTCTATGAGCTCGGGCCCGAGGAAGCCGCAAGCGTCAAGAGCACACCCGGCTCGCTGGGTGAGGTGCTGGATGCATTGGAGAGAGATCACAACTGGCTGCTGCACGGTGACGTTTTCACGCCGGACGTGATTAACACCTGGCTCACCTACAAGCGGGAACGCGAGCTGGCACAGGTGAACCTGCGCCCGGTCTCATACGAGTTCTTCCTCTATTTCGATCTGTAGTCGGTTCTACCCTGGCGGAAGCTAGCGCGCCACGTGGTTTGAGGCCTCTCTGAGACAGCTAGTGAACAAACTAGCTTCTATCCGCAGGCCAGAGTGAAGGGGAGCATCCCTGAAAAGTCTCCGACCCTCACGCTTCAAGTTCTAGACCTGATTCGGCAAATCTCGACACCTACCTCATATCAAGCCGTACTGAACTCGCCGCGCGCAGACAAGGTCGTCTTTAGATCGTATCGGACTCCTCTCACGCCTTGGCTGCCTTTGCTTGTCGCACCCTTGCCCAGCGGGCCTTCTGAGCTCTCGCTATCTTCCTCCGCGCTGCGACAGAGAGCCTACGCCTTCCTCTTGGCCTTCCGCGTCCTCCGCGTCCATTCGTTCCTACCAATTTCCCAAACGCGGCAATGGCTTGGTCCAAACCGTCAAGTTCTTGCTGTGTGCGGTTTCGTTGTCCCCGCAACTGCTTCATTATCTGACCTAGCTTGGCCATTCTAATCTCCTCCTACTCTTTTCACTACCGACGGTGTTTCTTCGGAATAGATACTTCGCCCAGCAGTGCAGAGAGTATCCTAATCCAGGCGCCAAAGCTACTTCGCTTCTGACCTAACCTCTTCGGTCCGTCCTTCAGCGCTCGGGCCGGGTAATCTTTAATTCCGTGGATTCCTTCCTTGACAACGCCTGGCTCAATGACGTCCATTGACGGGCTCTCGCCTGACTTTTTTGGCGAAAAGACATAAGCTCTTGACATGACACAGCAAAAAGCTGGCAGCGGCAAGGCTACAAACATGAGCTGCACCTTCTGCGGAATCGTGCGAGGGGAGACTCCAGCCAACGTGGTGTTCGAGGACGAAGTCTCGATCGCGTTTCTGGATCATCGCCCTTTATTCCCGGGGCACTGCATTTTGATTCCAAAAGCTCATTACCAGACATTCGTTGATTTGCCCACCGATCTTATTACTCCGCTCTTCGCCAATGCTCAGCTGCTGGCCAAAGGTGTGGAGCAGACCATGGAGGCCGAGGGAACCTTCGTCGCCATAAATAACCGCGTGAGTCAAAGCGTACCCCATTTCCACATTCACATTGTGCCTCGCCGTCGGAAAGACGGTTTAAAGGGTTTCTTTTGGCCCCGGCAGCTCTACAAGGACAAGGACGCGATCCTCGCCGTGCAAGGGCTTCTACGGTCCACCCTTTCGCAACTTCAACCGCGGGCCAAGAAGGTTATTTGAGAACCCTAACGCAGCGGCCTCACAACCACTGACCCATCCAGTAGTCGATCGCAATTCAAGGCGCAATCCGCACCAAACCGCATCCCCTAGGACGGCCTCACCCTGCGGGATCAGACTCGATGAGTAGGCGCTGGTCGCGGTGGCGCTGTGATAGATGCTCCATCTCGGCGCTGCAAGGACAACCGGCAGGACGCGAGGGGTATTTACCCTCGACCATAACTCATAGGCGGGTTCTCTGATAATATGAGCCTCGATCGCATCTGGAGGGCAGGCCTGCTCGGAATTCTAATCTTGGGCAATCCGGCCAACTCAGCGCCGCCTATGAGGGAATGGATTTATGTAGGAATTATTCTTAGCGGGGGGACGAGGCTATGAGACACATTCCCAGAGCAATCATCGTTTTCGCACTGGCCGCGGTTTTTGGCGCCCTGTCACCCATTGTTCATCCCCAGTTGCCACCAACGAACCGCCCTAAACGAGCAGCGATAGACAGGTCAAAGGTCATCGATCTGACTTATAGCTTTGACGAGAGCACGATCTATTGGCCAACGGCGAAGTCCTTCGACTGGCAAAAAGAGTCGTGGGGAACTTCCCCAGGTGGCTATTGGTATGCCTCAGCTCGATATGCAGCCAGCGAGCATGGTGGCACCCACATCGACAGTCCCATTCACTTTGGCAAGGACCAAGCGACAACTGAGCAGATCCCGCTTTCACGGTTGATCGGCCCCGCAGCGGCAATCGACATCTCCGCCGCTTGCGAAAAAGATCCCGACTACCGGTTGAGCGTGGCGGACATCGTTTCGTGGGAGAGGAAGCATGGTTCGATTCCCGATGGTGCAATCGTGCTGGTACATACAGGGTGGGGCAAGTTCTGGTCGGAGAGGAAGCGATACTTGGGAAGCGATACCCCTGGCGACGCCACTCATCTACACTTCCCGGGTATTTCGCGAGAAGCAGCGGAATTCCTAGTGACAAGGCGCAAGATCAGTGGCGTTGGGATCGATACAGCGAGCCTGGATCACGGTCCGTCGAAGGACTTCATAGCTCACCAGATCATCAACGGTGCGAACATTTATGGCCTGGAGAACGTGGCCAACCTGGAGCAAGTACCAGCTACGGGAGCGACACTCATTGCGCTCCCCATGAAGATCAAAGGAGGGACGGGAGGGCCGACCCGGATTATTGCCAGTGTTCCCTGACCGTGCCTTCATAGTTCCCTTGATGAAAGAGGTTTTGTGCCCATCGACGGGAAGCACAGACAAAAGCACCGGGGACAGTGCCCTGCTGTGGGTTGTACTTTAAGGAGATTTATTACCGTGT
>Ga0099794_10000452_pt1 | contig 13728 bp, 13 predicted proteins | sample Rivendell_Oct201_10_FD_77320 | JGI IMG/M metagenome (GOLD analysis project Ga0099794, IMG submission 77320) | Vadose zone soil microbial communities from the Eel River Critical Zone Observatory, Northern California, USA -... | ecosystem: Host-associated > Plants > Roots > Rhizosphere > Soil ... | reverse complement strand
CACTGTGCAGCGCTACTACCCCGGCCAGTTCCAGGCGCTGGACATCTACACGCAGCATTCGTGGACCGCGGCGATGGTGTTCCGCGAAGCCGCCAAACGCGCGGGAGGAAACCTGACGCGGGAGACCCTGATCCAGTCGCTGAACTCCGTCCAGGGATTCCAAACAGGATGGTCGGTGCCGCTGTCCTACGGAAACGGCGCGCACGGTCCGAATCGCTGCTTCATGTACACGTCGCATGAGGGCGGCGGCTGGCACACGACGTCGGGCTGGACGTGTAGCTGAGTGGCGACCTTCGCCGCCTACACGATCATCGGGCTCAGCGTGGGCGGCGTCTTTGCGCTTGCGGCGCTAGGCATCGTGCTCATCTATCGCACTACCGGCGTCTTGAACTTCGCCCACGGGGCGATGGGCATGTTCTCGACGTTCATCGCGTGGCAGATCTTCTACGGGATCGCGCAGCCGCACCTGCCCGAGTGGCTGGCGACAGCGTTGGCCATTCTGGCCGCCCTCGTCTTTGCTGCTTTGCTGGGCCTCTTGCTGGACGCCGCCGTTTTCAGATGGGTGCGGACGCGCCCGCCTGTGGTCAAGGCGGTGATCACGATCGGCATCCTGCTGGCGCTGCAGGCTACCGCGTCATTGATCTGGAAGAACAACCAGTACCACCTGTCGATCTACGTCATGCCGAAGGACTGGGTTGTCAACATCGCTGATGTTCCGGTCGGCGCGAACTCGATCGCCATCATCGTCGTGGCGCTGGGCCTCGCCTTCGGGTTGGCAGCCTTCCTGCGGTACACCGGCTTCGGCAGGTCGATGCGCGCGGTGTCGGACAGTCCGGCCGCGGCTTCGCTGTGGGCAGTGCCCGTGGGAAGGGTGAGCGCGGTGAGCTGGATGCTGGGGAGCCTCATCGCCGCGGTGGCCGGAATCCTGATCACGCCCTTCATCAACTTCGACACCACGAGCATGACGCTGCTCATCATCGACGCGCTGGCAGCTGCGCTCATCGGCGGGATGGTCTCGCTGCCGCTCACGGTGCTGGGCGGTTTCATCCTCGGCCTGCTCGAGACGTATCCGACGATCTGGATCCAGTCGATCGGCTTTCCGCGGCTGGTGGCCCTGGTGGTCATCCTCGCCGTGCTGATCGTGCGGAACCCACGGGGACTGACGGCGGCAACCAGGTGACCTGGTGACCTGGTCGTCCCGCCTCACGGTCCGCGTCTTGCTGGCGCTGCTCGCCTTCGCGGTGCTGGCCAGGCTGCCGGCCGGACTGGACGTGGGATTTCAGTTCGATGCAGCGCTGGCAGTCGTGTGGGGATTCGGGATCCTCAGCCTCGTCCTGCTGACGGGTTACGTCGGCCAGGTCTCACTGTGCCAGGCGACCTTCGCGGGAGTCGGCGCCTACGCGGCGGGAATGATGGTCTCGACCTACCACGCCGGCTATCTCGTCGCCGTCGGGGTCGCTGTTCTGGCGGCGTTCGCGCTCGGCGTCGTCGTGGGGCTGCCGGCGCTGCGCCTGAGCGGAATAACCCTCGCGATAGTGACGCTGGGCATCGCTCTGGTTTTCGACCGCTACGTGTTCCAGGACGCGGCCTTCGCCTGGTTCACGGGCGGCAGCGGTGGGTGGCGTGTGGACGGCGCGACGATGTTCGGCCTGCAGATGGACTCGTCCAGGCATCTGCTCGCCGCGTACATCGTGCTGGTCGCGCTGTTCTGCGTGGTCGCATTGCTGATGGTCAACCTGCACGATTCCGGCGCGGGCCGGCGCTTTCGCGCCATCCGTGACTCGGAGCTTGCCGCATCCACGATGGGTGTGAACCTGACGCGCTACAAGCTGCTGGCCTTCGGCTTGTCGGCGGCGATCGCGGGGCTTGGCGGATCTTTCTATCCACTGGTCGCGGGCTCGGTCAGCCCGCAGCCCTTCTGGCTCTTCACGTCTCTGCAGCTCGCGGCCATCGCGGTCCTCATGGGCGTGCGCTATGTCCCGGCCGCGGCGCTGGGCGGAGTCTTCATGGCGTTCGTGCCCGACGTGCTGACGCGATTCGGCCACGGCACTGTCGGCAAGTTCACCTACGACATCTCGTTCGACTGGTTTCAGATCGCGGTCGGCGTGCTGCTGATCATCCAGCTGATCCTGCTCCCGGACGGCGTCTGGGGCGACCTGCGCAGTCGCGTCGCCCACGCAACAGCCCGCGCTCGGTATACCGCGCGAGTGACAAAGAAAGAACAGGTGCGGGTCGCATGACGATGCTGCGAGTGCGCGACGTCACGGTGAGATTCGGCGGCATCGTCGCGCTCGACGGCGTGTCGCTCGACCTCAACCGCGGCGAGATCCTCGGGTTGATCGGACCCAACGGCGCGGGCAAGACCACGCTGTTCAACTGCATCTCGGGCGTCATCCGGCCCGATGCGGGTGCGATGTTCTTCGAGGGGCGCTCGCTGAAGTTCGCGCCGCACGAACGCGCGCGCCTCGGCATCGCGCGCACCTTCCAGAACCTCCAGCTCTGGGCCTCGATGACGGTGCAAGAAAACCTGACGGTTCCGATGGACGCGCTGGGCGGGCGCAACACGTTCAGCGACGCGCTGCACCTGCCGTTTTCAACGTATGCGGAGCGCGCATCGGCGGAGCGCGCGAGAGCGATCCTTCACGTGCTCGAGCTCGACGACTACGCCAGGTCGCTCGCGGGTGACCTGCCGGCGGGGATCCAGCGCAGGGTCGAGATCGCGCGAGCGCTGGCGGTGCGGCCGCAGCTGCTTCTGCTCGATGAGCCGGCTGCGGGCCTCGACGCTCGCGAGACCGAGCACCTGGCGGAGCTGCTGCACACGGTCCGCGAGCGCTTCCACGTCTCGATGCTGCTCGTCGACCACGACATGAGCCTGGTCCTGCCGGTCAGCGACTACGTCTACGTGCTCGACTTCGGCAAGGTGCTCGCGAAGGGACGGCCCTCGGCGATCCAGAACGACCCGAAGGTGATCGCCGCCTACCTGGGCGAGGAATCGGAAAAGACTGACGAGGTGCTCTCCGCGACAAGAAGACACCAAGAGGCGCCCCTGCTCGAGGTCAAGGGGCTCGCCGCCGGTTACGGGCACCTCGAGGTGATCCGCGACGTGAACCTCACGGTTTGCCCGGGTGAGGTGGTGGCGTGCATCGGCGCCAACGGCGCGGGCAAGACGACGACGCTGCGAGCGATCTCCGGCATGATCCATCCCCGCTCCGGAAAAGTGACGTTCAGCGGACGCGACGTCACAGGCCAGACGTCCGAGCAAATCTCGCGTCAGGGCTTGCTTCACATCCCAGAGGGCCGGGGGCTGTTTCCCAACTTGAGCGTCGAGGACACGCTGCGGCTTGTCTCGAACAGCATGGGCAAGGATCCGGACCTCGCGACCGCGTACAGGTTGTTTCCGAAATTGAAAGAGCGCCGCCATCAGGCTGTCGGAACGCTTTCGGGTGGCGAGCAGCAGATGGTTGCGTTAGCCCGAGCTGTGCTCGCGCGTCCTCGGCTCGTGATGGTGGACGAGATGTCGCAGGGCCTGGCGCCGACCGTCGTGCGCCAGCTGTTCGAGACCATCCGGATGATGCGCGACGAGGGCATCGCCGTGCTGATCGTCGAGCAGTTCGTCGAGTCGGCGCTCGAGGTCGCGGATCGGGCTTGCGTTTTCGAGCACGGGACCATCGGCCATTCCGGATCCGCGGCCGACCTGCGCGCGGACCGCAAGCTGATCTCCGGTTCTTATCTGGGCACAGCGGTCGCTTCGATCGCCGGTAACGGCAACGGTCATCACGCCGACCCGGCGCTGATGGAGATCGTCTCGGTGAAGATGCCGGCCGCGCTCAAGCGGACGCTGGAGGAGCGGGCGGAGAATGAAGGCCGGCCGACCGGAGCGGTGGTGATGGAGCTCCTCGAGAAGGTGAAGAGATGAGGAGGCTCTTCATCGCGCTCAACACCGTGATCCTCGTCGTGGCCGCGATTGTGCTGGTGCCGGCGTGGGTGCTGGCCGACGTCCCGGCGAGCTACAACAGCTACGGCTACGCGACGGGAGTGCACTACATAGCGGGCAGCGACGCATTCCCGAACTTCGAACATGGCGCCGTCAACAATCGCTACCCGCTCGCGCAGGTCGAGCAGGACGCAAGCCCGTCGACAACCGCGGTCGCGACCTATTCGGACAGCGGCCCGCTGGTCGCCACCGCCGGGTCGGCGTACAACCAAAGCTGCACGACGGGGGACAAGCCGCCTCCCAAGGAGATCTGTCAGAACCCCAACAACCAGGTGCCGTACGCGAGGGCGACGTATCCCGGCGGCCCCGGCAAGTCTCACATCGACAGCTGCAACAACCCGAGCTCATGCCCCGCCGCCGGTGCCGACAGCGAGGCGGCACAGCTGAATGCGCTTGCTTCCGGCTACTACGCGGGCGGCGCCGGCGCGCAGCAGCCGTTCAGCGGCGCCTCGGGCAAGACCACGACGGTGGTGGATTCGAGCGGGAACCTCATCGTCATCACGCACTCCGAAGTGCAGAACTGGTCGATGGGCAATGTGCAGGTGAGCAAGGTGATGGTGGACGTCAGAGCGCTCAGCAACATCTCAGGGGGCAGCGGCGAGGCGCGCGTGACGGGCGGGCAGGTGACGGTCAACGGGCAGCCGGTAAGCGTTACCGACCAGGGCGTCACAGCTCAAGACAAGCGCGTCATTCCATGCACCTCGGTGCCGCAGCCTCCGCCTCCGCCTCCCCAGCCTCCCCCTCCCCAGCCGCCCCCGGTGGTGCCGCCCGTCGGCGGCCTGCCGGTGGGTGCTTCCCCGCCGAGCGCTAGTTCGCCGGGTGGGTCGTCGGGCGCTCCTTCGAGCAGTTGCGTGCCCGGTGTGGACATCACCTACTTCAAGTTCTATACAGTCGCGCCGGCCAAGACGATCGACGGCAGCCACGTGACCATCTGGGCGACAGGGCTGCACATCGTGGTGACGCATCCATCGCCAGGACCGGGTACGCCCACGCAGAGCACCGAGTACGTGCTTGGCGAAGGCTTTGCGGACACCATCGCCGGCAATGGCTCGGGGTCCGACTTTGGTTTTGGCGGGGGCTTCGGGGACTTCGGCGGGTTCGGCGGGTTTGACCAGGGCGGGTTCGGTGGGGACCTGAGTCCAATCGGCGGTGCGGCGAAAGCCATCGGCGTGGCGCTGGCCGCCAACCGCGTGCCGCTGGCCTTCATGTTCCTGACCATGGAGGCCCTGCTGCTATGCGCCGCCGCGGCGTGGGTGTGGGCCAGGAACACTCCGATTGAACGCGTCCCTGAAGAGGTGCTGTCGCCTTGAGGGCTGCTTACTGTGAGCTGGACAAGTGGCGTTTCGATCCGCGCTACACGCAGGGAACGTGTCCGATCTGCGGCTGGGCGCCGGAGGGTGCGCCGAAAGCCCCGCGCTGGCTGGCGATCGCGAACCGCGTCGACTGGGAGCTGCTTGGACTGTTCCTGCTGGCCGACGCGCTCATCGTCTTCGGCCTGGTCGTCGCCCATGCCGCGGGCCTGCTGCCAGCGCGCTAGAGAAGCGACTCGATGGCCTGGACGAGCTGCGGATCTTCGGGCTCGACCTTGGAGCGGAATCGCCGCACGACGCGGCCGTCGCGGCCGACGAGGAATTTCTCGAAGTTCCACCTGACGTTGCCGGCCTTGCCGGCGTCGTCGGGAGTCTCGGTGAGGATCGCGTAAAGCGGGAGCTGGTTGTCCCCCTTCACGTCGAGCTTGGTGAAGAGAGGAAAGGTGACGCCGTAGTTCACGGTGCAGAATTCCTGGATCTTTTCGGCCGAGCCTGGCTCCTGGCCGAAGAACTGGTTGCAAGGAAAGCCCAGGACGGTGAAGCCCTGCGCGGAATATTTTTCGTAAAGACGCTCGAGGCCTGCGTACTGTGGCGTGAACCCGCACTTCGAGGCGACGTTGACGGCCAGGACGACCTCGCCGGCGTACTCGGAGAGCTTCGCAGGCTTGCCGTCCAGTCTCGGTAGGTCGACGTCGTAAATGGTTCCCGCCTCTCTTTGGGCCATATAGGAAAAAAGCCTCGTCGGGTTGACGCTATTCCCGTACGGGCGAAGTCATCAGGCGGTAGCGGTGCTCCGGCCGACCCGGGCCGCCATAGCGCATCGTGAGCTCCGCCTTCCCGAGCTGGCACAGATGGTCGAGATAACGGCGCGCGGTGACTCGGCTCACACCGGCCGCGTCCGCGACTGCCGCCGCGGCAAGTCCGGACTGCGACCGGCTGAGCGCCTGGACGACGAGGTCCAGCGTGGCGTCCGAAAGCCCTTTCGGAAGCGGTTCAATGCTCGCGGTTCGTAGGGCGCTGAAGATCCTGTCCACGTCTCCCTGCTCGGCTTTTCCGATGCGCGTCATGCGAGCGTGGGCGGCGGCGTAGGAAAGGAGCTTCTCCTCGAACGCGGCGAAGAGAAAGGGTTTGATGAGGTAATGAACGACCCCGCCGCGCATCGCGGCGCGAAGGCTCTCGACCTCGCGCGCGGCGGTGATCGAGATCACGTCAACCGGCGGATGGTCTCCCTCGCGCAGCTGTTGCAGGACATCGAGGCCTGACATGTCGGGCAAGTAGATGTCGAGGAGCACGAGGTCGGGGCGGAGCTGGTCGACAGCCGCCACCGCGCCGGCGCCGGTGTGCACTTTTCCGGCGACCTCGAATCCCGCGACCCGCTCGACGTACGCGCAGTGAAGGTCCGCCACGCGGTAGTCGTCGTCGACGACGAGGGTGCGGATCATTGCGCTGCCGTCACTCGTACCGGGATTTTCACCGTGAACACGGCGCCGCCATCGTTGACCACGGTGACGTCGCCGCCGAGGCGGCGGGCCACCTGCCGGACCAGCGCGAGGCCGAAGCCGCGGCGCCTGCGGCCCGAACGGGACTTGGTGCTGAAGCCCTCCTGGAAGATCTGCCCATTGAGGGTTTCATCAACGCCGGGGCCCGAGTCGTGGATGCGAATCAGGAGCTCGCCCTGCTGCTCCGTGACCGATAGGCTCACCCAGCGCTCGCCGGGTGAAGCGCCAGCTGCATCCAGTGCGTTGTCGATGAGGTTGCCGAGCACCGTGATGAGGTCCTCGCTGTCGAGCCGGCTCCTGGTCATCACGGTGTCGTCGCTCACGCGAAGCTCGATGCCCCGTTCGGAGGCGACCGCGGCCTTCGCCAGCAGCAGCGCGCCAAGCACGGGGTCGCCGACCCGTTCGAGCAGCGCCTCAGTGAGCTCCTGATGGACGCCTGAGGTCTGCGCGATGAGCTTCATCGCGTCGTCGCCTCGCCCGATCTGGACCAGGCCGGCGATGGTATGCAGGCGGTTGGCGAACTCATGTGCCTGCGCGCGCAAGGCGTCCGTGAGGCTGTCCACGCCGAGGCCGGTGGCAAGTCCCGCGAGCTCGGTCGAATCGCGGACCGTGGCGACATGGCCGATCTCGCGACCGCGAACGCGAATCGCGCGGCGGCTTGCCAGGAGCACGCGGTCGCCGGCGAGCAGGACCTCGTCCTCGTCGTTCAACCCGCCCGAGAGGAATTTCAGCAGGCGACCCTGCGGGAGGACCTGCGAGACCTTGTGGCCTACGCAGTCGGCGGGCAGCACGAGCAGGCGGCGGGCTTCGTCGTTGGCCAGCGTGATGGTCCCATTCCGATCGGTGGCGATCGCTCCTTCATGGATGCCCTGCAGGCTCGCCTCGCGCTCTTCGAGCAATCCCGCGATCTCGTATGGCTCGAGGCCGAAAGTCTGGCGCTTGAGACGTGAGGCCAGCAGCATCGATCCGGCGACGCCGAGGCCGAGCGCGAGCAGGAGTGTCGCGGCGAAACCTGGAAGGTCGTTGTTGAGCAGATCTTTGAAGACATTGGTTTCGAGGAAGCCGACGGAGACCAGCCCGATCACGCTGCCCTGGTTGAAGATGGGCGCCTTGCCGCGAGCCGAAACGCCCAGCGTGCCGCGCTGCACGCCGACCCACGTGTTGCCGGCGAGCACCGAGGCAGGGTTTTCGTCCACCGGCTTGCCGATCAGGGCAGGGTTAGGGTGTGAGTAGCGAATGCCTTTCCGGTCGGTGATAACCACGTAGGTCGCCCCGGTGGACTTGCGCACCTGCTCCGCAGTCTTTTCGATGGCTCCGTTCGGGTCGCCATTGAGCAGGGCGTCCTGAATCGAGGTGTTGGCGGCGACCGACTCCGCGATCGCAAGAGACCGCTGCTGATACTGCCGGTCGAGCCCCTGGCCCGCCTGCCAGACGGCGGCGCCGGCGCCCATCAGTGCGGAGAGCAAGATGATGGCCACCTGGAAAGCCAGGATCTGATAGGCGAGGGGAAGCCTTGTCTTCACGAGGTGTCCATCGTGATGCTACTAGCACTCCGCTTGAAGGCGGCGCGACCAAAACGACCAAAACGGCCACAAAGACCGAATCCGTTGCGGTGAGGGCCGGCGGCGCCCAGAGTCGGCGTGATGCCTCCAGCCATCGAGCTTCACGGTGTCACGAAGCGTTTCCTGACCCCCTCTGGCGCAGTCTTCACCGCACTCCGGGACCTCGACATGGTGGTCCAGCCCGGTGAGTTCTGCGCCGTGGTCGGCCCGACCGGGTGCGGGAAGTCGACCACCCTCGCGCTGATCTCCGGCCTCGAGCCCGCCAGTGAGGGCCAGGTCACGGTCCTGGGCGAGCCGGTGACCGGCATCGCCAAAGAGATCGGCTACGTGTTCCAATCCGACGCCGTCTTTCCGTGGAAAACGGTGCTCGACAACGTCGCGGCCGGGCCGCGCTATCACGGCGAGACCAGCCGCCAGGCGCGCGAAAAGGCGCGGGAATGGATCGCGCGTGTCGGGCTTGCGGGCTTCGAAGATCGCTACCCCTACCAGCTGTCGGGTGGGATGCGGAAGCGGGTCGCGCTCGCGCAGAGCCTGATCAACGAGCCAAAGATCCTGTTGATGGACGAGCCCTTCAGCGCCCTCGACGTGCAGACGCGGGCGTTGATGGAAAACGAGCTGCTCGCACTGTGGGCGGCCTCCCGCGCCTCGGTCGTGTTCGTCACCCACGACCTCGAGGAGGCGATCGCGCTGGCGGACAGGGTCTTTGTGATCAGCGCAGGACCGGGGACCGTGAAGGCCAACTATCCGGTTCCTTTGCCCCGGCCGCGAAACGTGACCGAGATTCGCATGCAGCCGCAGTTCACCCAGATCTACAGCGAGATCTGGAACGACCTGAAGGACGAGGTACTGGTGAGCTATGAGCGGCAGAAGCGCAGCGGCGCGGCTTGATGTGGTGACGCCGGAGACCGGCGCACCGCAAGCTGCAGCCCCGATCACCGACCTCTCGGCACGGCGCATTCGCGCCCGCCGCCGGTACCAGTTCAACGTCTACGCGCTTCGTCTTCTGACGGCGGCGATAGTGCTCGGCGCGTGGGAGCTCTCCACGCGATATGCGCCGACGGTCATCGATCCCTTTTTCTGGGGCCAGCCATCCGGGATCTGGCACCAGCTCGTGGTGTGGGTCACAGACGAGACCGCGCTGGGCCCGCTGTGGCGGCAGGTGCTGGTGACGATGGAGGAAACCGTCGGGGGATTCATCGTCGGCACGATCTCGGGAGTGGTGATCGGCGTGCTGATGGGCCGGAATCGCCTGCTGTCCGACGTCTTCTCGATCTACATCAAAGCCGCGAACGCGATCCCTCGCGTGGTCCTGGGTGCCCTGTTCGCCATCTCGCTCGGGCTCGACATCCGCTCCAAGATCGCGACCGCGGCGGTCCTCGTCTTCTTCGTCGTGTTCTTCAACGCCTTCCAGGGCGTGCGTGAGGTCGAGCGCAACCTCATCGCCAACGCGCGCATCCTGGGCGCTGACAATCGAAAGCTGACCACCGAGGTGATCATCCCGTCGGCACTGAGCTGGATCATCGCCAGCCTGCACATCAGCTTCGGCCTGGCGTTGGTCGGAGCTGTCGTCGGCGAGCTCTTCGGAGCGACCGAAGGAGTCGGAGAGCTGATCTACAGCGCCGAGCACAACTTCAACGCCAACGGAGTTTTCGCGGGAATGCTCTTGCTCGCCGCCATGGCGCTGATAGCGGAAGCAATCATCACCGCGCTTGAAAACCGCCTGATCAAATGGCGGCCGCCAGCAGTGGGCAGCGAAGTCCAAATTTAGAAGGAGAGGCGTATGCGAGTACTCAAACGTCCGTTGTTGTTCGTTCTCAGCGCGATCTTCGTCCTGACCGCATGCGGGGGCAGCACTGCCGCCCCGGCGGTGGACAACTCGCCGGCCGACGTGAAGATCATGGTCGGCGGTCTCAACAAGCAGATCTACATTCCGAACAAGCTGACCGAGCTCCTCGGCTACTTCAAGGAGCAGAACCTCAACGTCACGCTGATCGACGAGGGTTCAGGGCAGGCGTCGGAGGAAGAGGTCATCGCCGGCAACGTCGACGGCGGCTCGGGCTCGTTCAGCCACGTCCTCGAGCTGCAGCCCAAGGGCAAGTTCATGACGCAGGTGGTCCAGTTCCAGATCGCGCCCGGCGAGGCTGAAATGGTTGACGCCAAGAAGGCCGACACGATCAAGACGGCCGCCGACCTCAAGGGCAAGAACCTGGGAGTCACCTCTCTCGGCTCCGGCACCCACACGATCACCCTCGCTCTATTGGGGCGCGCAGGGTTGACCGGCACGGACGCCAAGTTCGTGGCAGTGGGCGCGGGCAACACTTTCATCGCCGCCATCCAGCAGCAGCGGATCGACGCGGGTATGACGACCGAGCCGACCATCTCGCGATTGATCAAGTCGGGCGTCGGCAAGGTCCTGATCGACCTGCGCACGCCAACGACGACACGCGCCGCGCTGGGCGCGGACTACCCGTTCATCGGGATCTTCATGATGACCAGCTACGTCAACGCGCACAAGAACGTCGTGCAGCGGCTGGTCAACGCTTACGTCAAGACGCTCAAGTGGATGAAGTCCCACACCGCGCAGCAAATTTCTGACAAGATGCCGGCCGACTACTACGCGGGTGACCAGCCCGCCTACGTTGCCGCGCTCGACGGTCAGAAGGACTCGTTCACGGCGGACGGCATCATGCCGGCCGCAGGTGCGGCGAACGCCCTCGACATCGAGCTCAAGTATGTGAAGGACATGAAGGGCGCGACTGTCGACCTTTCGAAGACCTACACGAACGACTTCGCGAAAGCCGCGAAATAGCGCTTAACCCTTAAAGGACCGGGCTTGCGCCGCCCGGTCCTTTTCTTTTTCAGCTATTTCTTGGCCAGCTGGACCTGGTAGCCGTCCTTGGTCGGGTTGACCTCGACGTCGCCCGCCTTCACTTTCATCCCTTCGCCCGCGCGCGTGGCGATGATCGAGCCCTCGAAGACGAGCTCCTCGAATTTCCACGATTCCTTTTGGTTTTTGCCTTGCTTTTTCATCTTGACCACCACGCCGCCGGGGCTCCGCCACACGCCTTCGCCGGAGGGCCGGAATCCCCTGGTGACGAGCTCGCCGAGCTCGTCGGGAATGACCTCGGGCGGCGGCTTGGGGGCGGGCCAGGCGACAGGTTTGTCGGGCGCCACCGGGGTTGGCGGTTTGGTGGGTGGTCTGCGCAGGCGGGCCTGCTCCAGGGAGAGCTTGAGAAGCTCGGAGCCTTCGTCCTGGGCGAAGAACGCGCCTGAAATCCGTCCCTGGTCCTGGGAGCGGCGGATGCAGTTGGTGCAATCGGCCGCGTCTTCGACCGCGGCGAAGGTGCCGGCGCCCAGGGTCTGGTTGCACAGGGTGGTGACCGGGCCGCTTTTCGGGACTCGAGGAGTGAGGTGGATGCGGCCGCCGGTTTTGCGCCGGACCGACTCGAGCTTGACCTGCTGGGCGCCCATCGCGGTCAATGATGAGGGTGCTAGCTCTTTTTGGCCTCGGCCGCCTGACGCCTCAGGTTTGGCAGCGGTGTGAGGTCCGCCTCGACCTGCGCGCGAAGGTGCTCGAAATCGGGCGGCAGCGACAGCTTCTCGCCGAGGTGCTCCTTCGGTTCGTCGGAGGTGAATCCGGGGCCGTTGGTGGCGATCTCGAAGAGGACGCCGCTCGGCTCGCGGAAGTAGATCGAGCGGAAGTAGAAGCGATCGATCACAGGCGTCGGGCTACCGCCGCCCGCGCTGACGCGGTCGCGCCAGCCTGAGTGGTCGGCCACGGTCGAAGACCACGCGATGTGATGCACGGTGCCCGCCCCGCCGAGGCCGCGTGCCGCGGGGGCTTTGTCGTAGATGTAGTACGAGCCGCGTCCAGATCCGCGTGACTCGTATGAGGTCGCGTCGGTGCTGGTGAAACCCAGCGTGTCGGTGAGGAGGTTCTTGCTGGCTTCGGGCTGGTTCGAGTAGGCCCGCACGCCGGCGAAACCCTGGAGGGCGAACTCGGCGGGGATCTCAGGGTGCTCGGCCACCAGCGGTTTGTCGGTTGTGGGCTGGGCCGTGAGCTCCAGGCCCAGGCCCTCGGGGTCCTCGAAGCCAAGGCGATCGCCCTCTCGGGTGGATTCGATCCCGGCTGCCAGCAGGCGCTTGGCCCAGAAGTCAAGGGCCTTCGGCGAGCCGACCCGCATCGCGATCGTGTGGATCATCCCTGCGCCGGCACGTCCGCGGACGAGGCCGGGGTACTCGAAAAAGGTCATGTCGGCGCCCGGGCTGCCATCCTCGTCCGCATAGAAGAGGTGGTAGACGGTCGGGTTGTCCTGGTTGACCGTCTTCTTGACCAGGCGCAAGCCCATCACGCCTTCATAGAAGAGGAGGTTTTTGGTCGCGTCGGCGGTGATCGAGCTGATGTGGTGGATTCCGTCCAGCTTTTCCATGTTCCATCTCTACCCAATAATTGGGCGGTTTTGTTCCGGCTCGTAACAGACCGGCGGGTTCGGGCGTAGAACCGGTACGAAGCTTGGACTCGGACCTGGCGGTGCGCCTCGAGCGGGCGAAGGCGGGCGACGGCCATGCCTTCGATGAGCTGCTGGCGCCCGTCCTCGACCCGGCGTTCCGGCTCGCGATGACGATGCTGAAAGACCGAGGCGCGGCGGAGGATGCGGTGCAGGAGGCGGCGCTGAAGGCTTGGCGCGCGCTCGGTCGCTTTCGGACCGGCGCCGAGCTGCGGCCGTGGTTCCTGGCGATAGTGGCCAACGAGTGCCGGTCTGCGCGAAGGGGCCGGTGGTGGCGGGTTTTGCGGTTTGGTGACGCGGGGCAGCTCGGGGGTGCGGTCGCGTCCGACCGGAGCTGGGCCGAGCGGATCGACCTGGGTGCGGCGCTCGACCGGCTGCCGCGGCATCACCTGCTCGCCCTGACCCTCTACTACCACCTGGATTTACCGATGGACGAGGTCGCCCGGGTGCTCGGCTGTTCGTCGGGCGGCGCGAGGCAGCGCGTGCACCGGGCGCTGGCGGCGCTGCGCCCCGCGATGGCGGTGGAGGTGGACGCGTGACGCCGGACGAACGTGAGGTTCGGCGGGCGCTGGAGGCGCGCAGCGGTGAGGTGTCGCCGGAGTTTCGGGCGCGGTTGAGCGGGGCTCTGCAAGACGGGCGTCCGTCGACGAATGCGATGCCGGCAGCCGCGGCGGCGATGGCGATCATCCTTGCGCTCGGGTCAGTAGGGATTTTGCTGATGGCGCGGGGCGCGAATCGCGTGTCGCATCAGGGGCCCGTGATCGTGACGAGCCCTTCGCCGACTCCAACGATCGTGCAGAAGGTCCCGATTTACGTGCCGTTGTTCAACCAGCTGAGCGCGCCGTCGGGCAACGT
>Ga0099794_10000448_pt1 | contig 13823 bp, 14 predicted proteins | sample Rivendell_Oct201_10_FD_77320 | JGI IMG/M metagenome (GOLD analysis project Ga0099794, IMG submission 77320) | Vadose zone soil microbial communities from the Eel River Critical Zone Observatory, Northern California, USA -... | ecosystem: Host-associated > Plants > Roots > Rhizosphere > Soil ... | reverse complement strand
TCATTCACGCGAAGCGACGCATCTCCGTCCCATTACATCATCCGCATCTCTGCAGCCGGCTGTAACAGCTCTTTGACGGCGACTTGCGTCTCTCGATAATCCGATGAAGATCGTCGTTGTTCACAATACTTATCAGCAGCCCGGCGGGGAAGACGTCGCCGTCGCAGCAGAAAGTGATCTGCTCGAGAGCCACGGCCACACCGTAATACGCTACCCGCCGGGCGGCTTCGTTCTCACGGGCCACTCGGAATGAATGGACATCTCGGAAGAATGCGCTACTCGTAAGACTGCCCTTTTTTGGAGCAACTTTGGAGCAATCTAAGAAGGGCTTGAAACTGATAAGCGCAACCAAAGCAACGACTTAGATTGAATTTTCGCTTGCTTTGCAAGCAGGGGTCACCGGTTCGAGCCCGGTCACGTCCACCAACTTAATTCCCGCTCTCCCAATCATTTACGCTGCAATTTCTACTGCCCTATGTTGGTGCACTTTCGGGACAATCGGTACAACTGAAACGTGGTTCGAAGCCGGAAGCACGAATCCGTATGGGACGCCCGTTTTGCAGGGTAATTAAGTCTTTCATTCGCGCGTATATCGTCGTCCGGTTTGTCTAATGTCTTGGAGGCTTCATCGACTGGAATCGCTGTTCCATATTTTGTCTCTAAGGACATCAGAAACAAGTTAAGATGACGAACGTACTCCTGACGGTCAGCCCCTTTGTATTCTGCCTTTGCCCGTTCGCGATGGTTTGGAACGGTTTACAAAAAAGTAAAACGGCCACACAAAACGTGATCAGCTACGCTGATCCCCATTCCGTCTCAGATCGATTGTTTAGTGTTGTGACGCGCCCCGAGCAACCGATGTCTTTTTATACTTAGTCCAGTCGAAAAGCGTTCTAAAGTGGCACCCAAGGTCGTCTGAAACAAGGAGCTTGAAACTTGTCCCAACGAAAACTCTGTCCGGGTGGCTGGGATCGATATCGATATTTCGGACATCAAACAGCTTTCGAGAACCAGTATTCAGGAGGCACCAACTGTGGGCACCGTCGAGCGTTCTGAAAATTCGCTTGTTTGTAACGAGGAACGCAACGTCTGAATTGTCCGGTTTAAAACTGATATCCAAAACCCGAAGATACGTCCAGTCAAACGGCCACTGCTGGGAAGGGGACAAGCCTTTCTCATGGAGAGCGGCGAGGTTCGCTGCATAACCCTCCAGTTCCGCTGGCTTCTCCAGATCAGCCCAACCTCCGACCGCGTGCCAATTCCTTCCGCCGTCTCGCGTGATTATGACGCTCGTCTGTCCGTGAGCGATCATAATATTAGGATTTGACGGACTAACTCCCACCGGGCAAGCTTCCTCAAGCTTCTTATTTTGTACAAGCTCCGTCAGTAGAGACCAGTTGTTCCCTCCGTCGAATGAGATATAAAGCCCCGGAGTCCAGTGATCGACGACATCTCTAATGATCACACGCTCGAAACACCCGTAAATCGTAGTTGGTTGCTGTGGGTTGGCCGCCGAAAATATGAAGCGGATGCGCGATCCACGATCATCGTCTGCACCCCTTTCAAGCTCAATGGGCCTACCGTTGAAGCGAAATTCCGGCCTCTCCCAGTGCCCCCCCGCATCCTTTGAACGTTGGAACATCATGCGCGGGCCGTGGCGGTACATTATTGATCCGAATGTGGTGTAGTGATATGCATCCTGAGTTCGAATAGAGGAATTCACCCAATGCTTGCCGTCGTCAAAGCTATCTAGTATCGAGATCCCGTCCCCGTGATCCGGACCCAATGAGTACCCAATCCGAATTCTGTTCGCGCCTCGCGAAGACTCGATGTCCATTACCGTGGGTTCAGGAAATGACATGTCAGATGACATCGCCTGATATTTCGGGTTTGAAACACTCTCGCATAAACAATCGTGAGGTTTTGAATAGGCGTATAGAATGCAACTTGATATACAAAAAGATGCGAAGCAGACCTTTGTGATCGTCATGTTCATTTCTTACTCGGGTCGCAGTGAGTGCGGAACGCTTCGCTGGCGTACGACGACGCGTCCCCAGGACTAAATCGCCCTGGATCCGGGCCCGCTCCAGACGTGGATTTCCAGATGTTATGCGCCAAGCCTCGATCATACAAGCCGAAATTTATCGTGTGAAAATCCTCGTGCAAGAGCGTCGCACCAGCGATGCTATTCGGTTTATCCACGTGGACCTCTAATCCTTGGCCCACTTCGTCCACATGCGCAGTTGTGGTAAACCCGACCCCCGGATCACCCTTTGGCGTCGGTATGATTTTCAAGCTGTCAAAGCCTTTTAAAAAATTATCGAGGTTGACTGCGTCCTTTGATATGCCGTTGGTTTGAGCGATCAGTCCTTTCAGGAAATCTGCACAATCTTTGTTGGACAGTAAAAGCCTCGCTTGATTCCGCACTCTATCGATCAGAGTACCAGCGCTGCTAGCGCCGGCAGTACCGCCGAACCCGTTGATAAGAGGGGATCCATAGATCAGCACGGTAGTAAATTCCAGTTTCGCGTTCACCCGCGAGACCAAGTAACTCCCCGAACGAGTAGTTCGCGAATGGGAATGGGTCGCCGTAATGGTTGTATCCAGACTCGAAATGATAGTTTGTCCCGATTCTCACCGGAATGTCCATTACACCGAACTCATTCCAGAGATTCCCTGTTCCGGACATATCAACGAAACCCCTTCCAGGGATCATCATCATTCCAGAAGGATCCGCCAAATTGATCGGGTCGTTCTGGGCGTACGCAAAGGCGTTGAGGCTTTGCGGAGCATTTGCTGAGCCAGCTACCGGATCGGGCGAGGAAAATCGACCGAGACGGTTGATGTACGAGCGGGCCATGGCATAGTCGTTGCCGGATTCAGAGTCGCGCTCGTAGGAGGTGAATTGCCATTTGCTGGTGGTGTTCTGCGCATACCAAGTTTCAGCAAAGGGGAAATGACCTTGCTGGCCGATTAGGTTGCCGGCGGCGTCGGTGATCAAGCGCGTGGAGAGATGGTCCGGGTGGTAGTAATGCGTGCCTACCGTGATAAAGCCGTCGTCGAAGCGGGCGACCGTGGATGTTGTGGCATTGATAACCTCAGCGTAGGGAACACGTAAGAAAGCCAGTAACGGGCGCTTCAGTTCGAAGTGGTGAGAAGTAGAACGGTCCCTGTAAATTTCCCCATAGTGCAGTGGCGCAGGGGCAGGGAACTGCTTTGTTTGATGGAAAACTGTGGTTCGCCGCCGGGGTCGAAGCTGGAACCCGCTGAATGGGGGCACTTGGACCGTCATCAACTCATACACTGCGGAGCCTTGATCTTGGCTGACGAACGGGTTGAACTTCAAGGCCGTGCCTTATAGATTTCGCGGATTTCGGGGCGAGCGGAAGCGTTTTCGAAAGTGATGGAGACGGAAGCACCTTTGCGAACGTTGTTGACGAGCGCGGGTCTGAAACAAGCGATGCATATTCCGCCGTTGCGACGGACGCTGGGATAAACGATACCGGCCGACGCGGCCTCAAGCAACCGCGCAGCCAAATTTTGTGACGCTTTGTAGCTAACCGGGTCTAAGCAATTTCCGAAGCGTCCGTCGCTCCGAATATCATGGAACTTGCCTCGAAAATCCGCCAGGAAATCGACATAGGAGAAGGTTTCCTTTTCCTGCCAGTTGACTTCCTTCAGCTCCTGCTGTTTGTGATAGGCCACTTCTCGTTCTGAGGTCTCGCGCGAAAACGCAGCGCACCAGGCGCCTCGATCCGGGCCGTTGAAGCGGTTTCCGAGTGGACTGGCGTGGGTGAATGCCGCGTTGACGATATGAGAGTACGAAATGCCGAAAACGAGTTCGCGAACGGAAATGCCGGGAAGCAGTCCCGCTTCTCCGAGAAGGCGGTCGTTCGTCGCCCCTTCCAGCTCGAACAGCACGTTTAAGTCGTCGGGATCGTCGGTGAGGCGCGTCAGGACGCTGTCTTCGCGGTCGCTGTAGCGGGATGGTATCAGACGATGGGTGTCGTCGCGAGAGATCTCCGAGATGTGGGGCAGCACCTAGCGTCCGCCGCGGCGAGAATCGAGGAGTTGTCTGACCCGGAGCATGGCCGGCTGCCCTCCCTTAATCATATAGGCGAGCGCTCCTTCAGGATCGGCAGCGCCAGCACCGATAAGCACGAAAATTGTTCCCGGATCGAGGGTTTACATTACGCCGATGGACGGGTTTGAGAATTACCTCGCAGCGGCACTTGGAAAGAAGAAAGTTCAGCTCATCCCAGTAACCGACAAAGAGCAAGCCGACTACGTCATAACCGGAACTTCGCTCGATAAGAAAGCAGGGTGGGCCAAGATTGTTTTCATGGGGAACATACATTCAGACAACGCAGCGAGTATTACGATGTCCGACAGAAAGACTGGCGCGATTGTCTATGCCTATGCGGTGGATAAGAAAAGCACGATGCACGGGCAGCAAACGACCGCAGAGGCTTGCGCGAAGCACCTAAAGGCGCTCATAGAAGGAAAGGACTGACATTTTGGCGCGGGGAGGGCCGCACGGCCCTCCCGCCTCGGGGTAGAAACGGCGGCACGATTATTTTCGTTAGCGATTATCTCATCGCAGCTAGATGGTTGGTCGTCAGCGTTCTTCGGTTAAGCAGAAGTTCAATCGCCGACCGTCTAGCTTATCCGGTGATGCTGGCTTGTGCTGCTCTGCTTTCATAAATTCTTTGCATTACCGCCTCAGCCGTGAACTCGGATTGAGCAACGGCTAGAGTACTGCGTGAGTGTGGATCAGCGAACAGAATCAACGCCCCGCGTGGACCGTGCTGAATGCCTTGAAACTCAGCACCCAATGCCCCAAGTACGTGGGCGTAATAGATTGCGCTGTCGCTTTGCATCTACGCAGGATACACAATTTTCTCCGTAATGCCATACGCGCTTTTCTAAAGGAGCTGTTCCGGACTGGAACTTGTGTGGAGTTATTCCGAGGCAGCATTAAGTCAATCTGGTTTTGGAAAGCCAGACCAACCGCCGGGAATAGCCCGAGTGCACAAGGGGCTGCGTACGTGTGAGAGGATTTTAAAAGGGTCCGCATCGATCAGCGCCGCGCAATGAGCAGCTAATCTCACCGTGAACGGCTTCGCGGAAGGATCAAGCTCCCCGTTGGTTGTCATCATCTCCCTCTGTCTCTCCCGCTTGCACCGAGGCGACGGGGCGGTTGTTACTAACAGAGCGCCAGCGATTCGACGATTCGGTCGTGAATGAAATTCAGTTCGGCGGATGAAATCGCGTACGGCGGCAGAACATAGATGACGTTTCCGAGTGGCCGCAGGAGCACCCCTGCATCGATGAAGAACTTGTAGAGCATGGGCCGCAGCTTGGATGCATAACCTGGGTCGTCCGCACGGAGCTCGATTGCGGCCACTGTGCCGATCGATCGGACATCGCCGACGGCTGGATGCCCTTTGATTGCGGCAAGCCGCGCGCAGTGAATCGCGGCGATCCGGCGGACGCGGTCAAACACGGGCTCGCGTTCGAAAATCCGGCAGGTCGCGACCGCGGCCGCCGCGGCGATCGGGTTTCCAGTGTACGAATGGCCATGGTAGAAGGTGCGGGCGCGGTCCGTGCTGACGAACGCCTCGTGAATCTCCGCGGTGCAGATCGTCGCGCCCATCGGGAGCGCGCCGCCCGTGAGTCCTTTCGAAAGGCACATCAGATCGGGGACCACGCCGGCGAGTTCGCAGGCGAACATTTTGCCGCAGCGGCCGAAACCGGTCAGGACTTCGTCCGCAATCAGGAGCACGCTGTGCTCGGCGCAAAGCCGCCGCACTCGCTGCAGGAAGTCGACGGGATGGACGATCATGCCGCCCGCGCCCTGCAGGAGCGGTTCGACGATCAATGCGGCAATCTCGCCATGCCGTTCTTCTAGCAGCCGCTGCAGTTTATCGACGCAGTCGATTGAGCATGATGCGCGCGTTTTGCCGACTGGGCAGCGGTAGCAGTAGGCGGAGTGCACGCGGTGCACCGGAAACAGCAGATCGCGAAATGGATCGGTGAACGCTGAAGTCGCGCCCACCGACATCGCACCGACCGTGTCCCCGTGATAGGCGTGATCGAGCGCGACGAATGTCTTCTTCGCTGGGCGGCCGAGATTCTGCCAATACTGCACGGCAATCTTCAGCGCGACCTCGACGGCGGTTGAGCCGTCGTCGGAGAAAAAAATGTGCGAGAGAGTGGCGGGCAAAATCTTGCGCAGGCATTCGCGCAGCTCTTCGAGAGCGTCGTGCGTGAAGCCGGCGAGCAACACATGATCGACCTGGGCAGCCTGAGCGGCGATGGCCGAGACGATGGCCGGATGCCCGTGCCCGTGGAGGTTGACCCACCAGGAGGAGATACCGTCGATCAGGCGGCGGCCGTCGTCGGTATGAAGGTAGACGCCTTCCGCCTTTGTGATACGGATCGGCGGCGGATCGAGCGCCTCTTGCGTGAACGGATGCCAGACGTGCAAGCCAGGGTTCATGTGCGGAATACCTTCGGGTCGAAATTTCTGCGAAAGACTTCGAGAAGCGCGCGGCGGTGGATCTGTTTCAGTTGCGGAACGACGCCGACGACCGCGACTCGTCCGTAGTGCTCGATGGCTTTGCGGTTTTCCCGATTCGGCTTACCAACCATGATGACGCCGTGAATGTCCACGCATGCGGTGCGCAGAGCGGTGAGCGAGAGCAGCGTGTGATTGATCGTGCCGAGCGAGGTGCGCGTAACGAGCAGAACGGGCAGCCCGAGATGACGCATCAGGCTGGTCATCAGCTGTGTGCCGTTGATCGGAACAAGCGCTCCACCCGCCCCCTCGGCGATCAGATTCTCGCGCAGTGAGAGATGGGGCATCTTGATCCTGCGCAGGTCGATGCGGACTCCAGCGCGACGAGCGGCAAGGTGCGGAGACACGGGCGGAGCGAAGCGATAAACTTCCGGTGCCGTCCGCAAGGGGGACAGTTGCGCGAGCCGCATCACAGCGTTGCGGTCGGTTCCTTCGCTGGTGCCGGTCTGGATCGGCTTCCAGTAGATCGCATCGAGCGCGGCGCAGAGCAGTGCCGAGACCACGGTCTTGCCGACGCCCGTGTCCGTTCCCGTGACAAAAAATTGGCTAGACATTCACGACGCTTGCGGAAGCGGGTTGCGCCAGGGATTCGCGGGCTGCGGCGATGAAACGGTGAATGTCGTCGAGCGTGATCCTGCTGGTGAGCGAGACGCGCAGGCGCGCGGTGCCGGGAGGGACGGTTGGCGGGCGGATGGCTTTCACCGTGAATCCGCTGCGGTGTAGCTCGCGCGCAACGTGCAGCGCGATTTCGTTGCTGCCAAGGACAACTGGAACGATGTGCGTGGCGCTGGCGCCGGAATTGAGGCCGGCGGCAGCGAGTCCGTAGCGCAACGCCGACGCGATACGACGAAGATGGCCTCGCTCGTTCTCCGCGGCGCGTGCCAGGGCGAGCGCCGCGTGAATCTGGCCGGCGAGATAATGCGGCATCGCCGTGCTGAAGATAAAGGTTCTCGCGCGGTTGATCAGATAGTCTTTCAGAGCCCTGCCACCGCACACTAATGCGCCCGCGCTAGCCAGTGCTTTACCGCAAGTGTGCACGATGGCGAGCATTTCCCGTTCGAGGCCAAGTTCGGCAGCGATTCCTCGTCCTTGTGGGCCGCAAACTCCGGTTGCATGCGCTTCGTCGATCACCAGTTCGGCGCCGTACCTTTTTGCCAACTCCAGCAGGGCGGGGATGGACACGATATCGCCCTCCATGCTGAATACGCTCTCGGTCACGATGACGCGGGCGCCAAAGCTGTTTTGGTGATCGTGGAGCGCGCGTTCGAGAAATTCGAGGTCGCCGTGCGGATAGACAATTTTCGCCGCTCCGGAGAGGCGGATGCCGTCAATCAAGCTCGCGTGGTTGAGCGCGTCGGAAAAAACGGTGTCGCCGGGCTTCAGCAGGGAACTTAGCAGGCCGACGTTCGCGGCGTAACCCGAGCCGAAATAGAGTGCTGTTTCGGTACCGGCAAAGGCGGCGAATTCCGACTCGACGCCTTCCCATTGGCGCGAATTGCCGGAAAGTAGCCGCGAGCCTGTGGAGGCGACCGTCTCGGTGCGCGCTACGGCCTCGAGCACCGCATGCTTGAGACGTGGATCGTCGGAAAGCCCGAGGTAGTCGTTCGAGCAGAGATTGATCTCCGCGGTGCGGTCAACTACATCGAGGGCACGAAACTGCGCCCGCTCGCGGAGGGAATCAAGTTCGGACATGATGCGCCGTTCAAGCGCGCTGCGGGGCACGTCAGGCACCCTGCATTGCCTTCATGCCGATATTTCCGAAGAGTTGCTCGTCCGCGGCCGCCGCAGGGTTTGGGGTGGTCAGGAGCTTCTCACCGGTGAAGATGGAATTCGCCCCAGCGAGGAAGCAGAGCGTGACTGCCTCGGGCGACATCCGGCGCCGCCCGGCGGCAAGCCGTACGCGCGAGGCAGGCATCAGAATCCGCGCGGTTGCGATGGCGCGGACCATGACCAGCGGGTCAAGTTCATCTGCATCTGCAAGCGGAGTTCCCTCGTTCGGCACAAGCATGTTGATCGGCACGCTTTCCGGATGAGGATTGAGGCGGGAAAGTTCGTGCAGCAGGCCGACGCGGTCTTCGTCGGTTTCCCCCATGCCGAGAATCCCACCGCAGCAGACCGTGATGCCGGCATCGCGCACGTGCGCGATGGTCCGCAGGCGGTCTTCGTAGCCGCGTGTGGTAATTATGTTGCCGTAGAATTCGGGCGAGGTGTCTAGATTATGGTTGTACGCGGTGAGGCCGGCGGCCTTCAGTCGCCGGGCCTGCGATTCGGTGAGCATGCCGAGCGTGCAACAGACTTCCATATCGAGAGCGGCGACGGCGCGCACCATCTCGAGCACGCGATCGAAATTCTCTCCGTCCGGGACCTGGCGCCACGCCGCGCCCATGCAGAAGCGTGTCGTGCCTTCCTCTTTCGCGCGCTTGGCCGCTTCGCGAACCGCGACCGGATTCAGAAGCTCCTCGCGCGGGACGCGGGTCTTGTAATGCGCGCTCTGCGAGCAGTAGGCGCAATCCTCGGGACAGCCACCCGTTTTGATCGACAGCAGACGGCAAAGCTGGACTTCGTCGGGCTTGTGGAAAGCGCGATGCGCGAGCTGCGCCTGGAAAATCAGCTCGGGGAGCGGAAGATGATAGATGCGGCGAATCTCGTCGCGCGTCCAGTTGTGGCGGATCTCCATCGGCAGGCATCCTCGTTTCGGATTTCAAAGATATCAAAAAATCGTAGTGCGCGAAGCCGAGAAAACTGGAAGCGCTGGCGAACGTGCATGGATGTGGCTGCGGAGGACCAACTCGCTCGGAATCTACCTCGACAAATGCTTAGGACTGTAGCTGTCTCTGCATTGGAATCGACCAAAGAGGACCGCGCTTTGGCAGGGAGTGATCGGGGAATCTCAACCGTCAGCGGCACGAGCAATTTAGTTTCCGGCTACCGCGCCATCCATCCGCAATACGTTGCAAGCGGAAGGGAAGCTCCGATTTACTTGCTCGCCCCGGGTCGGCCAGTCCCCGGCCGGGCCATTCTCTGCGCCATGTGTAAGAGAAGCTTGCGATCTCCTTCTGCAGTCTTGCTCAACAGGCGGCAGAGCTTACTGAGAAAGCGAGCCTCCTTCCCGGCGCTGCCCCACGCGTCCGCGGGCTTCTGCTTGGGAATATCCGGCAGCTTTGGGGGCTCTTCTCCATCGTAGAAAAGCTGGTACAGCGGGACTTTCAACGCCCGGGCCAGCTTTTCCAGTGTTTCGACGGCGGGGACCGTATGGCCGTTTTCGACGCGAGAAATGTAGCAACGAAGCAGGCCGCTCCGTTTCTCAATATCTCCCTGTGAAAGGTTCTTCTCTTCACGCATCTCGCGCAAGCGATCTCCGATAATCACGTTGACATTGCCTCCCTCGGCGGAAAGACCCAGTGAACACGATCACTCTACCCCCGAATGCGATCAAATCAAACATAAACGGAGGCATGTACCCTCCAGTGGTCCGGAAGAAGGTCACACTCGGAAGGGTTGAAATACGAACAGGGCGAAGTTATTTGCAGCTTTCTTCTCGTTCCACGAGCCTTCTGAACTCGTTTTCTGCTTCCGTATGACTGTCGTATTTGCCCTCTTCATAGTTTTTCTTGACCGCGTCAAGAATTCGCTGAATAGCTCGACGGCACGCGGCGGTTTTGTTGTTTCTAAGTTGCGTGGCCAGTTGGTCCAGGAAACCTGCACTCATAAGGTGAATTATACCTCTGTGGCCGCCGGTCATTGGAGGGCGCCTCCGAAGGCTGAAACGGGGAAAATCTGTCTTTGACTGTCTGCAAGGCGGAGGGGTAGCATCTGGCTCGGCGCCGTATACAGCGGCCTCCCATGCATCGCAGTAACAACTGTTCGGTGTCGGGTTAATTCAGTGCCACGCATAATCAACTCCCGCCATTGGATGTGGTTTGGTTCCGCTCTGGTCTGTTTTGCCTCGATTGCTCTGCTCGCCCCCGCGTTTCGACCAGATTTCTACGGTGGGAGGCAGCCTTCTTCGATGCTATTGGCGCTCGTTCTGACCGCTCTTTTGGTTGCTATCGCGCTCCACATTCGTTTCCTCATGCTGGCCAGAAGGGAACACCGAAATACCACAAACGCACTGGAAGCTACCGAACGTGAGTTTAAATCGGTCTTCGATAATGCGCTCGATGGAATCCTAATTCTGGACGATCGCGGAACGTGTCTTGAAGCAAATCCGGCGGCGCAAATTTTGTTTGGAGCGCGGCGCGATGAACTTGTCGGTCAACCGGTAGAAAAGTTCTGTACCTGGAAGCAGCTTCTTGACCCAAGCAGCGAGCACAGCGAAATGCGGGTCCGCCGGGGAGATGGCCAGGCCATCTTCCTCGAGTACACCGCCAAGGCAGATTACCTGCCTGGAAAGCACGTTGCCGTCCTGAGAGACATCTCCCGGAGGAAGCAGGCGGAAGCGGCACTGCGTGAAAGCGAAGAGCGATTTCAGCAGATGGCCGCGAACATCCAGGAGATATTTTGGATGCTGGACGCTGAGAACCTGAAGGTCATCTACGTCAATCTAGCCTATGAAACAATTACTGGCCGCTCCTGCCAGTCGCTGCGCGAAGATCCCAAGTCCTACGCGGATGTGATACATCCTGAGGATCGCGTTCGGGTTCTTTCTCGGTTGCGCGAAGCAGCACAAGCCGGTCAGTTCGACGAAGAATTCCGAATTGTCCGGACTGATGATGCCATTCGCTGGGTGTGGGTGCGCGGATTTCCCGTCCGGGATTCCGCCGGGATTGTCCGGCGCCTCGTAGGAACCGCCCAGGATATCTCTCCGCGAAAGTCCGCCGAAGAGGAGATAGCTCGAAACCTCGACAGGGCAGAGTCCGCCGCCGCGGAGGCCGATGCGTTTCGCAAAACAACTCTTGCGCTTACGCAGAACCTCAGCATGGACTATGTTCTGGACACGCTGCTTCAGTCCCTCCTGCAATTGGTTCCTTGTGAATCGGCTCAAATCCTCTTAGTGGAAACGGACACCCGCCTTTTCCTTGCGCGGGAAATACAGCTTTGCGGGGCGGATCGTCATTCTCCCAAGTCTCCGCAAACCTTTGATGCAAGGGACAGCGGGTTTCTGATGCACGTTCTGGTTACCAAGAATAGCCTCCTCATCGCGAACACGGCGGAGGAGAGAGAATGGGCGGCCTTCGCGGGTTTTTCTCATTTGCGGTCTTGGTTGTGTGTGCCGCTCATTGCATCGCAGCGGGTGCTCGGACTTCTTTCCCTCGGAGACACGCACGCGCAGGCGTTCACTCAGGAACATTTGCGGCTTGCCAAGTCACTGGCTATCTCCGCGGCAGTTGCTATCCAGAATGCCCGGCTTTACGAGGAAGCTGAGATCTTTCGTGCCGAGCTCGAGCGACGACTAGCTGATTTGGAGCAGGCCGAGAGGGTCATCCGGGAAGTCAGGCAGGGTAGAGAATTGTCCTAAAGAGGTTGCCGTGGTTCCCCCGCTTTCGCCCATGCTTGTACCAGGCACTTCTCCATAGCGATGGCCAGACGCACGGATGGGCGGCATCGCAACTCCTGCGAAAACTGAATCACGCCGGCCTGAAATCCTCCGGTCGCAATACCTGTCAACCCGCCCGCTCATGGAATGATCCCGACTGAAGGACGCACCAGTAGAACAGTCACAATTCTGATGTTTGCGATTTGGTGGACCTTGCTGGGCGATGTTCCGACCAAAAGCAAGTTGTTTCACAGTTCGCATCTCGCTGCGGGCACTATCTGCTCCTCCCGCACCGGCTGCTTTTGCGAGCAGGAAAAAGGTAATCCAGTGCCGGGGAGCTGCGGGGACGGCCAGAAGAACCATGTCCCGGCACAACGCCGCCTCGCGTAGCGCACTTCCGAAAAACATCGGTGTGGCGGGAGAGGTTGAAGATTCGCCAAAGGCCCCTTCCCCACGAGCGATTTAGACACGGTGTTTTGTCCGATGGTAGATCGTTGGGCCAGTGCGACGGGCAACTATTCTCTCCGGTTTTTCTCTCCGGAACAAATTGACGGAATCTTGCGCGAAGGGGCGAAGCGCGGCAGAAGCGGTTCGCACGACGCCATTGAGAGAATTCTGAAACACGAGCCGGGCCTCGGACGAGCGGAACTATGGGGTCAAATTCGCCGACTCAAGCAATCTTTTAGTGGAAAACTCTACCAGCGCACGTTCTGGACTCCGGAAGACGACCAAATTCTTCGAAAGGGTTATGAAAAAGGCTGGAACGGTAAGCGAGAAGCAGTACGCGAACTTCTTAAACGGCATCCGTCTTGGCGGCCTCACTCTATTTGGGGCCGCGCCGCTAGGCTCGGACTTGTTGGGGAAGCCTCGAAAAAGACCCGACAGCGCTCCCGACAGCCCTGGACCGAAGATGACGACCGTATTCTGCTCACTTTGGCGGGCTATAAAACCGCGGAATTCATCGCCAAAACCTTACGTCGGTCCGAAAGCGCCGTCCGTTGTCGACTCGCCGTTTTGGGTAAGAGCACGCGGGTGCATTTAGAGGGATATGCTCGGCGGACTCTCGCTCGCCAGTTGCATATGGGCAGCCGCACCATTCAGCGCTTAATTGTTCAGGGTCTGCTTGAGGCTCGGGATCCCCGGATTACGCGCAAGTCCCTGGAAGAGGCGTGCAAAACCGGACGGCTGAAGGCATCGTTGCAGGACCAGCACCCTCGGACTCAGGAATCCGGAATGATTCCGCGCGAAACAGACCCTGCTGTACCGTCGACCAATTCCGCTTCGACGCCGCCGTGCGAGTCTTCCAAACTGCCTCGGTCTTGTCGAGCCAAACGAATTTGGTCGGATCTGGCAAAGCAACTCGGAGTAGATATAGGGGTGATCGAGCGCCTCGTCTTTCTTGGAGTGCTGAAACTCTATGATCCCCGGATCACCGAAAAGTCTCTCACGACGTTCTGTGCACGATACGGCTCTCTGATCAAGACCGACTTTCTCGATGCCGAAACACGGGATTGGCTTATCGACTCGATGGACCTTATTCCAAGTGCGGCCAATGTTGTGGCACAGGAGATGGAGGCATTTCGTAAGCACGCAAGAGCAGTCAGGATCTGTACACGCTGCGGCAGAGCGATTCGGGGCAATGTGTTTTTCCGGCACAGGAAAGGCTGTGACAAAACCGTTGAAACGCGTCGAAAACCAGAGCCAGAGGTCCCTGCGAAGCTTGCGATATCAGCACCAGCCAGCACTCGAATTGAATCAGGACGAGTT
>Ga0099794_10000446_pt1 | contig 13826 bp, 15 predicted proteins | sample Rivendell_Oct201_10_FD_77320 | JGI IMG/M metagenome (GOLD analysis project Ga0099794, IMG submission 77320) | Vadose zone soil microbial communities from the Eel River Critical Zone Observatory, Northern California, USA -... | ecosystem: Host-associated > Plants > Roots > Rhizosphere > Soil ... | reverse complement strand
TACGACGCGTATCAATACATGTCCGCACCGGGCACTACGCCGCTCCTGATCCCCGCCGATACCGGATCGCTGGCAGAAGTCGGGGCCAGCTGGCTGTTCACGCGATTCATCGTCGATCAATTCGGCGATTCACTCGCCGGCAAGTTGGTACAGACCACGCTGGTCGGGTCAGCGAACGTTGCCGCCAAAACCGCGCAGCCGTTCGACGTGACCATCAGTCACTGGGGACTCGCCAATTGGGTCTCCGACCTCCCCAACTTTACGGCGCCGCCACAGCTCCAGTACAAGGTGTGGCATTTCCGCAATACCTTTGCGTCGCTGAACGCGCAGGATCCCAAGGATTTCCCGCGACCCTATCCCCTGGTGCCGCCGATCTCTGGTGGCAGTGCGGTGAATCTGGGCGGCACGCTGTGGGCAGGATCCGGCGCGTACGTACGAGTCGTGCAACCACCTGGGGGGGCGGCGTTCACGCTTCAATTCAGCGCTAATGGGGCGTCACCGGTGTCCCCGGCGATCGTGCCGAGACTGACGGTCATCCGCATACGCTGACGGACTTACCTGGGCGGCGGGAAGATCGTCGGCGGCGTGTGGTAGAGAACCTGAGCGGTGTTGCGGTCCCGGTCCGTCGGACTCTCGACCGCGGGAGTGCCGTACATCAGATCGGTTGTCGCCGGGCTGTGCGACAGAATTCCCAGCGAGTGGCCCAGCTCGTGGGTCACGACCCGCCGGAAGCATTCGGCAATCTGCGGCAATGTGTAGCCCAAACGCACGCGTAACGCAACGTGCTCCGGACCCGTCATCGTCTTGGTCGAATCCAGAACGTATGTGGTCACGCCGTCGCACGCGCCCAACGCGCCGGTCGTGTCGGGTGGCACGTCCGCCGGAACGGTATCCTGCCAGCGCACGATGACGTCGACCGCCGTAGAATCTGCGACGACGACGGCGCGAAACTCGCCGTACAAGAATTGATCCTGCCAGACGCTCAAACCGTTGCGAACGAGTCTCGGCAGCGCTCCGCGCGGATCGACGAAATACCGAACGGGAATCCGGTCGACGGGCCAGTGGAACGTGTCGCCCGCGTTGTCCGCGAGGTACCGCGGCGTCCGGCTGGGCGGGATGATGTCAGTGCAAGCCGCCGTCAGCACCGCAATCGCCAGCGCGACGCGGGCGTTCATCGGCCCAACACCCGCGCGCTGACCGCGATCGCAATCCGGTGGACGGGCCGGGGGCGATTGAAGCCGACGCTGCGGAGCGCCGGCGTCATGAATCGATGCAGATCGTACTGCACGGATAACTCCAGTCCACGGCTCGCGGCGATCGGGAGGGGGGGCGCATAGGCACCGGTCAACGATACCACCGGCATCAATCCGCCGTTGCCGTTGTTGAAGACGCCGGGCGCGCTCGCCGAATAGATGAGACCGCCGAATCCGAGGCGCGCCGCGACGCCGTGGCCCAGGCTGCGGCGTAGGCCGAGCGTGAGCGCGACATTCGTGGCGGATCCCGCGCTCACGCTCGAGCCGCTTTCACGGCGATCGAGCCCCGCGTGAGAGATGTCGAGCGTCGCGTCACCGGTCCACGGGCCGGGAAAGCCATCGCGCACACTGAGCTGGACGACTGGCGCAAGCGTGGGCTGCAGCTCGATGGGAACGACGACTGAATCCTTGACCAGCGTGGTGCTGTAGCGGGCGCCGAGCGATGCGTGGAGCGACAGTTGGCCAGCCAGACGGCCGGACGGACCGGCGGCTGATGCCAGGATCATGAAAGTCACTAGCCGTGTCGACGTCAGGGCACGACCGCTTTCTCTCCTACGCCGAGCTTGCGGATGACTACCGCGCCCACCAACAGCAAGCCGTACATGCAAACGATCAATGGTCCTGTAGGAAGATCTTGCGTATACGATAGCCACAGGCCGAGGATGGAGGCGAGCGCGCCTGTCCCCCACGCGATCACCGTGAGCCTCCGCTTGTCGGCGGTGAACAGATTTGCGATCACCGCGGGCACGACAAGGAAGCTGAATACCATCAACACGCCCGCGATCGGAACTGCGAGCGTGATGACCACGCCGAATGAGAGATAAAAGAGAAAGTCCCACCCCCGGATTCGCCACCCTGCGGCCTCCGCCTGTTCGGGATGAAAAGAGATCGTGAGAAAGCGGTTGCGCAGCGCGAAGTGGAAAACGCCGAGCGCCGCGTAGGCGATGGCCAATTTTCCGATGGTCGGCCAGGTGACCCACAGCAGGCTGCCCACCAGGGTCTTTTCCACTGCTTCGCCGCCGCCGGGAACTTTGTTGGCGACGAGCACAGCCGCAGCCGAGGCGACGACATACACGATCCCGATGAACGCCTCCTGCGGCACCCGGCCCGTCCGTCCCGACGTGCGCGTCAGCGCGAATAGCAGTGCGCCGACGGCGGTCGCCAGCAGTGCGAACACATAGGTCGATGGCGAATCAGGGGAAACATGGATCAGCAGTGCGGACAAACTGCCCAACGCCGCCATCTGCGCGAGCGACAAGTCCACAAAGATGACTTCTCGCGCAATGACGTGCAGGCCAAGGTAGGAGAGGATCGCCACCAGGATCATGCAGGCTACAAAGGGCGGCAGCATCAACTGCAGGCCGCTCACGGTACCTCCTGCGAGCCAAACGCGCGTGTGAGCTCAGACATCCAGAGATTCATCAAATCAAAGAACGTATCGACGCCAGGCGCCCCGCCCGTGTTCGACGGTACGATGACCGCCTTCGCATTCGTGCGCTGTGCGACGTCCATCACCTGACTGCGGTCGTAGTAGTTCGTCGAGAGCAGCACCTGGATGTGCTGATCGCGCATCGCCGTGATGATTTCCTGGACGTGGCGTGGCGTCGGGGGAATGCCGGGCTTCGGCTCGATGTAATCGAAACAGGTGATTTCGAATTCGCGCGAGAAGTAGTCCCATTCCTTGTGGTAGCACGCGACGAGCTTGCCGCGATACGGCAGGCCCTGCTTCAGCCAACCGCCGAGGTGACGCAAGAGCGGGGCGCCCTGATACTGCTGTTGGTTCAGGAATGGGAAGAGCTTGCCTTGGCGATCGAGATCCGCCAGCGTCGTCCCGCCGAGCAGCTTCACGAGATCTTCGCCGAACAATGCGCGGTAGATCCGCTCCTCGAAGTCTTTTTCGCGCGCGGTGAAATAATCTGCGTCCTGCGGCGCGACGCGTTTCAGGCCGGTCAGAATATTTCGCGCGATGATCACGATGTTGAGCGGGTCGGTCCAAATATGCGGATTCCCATACACGTGGATGTCGCCCTGCGCGCGCGACAGGTTCGCGGGGACATCGAGGAGCGGCACGCCCTGGAAGGCGGCGACGTACCCCGGCCCACCTTCGACGATCTTCGCATTATTCGCTTTGTCGAGGAGTGCCGGGACCCAGAGCTCGAGATCGAGCCCGGTGGTCACGAACAGATCCGCTTGCGCGAGCGTCGGCACGAAGCTCGGCTTCGGCTGGACGTAGTGCGGATTCTCGTCGCCCACGGCGATCGAGCTCACGCGGCCGCGGTCGCCGACGATTTCGCGGGCGACGGAGGCGTACGTCGTGAGCGACGTCACGACCTTCACCGGCGCGGCCGCCGGGGTAGGATGGCCGGCGAAACCGAGTAACAGCGAAATGATGGAGAGCATGTCAGTACGTCTCGTGTTTGTGTGGTCCAATGGCCCAGACGGCCTGTAGCGCGAGCTGGTGGTCCGCGGTGGCATTCGCCACGCGGCGCCATTGGTATTGCGCGCGTAAGAACACCCACTCGCTTTGCCACATGGTAAGCGAGGGGATCAATTCTCTGGTGATGATTCCGACGTCAGGCGATTCGACATAGTCGTAGCGAGCACCGAGGATGAATCTCTGGTTGAGGCGGTACGTCGAGCTGACATAGCCGCCGAGACGCGTGGGCCCCGACCCCGCGCGTTCTTTCTTCAGCGCCAGCATCTCTGCGCGTACCGTCCACTCGCGGTACAGCGCGCGGGCTGGCGGGCGCCAGGTAAAGCGGAACTCGAGGCCACCGACCGTGGTCCGCAACGCGGAATCGGGCCGCGTGCCATACAGCCCGGTGCCGCCGATTTGCATGTAGGTCGCATGACCGAGCTGCCAGAAGTTGAGCAGGTGGACGAGATAGGTCGGCCTCCCGCCGTTGCCGAACAACTCGGAATCGCTCGCACTGCGGGTCAGCTGTGCGGTGAGCTCGTGCGTTCCGAAGCTACCGAACGCGCGGTACAGTGATAGTCCGGTTCCTGATAGTCCATCATCGCCCAGGTAGGTCGTGATGGCCAGCGGATACTCGGTCTCGGGCACCGCGTGCAGATGCCAACGGTTCAGCTCACCGAACTGCTGACGGAACTTGCCGAGGTCGACCCGAATGTGCCCGGGCAGCCCGGTCCAGTAGGCGTACCCTTCCTCGACACTGACGTGGCCGCCCTCGAGGCTGATAAAGATCTTGGTGTGCGAATACGGATCGAGCGCCGACTGGAACCCGATTTCGAACTCGCGCGCGTCGAAGTTCTCGCGCTCGATTCCGCGCGCAGTCGCGTATCCGCGGACGTCCCCGGTCACTCCGATTTCGGGGTTGAGCTGCGCCTGATTGCGCTCGCGACCTACGAACTGCGTCGGGATGGTATCGGTGCGATGGATCGTGTCCCCGCCGGTGGCTTGAACCGCCGCCGCTCGCAGCGCCGCAAGATCATCGCCCGGTGGTGGCGCTGCCGCGGCGGCGGTCGCAGCCGGCGCAGGCCGGCGTGCGAGGCCAGCGAGCACGCTGTCGAGTTTCGCCCGCAGCGCGCGCACCTGGGCGGCAAGCGAGTCCATTTGGCGTTGCGACGGTTGCTGCGCAGCAGCTGGTGCCGCGAGGCACGCGGCCAGAACCAGCGCCGCGCTGTACGTACGTGTCATATCGATGTCCTCTCCGTGAGTACTGCGAAGCTCCAACGCTCCGCGACGTGCGGAGCGCGCGCTACTGATTCAGGAGAGAACTGACGGAGGTGCTCGCGGGGGAGGGGTGAATCGAACCGCCGCCGTAACCACGGGGACGAACTGGACCGGCACGAGCAGCGCCCGGGCAACGGGTGCGGACAAGTTGACGATCGTGTGCTGCGCGACCACCCGCGTGCCCGCATAGTGGCACAGGGCGCAACGGAGCTCGTCGTGCAGAATCGCGCAGCGGCTGCTGTGACGTGTTTCGACGCCGGCCGGCGCGACCAGCACATCGCGGGCATGCGCGAGCGAGACCGCGCCGCCGGCGAGGGCCTGCACTGCGAGGAGTACGGCGAAGCCGAAGCGTTTCATTGGCCCTTCATTATACTCTGACCGGGCGGCGAACGTTGCCCCTAGCATAAGCCCGCAAGCGCCGCAACATCCGGCGGTCGTGGCGCAACGGGTCATCGCGCTTTGGGGTCTCGATGATCTTCACCACGCTCGCCAGCGCGGGATCCCGCATAATGCGTCGAAACGGTTCTGCCCCGATGCGACCCTCCGCAATCCATTCATGGCGATCGACGCGAGACCCCGCCGCCGCGCGTGAGTCGTTGAGATGCAGACACTTCAAGAGCTCGAAGCCGACCACGCGATCGAATTCCTCCCACACGCGCTCGATGTGTGCCAGATCGTAACCGACCGCATGCAGATGCGCCGTATCCAAACAGAAACCCACCCGTTTCCTGACATCGGGCGGCAAGCTGTCGCGGAGGGCGCGGAGATCCTCGAACCGGGCGCCCAGCGCCGTCCCTGACCCCGCGGTGCCTTCGATCCAGACCTGCAGATCGCCGCTCACCGCGGTGAGACACTCCACGTACCCGCGCGCGTTGCGCTCGAGGCCGGCATCCCGGTCGTCCATGTAGTTCCCGGGATGGGAAACAACCGCGCGCAGTCCCAGCACTCGCGAGCGCTCCAACTCCCGTTTGAAGCTCTCGATGCTCCGCGCGCGCAAAACGGGATCAGGAGAGGCGAGATTGATGAGATAACTGTCGTGCGCCACGACCGTTCCGAGCCGATGACGCGCGACCGCATCCCTGAAGCGCCCGACATGGTCGTCTGCGAGCGCGGGCTCCCGCCACTGATTCGGCGTCTTGGTAAAGAGCTGGATGGCCGTCGCCCCTAGCTCGGCGCCCCGCTCGGGGGCAGCTGCGACACCACCCCGGCTCGACACATGGGCGCCCAACATCAGAGCTCTTCCGTGAAGGCGAGTCGCGAGATGAGCGGCACGAACCGGACCCCTCCCATCTGACGCTGCGTCAGGCCTTCTCCCTCGCCGCTCGCGGGTCGTTGGAGGATGACCAGTTCTTGCGAGGCGAGGTCACCGACCGGGATGACCAGTCGACCGCCCGGCGCGAGTTGATCGGCCAGGGGCGCGGGGATCCGGGGTGCCGCGGCGGCCACGATGATTCCGTCGAACGGCTGCTCTTCCATCCAGCCCGGTGCGCCATCGCCGAGCCGGGTTTCGATGTTCGTGAGACCGAGGCGGCGGAAACGCTCTTCGGCTTCGACGAGCAGATCCGGTAACCGTTCGATCGTGAAGACTTTCCCGCCCGAGGCGAGCCGCGCGAGGATCGCGGTCTGATAGCCCGACCCCGTCCCGATCTCCAGTATGCGATCGGTGCGTTTAGGGTGCAGCTGTTCGGTCATGAGTGCAACAACGTAGGGTTGGGAAATCGTCTGCCCGCTGCCAATGGGGAGTGGAGCGTTGCTGTACGCGTCTCCCGCAAGATGTGGCGGCAAGAACCATTCGCGCGGTACCCAACGCATTGCCGCCAGCACCCGCTGATCACGCACGCCGCGGCCCGCGAGCTGCCGCATGACCATGCGCGTGCGCGCGCCGAGTGTTTCCGGCGCGGGATGTGCTTGCAGGTGCATGTGCTGAACTATAGCTTGAGCCCGCCCCCAGCGCGGGAGACGGCTTCTGCCGGACTTGGTTCGTCACCGCATTCTCCTGATCGGGAATCCCGCGGCTCGACCGGAAGGACTCGAGCGGTTGCTCGTGCGCGGCGGATTTCAGGTCACCGAAGAACCCTCCCAATCACCGCCCGACTTGGTGCTCTACACGCCCCCGCGAGGGATCAAGAATCTGGCCGATGAGGTGCGCGCGCTCATCGGTCGTCCAGCCTACGGCGGTGCACCCGTGTTCGTGATTGTCGTCGACGGCGGGGCGGAAGCGGCCACGGAGGCGTTGCTCGCGGGCGCGCGCGACGCGCTGATCGCGCCCGTGCATCTGCCCGAGCTGCGCGCCCGGCTGGATGCGCACGTCCGCGTGCGCTCGGAAGTGCACGAAGCCCAGGAGGCGCTGCGCGCCCGCGATCTCCTGTTCGACATCTTCCAGGAAGTCTCGGCGGCGCTGCGTGCCGACGAAATCTTTCAGACATTGGTGCGCCGGGTCGGCCAGGCGTTCGGGCTGTCGCACTGCTCGTTCGTGCTCACGGCGCCGGGTGAAGATAAAGGCCGCGTCGTTGCGGTTTACGAAAACCCGGCGATCCGCGATCTGCGCGTCGATCTCGAGCGCTATCCCGAGATCCAGGAGGCGATCCGCACCGAACGGCCGGTCGTCATTCAGGACGTCCACAACCATCCGCTGTTCGCCGCGATCCGGGAGCATTGGAGCCAGCAGCAGATCGACGTCAACGTGCAATCGGCGGTGGCGCTGCCCGTGTTTGTGCAGGGCCGTGCGGCGGGCGTGTTCTTCCTCCGGACGGAGAAGGGCGATCCTCAGCTCCGGTCAGAGGACATTGCGTTCGCGAACACGATCGCGCAGGCGGCCGCGCGCGTCCTCGAAAACGAGGAGCGGCGCTCGGCCATCTATCGCCGGCAGATCAGCGCAGGGACGACGGACGAGCTGACCGGTTGCGCGTCACTCGATGCCCTCGATCGTCGCATGCGGGATGAGTTCGAGCGGGCGCGGCGGTATTCGCTCCATTTCTCGCTCGTGCTGATCGACATCGAGCAGCTGCGCGAGATCAACGAGCGGTTGGGCCAAGCCGCCGGTGACCGGGTGCTGGGTGAAATCGGCTCGATCCTGCAGCGCGAGATTCGCGCGCCCGATTTCGTGGCGCGCTACGGCGGTGATGAATTCGCCTGCGTGCTTCCGGAAACCGATGGGCCGGGGGCGCGCCATTTCGTCCTGCGGCTGCGGCAGGTCTTTGCCCGCCATACCTTCGCCGATCTGGGACCCGCCAAGGCCCCAGCCATCTCGGCCGGCGTGATCGCATATCCCCACAGTGAGGCCCTGCGACCCGAGGACTTGTTCACGCTGGGCGAAGGGGCGCTCCAGTCGGCCAAGGGCGGAGCCCCCGATCACATCGGGATCGCTGGGGAAGCGAGTTAGTCCAGCGTCTTCTGGAAGCGCCGCACCGCGAGCGCGATCAGCGCGGCCGCGAACACGAGCAGGATCACCATCTCGCGCCACAGCTCCGGAACCCCGACGCCCTTCAGCAGAATGCCACGCAGCACCTTCAGGAAGTGCGTCAGGGGCAATAGGGCACCGATCCATTGGAACAGCGTCGGCATTGCCTGGCGCGGGAACATGAATCCCGACAAGAGGATGTTCGGCAAGACGAAAAAGAAGGCGGCCTGCATCGCCTGCTGCTGCGTCCTCACGAGCGTCGAGACGAACAGGCCGAGGCCGAGGCTCGCCACGACGAACACGAGCGCGATGGCGTAGAGCAGCAGCACGTTGCCGGTCAGCGGGACGTCGAACACGAATCTGCCGAGCAGCAAGACAGTCGTCATCTGAATCAGGCCCACACCCACATACGGCGCGATCTTGCCGAGCATCAGCTCGGTCTTGGTGATCGGCGTGACGATGAGCTGCTCGAGCGTGCCGCGTTCGCGTTCGCGGACGATCGCCATCGCCGTGACGAGCACCATCGTGATCGTGAGGATCACGCCGACCAGTCCCGGCACGATGTAGTTCGGGCTGCGCAGCCCGGGGTTGTAGCGCGGGCGCACGCGCGTCTCGAGCGGCAATTCGGTCCGATTCGCCGCCGCTGAGAGAATCGCAAGATTGCGGACCTGCGCGACGCCCGCTGCCGCGGCCAGCGCCGCCTGCGACGACAGCGGATCGGACGCGTCCACGATGACCTGGATGGTTGCCGTGGTGCCACGCGCCAGGTCGCGCGGGAAGTCGTGCGGGATGGCGATCCCGGCCTGCGCGTCGCCGCGTGCGATCCAGTCGTTGAGCGCATCGCGTCCATCGACGTGCGCCACGATGTGGAAGTTGCCGGTATTCTCGAACGCCGCGATCACGTCGCGGCTCGTGGGCGTGCGCGACTCATCGAACACCACCGTCGGGATGTGGCGCACATCGGTCTGAATCGCGAACCCGAACAGCAGCAGCTGAATCACCGGGATGCCGGTCATGATGCCGAGCGTGAGGCGGTCCCGGCGCATCTGGATGAATTCCTTGCGAAACATCGGACCGAAGCGCTTCACGCCTGCTCCTGTTCGTCCCGTTCCTGAAGCACGACGAACGCGTCTTCGAGGGACTTCGCGCCCTGGCCGACCTGCGCCGCGACCTCATCGGGATGGCCGAGCGCGATGAGATGGCCTTGGCTGAGCAGCGCGACCCGGCTACAGTGTTCTGCTTCATCCATGTAATGCGTCGTCACGATGATGGTCGTGCCTTGTGCGGCAAGGCTGTGGATCGTCTGCCAGAACCCACGTCGGGCCGCGGGATCCACGCCCGCGGTCGGCTCATCGAGAAACAGCACCGGTGGCCGGTGCATCATCGAACAGGCAAGCGCCAGGCGCTGCTTCCAGCCGCCGGAGAGTGTCCCGGCGAGCTGACCTAGGCGCCGATCGAGTCCGAGGAACGAGACGACCTCAGCGATCCGTCCGCGCTTGCTCGGTCCCTCGAGGCCGTAGATCCCCGCATAGAAATCCATGTTCTCGGCCACGGTCAGATCTTCGTAGAGCCCGAAGCGCTGCGACATGTATCCGATCAGCTCTTTGATACGATCGGGAGCCTCGCGGACGTCGACGCCGGCCACGATCGCGGTTCCCTCCGATGGCGCGAGTAGCCCGCACAACATTCGGATGGTCGTGGTTTTTCCCGAACCGTTGGGGCCGAGCAACCCAAAGACTTCGCCCTTGAAGATCTGGAGATTGAGGTCGCGGACCGCCACGACCGCGCCGAAACGGCGGGTGAGATGTTTTGTCTCGACCGCTACTTCCGTCATGGCTGCAGCGGCAAGTCCACTTGGACCGGCATGCCGGCCTTGAGTCGTCCGCTGGAATCATCGATCGACACCTTGATTCCGAACACGAGATCGGCGCGCTCGCGCTCGGTGAGCGCTGCGCGCGGCGTGAATTCCGCGCGCGGTGCGATTTCGGTGATGTGTCCGGTGAACGTGCTGTCGGAGTAGCCATCGGCGCGGATCCGCACCGTGAGGCCGGGTTTTATGCGGGCGACGTAGCGCTCCCCGATGTACGCGCGCACCCAGGGGTTGCGAACCACGCCGATCGCCACAACCGGTACACCGGCGGCGATGACCTCCCCACGCTCCGCGAAGCGCGTCAGCACGATGCCGTCCGCCGGAGCGAGCAGCACGAGCTGATCGCGAATGGCTTCGGTGGCCTGGGCGGCCGCGCGCGCCGCTTGCGACTCACGGACGGCGGCCCGCACCGATTGCAGGCGCGCCGCCGCGGCGGCAGCCGTGGTCTGTAACCGATCGAGCTCCTGCGGGGAGGCGATACCCTGCACGCGCAACACGCGGGCCCGCGCAAGATCGTTCGCGGCGCGCGCGCTGTCGGCTTCAGCGGCGCGGATCTCGGCCGTTCGCGTGGCAGCCGCGTCAGCCAGCGCGCGGCGCTGCTCGATCAGCGCGTCGAGGCCCGGTTGCTCGAGCACGGCGACGGTGTCGCCGACGCGCACACTGTCGCCCTCGTCCTTGAGCAGGCGCTGCAGGCGGCCAGACGCGAGTGGGCTGAGCCGCACCTCGCGGATCTCCACGGTACCGGCCACACGAAGGGTATTGCTGGCATGCCCGCACGCTGCGGCCGCGAGCAGCGCGACTGCCGCGGCCGCTAGCGCCGGGGGCGGGGAGCGCGCAGCCAATTGCCGGGATCCAGCGCGATGCCGCCTTGGCCGCGAATCTCGAAATGCAGGTGCGGACCCTCGTCACTCGATTCGCCGCCGACGTGGCCGATCACCTGACCCCTCAGCACGTGGTCGCCTTGTCGCACCGTTGCGTCGTTCAGATAGGCGTAAAAGGTGTAATAGCCGCCGCCGTGATCGAGCAGGACTGTCGTGAGATAGAGACCCAGTGGCCCGGCCAGGCTCACCGTGCCGGCGGCGACGGCGCGCACCGGAGCGCCCACGGGGGCCTTGATGCCGATCCCGTGACGAGGGATGCGCGTGTTGTTCGGACCCGTGGTCGTGCCGAAGGGATAGATGATCCGGCCGTCGACTGGCCAGTCGAGTCCACCCAGGTCCGCGGTGCTGATCGAGCCGGTTGTCGCGGTGACCCCCCGCGCCTCCGCCTCGCGGCGCGCGCGTTCCAAAGCCTCGATCCGGTCGTTGAGCGAACGCTCGTCCTTGTCGAGCCGGGACAGCCGCTGCTCCGCCTGGCGCGCGCTGCGCCGCGTCTCCCGCAAGCTCGTCTGCCGTTCCCGTTCGAGGGCGAGATAGCGGTCCAGCTCGTTGGTGCGCTCGTGCTTGCGCCGCGCGAGCGCTTCGCGCGCGTCGACGAGCAGCTGCCGTTGGCGCGCGACCCGATCGCGCAGCTTGTGCATGTCGTTGGTGAGCAGGCGATCCTGCCGGCTCACGAGGTACAAGTACTTGTAGCGCGACAGCAGATCGCCGAAGCTCTCAGCTGCGAACAGCACCTGCCAACTGTAGAGCGCGCCGCGCTTGTAGATGTCGACCAGTCGCCGCTCCAGGACGGCGCTCTTTTCCAGTAACGCGTCCTGCGCGATCAACAGATCCACCGTGATCTGATCGATCTGTCCGCCCAGACCGGTGATTTGCCGATCGAGTTCGTTCACGATGCGGTTGGTGCTCTGCTTTTGCTGTTCGATGTTGGAGATTTCATCGGAGAGCGAGTGCGCTTGGGTCCTGAGCCGCGCCAGCTCCTGCTCGACTTCGGAACGCTCGCGGCGGATGCCCTCGAGGCGCTGTTGGTTCTCCTGCATTTGCTGCTGATACGTGGGGCGTTGTGCGGCGGCAGCTGTAGAAATCATCAAGAGCAGCAGAACGGCGTGCTTCATACGCGCTTCAGGTGTCTCCCCACACTCGTCGCGCTGCCGAGTAGTCCGATGAGCGCGCCGAAACCCACGATAGAGATGGCTTCTTCTTGCGTGAAGAACGACGACTGCAGCAGGTAGCGATTGATGAGCAGATAAGCAGCAAACGAAAGGCCGAGTGCGACCGCGCCGCCCAGCAGTCCCTTGATCGCGCCCTGCAACAGGAACGGCCGGCGGATGAAACCGTTGGTCGCGCCGACCAGTCGCATGATGGCGATCTCACGGCTGCGTTGCAGCACTGCCATGCGAATCGTCGTGCCGATGATGATGATCGCCACGACGGCGAACGCGGCACCGACGACAATGCCCACTGCCGCCGCCAACTGCCGCAGCCGATCGAGCCGCTCGACCCAGTCTCGCCCAAAACGGACGTCGTCCACGAAGCCGAAGCCACTCATCCGTTCCGCCACGGGCGCGACATGATCGGCGTCGCGAAACCCGGGCTTCAGCTTCACCTCGATCGACGCCGGCAGGGGATTGCGCTCCAGCTCCCGCAGCACGTCGCGGAATTCGACCAGCTCGGCGCGGGCGCGGGTGAGGGCTTCTTCTTCCGACACGTAGGTCGCGGTTTGGACTTCGGGGAACGCCTCGACGTCCTTCAGCGCCTGCGCGGTGGCCTCGATGGGCGTGCCGGGAAGGATGTAGGCGACGATCTCGACGCGTTCTTCGACGCTGTGCAACGCGTCCTGAAGGTTCACGACCACGAGACCGAACAAGCCGAGGACGAACAGCGAGAACGCGATGGTGGTCACCGAGAGGGCGGAGAGCAGCGGCGCCCGCTTGAAGGTCAGCATCGCTTCGCGGAAGGTGAGGTTCACGGCGCGGCCACCTGATCGCGCGGCTCATCGACGGCGGAATCGTAGACGAGTGCGCCTTCCTGGAGCTCGATCACGCGGTATGGCGCCTGCCGCACGATGTCCAGGTCATGCGTCGCCATCACGACCGCGGTGCCGCTGGCGTTGATGTCGCGCAGCAGCTGGAAGACGCCGCGGGTGGCCCGCTCGTCGAGATTGCCGGTGGGCTCGTCGGCGAGCAGCACCGTCGGCTCGTTCACGAGCGCGCGCGCGATCGCGACGCGCTGCTGCTCGCCGCCGGACAGCTCGCGCGGATAGGCCTGCGCTTTGGCGGCAAGACCGACCTGCGTGAGCACGCGCATCACCCGGGCACCGATCGTGGACGAGCGTGCGCCGGTCACCTCGAGCGCGAAGGCGACGTTCTCCTCGGCAGTACGGTCTTCGAGCAGCCGGAAGTCTTGGAAGACGATCCCGAGCCTGCGGCGGAGCAGGGGGACATCGCGCGGGCGCATCTCATTCACGTTGTATCCGGAGACACGTACTTCTCCCGAGGTTGGACGTTCCTCGGCGTAGATCAACTTCATGACGGTGGATTTGCCCGCGCCGGAATGGCCGGTGAGAAACGCGAATTCCCCCTTGGCGATGTGGAACGAGATGTCCTTCAGCGCCAGGCCGCCCTTGGGGAAGGCCTTGAAGACGTTGGTGAACTTGATCACTTAGTGCCGCGCCAGGGCCTGGGCGAAGTCCGCGATGAGATCATCGGGATCCTCCAGTCCCAGGGAAAAT
>Ga0099794_10000445_pt1 | contig 13834 bp, 8 predicted proteins | sample Rivendell_Oct201_10_FD_77320 | JGI IMG/M metagenome (GOLD analysis project Ga0099794, IMG submission 77320) | Vadose zone soil microbial communities from the Eel River Critical Zone Observatory, Northern California, USA -... | ecosystem: Host-associated > Plants > Roots > Rhizosphere > Soil ... | reverse complement strand
GCATCATCTACGGCGGCGAGGGCAGCCGCTGGGATCTCGAGACCAATTTGTCGGTCCCGAACACCGCGGCGCCGAAAGGGGGAGGCACCGAGCCCGACCGGGCCGACTGGACTCAGCCGCTCGTGCTGTCGGCGGCCGACCCGCACGCGTTGTATTACGCCAGCCAGTTCCTGTTCAAGACGACCGATGGCGCGCGCAGCTGGACCCAGATCAGCCGCGACCTGACTCGACCCGATCCCGGCATCCCGTCGAGCCTCGACGCGACTACCGCTGCGTCCACCGATCGTAACGGCAAGCGCGGCGTGATCTACGCGGTGGCCCCGTCGCCGCTCCGCGCGCCGCTGATCTGGATCGGCACCGACGACGGGCTCATCCAGGTCACGACCGACGACGGCACGTCGTGGCACGATGTCACGCCCTCGGCCATCACGGCGTGGAGTCGAGTCACCGGCATCGAGGCGTCGCACTTCGACGCCGACACGGCGTATGCGAGCGTAGACCGACACCAGCTCCAGGACTTCGCGCCGTACGTCTACCGCACGCGCGATCAGGGCCGGTCATGGCAGCTCATCACGGCAGGCCTGCCCGCAGGAGTGTACGTCCACGTCGTCAAGGAAGACCTGCAGCGCCGAGGCCTGCTGTTCGCCGGGACCGAGCGCGGGGCGTTCGTGTCGTTCGACGACGGCGACCACTGGCAGCCGCTCCAGCGCAACCTGCCGGTGACGTCGGTGCGCGACTTCGTCGTCTACGGCAACGACCTCATCGTCGCCACGCACGGCCGCGGGTTCTGGGTGATGGACGACATCAGCGCGCTGCGGCAGGTCAACGACGAGGTACTCCAGGCCGACGCCTGGCTGTTCCATCCCGCGGACGGCATCAACGTGATACCGGGCGAGGATGACGGCACACCGCTCCAGCGCGACGAGCCCCAGGCGCCGAACCCGCCCGATGGGGCGTTCATCGACTACTATTTGAAAGCCGTCGCCACGGGAGCCGTCACCCTCGAGATCCTCGACGCCGCGGGAAAAGTCCTTCGGAAATGGCCAAGCGAGCCGGAGCCGCGAGGTGGCCGCGGACTCCCGCGGGTCTCGCCGCTGTGGCAGCCCGTGTCGGAGGTGTTTTCCACGGCGGCTGGGATGCACCGGGTCGTCTGGCGGCCGGTCGCCCCCCCCGAGCCGGCCGCTCCCGCTGCGGGTGGGGTTGGACCGCGGCGCGGCGCCGGGGGGGGCGCGCGGCTCACCGGTACGTTCACGGCGCGGCTGACCGTCAACGGCCGGGTATCGACCCAGACCTTCACGGTGCGCCCAGATCCGCGTAGCGACGCACACTAGTCGTCCGAGGCACGCTCGCGTCAAAGAACGCGAACAGATCCTGCCACTCCGCCGGACGGCGCTCGATGCGACCGGCCAAGGCGTCGATTAATTCGCGCGTCGTCTGCGCGCGCGCACCCCGCGTCTGCCCCGGCGAGAGTGCAGGACGGAAGTGGACACAGATCACCCCAGAGCGATAACAGATCGTCACGGGAACGACCGGGACTCTCGCCTGGGCAGCGAGCCACGTCGCTCGCATCGCTACGCGCGTCCGATGATCGAGGAAGTCAACCTCACACCCGCCTCGCGCCACAAAGTCGTCGATGATCACCGCAACTCGTCGCCCACGCACCAGCTCGGCTGTCGTCCGGCGGATACCCGAAGGTGCGGCGGCAAGGTGCGCGGGACCGGCCCACCGAGCCCAACGCCGATGCGCGAAGACAAGTGCGAACTGTTCCGCCGCCGCCCATCGAGCCAGCACGCGGCCCCACGGAGAGTGGTCGAGCGCGAGCACACATCCTCCGCTCGGCAGTCCGTCCGTACCGTAACAGCGCACCCGCCGTAGCACGACGCCTTCCATGCCGGTCAGCAAGCAGATCTTGAAGACGAAGCGCGCCAGCTGGGCGAATGCGATGCGGCGGAGCGACGGACCCACACCGCCCGGCCGTGCGCTGAGCCAAACGAGCAACGGCTGCCTTCGCCACAGGAGCGCTCGCCTGAGCATGGCCAGCGGGATCGAGAGCACCTGGCAGCCCACCAGCACCACGCTCAGGAGAACATCAGAAGGTGAGCTACGTACCCGAACGGACATCTTGCCGACGCAAGATGCCTCGATTCCGAGTGGCGGCCAGCCTGTGACCAGGGTCTTACACGGCTTGCGGGAGTGCGAATTCCCCTTCAAATCGAGCAAGGACAGATGGCTGAAAGTATTCATCTCTCGCTCGTCCTGCCCGTTCTCAACGGGGCCGACCGGTTGGCTGGCGCGCTGCCGTCCGTGGCCGCGTGGATGGACCGGCAGCCGGCGCGCACCGAGCTCGTGCTCGTCGACGATGGCAGCGGCTCCGAGACCGCCGCGTTGTTGCAACGCTTCGCGGCCGATACGCCCAACGTCACGGTGCTCGTCAATGGTCGCAATCGCGGCAAAGGACACACAGTCGCCCGCGGGATGCTCGCGGCATCGGGCCGCTTTCGCGTCTTTCTGGACTCCGATCTCGCGTACCCGGTCGAGGAAGCGGGCTCCGTCTTACGCCACCTCGAAGCGGGCGCCGACGTGGCGGTCGCGTGTCGCGTCTTGCCGGAGTCCCGCTACCTGATCGCTCCGACTTTTTTTCGCTACCTCTACACGCGCCACGTGATGAGCCGGACGTTCAACTGGGTGGTGCGTCATACGCTGCTTCCCGGGATCCTCGACACCCAGGCCGGACTCAAGGGGTTTACCGCTCAGGCGGCGACGACGTTGTTCCCAAGGCTGACTGTCCCGGGTTTCGGTTTCGATCTCGAAGTCCTGTATGTGGCGCTCCGCCACGGTCTCCGCATCACGCAGGTGCCGGTGAGTTTCCGCTACGACAGCGAGCCGAGCAGTCTGCGGTTCGCCCGCGACGGCGCGACGATGCTCGGTGACCTCCTCAGAATTCGCTGGAACGGCTGGCGAGGGCGTTATCGTTGAACGACGACTGATCATCAACGCCGACGATCTCGGTATATCGCCGGGCGTGAACCGCGGCATCTTCGACGCGCACGCGGCAGGAACAGTGACATCGGCGTCGCTCCTCGCGAACGCTCCCGGACTCACCGACGCGATTACGCGACTGCGCGACGATTCAACTCTACATGTAGGTCTCCATCTCAATCTGACCGCCGGTTCCCCCGTCGCTCGGCCGGGAGACGTCACCAGTTTGTGGGACCCGCGCACCGGAGACTTCTATCCGCTACCACGGCTCGTGCGCCGCGCCCTCACAGGTCGGGTCGCGGCCATCCACGTCGCCGCCGAGTGCAGCGCCCAACTCGCGCGGCTGCGGTCGCTCGGCGTCACCGTCGGACACATCGACGCTCACCGTCACGTCCACGCGCTCCCCGGCGTTTGGAAACCGGTCGTCGCAGTCGCGCGCCGCGCCCGCGTTCCGATGCGCGTGCCTCTAGAGGCGCTTCTCCACGGACGTATTCGGGTGAGTCGTGCAGTGGTCGCGGCGTCACTTCGCGTCGCATTACGCTTTGCGGCGAACAGAAGCGCGCACGATCGAGATCTCGGCCGCGCCGATCACTTTCGGGGTCTCAACCTGCTCGGCGCTCAGGACTTTCAACGCCGCCTGCTCGCGCTCTTGGATCAACTCCAGCCCGGTACCACCGAGCTCATGGTGCATCCGGGCTACGTCGATCGGGATCTGAGCGCATGGGATTCGTACACGACCGGCCGCGAACGCGAGCTCGCGGCGCTCTGCTCACTCGAGGTTCGCGACCGCCTCGCTCGGGGAGACATCCTGCTCGTCTCGTGACGTCCGTGTCCAAGATCCGCTCCACAGCTCGGCCTGAATCACGAACCAAACGATCAGACAGGGAATCACATCCAGCGCGTACGGGCCAATGACCTGGTTGTACACGCTCGTCGGAACGAAGAACAGATGCGGCACGGTCTCGAACAGCAGCACCAGGGCGAGGAGCATGGTCCGCCACCAGGATCGCGCGCTGGTGACAAACCAGATCGCGACGCCGGTGGACGCGACGACGAACGACGCGGACTCGGACTGGTGATTGAAGATCACGAAGAACAGCAGCAGCGAGCACAGCCAGCGCAACCGAAACCGCGCATCAGACCAGCGCGGGCGCTGCGCCACCAGCGGTGCGAGCAGGAGCAGCGTGCCGGCGAGCTGGATCGGAAGCGACGGGACGCTCGAACCGAACAAGGCTGAGAAGAACCGCATGACAGACTTGCCTTGCCATGCGCTGCTATCACGTTGGAGGATCGACCACCACTCGCGGTAGATCGCGACGAAAGCTGCGGGAGACAAGACGACCAGCGGCAGCGCGGCGAACAGCAGTCCGAGAGCGAGGAAGATGCCGACAAATCGTCCGGGGCGAGGTCGCAGGAGACCAAGCACGCCGGCGCCCAGCGGATAGATCTTCGTGAACGTTCCGACGAGGATTGCCGCTGCGCCCGCGCCATGGCGCTCGCGCTCGAGTGCGACGAACGCCAGGACGATCAGACCGGCCACCAGTGCGTTACTCTGCGAGTTTTGCAGCGAGCGGAGCATATCGAGAAACACGATGAGCAGCGCAACCCGCGCCGCACGAGCCGGCAACAGTCGCTTCAGTCCCCACGCCAACGTCAGCGCGTTGGCGCCGTTCCACAGGAGCAAGCCGAGGGCCAGCGGCAGAATGGCGAACGGCGCGAAGAGCAGCGGAAAGACCGGACTATAAAGGAAGCCGGACATCTCCCCCGCGGGCGGGTTGTAGATGTCCACTCCCGAGATCAGCCGATGGAACGTGTAGCGGAACAGCAGGAAGTTGCCCGGATGCCCGACGAGAATTCCCTTCTGAATCGTTACCGCAATGGCCGCGGCGGCGAACAGCACAATGACGGGATCGATCTTCCGGAAATTGGCCATGCGGTGACTAATCAACCCTGAACCAACACGGACGCCAAGTCTCGTGCGATTCTAAAACTCAATTCTTGCGCCAAACCGGACCATGCGCGGTGGGCCGTAACTCTGAATGGGTTGGACAAAATCGCGTGCCGCCGCCCGGTACAGCGGCAACAACTCCGCAGCTCCCTCCACTCGGCCGTTGTTGTCGAGGTCGCCGCTTGCCCGGTAGCGCGGCGAGTCGTACGGGATTGACCCAGGATTCTGCGCATAGGCGGCTTGTGCCAGCGCCTCGACATCGGTGCCGGGCGGCACATCAGCCCCCGATCGCCGATCCAGAATGTTGCGGACGTCGACGTACGCCTCCAGCGTCGAGGTCCCTACCAACCAGGAGCGACGCAACAAGACATCGACCGTAAACGTGGCATGCTGTTGCTCGATCGGGATTCTGCTGAAGGGCACGGCCGACTGGAACCGCGCGATGAGCCCGCCGCTCAATTGCATCGGCAACTGGGTTCGGGCCGTGAGGGCGAGGGAACCAAGGCCTGCGGTGGTTCGAGACGAGTGGTAAAAACCGTTCACACTGCCGAAATCGACATTGGCGACGTTCCCGGTCGCCGCGATTCGCGACTTCCCCCACGAGCGATCCACTGTGACTTCCGCGCCGGCTATCGAGGTTTCATCGCCGTTGACGAACTGGCCAGAGTCAGGCGAGCTGACGGCGATGGAATTGACCAGGTTCCCGAACTGCCGGTGATACAGTGTCAACCGGACAATACCGTCGCGCCACACTCGAGCCGCAATGCCGAATTCTTGCGAGAACACGTTTTCGTAATCCAGCTGACTCGCGCCTCTCCGAAAGAGCGCTCCAGCGAGAGAATCGTCCGTTGTCTTGTCGCGCGCGAACTGCAGGTCGGGGAAGTGAGCCGCGCGCGCAATGGTGGCGAAGATGCTGGCCCCTCCGATGGGAATCGACAGACTCAGATAGGGACTGGGCTCGATTTGCGTGGTCTGGGCGCCGACGTTGATCGAGTGCCCTTCTACCTGCACCCCACTGGTGAAGTGCGCGCCGCCATCCCAACGAACGTCGTAGCGTGTCTTGAGTGCGAGTGCCAGTGCCCGCAGATCGGCGCTCGTGGCCGGTGGGATGGACCCTCCCACCGGAAGAAACGCACTGATTCGATCGAAATTGCTCGCCTGAGCGGCGGACCCTTCCAGCTCCATCGCGATCGTGTTGTCGGCCGACAGAGTGCGCGCGAACGACAATCCAAGACGAAGTTCTCGGTACCGGTTCCATCGCAGCACCCCGCGGGAGCCGTCCACGAAAAATGCGGGCACGCCCCACGGCGTGTTCACACTCAACGTGGGAACCTGGTAACCCGCCACCGCCGATCGAGCGGCTGCCGTGTCTCGCGTGCGCGCGATCTCCGCTCCCACAATCCGGTATCGCCCGCCCAGGGCCCCGAAAAACGGCTGTACGGATTCCGCGAGCGCCCCTTCCGTCAGCGCCCGGCTGAAATAGCTGAGCCTCGCGGTGAGAATCCCCTGGGCACGGATTTTCTGCAACTCTGCACTTACGAAAGCGGCGTCGATTCCTTGAGCGTCACCCGGCGCGGTCGAGAACTCATAGGCAGGATCGAACTGCAGACGACGCTGTCGCGAGTAAACACCGATCAGGCGCAACGTCCGATTGAGGCCCAAGGGCAATGCGACCTTCGCGGCGCCATCGAGCGTCTCCGCGCTGTTGTGCGCGACGGCCCAGGGGAGCGGCGTGCCCGCCACACTGACGGGCGCGCCGAACGCGTCCGCCTGAAGGCGCCCATTGGCCTCGATGCCGGCGATGAACTTGGCGTTCCTCCACGCTCCCTCCGCCCACCCCGCAATACGATCGTATCCCAGGTCTGCCGATCCTTGGAGCGGACGATCGGTCGCAAAACGGACGTCCCCATTCCAGGTCCCGGATCCTTCTCGCATCGTGAGTCCTGCCGCTCCCGCCAGCGTCGAAGGAAGGTCAGCGTTCCACGAGTCGTAAGCGACCGATACGTCGCTCAGGAGATCGAGCGGGACACGAAGCCCCAGAGGGGTGGTGGAAGCATCGTATGCATTCACGACGGGCACACCATCAAGGACCAGGACGGCGGAGCCGGGCCGGCCGCCTCGAAAGCTGTTTGCCGGTGTCCAGACCTCGACCGCTTCCGTTGCGCTCGTGATTGGCAACGGTGACAGGTCATCTGACGTCAATCGATGGTGCTTGGCTTGCGCACGTGGATCCACGATTGGCGGTGGTACTATCGGGATCTCCGACATACTGTCAGATGGCAGCAGGAATTCTTGGGCAGTTTCAGTCGCGACGTAGACCGGCACTCGATGCTGCTCCGCCGTGTGATATCCCGCCGCCGTCACTTGAATCGTGTACACACCGGCTGGGAGAGACGTGAGGCGGAAACGTCCCTTGTAATCCGTCAGCACCGTGATTGGCGTGCCCTGCACAACTACCCGCGCGTCGGCAATGCCAACGCCTCTGCCCCACGATTCGCGCACCCTCCCCTCGAGAGTTCCCACCGCTTGTGCATCCGCGAGCGACGCGCCGCCGACGCATGCCATCAGTAAGAACAGGCCCGCGCGGATCATCACGGGAGGCGGAAGAACCAGAGGTCCGCGCTCCCGGCCACCCACCCTTCAGCGACGAGCCGATCTCCCGCCGCGGTGAGCGCCGGATGACGATAAGACACCCCACTGTCGGGAAGGACCGCGTCGGTTCCGGTGGCTAGATCGACTAAATGGAGGGGACCGCCCGAGTCCTCTTGCACGGCGCCGGCTACTGGATCGACGCGGTATGCGATCTTGCCCCCCACCACGGTGATCAGGCGATTGCCCGCCAACTGCGGATCGCGCGCAATGCCTGTCGTCCCAAAATCACGAGTGACCGATGTGCTGTCCGGCAGCACCGTGCGGTGGTAAACGCGACTGTCGCCAATGACCGTGTAGTAGAAATCATGGCCAGTTTGGCCCGGCGTGACCGCTGATGCGCCGGCCGTTCCAGCCACAATCGTAAGCACTGACGTCGAGTTGAGATCCAGGAGGATTACCGCGCGACCCGCGCGAACCGTTCGGAATGCGCACCCAGCGCAATCGCGAATCGAGACGTCTGCGACGGCGACAGCGACGACGGTATCTCGGTTCAGCCATCCGAGGTGCGTGGCACTTGTGTAGACATCCACACCGGGAATGACGTAGGGGAAGCGAAAGACGATGCGCGCCGCAGCGGCATCAGCAACGAGGGGCTGCACGTAGATGAGCGCGCTGTCTGGCCGAGCAGTAGCCGGATATGGCTTCAGCGGCTCCCACACATACACGAACCGGGCATCGGAGCCCACCACGGGCCAATTCGAACTGGCGATCGAATCTGATGCCGCACCCGCGCGACATGCCAGGGTTCGTCGCGTTCCTCCCTCGGCCGGAATCGTCCCGGCACATTGGTCGTTACTCAGCCGATCGCTCGGAGCGAACGAGTAGGCGATTTCACCTGACCCGGCGATCCAGCTCGGAAAGAGGTCGTTCCCCGCATTAAAGGTGACCCGGTGGAACGTGCCGGTCCCGCGGGGCGGTTTGTCCGTGATTATTGCAGGCACTACGAGATCGTCGTGGGAGCACGCTGGCGTGTGCAACGCGGCGATGAGGGCGAGGGCGCTGGCGAGAGCAGCGCGAACGCGACAGCTTACTACCGGCATGAGGCCGATGACGCGTCTTGTGGCAACGGTAGGTCTACCTGGTGTATTCGCCGTCGGGTCACCGCAACTCGCCCGGACTCAACAAAATCATTTCGCGCAGAACGCCTTCACATCGATGGCCCAGGCCGCTTTGCAGCACGAGGCAACCGTGGGAGTCGCGCGCGGTTTAGAGCCGGCCGGCACAATACGCATGGGGCTGTTACTCCCGCGCGAACGGGATTCTCTCGCATTGCAGCTCGACTCCGGGTGGGAATACCTCGCGATCGGTATCTGTGACGACGACTGTGGCGATCTCTACTTCTATCTCAGTGATCACAAAGGCACCCAGGTTGGCCTTGACGTATGGTCGAATCGGCGACCTCGAGTACGCGTGCGCACAACATCGCCGGCGGATTACACGCTGCGCATTGTCATGGGTAATTGCTCTGTGCCTCCATGCTACTACGGCGTGCAGCTATTCCGCAAACCCTTGCCATCGTAATTGAGCCTCTCTCGATTTCATCTTCGGAGGTCCACAATGCGTCATTCCCTGCACTTTGCGGCCATCGTTAGCGCCGGTGCGCTGCTCGCCGCTTGCGCTCACGAATCCCCAACCACCAGCCGAACGCCCGGTGCTCCCAGCTTCAGCGCGACGTCATCTGGCGGCGGCTCGATCAACGTGGTCAACGTCAGCCGCGATACCACCGCCCAGAACGAGACTCCCCTCGCGTTCAATCCCGTGAATCCCGCCAACATGATCACGGGAAACAACGACTGGAACTACAACGACGGCTGCGGCGTCAACGTCACCTTCGACGGCGGGAAGACGTGGACGCCCACCCTGCCGAACGGCTTCATCCCCGGGATCACGCGGTTCACGAATGATCCGGCCGTGCCCGGCACTGGGATCTACGATTTCGGCGGCGACCCCGCGGTCGCGTTCAGCCCTGACGGCAACACCGCTTACTTCACCTGCTTCGGATATGTGGGAAAAAACGTGGCCCTCTGGCTGAGCCGTTCGACTGATGGCGGCCGCAGCTGGACCGCCGGCGGTCCCGACCATCCGCTCACCCTAGTCAGCGCGTTCACGGGAGATGGCAAGGCGAGAGGCTCGAACGGCCAATTCCCCGATCATGAATCCATTCACGTCGCGCTCGACGGCACGATCTACGTCCCATGGGCGCACTTCGACGGCTTCAGCTCGCACTCGCCGATCTTCATCGGCGTGTCGCACGACGGCGGCGCCAGCTTCGACATCCCCGTCAGGGTCACGAGTGGCTCGGTTCACAGCGATCAAGACGCCCGCGTCGTGACCGATCCAGCGACCGGCTATGCGTATCTGACGTTCGACAACTCGGTACAGGGCGGCAAAGGCACCGTGATGTTCGTGAGCGTCTCGAAGGACAAAGGCGCGACATGGAGCAGCCCGGTCCAGCTCGCCACGTTCCAAAACCCCGTCTGCTTGTTCCCGCCGTTCTGCTTCAATATTTCGGGAGGTCAATTCCGCGCCCCCGGCTCGTACCCAGTACCGGCATTCGATCCCACCACGAAACGGCTGTACGTCGCCTACTCGGACATCGTCGGCGGCCTGGCGCAGATTCTGCTCACCTACGCGAACGTCGCCGACGTCACGAAATGGACGACGCCCGTTATCGTCGCTCCGGCATCCGGCGATCGCATCAACGTCGAGCTCAGCGTTGAGCCGTCGAGCGGCCGCATCGACATGATGACCAACGACCGGAGCTACACCGGCAACACGCTATTCGACGTCTCCTACATCACGAGCTCTGATGGCGGCAACACCTGGACCACACGGCGCGTGACGAAGACGAGTTGGGATCCTTCGCAATTCGGCGTACCGTGCGGCTCCTGCGCGAGCGGCGTGCGCCCGTTCATCGGCGATTACGACGGGATCGTCTCACTGGCGGGCAGCGCCGCCATGACGTGGACCGGACCCGGTAAGACGTTCGGGCTGTTTCCGACCAATCTCGAGGTGTTCTTCGCCAGCGTCGCCCCGTAAGAGCTGGCTGCCGCTCGGCGCGGCGCTGGTCTCGGTCGTCCTCTGGGCCTCCGCGTTCGTGGGCATTCGCGCGGCAGGCCGCGCGTTCTCCCCAGGCGCTCTCGCGCTGGGACGATTGCTCGTCGGCAGCCTCCTGCTTGGCGGTCTTCAGGCGACTCGCCCCTTTGTTCGCCTCTCACGCCGCGAGCTCGGTTTGCTGCTGCTCGCCGGACTGCTCTGGTTCGGCGTCTACAACGTCGTGCTCAACGACGCCGAGCGGCGCGTCGATGCGGGCACCGCTGCGATGCTCGTCCTCGTCGCCCCAATCATCGTCGTCGCCCTGGCCGCGGTTTTCCTGAAGGAGCGCACCACGCCGAACCTGTTGCTCGGCGGCGCGCTGGCGTTCGCCGGGGTGCTCGTGATCGGCGTCGCGACCACCTCGCACCATGCACCGCTCGTAGGCGTCGTGCTGTGCCTCGTCGCTGCAGTGGCGTCAGCGATCGGTGTCGTGGCCGAGAAACCGGTGCTGAACCGCGTGACGGCGTTGCAGGTGACGTGGACCTGTTGCGCCGTCGGCGCGATTGTGTGCCTGCCATTCGCGCCAGTGCTGGTGCGTGAGCTCGGCACGGTTCCAGCGAGCGCCATCGGCTGGCTCGTCTTCCTCGGCGTCTTCCCGACGTCGATCGCGTTCACGACGTGGGCCTATGCGCTCGCCCGCGGTGAGGCCGGACGTCTCGCCGCGACTGCCTACCTCATTCCCCCGATCGCGATCCTCATGAGCTGGCTCATCCTCGGCGAAGTGCCCGCTGTGATCGCCATCGGCGGTGGAGCATTGTGCCTGGTCGGCGTGTACATCGCCCGCAAGGAAGCTCCCGCCGTGACTTAGTGCGCGGCGGCCACACCCTCCCACTGCGCGCGCGTCAGCATCGGGATCGGCTCGAGGTGTTTCGCCGCCAGCGCTGAATTGATGCCCGGCAGGTCCCGCGCGGCCCATGCATCGAAATCGCGGGCGATGTCGCTCAATTCGCGCGCGATCGCGGCGGCACGCTCCACCTGCGTCTGGCTCGGTCCGCCGTCCCAGAAGACGATGTTGCTGTAGAGGTCCGTGAGATTCTCGCGCAGGCGCTCCTCGCCGGTGATCATCCCGCCTTCTTTTGTCGCGACGATCCGCTTGCGGAGGCTATCGACTGTGCTCGAGGCCGCGCGCAAGCGCCGCGTGAGCGCGTCCCGCGGCGGCAGCTTTGTCGCGCGGTCGTCGAGCGCCTGGCGGACCGAGTTGATGCGCTCGACCGCAAACGTCATGTCGCCGAGCGTACCCGAGAGTTTCACCGCGAGATCTAATTCCGCGCGCCGCTCCGCATCCGTGTGCGTGCCGCGGGGATCGGGCACGATGACGAGCTGGGTCGCGTACGTCGCGGTGTCTTTCGTCATCCTGATCGAGTACGTCCCTGGAAGCACGCGTGGTCCGAAGGCTGCGCCAAAGGCGGCGCTGGCTGCGGGCGGAACGCGCGGCGCCGGCAGCCGCATCGACCACGTCACGCGGCTCAAGCCGCGCCGTTTGCTCGTCGGCATGGAGCCAACACGTTTTCCGCTCGCGTCGAAGACCTCGAGCTTCATGTCGCCGAAGATGTGCCGGCGTCGCTGGTAATACGTGATCACGGCGTCGGTGGGCGGATTCGGCCCCACGTACGTCGCGTCGCCGTTCGACCACCCACCGCCCGCTTGCAGGCGCTGCGCCGTAGGCCGGCCGGGAAGAAACGCAACCGAGCTGGCGAGGATCTCCGGCGTCAGCGCGCGGAGCGGCGAGATGTCGTCGATGATCCAGATGCCGCGGCCATGCGTCGCGATGACCAGGTCGTGATCGCGCGGGTGAATGGCGAGATCGCGCACCGCGACCGCGGGCAGGTCGCCGCCCTTGTAATGCGCCCACTGCTTACCGCCATCAACTGATATCCACAGCCCCAATTCTGTGCCGAGGAATAGGAGGCTCTGGTTGACGAGGTCTTCTTTGATGACGTGCGCATAGCCGCGCACCGGACTCTCGGGGGGCGGCGCGACGAGCGCCGACCACGTCGCCCCGAAATCGGTCGATTTGTAGGCATAGGGCCTCATGTCGCCGAAGGTGTGGACGTCGAACGTCGCGTAGACCGTACCCAGGTCGAAATGGCCCGCTTCGACTGACGAGACCCACGCGTTCTTTGGGAGGCCCTTGATGTTGGCCGCCACGTTCGTCCACGTCTTCCCACCATCCCGCGTCACCTGGAGGTTGCCGTCATCGGTCCCCGCCCAGATCACGTTGGGATCCTTCGGCGACTCCGCGATCGCGTAGATCGTGGTGTGCATCTCGGCGGACGAGTTGTCGACCGTCACGCCGCCTGACTGCTCCTGCCGCTGCTTCGCGGGGTCGTTGGTCGACAGATCGGGCGAGATGCGTTCCCACGTTTGCCCAAAATCACGCGAGCGGAACAGGAATTGCGAGCCGATGTAGATGGTGCCCCGCTGCGTAGGGCTGATGTGAATCGGCGTGTTCCAGTTGAAGCGAAGCTTCTTCTCCTGGTAATGCGGTAGGGGCTGGATGTTGCGATTCTCGTGCGTCTTGCGATTGATGCGCGCGATCCCACCACCCTGATACTCCGCGTACAGGTAATCCGGGTCAGTCGGGTCGACGAACATCCAAAAGCCGTCCCCGCCGTACATGTTTTCCCATTGGTGATTCGTGATGCCGCCCGGATAATCCGAGGCGCCTACCCAGGAGCTGTTGTCCTGCAAGCCGCCGTAGACGTGATAGGGGCGGTCCATGTCGACGCTGACGTGATAGAACTGCGAAACCGGCAGGTTGTCGCCCTTCCACCACTTATTCCCGGCGTCGTACGAATACCAGAGACCGCCGTCGTCCCCCGTGATCAGGTGATCGGTGTCGTCTGGATCCACCCAGACATCATGGAAATCGCCGTGCGCCCCACCCGCGATGTTGCTGAAGCTCTTGCCACCGTCGGTGCTGACGATGAGACTGCCGTCGGGCTTGTAGACCCGATCGGCGTCACGCGGATCGACGATCAGGTTCGCGAAGTAGAACGGCCGCCAGATCATGTTCTGGCTGCGATCGAGCCTCTGCCACGTCTTGCCGCCGTCGCCCGAGCGATACAGCGCGTTCAGCGGCAGCGTCGCCTCGATGAACGCGTAGACGACGTCCGGCTTCGAGGGCGCGACTGCCACGGCAACCCGTCCCCACGGCTT
>Ga0099794_10000443_pt1 | contig 13850 bp, 10 predicted proteins | sample Rivendell_Oct201_10_FD_77320 | JGI IMG/M metagenome (GOLD analysis project Ga0099794, IMG submission 77320) | Vadose zone soil microbial communities from the Eel River Critical Zone Observatory, Northern California, USA -... | ecosystem: Host-associated > Plants > Roots > Rhizosphere > Soil ... | reverse complement strand
GGAACGCCTTCGATAGGCCGGCGCACAGGGCGCTCGGCACGAAACAACAGAATCTCTCCCAAGTGACGCAGGACAGGCATCGCAGTGGCCAAGCGGGACAGGCGGAGCGCCCAGTTGGCGGGCAGCCGCTGGATGAAAGGAAGCCGCGGCCGAATCGGCCGGATGCGGAGTATCGAGAACCAGGGAGCGGCCTCGCGCCGCAGCTTTCTAGCGTCGAAGTGTTCGATGAAGATACTGCTGGAATAACGCCGAGCGAGAGGCAATCCCAAGAGACGCCGAGTCAAGTCATCATTCTCGACACTGCCAACGTAGCGGCCTTCGTCCGTGAGCGCCTCAGCGATGGTCCGGTACATGGCCATGCGCTCTTCGCGCGAGTCCAGAGGAGTGGTGGAGAGTGCGCGGTGAAAGCTGCGAGGAGCGACATAAAAATGACTCGCGCGTGCCAGGATCAGTCCGACGCGGTCGCGAAGATCGGCAGGTGGGCCGAGATGGCGAAGCCGGTATGCCGTCGGGGCGATGCTGGATGGCAGCCGGGAGGCCAGAGTGCGCAAGGAATTGACAGAGAAGTCGACGGCCAGAACACTGGCACCCATCTGGGCCATGAGCAAGGTGAATCGCCCATCGCCGCAGCCAATTTCCAAGACCTTGCATCCCTGGGGCTGCAACTCGGACAAGTGCTGGGGGATCTCCAACAGATCACTCAAATGGGACCGCCAGCCGGAAGCCGGCGGGACAAAAGGACCGCGTTGAAGGGAAGAATGCTGGGAGTCGCGGGTGGCAATTTCGTGCTGGTCCTCGGAGGTCAATGTGTCGCTCATCAAATTAGCGATTCCGTCCTCAATGCGATACTCAATGCCACAAACGGCGCACCGCAGAAGAGCATGGACAAGGCCAACAGCGCCACTCTGCACCTCCGCAACAAGCACCAATGGACCGGCATCACGGCTGCATCGCAGGAGGGTCAAGAAATGCCGAGGAAATTCCGCAGAAACTACCGCAACTTGTTGAACATTTGATTCCCGCATAGAGACTGGCATTGCGGACTTATCTCTCCTTTGGCCCCAGAAACGATTGGGGTCGAATGTGGTGCAACACCCGCAGGTCTCGAAGGGCTGCTCCGGAGAACAGTCGGCTTGGTGCAGGCGTTCCTGTGAGCTCTAGTAGTTGTGCAAGGCATCGTTCAGTTCCGAAACGTCGCGCAACGGTGATCGAGAAGACTCAGAGAGAAAGGGTACCGGAAGCAACATAGGTAAACCTCTTTTGCTTCAAGCGCAGGAAGGGGCTCTCCAACCATTTAAAGGAGGCCGCAGCAAGGAGGAGGGTGATCACAAGTGAGACGAGCAAGGTGAGGGTCCAGCCAAAAGCATGGTGATAGCCAGTAAAAAGATAAGTGGAGAAATGCAGACCCAGAAGGTGAAACGCGTAGAGACCATAGGAGATCTTGCCCAAATAAACGAGGAGGGAATTCTTGAGCAAGGGAAACCCATCCTGAGCAGCTCCCAAGACGGAGAGAAAAATCGCGACGCCGCCTAGCGACATCAGCGGATATCCGATCATGCCTCCTGCCAGCGTCGGTACGGGATCGAGTAAGCCGCAATAGCGTCCAACAAACATCCATCCAAAGATTCCCAGAACCAGCAATGAAATCCTGGCAGGAAGCCCGAGGCGGAAGGTGGCGCGTCCGTGGAGGACCACAGCGAGAAGAATCCCACAGGCAATGGAGTCGAGCCGGGCAAAGCTGTTGTACCAAATGGGGTCGCCGCCCGCGTGTTTGAGGAGCAGAATCAGCCGAGCCAAAGAAGCCACCACCAATAGTCCGATCGCGATTCCACGGATAGTTCTCATGGAGGATTTGCGCAGGACAAGAGGCCAGAGTAAATAGAATTGTTCTTCGAACGACACGCTCCACAACGGGATGAGGATGGTGGCCTGTGGAAAACCTCGAAAGACCATGATCCAGTTGCCCACAAAAAACAAAAAAGAAAGAGCGTAACCCCACCCAACCGTCTGACTTCGGTCGAACAGGGAAAGAAAACCGGCAAGAGCAATCACAAAAAAGTAAAGCGGCCAAATTCGCAAAAGGCGGCGAACGTAGAACGCTTTCAAGTCCACCGCACCTTTCAATCCTCTTTCTCGGAGCAGCAGTTCCGTGATCAAGAATGCGCTCAGAATGAAGAAGACATCGAGGCTGCACATGCACGCCTTGAGGGCTGTTGTGATCAAGGACGCGAGAACGGGTGGAATGCGATGTTCGACGTAGTAGTGATCTTGCAGCGGCAGCGCGTGATAGGCCCACACGCCTAAGAAGAGGAAGACACGAATGGCATCCAGCTCGGGGAAATAAAAACGCTCTGAAAGTGTTGCCGAACGAGCAGGGAGCGGCGGAATTGTCATCGGGGATGGGGAAGTAGATTTAGGGCTGCGTACCTCCGCGGAATCGAGGAGAACCACTTTCATTGCTGCTTCCTGACACAACTCACTAGTGCGGTACCCCATCACTCTGTCTGCGCTGCCTCGGAGCAAAGAGTATTAGCCACAGAGCGAAGTTCGGAATCTGGTTGAGAGCTGATTTTCTGTTTCAAGACATGCAGGACGTCGGGTCTCAACAGGCGGAACAACTTATAGGAATCAAAAAAGGATACGAACAAGAGGGTCAGGGCATAGACAAGGCCTCCGACAAAGGCTGTGGCAAGGACAGTCGGCCAAGTGCTGACCATAAAAAAGAAACGCAAGGCGACAAGAGTGGCGGCTACTGGAAGTGCCAAGATACAAGGTTTAACACATCCCTGCAGCAAATAGCTTCGGAGCGGTAAACCCAAAATTCTGCATAAGTGGCGGGGAACTAAGACGAGACTGGAGAACAGCAAGGTGACGGCAATGACCAGCGCGAAACCCTCAAGACCTGCGATGCGCAATGCAGCGCTTCCAAACACGGTGATAGCGAGGCCCTCTCCAAGGCGATACCACACGAGTTTGCTGTGCTTATCAATGCCGAAAAGCATGGATTGAATGCAGCACTGAGTAGCGGCGGTGCCGATCCCCAGTGTAAGCAGGACTAGGAGAGGGTACCCAGAAGAGTATTGCCGGCCAACCCACAGCGTGAGCAATTCCCGCCCGAACACGAAGAGGAAAGCGGCCAGCGGGGCAAGTATCAGGAATGCGCTTTGTACACTCATCTGGATGAGCTCCCGCAGTTTTGCGAAGTCGTTGCGAGCCTCCAACTGGCTGGAAAGCGGATTTATGATCTCAGTCATAGTGCCAATGCCTTCCGAGGGAAAGGCCAAAATCTTCATGGGTAAAGCAAAGAACGTCACCGCCACAGGGGTTAGGAATTTGGCGATCACAACGGGATAAATGTATACCTTCATTTTTTCCGCGATGCCCACGCCCACGCTGACGGAACCATAGCGAAGCATGTCCCAGAGGACAGTCTTACGAATCCACTTCGGGTGAAGAGTAAAGCCCCGCTGCGCTCTGATGGCGAGAGGTACCTGGATGCTGTACGCAAGCAGTTGAGAGAGTATGGTGGTCGCACCGACGGCGAACAAGCCGCCCCCCGCGCGTAAGACATAAATGATTGCGATCACGCGGAGCGCCAGACAGGTGACAGTAGTGAGGTAGACTTGATCAAACCGACCCGCTGCCTCGAGCGAGCTTGCAAAGACCATGAGGGGAAGAACCAGGCCCTGGACCAAGCCAGCCAGCAAGAAGAGAGACTTGAACTCGCCGAGCACAGAGCTGCGGATGGAGAAAAATCCGGATACGGCGCCAACGGAAAAGTGGGTGGCAAGAATAACTAATACGCAAGCGCCCAGGTAATAGTAGAACGCTGTGGCGACAACCTCGTTGACACTCTTCTGGTCTTTGAGTTCTTTGTGCCTTGAGACGTACCGGAGAATTGCGGACCGGACACCACCATCCAAGAGACCGTAGTAGCCAACGAGATTTGTGATGAGAACCCAGACCCCGAAAGCTTCGTCGCCGAGGCGATGCAAAACGTAGGGGGTGAGAAGAAATCCGACGGCCGCGTTCGCAATAACCGCGACCCAACTTGTGGCTACCGCTCTTAGAATCAGGGAGATGCGCATGGAACCTCAGAACTTTCGCAGCATGATGCGGTTCATAAGCGTGTATGCGGAACAGAAGAGTACGAGCGAGCCACTTTCGATGTGTGAGCCTTTACAGAGAGGCTCAGTTATCCCGACGTCTCAGGGAACGCGCGATCTGGGTTGCCCCGGCGAACAGAGGGTCGCCTCTTCGACGCGAGCTGATGCCGCAACGAGTATTCTTGGAAAAGTACTTCTAGTTTTCTTGTGTTTTTCTCGATATCGAATAGCTCCTCCACTCTTTGGCGCGCGTTCCGACCCATCCTGGTGGCAAGCTCTTGGTCCCGCAGAAGGCTCAGGATGGCCGACGATAGCATGTCGATGTCTCCCGGAGGGACGATGAAACCCGTCCAGCCGTCGACGGCAGCATCCGGCAACCCTCCGTTTTGCGAGACCACTGTGGGTTTGGCCATGGCCATGGCCTCTAGGTGAGCGATTCCCAGTCCTTCTACCCAGGTCGTGGGACAATGCACAAAGACGTCCAATATGGAAAGAATCTGGGGTATGTCAGTACGCCAGCCCACAAAAATGAAATAATCGGCGAGGCCGAGGGCTTGGACTTTGCTCTTAAGGTTCTCCATCGAGCCCCCGTCGATGCCGGCCTCGTCATTCCCAACGATCAGAAAGACAACGTTCTTGTAATTGCTTCTAATGGACGCGGCCGCTTCGACGAACTCGTTGTGTCCTTTCCCTTCAACTAGACGAGAGATGTAACCGACGATCTTTCTGTCAGCAGGGATGCCAAGTTCGGCACGCAGTTCCAGGTGACCGGAGGTAGGATCAAACTTTTTCAAATCGACGCCTTCAAAAATGGAGACAATTCTTTTTGTAGCGGGGTTATTTTCTAGTTGGTCCTTGGAAGTAGCGGCAGAGATTGCGATAAAGAGGTCGATCCACGGGGTCAGTATTTTCTTGACTAGTTTGCCTTCACCGATGCCACCAGCTTTTCGACAAATGCATGGAATACCGCTAATCCGGGCGGCCAGTGCTGCAACACGGTGATAATGGACATCATTATTGAGCACAATCAGGTCGATCCGATTTCTCTTCAAGATGGTCAAAAGTCTCCAGACTTGCGATATGTCGATCAGAATCAAGAGCAAGAAGAACCGAAGGAGCTCTTTGCTCAAGTTCAGCCACTTCGATTTTGACCGGCGCGACAGAAATTTGGATTGAAGATAGTTCGCCAGCGCACGATTACTGCTGAGGAAGAGAACGGGAACGCCCATTTCTTGTAGCGCTTGTGTCTCGGGAGAGGCGTGGTAGAAGTAGAAGACTACGACAGGTTGAAACTTGCTTTTGTCCAGGTACTTTAGCAAGTACTGGAGGAAAGCGCCTGGACCGCCGTAGCCGCCCCCGCTGTCAATAATCAAAATTCTGTTCCGGTTCGCCATTTCCGACATCTCAGTTCAATCAGATTACTCGTGTTGCCGCGGCGTCCTTGGGCGAGTGGGGTAGGAAATTCTAGGACGAGATCTGGCAGACAGTCTCTATCAGGAGCGGGTGCATGTGAAGATAGCGGGTAGAGTTCCGCTTTGTGCCAATCAGTTGGTATACACGTTCGGACTGTTCGACAGTCAAACCGGTCGCATCCGCTACCTCAGTGGCCGGCAGGCCATGGTTTCTTGCATATAAACAGAGGTCCATTTTGTCGTAGGGAAGGGCGAAATAGAATTCCTCTTGAGATTGAGCCAAGGAATAAGTGTCGGTTGTTGGTTGACGTTCCTGAATCTCGTGCGGAATGTTGAGATATTTCGCCAGTTGGTACACTTGAGATTTGTACAAGTGGGCGATGGGTTTGAGGTCGGCTGCTCCATCTCCATTCTTGACGAAAAATCCCTGGTCGTACTCCAGAAGGTTGGGCGTACCCACGACGGCATAGTTGAGGCGATCAGCGTGATAGTATTCGATCATCTTCCGCGTCCGCTGCTTGAAATTGCTGGCGGCTACGACGCCCAAGAAAGCTTCAGCGGTGAGCCGGGCCCTCGTTTCAACTCCAGCAGGGGACCGCACGACAACCGAATAGAACGGACAGGTCGGTGCATCCAGAAAACTTGGCAATACGATCTTGCACTTGTGCCCATCGTTGTATTCCGGAACCACTTTGCGGATGGCGTCGTCGCGCCGCTGATAGCATCCGGCGGCTTTAAGAATGGGGCTAATGTCTTCGAGCACGGTTCTAATCTGAAGAAGGTCCGCGAGCAGATGGGCCAAGCGGGCACTATCTGGAGAAGACTCTGCCTCCGGCATAAATAACCCCAAGACTCGTTCCGATCCCAGAGCCCGCACACAAAGCGCGGCTGCCACACTACTATCAATGCCGCCAGACAGCCCGAGTACAACTCCTTTCCGCTTCAGCTGGCTGTACACGCCCTCCCGGATGCCAGCTTCGATTTGGTCGGCAACCTTAGTGGCGTCAATCTCCAACGCTCGGGCGGAGAACTTGAGATGAGTCTTCACTTTTGTGCACCCGCCGGTATAGCCAGTTCCCGTTTGCTGATTTTTCCGCTCGAAGTCTTAGGCAGGGAATCCCTAAATTCGACAAATTTGGGCACCATGAAATCTTCCAAGTGCTGTGAGCAATGACGTTGAATGTCGCGCTGCGTAAGTCGTGCTCCTTCGCGCAGCGTAATGATGGCTCTGATTGCCTGACCGAGCAGTCCATCCGGGACCCCGAGGACCGCTGCTTCGGCGATGCCGTCGAGAGAATAGAGCACGTCCTCAATCTCCCTTGGGCTGACCTTCTCTCCACGACATTTGATGATGTCGTCTTTCCGGCCGACAAAGTACAGAAATCCTTCCTCGTCCATGCGGAACAGATCACCCGTGTACAGCACCTTTTCTCCGGGGAGGTCTCCCCGCCGGAGGAACTTATCGGTTTCTTCTGGCAGCTCCCAATACCCTTTCATTACGTTTGAGCCGCGAACCACTAGTTCGCCAATGACCCCCGGGTCGACTCGACGACCGTTGTCGTCCACGATATAGACCTCTTCGTTCGGCATGCCCCGGCCAACAGAAGTAGGTCGGAGGTCAATCTGGTCCGGTGGGAGGTAGGACACACGCTTGCATTCTGTAAGACCATACATCGAGTACAACTTGACATGGGGGAAGACCTTGCGCAGTTGCCGGATGTGTTGGGTGGGCAAAGCGGCTGCAGTATTGGTGACATATCGGAGACTGGAAAAGTCATACTTCTTCAATTCCAACTGCAAGAGGATGGCTGAAATTGTTGGAACGAGAGGGAAGCCGGTCACCTTCTCTTGGACCAATTTCTCGATCACGGCGTAGGGGTAGGTGAAGGAACGCTCGAGGATGACAGTGCCGCCGATCTTAAATGCCATCAATACCTGGTAGAGCCCATAATCAAAGGAAAGTGGAAGAACGCTCAGGATGATGTCATCGGGCACATTTTCGAGATAAGTGGTAATCGAAGTGGCAGCGGAGACGATGTTCAGGTGCGTCAGCATGACCCCTTTTGGATTTCCCGTCGAACCGGATGTATAGATCAAGGCAGCCAAATCGATATCAATGCACTTTTTCAGCGGGGGCAGGTTAGACAAATCGGCTCGACTAAGAGTGTTATCGAGAGAAACCAATCGTGCGTTGCTATCCCTGAGGCTGGTCGAATTCATTCCAGCGACAAAGATGCTCTTGAGATGGGGAAGCTGCTGCCTGCGACTCTCGAGGCCAGCCAGCTTTCGAATATCCGTGATAAGGGCTACCGCTCTGCAGTTGTTCAATATATAGGCGAGCTTGTCCACCTTGGTAGTTGGATTGACTACCAGAAAGACAGCCCCCGCCTTCAGGACTGCAAAGATGGATAGAACTGCTTCCACGGAGTTTTCCAGATAAATCGCGACTCTTGCTCCTCGCTGCACGCCTTCGGCGACCAGCGAATGAGCCAAGCGGTTGCATTGTATTTCGATCTCCTGGTAAGTCAGCCGGCGGTCTCGGCAAACCAACGCTGTTTTTTTCGGGGATCGCTCGGCACTTAGTTCAAGGAATTCTTCAACTTGCATGAGTTCTAGTCCTCAGGCGGTAAGTTGCCGCTTCCGTTCGAGAAATCTCACCAGATTGTTGATGGAATCGAGGTTGTCTGGAACGAGCTCCCGGTCCTGAATCTTGATCCGGTAAGTCTCCTCCAGAAAGACCACAAGTTCGAGAACGCCGGTGGAGTCGATGATTCCCTTGTCCAGGAAAGAATCGCTGTTGGACAAATGACCGTTGGCCTGGCCAAAAAGGAAATTGTCAACGACAAACCGGCGCAGTTCCTGCTCGATGTTCTGCATAGAAAGGCTTACCTCCACAGTTTCTGACAAATTGTTCTACAACAAGCTGAGTCGAAAGAATGCCAATCAACGCCATGTTGTCACGCACCCCGATGGCACGTCCCTGGCGGAACTTCTGGACGAGGCTCTTTACGGCAAGAGAATCGAAGAGTCCATCCTGTTGAATGCGATCTGCGGAGAGCAGCGCGTCTACATATTCAAGTTGTGATCCTTGAAAGAAACTCTTTCCGTCTGGCGCCCTGTACGGCTGTTTGGGCCTGTTCCTGGTGCTGGGAGGTACTAAACCGTCGGCGCACCGTTTCAAGAGGTACTTTTCGTTGAGGACTTTCATCTTCAGATGCGGCGGAATCCCGGCAGCAAACTCGACGACGCGGTAGTCCAAAAAAGGAAACCTGCCTTCGACTGAGTGAGCCATGGCTACACGATCACCCTGGGAAGAAAGGATGTAGCCGGGAAGGAGGTGCGCAGTCTCCAAATACTGAGCTTGGCAGAAGCCATCCCACACGGAATAGCTTGGCGGCAATGTGCTGCGCAAATCCGCGTATCCATCGTGCGAACGAACTTGCGATTTAATCTCTTCGGAGAAAAACAGTTTTAGCTTTGAAGTTAGCTCCCATCTAGGGAGGTGAGAAAAAAAATCGCTTTTTAATTCATCCGGCCAGACCTGGAAGAAAGCTCTGAGGTAGGCATCCGACTGCCCTTGTAGATACTGTTGGTAGGGATAGAGCCTTCTAAAGAGCAGCGGTCTGGTCGTGGATTGAGGGTGAGCGGCGCAAAACCTTCGAATCTTGGCTTCCTTAAAAATGTCATATCCGCCGAACATCTCATCCGCCCCCTCCCCCGTGAGGACTACCTTGTAACCATGCTCCTGAACCAGTCCAGACAGAATATAGAGAGGGGCGGGGGCCGTTCGGAGGATAGGTTTTTCAGTGTGCCAGATTACGGCGGGAAAAACGTGACTGATGTCTTCGTAGCTGCAACGCACCTCCTGATGGTCCGTCTCGAGGAAGTGAATGACTTCATTCTGGTAACTGCTTTCATCGAACTCTGCGTCGTCAAACGTAATTGAAAATGTTTTCAAAGGGGAGTTGCAAAATTTCTTGGCAAGGGCCGTAACGAGTGAGGAGTCCAGTCCGCCGCTCACGTAAGCGCCGACCGGCACGTCCGAGCGGAGGCGAATGCGAGTGGCATCAATCAGGAGGTCCAACAACTCTCCTACGTATTGCTCTTCATGCGCAGCCGCATTCCCAACATTCTTCGAACCTTCTGCGTAATCGAGGTGCCAATACTGTTGAGCCGCGACTTGTTTGCGATGGACAGTCAAGGAATGGCCGGGGGGGAGCTCCAAGATGTTCTTGAAGATCGTCCGCGGCGAAATCGAAACCCAAAACGTGAAAATCTGATCAAGAGCGACCGGGTCGATCTCCCTGGAAATATTGGGGAGAGCAAAGATGGACTTAATCTCGGATCCAAAGACGAATGCACCTTCCGCGACGGTATAGAAAAGTGGCCGCACCCCAAGCCTGTCACGGGAGAGAAAGAGTCTTTCCCTCTTACTGTCCCAAATCGCAAAAGCCCACTGCCCGTTGAGATCCTGAACGCATTCCTCTCCCTTCTCCTCATACAGCCGGAGAATGACCTCAGTATCAGAACGGGTGCGGAACTTGTGCCCTTTTCTAACCAGATCTCTTCTCAATTCGAGGTAGTTGAAAATTTCCCCGTTAAAGGTGATGGAAAGAGACTTGTCTTCGTTGTGCATGGGCTGCTGGCCAGCGCCCAAATCTATGATGCTGAGCCGGGTATGCGCGAGTCCCATCTGTTTATCCGTATAAATGCCGAAATCATCCGGGCCACGATGCCTGATTCGCTCGGCCATCCGGGCGAGAAGAACGGGATCTGCACGTTTTTCGTTGAAGTTTAGGATTCCTGCTATTCCGCACATAAGTCAGCCGATTCGAAATGACCGAATATGAAGTTCCTGATCGTGTGTTGAAGGGGCTTGGCAGTCTGCAACGTGTAGTAACTGGGTTTAGTACGCCCCGGTTGAAGCTAAGCGATACTGGATCAAATGGCTCGAAATAATGGCAAACAGCAACTGGTTAGAAGTCACTTCACAAGATTTCTGTGGCCACCGTGATGAGACGGTCGAGATCTGCCAGGGAGAGATCTTGATGGCAAGGCAACTCGAGCACCGTTCGGCGCAACTCGTCGGTTTCAGGGAAAGGCTCTTCCGGGCCCATGGGATGATTCGGGAACCACATGTTTACCGCCTCGACCCCCCGTGCGAGGAATTTCTCGACCACGGCAGGCTTGTCTTCGACAAGAAGTGGATACGAAAGCGGGCACACTCCCTGTGGAAGCTCTCCAAAGACCGGCCGCGCCAGACCTCGCAGACGCTCAAGCAGATACGAAAAGTTCTTTCTACGTTTTTCTACAATGGCTGAAAAATCCTGCGACGCGATCACCCGGCGAGACAGTCGACTCATGCCCAGCTCTGCATGCAGCGGATTGAAATGATTGGTGCCCGCCTGGGCGGAATTGGCATCAACACTTCGGCTCATCTTCTTGGCCGTATTGCGCGTCATTTTAAGAAGCTTCCGCTGCCAGTTCTTATTGTGGTTTGACAAATAGCTGTCCAGGGAACGTGCGGCAGAGGAGAACGAGTTTCTCCATGGCGGTGGAGAGAGCTGCCGAAATGCGGAAAGCCCTCCTCGTCGCAGGACAATGGCTCCTCCATTCGGGACAGGGAGGGATTTATACAAACAATAAATGGCGGCATCTCCCCATGAGCCCAATGGCCTCTCCTCATGGCGGGAGAAGAGCGCTAGGGCGCAATCTTCGATCAACAAAAGATTGCGCTGACGGCACAGTTGAGAGAGTTCTCTGACCGGTCCTGGGAAGCCCAGATAATGAATCAAGTAGATGACTCGAGTCTGACCGCGGATGAGCGATGCCACCTCATCCCAATTGACTTGCATTCCGTGTCGCACCGGGTAGAAGCGGACGTGAACTCCAGCGGCAAGTAGGGCTTCAAGCTCAACGCCGTGAAAGTAGGAGGGAAAGAGTACTTCCTTTCCAGCCAGGTTCCAGTGGCGCGCCAGGCCATAGATGGCATTCCGCGCGAAATAAAAGTACCGTGCGGAAGGATGGTTAAAAGGAAAAGGCAACTCTGGATTTTTTCTTGTCGCCCAAACCATGCTCGGACTCAAAACGGGATAGGCCGTAGCAAAGAATTCGTCCCTGCGCTCTGGAGGCAGGACACCTGCGTTCGCTGCGCAGTCTTGGGACCAGACGTCTTCCATCTTCGGCGGTTCGATTGAAAAAGTCCTAAATAGAGTTGAGGGCATGCGATCGCCGATCCAGGATTGTATTTCGAGCATGCTTTATTGCCGACACCAAGACATCGAGCGCGCGCCCCGTTCGAGTCTTATTAAATACATACCAAACATTTTGAACGCGAGTATGCGAAGTCCAATCCTTCTTCCAATTGTCGGAAGCGCCCAAGAAATCGAATTCGGTGCATCCACGTTTCACGCAGTCCTCCAAGACCGCGTGCACGAGCAGCTGGCCAGGCGAATATTGTGAGTAGGCTTCGTCATAGGCTGGCTTGAGGAGAAAATAGCGGCCTCCATAACTCAGGCCAAACTGAGCGGCCACATCGCGACCATTAGATTCAAGTATGTAAATAGAAAGATAATTGAATTGCTCTGCGACCTTCGCGATTTCATCGTAGAATTGCTTCGTATGCTGGTCTAAGGTGATCGCGCTTCCTGAACGACCCTTCCACCCAGAACGCTCCACTTCGTAGAACCGCTGAAGAATCTGGGGGTCTGCTTTGTCAAATCGTTGCAAAGTCAGCGTCCCCTGTGCGGAGAGGTTGCGCCACCTTCGACGCAGATTGGCGCGGAATTTTGGGTCTGTTCCTTGGAGCCACGATTCTCCGGCGGGATCCCCCCCTAGGATCGGAATGTACGGTGCATGCCAGGATTCCCTCCGGGCGACCGCAAAACCATTCGCATATGCGGTCGAAACCAAGTCTTCCAGTGGCGCGCCGGCAAGCACATGTTCCATCTCGAAAAGATCCCATGTGATGGAATCTGTAAGAAACTCCCAGATGGCTTGCGTTGCTAGTCGGCTTTCTCTTGTAGTGCTCCGGATTAGATCAAACCGCAGGCAATGCACGTTGGCAGCACTACGGAGTTTTCTTACCGGGACCCCCCAGTGCCAAGCCTGTTCTTCCACAAGCGGGAGAACCGCCTTCAATCGCCCATCTACCCGTGCCGTAATTAAGAGGATTGGCTTACAGGGTGCGAAGGCGCGGAGGTAAGTGCCGACCCATTCGGGGCGAAAGAATGGTTGGTCGTTGTGTGCCTCCGCACAGAGCTCACGCCACTCGGCAGCAATAGACTCCACGACTTCAACACCACCGCGGTGTCCTTCAACCGTCAGCAAGGGCTTGGGGATAGTCTGCTCGTGGGAAGTTACCACATCCTGACGTGATATAAGGATTTGTCCCGGCATGTCTGGACTCCGCTCAATTCCCATAAAGAGGTTGCCCCCCGGTTCCCTGGTGGTTGGAAGCGAGAGGCCTCTGGGCCCGGGGTGTCTTTGTAGCTATGCTGAATTCGAAATGCATAGATCGCTGGGGACCTCTCGATCAATTCGGCTGCAAGGACGCTGTGATTCCACAACAGGTGAACATTGTGAACGGAAATCAAAGATAATCAGCGGGTTCTTGGTGCTGATGACCCGCTGATGGACGAGGTCAAAGCAGAAGCTGCAGAAACTCTGACAGGAAAGCTGGTGGATTCTCCCCGGCCGAGGCGAAACTGCAGCTTCATAGCGTCGACGAAATCAAATACGGACTGCAATTCCAGCTCTAGTTCCCATAAACTTGCGTAGAAATTTTTGCGGAATAGATGACATTGCGGTTTCTTACTCCAGGAGAAATCTTCTCCACCGAAAGAAGAAACATAGTGGGAGTAGGCGGAGGCCGCCAAGTGCATCGCCTCCAGGGACATGTTTTCACGCTTTCCATAAGGGAATGCGAAAAGTCTCACAGGTTTTCCAAGCTGGGCTTCCAGATCATTCTTGGAACCAACGATCTCCGACTGCAGGTTTGTCCGATCGACGGTGCCGCAGTCTAGGTGCGTACGAGTGTGGCTACCGAACTCGATTCCCAGAGTGCTCCAGTATCTGATTTGGTCCCATGTCAAGGGTAGGAATCCCTTCGTGCCTTTCACCAGGTCATGGTCAAATTCCTGGCGAGTTTCCACCGGGCCGGTGGTAACGAACAAAGTGGCAGAGATTCCCATCTCAGTGGCCACTGCTCGCAGGTTCAAGAAATTGTCTGCATAACCGTCATCGAAAGTAAGTACGACGGTGGGAACTCGTACTTCGCCTGAACGCAGGAGTTCGATAGCTTGGGAAAGATTCACGATGCGATAATGTTTTT
>Ga0099794_10000441_pt1 | contig 13862 bp, 12 predicted proteins | sample Rivendell_Oct201_10_FD_77320 | JGI IMG/M metagenome (GOLD analysis project Ga0099794, IMG submission 77320) | Vadose zone soil microbial communities from the Eel River Critical Zone Observatory, Northern California, USA -... | ecosystem: Host-associated > Plants > Roots > Rhizosphere > Soil ... | reverse complement strand
GGGTCTACATCGAATTTCGCCTGCCGACCTATTGGTGCGCCGCCAATTTCTCGTTCTTGATGGCGGACGACATGCGCCGGGCCGTGAGTGCGCTGGACTGGGTCGAAGGCGTTAGCGTCGTGCTCGGCGAGCACATGTATGCCGACAAGATCAATGCCGGTCTTGCCAAGGGTCTTTCCTTTCAGGAGACCTTCGGCGTGGAAGCTGACGGAAGTCTGGATGATCTGCGCCGGACCTTCCTGGTGAAGGCATTCCAGCGTCGTCAGGTGGCACTGCTCAACCATCTTGCTGGGGTGGGCTACCCGCCGGAGACGATCGTCAGCCTGACCCTGATGGAGCTTGACTGTCTACCGGTCGATGACGAGGGCGCAAATTTGGTGCGGCGCTATCTTGAACGGCGTGCCGTCGTTGGGCCGCTGCGTTCCGACGGGCTTGCGTTCATCGACGCGGATGGAGCGTGTCTGAAGGCCGGCAACTTATCGGCCTACATCTCGGGCTTGCGGCGCGTCGGCGTCAACGCCGAGTTCAATAGCGCTCTCTGCCGCGGTCTGCTTTCCGTGCGCTTCGATCTCGAAACGCCCTTCGTGCCAACATCGAAAGCTTCGTCGAGAACGCCGGACTCGCAGCAGGTGCCCTGATATCAGCGTGTCGGAATGGCTCCAGTTAAGAAAACTATTTAGCAAAAGGTGAGGACATCCAATGCCGAAAATCATGCTGCATGATGAAGCCGCGCGGGCCGCGCTGGGCAGGGGCGTCGCCAAACTCGCCAAGGCCGTGCGTGGTACGCTGGGTCCAAAGGGCATGAACGCGATCATGGACCGACCGATCGGCACGCCGATCATCTCGCGCGATGGCGTCAGCATCGCCAGCGAAATCGAGCTGGAATGCCCGTTCGAGAATATGGGCGCGCAGGTGCTGCGCGAAGTTTCAAAGCAGACCAATGACGTTGCGGGCGACGGCACCACCACCGCCACGGTGCTGGCCGACGTGCTTGTGCAGGAGGGCCTGAAGTGTCTCGCCGCCGGCGCCAACCCGGTCGAGCTGGTCGAAGGGCTTGAGTTGGCGGTCACCGAGACCATCGCGGCGCTGAAACGCTCGGCCAAAGCTCTGCAGGGTTCCGCCGGTCTGCGGGCAGTTGCGAGCATTGCCGCCAATGATGCGGCGCTTGGAGCGATGGTGGCCGAAGCCTTTGAGCGAGCCGGCAACCACGGGATTGTTGCGGTGGAATTTGGCAATACGGTTGAAACGACGCTGGAAATCATTGAAGGGATGGCCTTCGAGCGCGGTTATCTCTCGCATCACATGGTGACCGATGTGGAGAGAATGCAGGTCGTTCTCGACAATCCGTTCATCCTGATGACGGATCACAAAATTCAGACCGGCGAACAGTTGGCTGGCGTGATCTCGCTCATTGAAAAGAGCGGCCGGCCCTTGCTGATCATCGCCGAAGAGGTCGCGCCGCCGGTGATCATGCAACTGCTGGCGCGCCGGGAGAAAACCAATTTCAGGGTTGCCGCGATCCATCCGCCGGAGTTTGGCCATTGGCGCAAGGCGATGCTTGAGGATATCGCGATCACTACCGGAGGCCGCGTGATTTCGGTCGATCTCGGCGGCAAGCTCGAAAAGGCGGAACTGCACGATCTCGGCTCCGCGCGCCAGGTGCGCATTTCGGCCTCGAAGACGCTGATCACAGCAGGAGGCGGCGATCAAAAGAAGATCGCCGCACGCCGCGAGCAGGTCATGCGCCAATATGATGCGGCCCCTGAAAATATCGAACGCGACAAGTTCCAGGAGCGGATCGCAAAGCTGTCCGGCGGCACGGCCATGATCCTTGCGGGCGGCGCGACGCCGGTCGAGCAAAAGCGCCGCACCCAGCTGATCGAGGACGCGATCAATGCGACCCGTGCGGCGATCGAGGAAGGTATCGTGCCAGGTGGCGGTGTCGCGCTGCTCAGAGTAGCGCCACAGCTCGACGGCATGATCGATGGCTTGAAAGGCGGTGCCAAACAGGGAGCGGAGCTGCTGCAACGCGCGTTGAGCCGTCCGTTTTTCTATATTGCCGCCAATGCCGGGTTGAACGGTGAAACAGAGGTGACGAAGGTCGCTCAAGCCACGAATGGCTACGGCCTCGATGCGCGCAACGGCGCATCCGTCGATCTCGTCAAGGCCGGCATCATCGATCCGGTCAAGGTCTGCTACTGCGCGGTTCGCAATGCGGCTTCCGTCGCCGGCCTGATCCTGACGACGCAAACGCTGATCGCCAAGAAGCCGGACGACTATGATCCAACGGCGGGACCGGCCCGGGGCGGCGGCGCCGAGCTATTGTGATTTTGCAGCAATTGGAAGTGCTCGTACCCGGAGGTCATCTTGGCTTTTTTTGTCCAAGTGCCCGATAGATCGTATTTCTTGAGACACCGAGACGTCGCGCCGTTTCGCTGATGTTGCTGGCGGTTTCGGCATAGACCACAAGGATTCGAGCCCGCTGGATGTCGTGCAGTGATCCAGGCGTCGTAAGCGGGGCCTGATCGATCATGGCCTCCACGCCGGCCTCGTCGATGAGGCCGTCGGCGTTGGCGAGGGTGAAGCGTGCCAGCATATTGCGCAGTTCGCGGATGTTGCCGGGCCAGGGACGCGCGGCGAGATGAGCGATCGTCGCCGGTGTGATTTCGTAATTTGGATCGATAGCGCCCAGCAGATGGTGAACGATGGCTTCGAAGTCGCTGCGATCACGGAGTCTCGGCAGCGTCACCTCCAGGGTATTGAGGCGATAGAGCAGGTCGGAACGGAAGCGCCCCTCGGCAATGGCCTTATCGAGGCTAGCGTTGGTGGCGGAGACCAGGAAGACATCGACCTTGGCTCTGACGCCGCCGACGGGGCGCACGGTCCAGTCGTCAAGCAGGCGCAGAAGCACGGCTTGCAGCGCGACGGGCATGTCGCCGATCTCGTCAAGGAACAGCGTGCCGCCGTCAGCCTCCTTGACGAGTCCAACTGCGCCACCGCGCCGCGCGCCGGTGAACGCGCCGTCGGCATAGCCGAACAGCTCGGCCTCGATCAGGCTTTCGGGAAGGGCGGCGCAATTGACGGGGACGAAGGCGCCGGTCCGCCCGCTGGCGGCATGGGCGTGGCGGGCGAGCTGTTCCTTGCCGGTACCGGTCTCACCGCGGATGAGGATCGGCATCTTGCGTGCCGACGCCGTCTCGACCTGACGGACAATGGCTCGCACCGTCGGATCGCGGGCGATGAAGCTCGAGGTCGTGCTGCCAATGTTGTCCTCAAGATGCCGAGACCCCGGCGTCAGATCTTTCCGAGGGCGGGCCGAATTCGCGGTCTCGCGGCGTTCAAATGCGGGTTTCAACTTCTGAACGTCGGGATCGGCGATCGACAGGCGCCGCCTTGCATGCAGCACCAATATGGCGCCGATGCCGGAGGTTTCGTTCTTGACGAGATCGAAACTCGCGTTCGGAAACAGTTCTCTCAATTTAACCGGCCAATCATCGAAGGGAAGCGTCTTCAAGAAGCGAGTCGGCGCATCGCCGTCAGTGCCATGGCGGTTATTCTGGAGAGCACTCAGCGCGCGCTCGGTGGCGTGGAGGATCGCGCCTCGACGATCGAGCACAATGTACTCGTCGTTCAGCCACAGCGCTCTCTTGGCGAGAAAGTGGCACAGCAGCTTTTCGTGATCTTGTCGGACCGATTGCGCCAACACGCTTTCCACGTGATGGCCGACCGAGACGGCCAAGGCGAGGCTCTGCGGATTAAAGGTGCTGGCCGGGCCCGAAATATCCACCACGCCAAGCAGTTCGCCATCGGTAGGATCGTGAACCGGAACGGCAGCGCAGGTCCATCGCTGCACCCTCGTGCAAAAGTGCTCTGCGCCATGGATTTGGACAGGTTTCGATTCCGCGATCGCGGCGCCGATGGCGTTGGTGCCAATGTCGGCCTCGCTCCAGCGTCCTCCATGTTCCAGATGGATCGACCGACCGGCGTCAATGACCCTGTCGTCTCCCTGGGTATCGATAATCAATCCGGTGGGATCGGTGAGGATCATGATCGAATTCGCATCGCTCAGGAATGTTTTCGAATTCTCGAGCGCGCAGCGGGCGGCATGACGTAGTGAAGCGTGCTTGGAGCGGTGGCGAAACAGCTCGGCGTCTGCAACAAGCGGCGCCCGCGCACGGTCGATCGTGACCCGATGGTTCTTGGATCTCTGCCACGATGCTGCGACCGACGATCTCAAATCGGACGATAAAGCTCCGCGCTCGACGAATTTCTCCCACGCGGCCAGCACTTCTCGTTGGTCCATCCCGGCTCCTCCGAGGTGACAAAGTTCGAGACCGGAACGTTAACAGGCCTCGTGATCAATCACCTGAATGCGGGCTGCTTGTCGCCATTGCCGTCTTCATTACACAAAGCGCAACTTCAGCCCGCTAGAGGCACCCGGACGGCGGGCGCCTATATCGAGTAGAATACCTGTCACGGGTGTCATGAGGACGGCTGCGCCATCCAATCAAACAACCCAACCAGCGTTCACTTCCCAGACGTGCGGTTCTTTGGCGCCGCTTGACCGGCGTAGCCTATACGTCTTGGCCACTTGGCGTAAAGGAGGAGTCCGAGGCTCCAGAGCCTTTGGAGGAGTTCATCGGTGACGCGGTGTTACGCAAGGGCCCATGGATCCGGTTTGAGCTCCAAAATGGCTGCCTCGCAGGAACTCACGGCTTGCAGAGATCTGGCTGCAACTCCACTTGGTCGAAGATCCGGCCGCCGGCCGGATGTGATAGGTGCAGCGCAGCATCCAGGGATCGAGCGGCGCGCCAACTCTCGAGTGATAGCATTGCTTGGCTGTGCATGGTCGTTGGTCGATTCTGATCGATTACGCCTTACCTGACGGCCGGCTGGGCACAAGCGATTGCATCCCGCCGCCGGCAGCCGCGGCGAGTATGTTCTTGGTCCGGTGCTTCAATCAGGGCTATCGATACGAGCCGCCGCCTCCACCGCAGTAGTCATTCAAGCTAAGGGGCTGACATGCTGGGCATTTGGATCTTCATCGGTGCGATCTGTCTTGGCGTCGTCCTCATTCTCGCGTGCTACACCATCCCTCAGTGGCTCACCCAGTCGTACACCTTCGCAACAGACAAAGAGAAGGCCGATGCGGTCGACGCCAACCGAAAAACGCTGGCGCAGGTGCTGGGCGGTTTCGCCCTCGTCGTGACGTTTGCCTGGACCGTCCTGAAGGATGGCCAGACCCTGGACCAGGGCAGACTGCAGCTCGCGAACCAGCAGTTCATCGAGGGCGCGAAGCTGCTGAAGGAGTCCAATGTCGGCGCGAGTGCGGCCGGCGTGCATGCGCTCGGCCAGGTCGCGATCACGCGGCTCGAATTCGAGCCCCTGGTCACCGACACTCTGGTCTCGTTCATCAAGAGCGGCCAGCCGCAGAAGGCGCAAAACCGTGAGCCGTTCCCGGATGGCGCGCCCGCGACGATACCAGCGAACGTTCAGGCTGCGATCGTGGTGCTGGCGAGCCGACCCCAAAACGACGGGAGCCAGATCAATCTCTATGGCGCGTATCTCGTTCGCGCGAAATTCTCGGTCGCGGATCGCAGCCGGTCGGGTGCCTTCCGCGGCGCGAATTTTGAGGCCGCCATTCTGCACGGGGCGGAATTTCACGATCTCGACCTGAGCAACGCCAGGTTCGGCGGCAGCCTTATGGCCGATTGGATGGCGCATGCGCCCACCTGGACCGAGGCGACGCCGCAGGATCGTTTCTATAGCGACAGCGTGAAGCATCTTTTCACGGTGAATTTCGAGAACGCGAATCTGACCAACGTAAACTTCGACAACGCCATGATGGGAGGTGCGAACCTCAAAGGCGCGAATCTCAAAGGCGCGAGCTTGTGGCAAAACAACTTTTCGCGGGCGGACCTGACCAAGGCGGTCAATCTGCAGATGTTCGACGGCGCGATCCTCACCGACGCGATCTTCGCCGGCACCGACCTCGCCGACGTCGAGTTCTCGAAGGCCGAGTTGCATGGCACCAACTTCAAGGGCGCAAAGAACGTGAATCGAGCCATTTTCCACGATGTGTGCAGCGATCGGGACCCGCTGTTCGATCCGGGTGCCGAAAAGAAATTCCCGCCGTGTCCCAAGTAAGCCGGCTTCGCATAATCGACCGAAGAAGTTGGGCGGACTCGTCCCCAACAGCGAAGGCGAGCATGCGCGAACATACCAGCGCACATCAGTAGCGTGACTGAAGTGCCCAAAAAGTGCCTACGGCCTGCGGGACGTGGCTGTAAGGCGTTGATTTCGTTGGCGCGCCCGGAACGCGGCGAGCGCCGCACAGCTTTCATGGCGGAGAAGGAGACTCGATAAACGATTGATTTCATTTGGTGGCTTGCCGAGCCATAGCTCGCGCGGATAGCCCGCCTTCGCCCGATGGGCTTCGGCGCGGCAGCCTTACTCGCTTCGCGAGCGAAGGCTGGTGGGCCCGGCAGGACTCGGACCTGCAACCAGACCGTTATGAGCGGGAGGATAAAGGACGCTGCCGTTGATTCAACGGCGTTTTCATGCGGGATGGATCGTGTCCGTCGCGGTTTGACGGCGTCCTTTCTGGTACAAAACTGGTGCGGTCCTAGCGAGATCATTGGGCTTAAGCTCTGGATCGTGGCCACGGTGAGAAGAGCCAAGGTTGCAGCGATGCCGCGACGATCGCAGCGCTCAGTGTTGGCGCAATCGTTGCTCTCCGCCCGTCGAGGTGTCCGCAGCCAAAGCCGACAAGCGCTGGAATGCCCTGCTCAAAGGGCCAGCCAGAGCGACGTGCCTCAATCAAAGCGGACGTCCGCACACCTTTGGATTCATGAGTTCACGCCTTTTGATGCGAGAGTGGAATTGGATCAACCTCGCATGATGCGCTGCATCATGGGCCGGCCCGCATGACGGGATCACGCGATCTCAAACTCCGGGTTGAGCTTTATGCGTATCGCTATGCGAACCGTCAAGCCAACGCTATAGTCCGTCGCGGACATCGAAAAAATCCGACGTCAAAGAAACCTCGGCAAGTTTGGGAGTGAATCAAGAACGCTTAGGGAGGAAATCAAAATGTCGCTCACCCGTCGTCAGGCGCTGGCGTCCGCCGCCGCCGCGATTGCAAGCAGCGTCGTCAAGCCTGCGATCGCCGCAAAAGAGCCGATTATGATCGGTTATCTTCCAGCCCTCACTGGTCCCTCTTCATCGACCGGAATCGGGATCAATCGCGGAATCCAGCTGGCGGTGCAGGAGATCAACGCAGCCGGCGGCATCGACGGCCGGCAGATTGAGTTGATCGTCCGCGACACCCAAAGCGATCCGATGAAGGCCGTGAACGGAGCGGCGGAGCTCGCACACAGAGAGAAAGTGAGCGTCGTCTTTGGCCCGGTCAATTCCGGCGAGTCACTCGCGGTTGTGCCGTTGCTCGCGCGCACAAACATGCCGCAGCTCCATCCGTGCTGGGTCGATAGCCTGACCGACCCGAAGAAATATCCGATGTGCTTCCGCAACGCACCCACCAACCAGCAGATCGGCGCCGCTGCGAACCGCTATGTCGTGGACGTGCTCAAGCGCAAGAGGGTGGCGGTGATCAGCGATACCACCGGCTATGGCACTGCATCGGTCAACGCATATGTGCCGATGCTCAAGGCCAAAAACACAGAAGTAGTCTACCAGGGTAACATCGACGCCGCCAATCCGGATCTCACTCCCGAAATCCTGCGCATGCGTTCTGCAGGCGCCGAGGCCATCATGCCCTGGAGCGTGAATCCCGGATTCCTCTCGCGCATCATCAATGCGCGTGGGCAGATGCAGTGGGACGTGCCGATCGTCGGCCAGACCACGCTCGGCTCCGGCCAGACCCGGGCCTTGCTGGAAAAACCTGAATACTGGGCCAAGGTCTATCCCAACAATTTCCGTCCGGTTTGCTACAGCCCCGACGGCAAGCTTACCGATCGCACCACGGCCTTCCTTGAACGTCTGAGGAGCGCCAAGATCGACCTCAGCGACACACTGCTGTGGTGGGTTGCGGTCGGCTATGACTCACCGCACTTGATCGCGGAAGCGATGAAGAATGTCGGCACCGAACCGGAACAGGTCGTCGGCTATCTCAACAAGCTCAAGCAGTACCCCGGCGTTTACGGCGACATCTCCTTCACGCCCGAACGCCACGATGGCTACCCGGATGAGGAAGTCATCATGGTTGAGGCCGATTCGCTCAAGAACGGCGCGTTCAAGCTGGCTCCTGGTTACGGCGCTTAGCTCGGCTTTGGCGCAAAGCGAATCCTTCGGGGCGTCCACCCCGTTGATGGCTCTTCGGCGAAGAGGGATACGACCTATCTGGCCTTTTTGTGCGATGAGCCCGCCGAATCTACGATTGAAGGGTGGGAGTCCTAGTCGGACACGAACCGCAGAACTAGTGCTGTTTAGCGAAGACAATGCGTAGAGGAAGAGGCGTTTCTGGTGCGGCGATCTGAAAAGACGATTCGGCAGACTGTCGATTTCATCTGGCTTGCCGAGCCATAGCTCGCGCGGATAGCCCGCCTTCGCCCGATGGGCTTCGGCGCGGCAGCCTTACTCGCTTCGCGAGGAGGGCGCGGCAGGACTCGAACCTGCAACCGGACCGTTATGAGCGACGGGATAAAGGACGCGATCGCTGATTTTGCTGCATTTTCGTTAGAGATTGATCGTGTTCGTTGCGTTCTGATGAGATCGTTTCTGGTGCGAAACTGGTGCGGTGGCGTGGCTTCTTGGACGATGCATCGCTGGTAAGAACAGACCGCCAGGAGGATCGAACCAATGACACTTCACCGTGCCTACAGATCGGATACGTACTTCTCTACCCGCTTCGCAACTTGGACGAGCTTTTGATGCTCAAGAATGTCGATGAAGTCTGATGCTGAAACCCGGGTCTTGCTTAGATTCCGTCGAGCATTTGCGAGAGAGCTGATCACCAAGTCCGGGATTTTGTCGAAGAGGCCAGAGAGAAAGACGTCTGGGGTCATCCTTCGGAGGCTGAACTTCTTCAGCTCGTTTGCTGGAAAGTGACGCAAGTTCCACGTGAGAACGTGCGATGCGTTGGCGGCGATTCCGGCTGCGACGACATGACGATCATCTGGATCTGGGAGCGTTACCCTCGGAATGTGCTCCTCGTACCCGCGGATCGTGGCGGTCGGTAGTGCACTATTCATCAACTGACGGGTGACCTGGAGGCGCTCCATCGGAATGGCTGGCACTTGGACCATTAGGTTCCGCATCCATTCATCATGGATCTCATCCGTCCAGCGCGCTTCGACCAACCGATCGACCGCTGCTTGAACGATGATGTTTCTCAGGTGAAACGGATAGAGGATGCAGGAGTCGAAGACGGCAATCGATGGCTCAAACGCCATAGCGCCGCCTAAGGTCCTCAGCGTCGTCGGCGAGCGATTCCATTGCCGATCGTTGCGCGTCAGTCCTCGCCTTCAGCGCCAACACGTCCTTAAGCTTCGTGCGGCGATGCTTGCCAACATATCGGAACGGGAGGTCGCCTCCGTCCATGTGATGCACGACCAGCGGTCGCGAGATTCCCAGGATATCTGCCGCGTCGTTCGGACTGAGCTCCTGATCCTCGGCGAGGATCGCGACACGCTCGCCTTGGAGGAGATGGCCGAGCGCAGTCTCGAGCAGGGCTGCAGCCGTCGGGGGCAGCCTGACAATTTGGTCCTGGCCCGACTTGCGGCGGACCTTGACCTCTATGTGATCACCCTTGCCGAGCTTGCCCAGAGGCTTGGCAGCCTTGCGCTCCTGATCCGAGAGCTCGACGAATTGCAGCACCTGGGTGGTCATAGCCGGTTCCTTTCCAGCCAATATAGAGGTCGAGGCAGTTAACTGCAATATCTGAAACTTGGCTCCCGCATTGGCGGACGTCAATCGGCGGCAATAAGTTGTTCGTGTTCTCCTTTTGTTCTTGTTGCTGCCGGAGATAGCATATAGCGTTCGAATCATCGAAAGGGCGAATCAAGTCAACGTCGAGATCGGAACAGGTGTACCCATGGCTAAGCGCAACAACGAGCCGACATCCGGGGCGGACAAGGCCAAGGTGCGTGTCTTCTTCGCTGAGGTCGAAGGTAACAACGAAAGCGTGCAAGAAGCACTGAGGACCATGGTTTCGGCGATGAGCCGCCCTGTGCGTGTGATCTCAGAACAAAGTGCTAATGGGAAAGCTCCGGTGCTCCTGCAGCAGGCTAATGTTGAAGAAGTTGAGGAGGCGATCGATCAAGCGGAAGAAGTTGAGGATCTCGACGAGGAGTCTGCATCCCTGAACGCCAGGAGGCCTCGCGGTACCGGAAGAAGGGTTGATCGCAACGCCGGGCTGAATTTGGTTCCGGATCTGAACTTCAGGCCAAACGGAAAGCAATCCGTCAAAGAATTCGTGGACGAGAAGAATTCCAAGAACGATCTCGAAGCTGTCTTGGTGCTCGTCTACTATATGCAGCACCTAATGGCGTTGACCAAGGTTGGTCCAGCTCATGTGATGACCGCTTTCAAAGAAGCTGGAAAAGCGATTCCCGTGGATCTCAGACAGACTATCCGGAACGTGAAGAAGTCAAAGATGTGGTTGAATTTCACCGACATCGAGGATATCCGAACCACTACCCAAGGAGACAATTTCATTGAGCACGAGATGGGGGCGAGTGAATAGTCCCTGATGCATCTCTCCTTCGATGTTTTTTGTGAGGTCGTTAAGAACTCAAACGGGACGAATGCCGAAAGGGCGCTTGCTGTTCTTTGGTATTTTGATCACCAGCAACCGGGCATCGCCAAGACAGCTGGGCAGCTGACCAAGGTGCTTGGCGATCACCATATTGGCACACCCAACCAGACAGCGCTCGCCGACGCGATTCGAAAGACAAAGCTCGCTAATGAGTCGAAGGGCGGTTTTTCGCTGAAACCCGGCTCACGGAAGATAATCCGCGACTGGTTGCCCGACCTGGACGGCGTGCAGCCCACGACGGATCACGCGTCGGCCTATTTGCCGGAGCCGATCTGGAAAAGCACGCGTGGCTATATCGAAGAGGTGTGCCGCGAGCTGAACGGCTCCTTCCATCACGGCTACTATAACGCCGCTGCTGTAATGCTACGTCGGCTCCTTGAAACGCTCATAATCGAAGTCTACGAGCATCTCAACCGCGACATTGAGATTAAGGACGGTGGCGGCAATTATCTGATGCTCAGTGATCTTGCCGAGCGTGTATGCGGTGAGAATGGGCACAAGGGAATCAATCTCGGGCGCGATTCAAAGAAGGCTCTGAAAGAAGCCCGAAGCCTTGGCAACTGGTCCGCTCATGCCCGTCGTTTTCTTACTCATGCCGGCGATCTAACGAGGTTTCAAGCTGGGATGAGGCTTCTGGTGCAGGAGTTGGTACAGATCGCTGATCTGGTGAGGAGGAAGACCTAACCGGACCGTGATTGCGAGCGCAAAAACGCACGATCCGAATCGTTTTACTTTGAGCCGCGCGTAGGCGGGGTTTACTGCACGGCCATTAATATCAAGGGGGAATTGCTTTGGAAACGATAACTCGTCCGGCAGCACTGGTTCGACAAGGTTCGCTCAAACTCTACTCTACTTCCCTCAAGGTCAGTGATCTAAAACGACCAAACTTCTACACGATTAGCAAGCTTGACCCCGCCGATGCCGGGCCCGGTTACCAGCGTCTTCTGAACGAGGGGCGGGCTAAGAGGCTCGCGGATTACCTTATCGATGGCCAGACCGAAAACGATGCGTTTCTGCCAACCTCGATCTTCTTGGCAACGAACAAGGACATCACGTTCGATTCAGCAACAAATACAATAACCTTTGATGTAAATCAGATTGGGCTATTCAATGTTGTTGATGGTCAGCACCGAATTGCCGGACTCGTGTTGGCGGCGGAGAAGAACGCCGAGATGCTGGAATTCGAGATTCCTGTGAACATTGGAGTCAACCTCGATGAGATCAGCCAGATGTGCCATTTTCTCATCGTCAACACCACGCAACGGTCAGTTGATAGGGCGATCGAGCAACAGATTGTCGCGCGCTTGACCAAGATGATCGGCTTGGAGAAGACGCCAACAATGCCGCGTTGGATTCGCCGTCAGGTGGAGAAAGGTGAAGATGCACGAGCTCTGGCCGTGGCAAACCATTTGAATGACGACCCAGCGTCCCCCTGGTACGGTAAGATTCGCATGGCGAATGATGAAGGTGACGGCGCCACTATCAACCAGAAGAGCTTCATCACCTCACTCAGGCGTCACATCTTTTCTGCTAATAATCCGCTTTCAAATCCGGTCTGGGATGGAAATCGGCCATTGATTCTTTTGAATTACTGGAAAGCGATAATTGAGCTGTTGGTAGACAGCTCGGGGACGCAAACAGTGATCTTCAAAACAAACGGAGTGGAATTATTCCACACCGTCTCCCCTACAGTTTTTACGCATCTTGCGACGAAGTCGGATTTCAAGAAGGACACGATCAAAGTACTCTTGAAACGTGGTTTTGGTAATCTTCCACCGGAGCACATTGGGATGTCGCATTCAGAATGGTGGCATCGCGGCGGCGCTGCATCCGGTCTCAATCGGGGCGCGATCGGCAAGCTTGCGAATGCGCTCAGCCTGGCGATCAACGTTCAGGAGAACGCGAGCGGCGTCCAGTTGTGAGGTCGCCATGCGAGCAGAGCAACTATCCCCAAAACCGGACCAAAGGACGCGCTTCGCCTGGTCGCACCATGTGACGGTGCCTGAGAAGCCAGGGTGCTACGCGCTGGTTACGTATGGCGGCGATGTCATATACGTCGGCTTAGCCACGGGCAGCATACGCAGCCGTATGGGATCCCATCTGGACACAGAAGCGAAGCGGAAGGGAACCGATCTCGGTGTGCCGTTCTGGTTCGATTACCTCATCGGAGATTCTCCTAAAGTTGCTGCGATCGAGCGCGGTTGGATGAATCAGGCGATACTCGCAGACGGTGAGATGCCCGCGTTAAACAAAGTCTATAGTCCACTTTAGCAACGGGCTTAGTTGGAGATTCTTACACAACGCCCCGAATGGTCCAATGTTGAGATAGGATACCGCCGGTAGCCAGATGGATTGGCACTTAGATGAAAAGACCGCCTGAAAGGGACGGCAGCATCTCTCGTTACTCGCCACTATGGGCATAATTCACTTCCTCGCGCTGTCCTTCGTCCTTGTCCTGCTCGCATCATCGTGGCTCCAAGTTTCTGCGAAACAGATCATTTCATCGTTTGCAGCAACTTCCGCGCTTCACCCAACAAGGCCTGAATCTGCTTGCGCTCGGCGATCGCGTCCCTGGTGAACAGGCCGTGCCGACGCGCGTTCTGGTTTGCCCTTGGCGCGCCGGATCCCGGCGCACCGCCGTGCATGCGGCAGCGCTTTTTGCCGCGCACCGCCGGCGAGCGGCACAAGCCGCCGGAGCGGGTCCTGGCGCCGCAACGCGGGCTGGCCAGCATAGGGCCGGTATTGCGGGCGTGACCTCTCATGCCCAGGCTTCCCGCCTGGCGTCCACGGGTTCGTGCTCCCGTTCGGAAAGGCCGGGCATGGCGACCCTCCGCGCCGCCGTCGCCGGGTTTTTGTCCGAGACGATCACGCTCGCATGCTGCGTGACGTTACCGACAATGGCCTTGCCGCCATCCTGAACCGACACGTTCTGCACGGTAATGGCAGGCTCGCCATGGCTCCGATAGCGGCTGAGCGCCTCGATCTGGGCCGGAAACGTGCGGGCCAACCTGCCTAATGCCCGCCCGGCACTGTCTTGCTGAGCGACGTCTTCCGCATTGGCGAGGTGATGGGCACATCGCATCGCCAT
>Ga0099794_10000440_pt1 | contig 13865 bp, 14 predicted proteins | sample Rivendell_Oct201_10_FD_77320 | JGI IMG/M metagenome (GOLD analysis project Ga0099794, IMG submission 77320) | Vadose zone soil microbial communities from the Eel River Critical Zone Observatory, Northern California, USA -... | ecosystem: Host-associated > Plants > Roots > Rhizosphere > Soil ... | reverse complement strand
TGGCCCCCGCCACCCGCACCGCGAGGGCCTCCGGGCGCAGCCGCCGACCCTCGCAGCGCGGGCAGGGCGACTGGTTGCGGTAACGCGAGAGGAAGACCCGGACGTGCAGCTTGTACCGGTAGGACTCGACCTCCTCGAAGAAGCCGCGGATCCCGGTGAGCCCGCCGCCGCCGTCGTACACCCAGCGCCGATCCTCCTCGGGCAGCGCCGCGTACGGCACCGTCGCGTCGACCCCACGCTTCTTGGCCGCCTTCAGGAGCTGCTTCTGGTACCAGCGGCCGGAAGGATGCGACCACGGCTCCACCGCGCCGTCGGCCAGGCTGATGGTCTGATCCGGCACCACCCGGGCCTCGTCGTAGCGCAGTACGTTGCCGAAGCCCTTGCACTCCGGGCAGGCGCCGAGCGGGTGGTTGAACGAGAAGAGCAGCGGCTGGGGGCGGGTCAGGGCGACTCCGCAGGCCGGGCAGTGGAAGTCGCGGCTGACCGGGACCGCGCCGCGCTCGAGCAGATCCACCGAGGCGCGGCCCTCCCCCTCGGCCAGTGCGGTCTCGAGCGAGTCGGTGATGCGCCGCCGGCTGTCCGGACCGATCACCACCCGGTCCAGCACCACCGCGAGGCGCGCGGGATCGAGGTCGGCGGGAATACGGTCCGGCCGGCTCTGGACCTCGGCCAGGTCCAGCACCAGGTCGCCCGCCTTCACGCGCGCGAAGCCGCGCTGGAGCAGCGTCGCGAAGAGCGCGCGGGGATCGCGGGCGGGGTCCGCGGGCAGGGGAAAGCAGATCATCCCCCGGGCGCCCGGGTGATCGCGCAGCAGGGCGTCGGCCACCTGGTCGGCGGAGTCGCTCCGCGCCTCGGCCCCGCAGGTCGGGCAGTGGACCCGGCCGATCTTGGCGAAGAGGAGGCGGAGGTAGTCGTGCAGCTCGGTCGCGGTGCCCACGGTGGACCGCGCGGTCCGCACCGGGTTCTTCTGCTCGAGCGCGATGGCGGGACGGATGTGCTCGATCCGGTCCACGTCGGGCCGGTCGAGCCGCTCGAGGAACATGCGCGCGTACGTCGAGAGCGACTCGATATACCGCCACTGGCCTTCCGCGAAGAGGGTGTCGAACGCGAGGGACGACTTGCCCGAGCCCGAGACCCCGGTGATCACGGTGAGCCGGTCGTGGGGGATGTCGACGGAGACGTTCTTCAGGTTGTTCTGCCGGGCTCCCTCGATGCGGAGCCACACCGGCTGGGACATTCGAGCGCTCCTCCTGAGATGGAAAGTCTACTCGACGGGCCGAGGGCCTTCAATAGCGAGCGTCCCGACCGCGCGTCCCTCTTGACAGCGGCCCGCCCCGCCTCGACCGGCGCCCCGGTGAGATCCTCGCGGAGGCCTACGGGCTCGCGGTGGAGGACGCGGAATGACCGCCGCGATCCGGCTGGGCGACGTCGTCAACTTCTTCGAGTGCGAGAAGATCCGCGAGGACCGCCGCCGGCGGGTGATCGCGCTGAAGGAGCGGCGCCGCGGGGAGGTGGGGCCCTACCTCTCGTTCGTGTTCGAGAACCGGGAGACGCTGCTCTTCCAGATCCAGGAGATGTGCCGGGCCGAGCGCATCATCGACGACGCCAAGATCCAGGAGGAGATCGACAAGCCGGTGCTGGACCGGTTCATGGGCATCGACACCGGCCGACACGTCTGGTTCGAGGTCGGGGCGGGGCTGACGGTTCCGGGCTCGTTCGAGGCCGGCCACTCCGACGAGGAGAAGGGCAAGCTGGCCGCGGTCCACTTCGTGCGGTTCGCGGTCTCCCGGGAGGCGGCACGGTCGTTCCGCGACTCCGAGGTCCATCTGGTGGTGGACCACCCGACGGCGCGCGCGCGCCCGACTCTCCGACGAGGCCAAGGCCGAGCTGCTGACCGACCTGACCCCCTGACGGGCGCGCGCGGCGCCGCGAACTTCGCCTACTGCATGATCATGAACCAGATGTAGTAGACGAGGGTCAGGACGAAGCCGAACCAAAGGGTGCCCTTGACGGTGGCGAGCGGCTTCGCCGCGCCCTTGCCCGGGGTGCCCACCAGCGCGTTGATCTCCACCAGCACCATGATCGCGAGCGCCACGATCCAGAAGAGGAGGCCGGACTTCCCCACCGTCAGCCCGGCCAGATGGCTCGCCGACCCCATGAAGAACAGCATCGGGACGGACAGCACGACGTTGGTGCGGGAGGCGAGTCCCCCGCGCGCGCCGGCCGCGGCGGCCGCCGGATTGGCCGGCTTCCCGGCCGCGGTGTCGAGCGCGTTCTGGATCACGATCTTGTTCTTGGGCCAGATCAGGAACCACACGTTGCCCCACATGATCGACCCGAGGAGGGCGCCCAGCAGGATCTTCCAGGTGCCCGGGTCCTGGATCCCGCGGATCCCGATCCAGTAGTGCAGGAGGTAGAGCCAGCCGGACAGGAACGTGATCATGGCGCCCCACCGGAACCACCACATCACGCGCGGTAGCAGCTTCTGCTGAGCTCCCGAGCGCACCCCCGGCTCGGTCTCGGCGAAGAACGGGACCTGGGCGAAATTGAGATAGTAGAGCAGGCCGATCCAGGTGATACCCGCCAGGAAGTGGATCCATCGCAAGAGGAACAGCCATCCTTCGGTGCTCATCAGCGCCATCGTCACCCTCCCGGGAGGCCTGCGGGTCAGGAACTGCGGCTAGCCCTCGTCCTCAGCGTCGTCTTCGACTTCCGCCGCGTCGTCGTCATCGTCGTCGTCATCGTCTAGGTCGTCGTCTTCGAAATCGTCGTCGTCGTCGAAGTCGTCGTCCTCGTCGTCGATGTCATCGTCCTCGTCGAGATCGTCGTCGTCCTCCTTGTCCTCTTCGTCCTCTTCCTTGTCGTCCTTGTCGGCCAGGCCGATCGGCGTCTGCTCGTCTTCTTCGATCCAGGGGCGATTCCCGAGGCGAATCATGCGACATCCTCCCGACGTAAAGCTCGTTACGCTGGGCGGGATTATAACAAAGGGGTCTTGCGTGTCCACGCCAATTTGGCCTCTCGGAGCTACTTATCCACTTATCCCCAGCCGTCCACAACACGAGAATTGCACGTCCTGATGCGGGCCCGCGGGCGCCGCATCACGAACGAGCAAGCCTGGCGCGGCGCCGGCGCGCCGCCACACGCGGTCGCCTGATCCGACGCGGTGATTCGCGCGCGCGTGCGTGTCCTCCCGCATTTCCACGGCTCGCGCCGGCGCTTGACGACGTCGCGCCGCGACGCCTACGATGCGCGGGACGCCGTGTAGCGTCACGAGGAGACCACCGCATGCCGCTGTTCGCCGTCGAGCGTGACCTGAGTCGGATACCGCCGGAGCGCTTCCGGACCGAGTTGAAGGGTCTCGTGAGCGCATGCGCGCGGCTGAAGGGAGCCGGGAAGCAGGTTCGCTACATCAGCAGCGCGGTCTTCCCGGCGGAGGCGCGGGGGCTGTGTCTGTTTGGCGCGGAGCAGCCGCAGTGGATCCACGAGGCGAACGAGGCGGCCGGCCTGCCCTACTCGCGGATCTTCGCGGTGCTCGACCTCACCCCGAGCGGAGTGCGGCGCGACCTCTCGTGCGGTCGCCGGCCCGCGGAGGGTACCGACCGGGCCGCCGCGGCCACCGGCGGCCGGGCCGGCCAGGTGAGCCCGGTGAGCGAGGAGATCGTCCGCTGGTCCGACGAGGGCCGGCAGCTCCTACAGACGCTGGGCGGGTGGCTCGAAGCGGCCGGCTCCATCCATGACGAGGCGGAGACGCTCGAGCGCGAGCGGGCCGCGCTCGCGGCCGAGGTGCGACGCCTCGAGGAGGACAACGATGCGCTCCGTTCCCAGCGTGACGAGCTCCACGAAGCGGTCCAGACGCTCGCGAGCCGGATGACGCGCACCGCGGACGAGATCCTCTACCAGTTCGGACCCCAGCGCGGGACGCCGGGCGATCTGGCGTCCCGATGAGCCCGGATCCGACCGGCCGCCGGATCCTGGTGGTCGACGACGACGAGCGGGAGCGCGCCGGCGCGGCCAAGGCGCTCGGGGAGGCCGGGTACGTGGTCGACTCCGCCGCCACCAAGGCGGACGTGGTCACGCTGCTCGCCACGCACAACTACGACCTCGTGCTGGCCGATCTCACGATGCCCGGCATCAACGGCCCCGCGTTCTACCAGATGCTGAAGGAGGCGTGCCGCGGCACCACGCCGCCGGTGATCTTCTCGCTCCAGCGCGGCTACACGCCGGAGTACGCGAACTTCCTCATGCGTCTCGCCGCGCCCGTCCTGATGAAGCCGCTGCCCGCGGCCGATCTCCGGCAGGCGGTGGAGCGGCTGCTCCGGCCCCCGCGCGCCACGTCCTCGCTGGCGTCCTGACGGGTCTCGCGCCGGGCACAATTCGGCCGCGCTACAGCTGCGCGAAGTTCCTACCAAGGCGGTGTAGACTCAGGTCGCAGAGCAGGGGTCGTAAGTCTACCGACGCATCCTAGCGCGCGAGACGCGGTGTCACACGCGCCCCGGCCTTCTTGGACCCGGCAGTGCCGCTAGAGTCCAAGCTTGCGCAACCGGTCCACGCTCAGCGCAAGGTCGGGAATCTCGTGCTCTCGGTCGGTCCGCAGTGCGGTGATCGCCTGCTCAATCCGGTCCTCCGGGATGGTCGCTCCCCAGAGAAGCGCCCGGAGCCCGTTCTCGGTCGCGATTCGGAACTCGCCATTGCCGGTGGGCCGGAACATGACGTCATAGGTCGCGGTGCCCGCGCGGCGGATCCACAGGCGTCCCAGGCGACGGGGCACCGCCGGAGGCGTCACCGTGACGGCCTGCAATGCGGACCATCCCACGTCCAGATCCAGGATCCAGACAGGTATATCTGCCGCTCGCGAGGGATGGTGGACAGAGGCGGGGCGGCCACCGCAGGTCCATCGAAGCGAAATACGATGCCGCTGCGGTCGAGTCGCCACACGCAGGCATCTATCGCGCCGGGCTGCAGCTGCGGCACCTGGAAGTACAGTCGGCCTTTCGAAGCCTCAGCGAAGGCGGCGCGTTCGGTCTCGCCCACCGCGAACTTGATCCAGCCCTCTCGGTATTTCTCTGGTAGCTGCATCGCGGTCGATCACATCGCAGAAACTGTGCCAACCTGAACGATCACCTTCATCGGGACTTACGCATCGTGCGGATTTTGCGCTGGGTAGATCAACTCTCAACGAGGGGTCGCGCGTGCTCTGTCTCTCGCGTTCGGTGCCCTATGGGAGAGAGCGTGATGAGCAAGATCGCTGAACAGGCAGTAGATCAGCACGGAGGGGCGAGGGCGACGTATGCGCCAGCTACTGGATCTGGCAGAAGGAAGGAGAGCAACAGAAGCTCCGGAACGGAGCTCGTTCAAACCTAGCACGCTGACGCTCCTTCATACGTGCCTCCCGACGGCGGGGACCCAGCGCTCCCCTGGCGGGTTGAAGTGAGGGCCGCCGTCCGAACTAGGCTCGGTGCGTATCCTCCCAGGTCCAGATCAATGAATTGGAGAGGCGGTATTGGCACTCACGGGGCACGATCTCGAGCGGGGGGGGTGCCACGTGAGTCCCGATGAACCGGAACACGACGCCATCTCGGTCCAGGCGCCAGACGATCGCATCTATGGCGGCGAGGCGCAGAGACGGAGCCTTGAAGTAGAGGCGGCCTCTCCTGCCCACAGTGAAGCCGCCGCAGCTCGATACGTCGAGATCGTGGGTCGGAATCTTCATCCAACCGTCGCTCGGAGGGGCCTCCGCATCCATGGCGACGCACTGGTCGCAGAAAGCATGCCAGGCGGAAACGTCCGGGCGGATCGTGATTTACGGATCGCGCGCCTTTTGCGTGGGGCAGCGCATTGCCTAACCAGGTCCGGCCAATGCCCGATCACGGAATGCACGGGAGGCGGAACGATCGCTGCCATCTGCGCGTACGCACGCTTCGAGACGCGAGGGAGTGGATTGGTCAAACGCCGGGGTGCCGAGCGGGTGGCGATGCAGGTGACCGGGTGCCGGACCCGCTCCGTGTTCGATCGTTACCGCATCGTCGGCCCGGCGGATCCCCGGGACGTCGCGCGCCGCATCACGGGCACAATTCCGGGCACAACGGGGTAGGCGTGCTAGAATCCACCCCTGCAAGTAGCTGAAGTTCCTACCAAGGCGGCGTAGCTCAGGTGGCAGAGCAGGGGTCTCATAAGCCCCGTGTCGGAGGTTCGAGTCCTCCCGCCGCCACCAGTAAATCAACGACCTCCTCGGCGGGCTTTGGCTCACTCCCTCGGCTTGGCCCGCTACTTGGCCCATCACGTTGACTATCCTCTCCGATTCGCGGTGGGCGTCGCCCCTACGGGCGCCGCGGCCTGGAGTCTGCCGGAAGCCTAGCTGGACGGTGCGTTACCATCCGCATATCCCATGAGGCCGGGTCCAGCAGGCGTCGCCCTGCCAGCATCATGTCGGGCGCCGGCCTCGGTCGGCGAGCGTCACAGACCAAGATCGTGTCCTTCCGCTGCGCGGCCCGCATCTGTCCGGCGCCCCGCCAGCGGTTGCGAGCGAGGCCATCATGGTGACCGGGCCGGCGCTCAGGCTGAACGCGTAGCGGTTAGCCCTCGGCGGTCGGCGACGCCGCGGCGCCGATGTCCGGGGATGAGCTTCACCCCCTCCCGGCGACGAGACGGCGGAGAAGCCACCCCGGAGTCCGGGCGATCCCGGAGATCGCCGTCCTTCGAGCCAGCAGTCGCGATTTGAGTCGCTTCTCCGCCTGCAGCCGGCGGATCTGCTTCGGCGAGATGTCGATCGGGACCGTGCGGCCCGCGTCCGTGTCGGTATCGATCGCCTCGAAGGCTGCCTCGAATCTCCGCAGGAAGGCTTCCTGGGCTGGCGCCAGCACCGTCCATTGCTCGGCGGACATCGTGCTCAGAGCTCCGGTGCGGCGCACGAGCGTCGGGTTGGTATTGATCTCCCAGACCTGCGGCACGCCATCTTTCACGCCGTAGTCGATCCGGCCGTATCCGATCCCGGCCAGCGCGAACGTCTCCCTCAGCCAGGCGGCGTGGAGATCGCCCTCCACGTACTCGGCCTGCTCCCGGGCCTTGTCGGCGTCGAGGAGACGCCCCTTCCACTTGGTGACCCAGTTGCGGTTGTGGAGTAGGGTCTTGGGGATGATCCGGTCGCCCACGACGACCGCTGAATACATCCGGTAGACACCCGCCGGATCCGCGGTGTCGCAGAACTCGATGATGAGCAGGTCCCGCAGTCGATACCCTCGCACTGCGGCATCGACGAGAGCCCGGACCAGTTGCCGGCGGCTGTGGAGCATCGGAGTCAGGCTGCCGAGGTGCTCTCGCTCGGGCCGCACGAAGACCGGAAATCGTCGGCAACGCTGGAATTCGAGGGCGCGGCGAACGCGAAACGTGTTGCGCTTCTGCTCGAAGCACGTGCGGAGTAGATCGTACCGCAGACGGACCTCGGCAGGTCGGTTGATCAGCCGGATGTCCGGGCTCGTGCGGCGCAGCTCCTCACAGCACCGACTGGCAATGTCCCGCTCGGTCGGGGTGAGCTCGTCGATCGCGGCGAAGATGTAGGTTCCCAGGGACAGCCGGCGGCGGACCACGAGGTCGTCATAGGTCACGGTGGTCAGCCGTCGATTCACCGCGGGTCCGGCCTGCTCCAGGTACTCGGAGATCCCCTCCAGATCCTCCGCGGGCGCGACGAAGAAGATCACGCGTCAGACCTGTTGTCGCCAGATCGCGATGGTCGCCGGGCCGGGTAGCAGCAGGAAGGGAGAGGGGTCGGAGATGACGCTGTCCACGCCGTGCTCGGTGTAGTAGTGGCCGAAGTTCTTGCCGGTGATGGCCCAGATGATCGTGGACGTGTTGTGGGTCTTCGCGAGGCTCATGAGCTCGGGCAGTGTCCCGTTCGTCAACGACAGCCCGGTGACGATGGTCAGGTCGGCGTCCTCCATCAACCGGGGAGTGGCCGTCTTTCCGTCCAGGACCGGTATCCCGCCGAGCGTCTGTCCCACCACGTCGGGCGACAGGTCGGTGGCGCAGACGTCCAACCCGCGCCTGGCCAGCGCGTCGAGTATGCCCGCGGTGGCTCCCACGACGAGAACTCGGGGCCGGTCAATCTTGCGATGCACCGCCGCGCGGCGCTGCAAGACCCGCTCGGCCTCGTCGGCGAAGATCTTCGTCCGCATCACGTACTTGCCGTGCAGCGTGTCGTCGAGGACGATCCGCTCGTCCGCGGGCCGAGAGACCTGACCGATGACCAGGTCCGCGATGGCCGCGCGATCCGCGTTGTGCCGCCACCGCCGCTCCTTCAGGATCCGTCGCGTGTCCTCACCCACCAGATCGGGATCCGGATCCGGCAGCCCAGGACCGTGCCCGCCGGAGCGGCCGTACCCCTCCGACTGGGCGATCCGCATCGTGTAGCGCGTCTTCCGCTCGCTCGCCTCGGCCTGCACCAGGAAGGTCACGGACCAGAGCGCGATCAGGCGGAAGAGATCGACGGGGAGTGCGGCGGCGCGGTCGAGGGCCCACTGCTCCGCGGCTTCGATGGTAAACGCCGCCGGGATCAATGCGTCCTTGGGCTGGCGCAATGCCCGGCCTCCATGCTCGGGCCGAAAGTCGCACATCACTTAGGTGGGGCGGGGAACCGTACGGCGCACGAGACCCGGGGCAGCGCGGCTACCAGCGCGGCGCTCACCGCCACGATCGGGAGCTTCCACCTCGCTTCAGACGTCCCATCGGAGCCCACAGGCCGGGATCATAGCAGCAAGGGTCGATGGCGCTCAGCTACAATGACCGTGGGGTCCCATGGCACTCCTACCCTGGCGCGTGCGTCGGTATCTGGACGGTGCGACGTTGTGGTCCATGCAGTTCCGGCCCTCACGATCCGTGCTGCGAGTAGGGGGGCACGCGCCGGCCGCCTCGCTGCTCGCCGCCGGTGACATCGTGCTGAGCCGGGGAGTCCACGAGGCGATCCGGGATCGTGGTCCCGAGAGCATATTCGCCCCGCTGAAACCGATCCTGGGCAGCTGCGATCTCAGAGTTGCCAATCTCGAGAGCGCGCTCACCGGCTGCGAGACGCGGCACGGAACGTTCGGCCGAGCGCTCAAGGCGCCCCCGGATAGCGTGGAAGCCCTGTCGGCGGCCGGGTTCGACGCGGTGACGGTGGCGAACAACCATTGCATGGACTTCGGGCCGGCGGGCCTGCTGGAGTGTCTGCGCATTCTCGATGCGCACTCCATCCGTCACTGCGGCGGCGGCGATTCCTCTCTTTCCGCGCGGCGCCCCGCGATGTTGTCGGCGAGAGGGATTCGTGTCGGGATGCTGGGCTACACCGACGACTACCGTCCCGCGTGGCCCCGGGAGGTCGCGGCCGGTCCGGCCCCGGCGCGAGACGAACTGATCCTCCAGGACCTGGAGGCGATTCGCCCTACGGTGGACATCGTGGTCGTGCAGCTTCACTGGGGCGCGGAGTTTGCCATGTATCCGTGGCTGACCCACCGAACGCGGGCGAGGAGGTACGTGGAGGCGGGCGCGGATCTGGTGCTCTGCCATCATGCCCACGTGCCGATGGGGGTCGAGGTCTGGCGGCGTAGTGTGATTGCCTACGGCCTGGGTAATCTGGTCTTTCCGGCGTCGCGGCATCCGGGAAGTGGGCACCCCTGGAAGCACCGGTCCGTGGTGCTGAAGGTTGCCTTTGATCGGGAGGGGATCAGCCACGTAGAGATCATCCCGGTGGAGATGCGGTCGGACTGCTCCGTCGCTCCGTCCACCGGACGCCGGCGTGCGCAGATGCTCGGCGCGCTCGCCAAAACGTCGAAGGGGCTGCAGGACTCGGAAAAGCTAGCGCGGCTCGAGGGCGACCAGCTCGCCCGAGAAGCGCTCGGATGGCTTGAGTCGTTCGACCCACCAGACGGGCTGAACTGGAGCCACCTGCCGGAGATGGCGGCCCTCCTCACGGCGTCTCGTCAGCAATTGATGATCGAGTGGCTCGTCGAGCAACCGTCCTCCATCGCGCAGGAGATCGGTGGTTTCCTCGAACAGGTGGCCGCGGGTGCCGACGCGCCGGAGGTAGGTCGACCGCATGCCTGGCTGGAGCGGCGCGGCGCGCTTCGTTCCCGCATCCGAGCCTTTGCCGCGGAGTTCAAAACGTCGAGGGCGCCGGTGTGGAAGGTGCCATAGCTACGCCCGCCAACCTCAGGCCGACGACGATGCCACCGACGTCGACGGCCGGCTTCGATCATTGCGTCGGCGTCCTGCTCACGCCACGGGCGTCGTCCTCGCCGTGTTCCGCGCTCCTCTCGGCGCGATCCAGCGCCGGTGCAAACGGAGCGCCGATGGCCTGCGCTTCCACTGGACCCCCGACCTGCTCACCGCCGACTGGCTCACCACCGAGCGGCAGGTGTCCGGACCCGTCCCGCGGCGAAACAAGTAAAGAGTTCTCCGGTACCCGCACCGGACGGTTGCGGCGGCTACGGCTTGCGGTTGAGCGAGCGCTCCCGCTCTTCCCACTGCCGCTGGATGCGGCGCTGTTGCCGGCGCTCCGAGACGGTGTGGACGACGCCCAGCAGGATGCTGAACACCACGGCCGCGACTCCGAAGAGGGCAAGCATCATGGGCGGAAGCGTCGGGCTGGGGTGCTCATGAATCGATCCTACCGCAGGGGGTAAGTCATCGCCGAATAAGCCCGGCGGCGGTTGAAGTCGCCCCGGCCGTCCGCTAGACTACCTCCTCGTGACCTTCCCGCCCGCCGGCCGACCCCTCGCGCGGTTCTCGGTCCTCGACCTGACCACCGTCCGATCCGGGCCGACCTGCACCAAGATCCTGGCCGACTTCGGGGCCGACGTGATCCGGGTCGAGCGCCCCGGCGGGGAGGGGCGCGAGCGGGTCTTCTTCGACGCCGCCGACCTGCACCGCAACAAGCGCAGCATCGCGGTCAACCTGCAGGAGCCGCGCGGGGTGGCGGTCGTCAAGCGCCTGGCCGCGCGGTCGGACGTGGTGGTCGAGAACTACCGGCCCGACGTCAAGCACCGCCTGGGGGTGGACTACGAGGCGCTGTCGCGCGAGAACCCGCGGCTCGTGTACGCCAGCATCTCCGGTTTCGGCCAAGAGGGTCCATACCGCGACCGCCCCGGCTACGACCAGATCGTCCAGGGCATGTCCGGCCTCATGTGGCTCACCGGCACCGCGGAGAGCGCCCCGCTGCGCGTGGGCATCCCGATCGGCGACCTGCTCGCCGGCTACTTCTGCGCGATCGGTATCCTCACCGCGCTGCTGGAGCGGGAGATCTCCGGGCGCGGCCAGAAGGTCGAGACCTCGCTGCTCGAGGCGCTCACCGGCAGCCTGTCGTTCCAGGCCGCGAAGTACGTCAATACCGGCGAGGTGCCGCCGCCCGTGGGCAACCATCATCCGCTGACCGCGCCGATGGGCGTCTACCGGGCCCGGGACGGCTTCTTCAACCTGGCCGTCGGCAACGACGACATGTGGCGGCGCTTCTGCAAGGCGATCGATCACCCGGCCCTGGCCGATGACGCGCGCTTCGCGGGCATGCTCGCCCGGGTGAAGAACCGGCAGGCCCTGGACGTGCTGCTCGAGGCCGCCTTCGCCCGCCGGCCGGCCGCGGAGTGGGTGGAGAGCCTCAACGCGGCCGGGGTGGCCTGCGGCCCCATCAACACGGTGGACCGTGTCTTCGCCGACCCGCAGATCCGACAGGCCGACCTGGTGGCCGACGTGGCCAACGCGACCTGGGGGCCGCACAAGGTGCTGGCCCTGCCGGTGCACCTCTCGCGCACGCCCGCGCGCGTCGAGCACGCGGCCCCCATGGCCGGGGAGCACACCCGCGAGATCCTCACCACCCTGGGCTACGAGGCGGCGGACCTCGACGCCCTGGTGGCCGACGGCGTGATCGAGCAATACAAGGGAGAGACGACATGAGCGACCACATCCTGGTCGAGCAGGACGGTTCGATCGCGACCGTCGTGTTCAACCGGCCCAAGATGCGCAATGCCATCAGCCTCGCGATGTGGTCGGAGATCGCGATGGTGACCGAGCGCCTGTCGAAGGACGACGCGGTGCGCGCGATCGTCTACCGCGGGGCGGGCGCCGACGCCTTCGCGTCCGGCGCGGACATCTCCGAGTTCCAGGAGAACCGCAAGGACACCGCCACCGCGCTCAACTACAACAAGCAGACCGAGGCCGCCTACTCCTCGATCCGGCTCTGCCCGAAGCCGACGGTCGCGATGGTGTTCGGCTACTGCATGGGCGGCGCCATGGCGCTCGCGATGGCGGCCGACTTCCGCTTCGCGGCGGCCGGCTCCAAGTTCGGCATCCCCGCCGCGCGGCTCAGCATCATCTACGGCCTCGATCCGGTGCACCAGCTCGTCGACCTGGTCGGGCCCGCCTACGCCAAGGACATCCTCTACTCGGCGCGGACGGTGGACGCGGAGGAGGCCCTGCGCATCGGCTTCATCCAGCGGCTGGTCCCGGCGGCGGAGCTCGAGACGTACACCTACGACTACCTGAAGAAGGTCGCGGCCAACGCGCCGCTCTCGGTCCGCGGCACGAAAGCCCAGGTCCAGGCGATCTTCGAGGGCATCAGCGACGCGCACCGGGAGCACCTGCGCGACCTGGGCATCACCACCTTCGGCAGCGAGGACTACCGGGAGGGCACGCGGGCCTTCCTCGAGAAGCGGGCGCCCCGGTTCCAGGGGCGATAGCCTCTGCGGATCACCGTTCTCTCCTCGACTCCCCTCAATCCGCTGCAGGGGAGCGGCACCTTCGTCGGCATCGCGGGGCTGGCCCAGGGGCTGACCCAGCTCGGCCACCAGGTCACGGTGCGCCCGCTCGGCCGGCGGACCGGGTTCCACACCCTCGACCGCTGGCTCTACAACGCGGGCGTGATGCTGCGCCCGCCCCGGGACACCGACCTGGTGCTCGGGGTCGACCTCGACGGTTTCCTGTGGGCGCGGCGGCGCGCGCTGCCGTTCGTGGCGAGCCTCAAGGGCATCATCGCGGACGAGCTCAAGAACGAGCGCGGCCGAGTGCGCGCCCTCCTCGCGGTGCAGGCGCGCTGGGAGCGGCGCAACGTCACGCGTGCCGACCTCGTGATGGTGACGAGCCGCTACTCCGCGGAGGTGGCCCAGCGGGAATACGGGGTGGCGCCGGAGCGGCTCGCGGTGGTGCCGGAACCCATCGATCTCGAGGTGTGGGACGATCAGTTCTGGCGCGCCCCGCGGCGGTCGCGCGGGGTCCCGGTGGTGCTCTGCGTGGCCCGCATGTACCCGCGCAAGCGGATCCAGGACCTGATGCGGGCCGCCGGGATCCTCCGCGCGCGCATCCCGGGCGTCCAGGTCCGGGTGGTGGGGCGCGGGCCGGAGTGGCCGATGCTCTCGCGCTTGCACGCCGAGCTGGGCCTCGCGGACTCGGTGACCCTGCTGGGTGATCTCACCCGCGAGCGCCTCGCCGAGGAGTACGTCAACGCCACCGTGTTCTGCCTGCCGTCGGTGCAGGAGGGATTCGGCATCGTGTTCCTGGAGGCGATGGCCGCCGAGCTGCCGGTGGTGGCCTGCCGCCTCGCCGCGGTCCCGGAGGTGGTGCTCGACGGGGTCACCGGCCTGCTGAGCGATCCGCGGGATCCGGGCGCGCTCGCCGGCCTCATCGAGCGGCTCATCGCGGACCCGGCGTTGGCCCGCCGCCTGGGCCGGGAAGGCCGGCGCCGCGCGCTCGGGTTCAGCCCGCGGCACGTCGCGGAGCGCTTCCTCCACGCGGTACACTCGTCGCAGGATCGTCTGGGACAGCAGGCGCGAGGAGGCTGAGCCGCATGGTGTACGCGACCCGGAAGTTCACGTTCTCGGCGGGGCACCGCTACTGGCGCCCGGAGTGGAGCG
>Ga0099794_10000439_pt1 | contig 13868 bp, 12 predicted proteins | sample Rivendell_Oct201_10_FD_77320 | JGI IMG/M metagenome (GOLD analysis project Ga0099794, IMG submission 77320) | Vadose zone soil microbial communities from the Eel River Critical Zone Observatory, Northern California, USA -... | ecosystem: Host-associated > Plants > Roots > Rhizosphere > Soil ... | reverse complement strand
ATACCGACCGGACTGTGGCGTACTGTCCACCGACCGGGTCACGGTGCACGTCGATCCGATCGGCGGGCAGGTCCACCAGCCAGGCTTCGGGAATACCGGCGCGGGCGTACAGCGGCATCTTGATGTCGCGGTCATAGGCGACCGTGGTGTCCGCGACCTCGATCAAGAGGAGGATGTCGCCCGCGTGGGGGTGCTTCGGGTACGCGTCGGCCGGAGGCCGGAGCAGCGTCAGATCGGGCTGCGGCGCGTCGTGGCGGGTGAGCACCACCGGGTTCTGGGCGTCGATGACGGCGACATCGATGAGCGTCCGGTTAAAGAGGCGACTGAGGCGGCGCACACAGCTCGCATGGCGGTCGCCGATCGGGCTCATCTCGACCACCTGACCGGCGATAAGCTCGACCCGGTCGTCCTCGTGCAGGACGCCCAGCTCGGCCAGTCGCTGGTACGCTTCCACGCTGAAGGGGCCTCGGAGGACGTGCTGCGCCATGGGCACAATATCGGCTCGGCGAGAATGCCGAGTCAATGTGGGGAAGTGGCGGCGGTCCGGCGTCATCGTTTTCGCGCCGGCCGGTGCTGATTATTGCGCGCCGAGGAACTCCAGTTCCCCGACCGAGCGGTACAGCTCACGGAGGATGGCGAACGCGGCGAGGTCGGCAAGTAGCAGGACGGCAAAGCGGGCCGCGGCGAGCGCGAGGTGGCGGCGTAGTGTGGAGGGCGCGCGTCGCTGGAGGGAGAGCCGGGGGTGCTGAACCTGGCGCGGCGTGTCGTGCGCGTGTGCCGCGGCGTTCAGACCCCCGGACCTGATGACCCAGGACGGCTCGGCGGGAGACACGCTATCCGTCTGTACGGGATCCACAGCGGGCTCGAAACTCCTCAAGGGCGAAGGACGAGCGTGCAACGAGAGGGAAAAGATACGGGCGGAAAGGCGGGTTGCCTAGGCGCTCGTTGCTACCGCGGCCACCGTGGCATTAGAGGGTGCGAGACCGCCCAAGACGGCTAGCGCGCACCTCGACGGCGAGATATGCAGCGACGGCGAACCCGACGGCCAACCCGTACGCGGCGGGCGCCCAGGCCGGATGGGCCACGGCCCCCCAGACGAGCGCGGCGAGAGTGAGGTTGAGAATCATCACTGCGCCACTCACCCTAGCGTGCGACCAGCCAGATTGGACGGCACGCTGGTAAGCATGGGTCCGATGCGCCTCAGCCAAGCGTTCACGACGCGCCACCCGCCGGATGAGTGTGAGCGTCGCATCCCCGATGAAGACGCCGAGCAGGACGATCCAGGCAATTGCCGGAAGAGCACCACGACGGTCGGCCAGCAAGGCCAGTGAGCCAAGCATGAAGCCGAGGAAGATGGAACCAGCATCCCCCATAAAAATCCGCGCGGGCATCCAGTTCCATGGCAAAAAGCCAGCGCTGGCCGCAGCGATTAACGCGGCGAGCCATGCTATCTCGACATCACCCACTCGCCAACAAAAAAACGCAGCAGCTGCGCTCACCATCAGCGCCTCGGCCGCCGCGACGCCGTCAATGCCATCCATGAAGTTGAACAAGTTCACGAGCCAGACGATGCCTAGGATCGAAAGCGGTGTCGCAAGCCATCCGAGGGCCACCGACGCGGTTCCGATACTCAGGGCGCGAACAGGTCCGAACCAATAGACGACCCAACTTGCGGCCATGAAATGGATGAGCAGACGTAGCCCCGCCGAAAGGCTGCGGCGATCGTCGATCCAGCCCAGCAAGGCCATGGCCGCGCCGCTCGGAACGAGCGCCGCGGCAACCTGCCAACTCACCCATCCGGCGATCGCTGCGCTAAGGACTCCGACCAGCACGACGGCAGCGATCGCCAGTCCACCTCCACGTGGCGTGGGAGTCGTGTGCGAACTGCGTTCGCTCGGCACATCAAGGAGAGCACGCGCCATCGCGAACTCGCGAACCCGCCCTGTTCCCCACCAACTCAACGCCAGCGCAAGCAGGAGGGCGCCTCCAGCCGCTACGCTCATGAGAACGCCTCGCGGTACCATGCAGCGGTGGCGCTCCATCCCCGCGCGGGCGTGAAGGGTGCCCGCCAACCGGTACGGTGCTGCAGTTTCTCAACCGACACGGAGAGACTCCCGACGAGTCGCCCAATCTCGGCATTTCGCCTCGTCAACAGGCCGCCAAGGCGCAGCACGCTCACCGGGACTCGCCACAGCCGTGCCGGCCTGTTGAGCGCCCGCGCGATGGTACGGACCAGGTCCGGCGTCGACAAATCGACGCCGTCCGCGAGAAAGAAGACTTCACCGCCGACGCGTGGTGCATCGAGAAGGGTCCGAACGGCGCTCGCCAGGTTGCCCGTGTACAGCGCACTTCGCCGGTTGCGAATCAGGCCGAGCGGGAGCGGGAGACCGCGATCGACGAGTCTCAGCAGGCGCAGCACGTTGCCCGGTGCGCCAGGACCGTACACCAGCGGGAAGCGCATCACCACCGTTTCCACACCTCTCCGCGCGCCGCCGTCCAAAGCCGTTCGCTCGGCCTCTAGCTTGCTGAGTCCGTAGGGATCACTGGGCGCGGGAATCGTCATCTCTGTCCATGGCGTCCTATTCGCATCGCCCACCGCCTTGACCGAACTGGCCACAAGGCACCGTCGCACGCCTGCCACTGCTGCCGCCTCGACGACCGCCTCAGTGCCGTCGACATTCACGCGGCGGAATTCAGCGAGGGCATCCCGCGTATCCTCGCGCATCCGGTGGGCCCGTCCAGCTAGATGCACGACCACGGCTGCCCCTTGGAAGGCGCGCCGGAGCGCCGAAGCGTCGCAGAGATCGGGGATCTCCGCCCGCTCGATGCCAGTCTCGAGTGGTTTCGCGCCGGGACGTACCACCGCGCGGATCGGTATGCCCCATTCCGCCAACGCGGAGCACAACACGCGCCCGATGAATCCTGATGCACCAGTTACCGCTATCAGTGCGGCTTGGCTCACGGCGCGCTGGGCACGCCGTTACTTGACGCTAGCTCGCCCATCCATTCTTCCAGCTGCGTCAGCAGCCGATCGCGGTCGAACGCTCTGCGCGAGTATTCCAGTCCACGGGCACCCATCGCTGCTCGCTCGCCTGGGGCCAGCGATGCCAGCCGCACCACCCGGTCGGCGAGCGCAGCCCCATCGCCTGACGGACAGACCAGTCCGGCTCCGGATTGCTCAATCACCCGAGAGCCTTCGCCATCGAGCATCCCGATCACTGGGAGTCCGGTAGCGAGATATGTCTGCACCTTCCCTGGGATCGTCATTGCGAACACTGGATCGCGCTTCAGCGTGACGAGCAACGCGCTGGCGGCCCGAAAGAAGGTGGGCATTCGCTCGATCGGATGCCGTCCGAGCATCCGGACAGAGTCGTCGAGCGCGCGCCGGCGAATCTCGCTCCGAACCCATTCCGCCGCTCGTCCGTCTCCGACGATCAACCACCGGATGTCAGCGCGCTGACGAAGCCTGTCGGCCGCGTTCAGGATCGCCGGGAAGTCCTGGGCTTCTCCGATGTTTCCCGCGAACACCACATTGAACGTGTCCTGATACGCGCGTACCTCAGGAGCCGGCTCGACCGACTCGAGACTTCCGTGAAAGAGCGGCTCCGCCCATCCGGGGAAGTACCGGATGCGGGAAACGTCACCGGAATAGCTCGCAATGTTGGGCTCGAAGGCCCTCGACTGCGCGAGCACGAGAGCGCAGCGTCGGTAGATAAACGCGACCATCCGGCCGACAAGAGCCAGCAGCCATTTTGCGCGAACGGCGCCGACCGCGGCGAGCGTCTCCGGCCACAAATCGAGGACCCAGAGCAGCACCGGAGCGCTCTTGAGCCTCCCGATCAGGATCGCCGGGAGGCACGCCGTGATGGGAGATGGTTGGAAAACGAAGATGGCGTCGAAATGCCGACCCCGCAGCCGCCACACTCCTAGAGTGCTGCCACTCAGCACGAAGCTCAAGTAATTGAGCGCCAGCCGGCGTCCGCCCCTCCCCCGTGTCAGAATGGGGACGCGAACGACATCCGCGCCTTCGTACGAGGCGAAGCGTCTGGGCTCCCGCCGGAATTCGGGCGAGATCTTGCCCTCCGGATAGTTCGGCAAGCCCGTCAGCACAGTGACGTGGTGCCCGCGTCGTCCCAGCTCGGCTACGAGATCGTTAACCCGGAAGTTCTCCGGCCAGAAGTACTGGCTGACGACGAGCAAGCGCACCGCTGTGCCTTCAGGAGGGATCGCGCCAGACGACGCGCTTCACATAATCCGTGTAGCTGTGAACGATGCGCACGACCTTGTCCGACACGTTGGGCACACCGTAGTCCGAGACCAAGCGCAGCCCGCGGGTCGCGCCGCGCGGCTGACTCTCCAGAATGGCAAGACCCTGGCGGACGCGCTGAACCTCGAGCCCCACCATCATAACTGCGGCTTCCTCCATCCCCTCGGGACGCTCGTGCGTCTCTCGAATGTTCAGCGCCGGGAAATTGAGGATTGAGGACTCCTCGTTGATCGTGCCGCTGTCGGATAGCACGGCCCGCGCGGACATCTGCAACTTCACGTAGTCGAAGAACCCTAGTGGCTTCAGCAGCCGAACGTTCGCATGGAACCGCACACCGGTCGCCTCGATCCTCTTCATGGTCCGGGGATGCGTTGACACGATCAGCGGAAGGCCATGGTCCTCGGCGACAGCGTTGAGGATCTCCACCAGCTTCCCGAACGGCCGCTCGCCATCCACGTTCTCTTCGCGATGGGCGCTCACAACGAAGAACTGCTCCTGTTCTAGTCCGAGCCGCTGTACCACGTCCGACGCCTCGATTCGCGCCCGGTAGTGTGTGAGCACCTCGAACAACGGGCTGCCCGTCTTGATCACGAGATCGGGCGGCAGTCCTTCACGGAGCAGATACTCACGGGATATCGAGCTGTAGGTCAGATTCACATCGGCCGTGTGGTCTACTATGCGCCGGTTGATCTCCTCCGGCACGCGCTGGTCGAAGCACCGATTCCCGGCTTCCATATGGAAGATAGGGATCTTCCGGCGCTTGGCGGGGATCACCGCCAGCCCGCTGTTGGTATCGCCAAGCACGAGCAGCGCGTCGGGTTGCTCCTGCTCGAGAACCCCGTCCACAGCGATGATGACGTTGCCGATGGTCTGCGCCGCTGTGGCCCCGGCGGTGCTCAGGAAGTGGGCCGGCTTCCGCACTTCCAGGTCATCGAAAAAGACCTGATTCAGCTCGTAGTCGTAGTTCTGGCCCGTGTGCACCAGCACGTGCTCACAGTACTCATCCAAACGCGCCATTACGCGCGAGAGGCGGATGATCTCGGGTCGCGTCCCAACCACCGTGACGACCTTGAGTTTCTTCAGGGATTGACCTTCGACACTATCGTGTCTGGGTGCTGGGGATCGAAAACCTCATTGGCCCACAGCAGCACGACCATCTCCTCGGATCCGATGTTCGTGATGTTGTGCGTCCATCCGGGGACGGTCTCGACGATTTGGGCAGCATCGCCCTCTACAACAAGTTCGTGGGTCTCATTAGAGAGGATATGCCGAAACCCGAAACGCGCCGTCCCTTTGACGACTAAGAACTTCTCCGTCTTGCTGTGGTGATAGTGTTCTCCCCTGGTAACACCGGGCGGCGCCGTGAAGTAGGAGAACTGCCCGTACTCGGGGGTCTTGAGCATCTCGACGAATACCCCACGGGTGTCGGTCTGACGCCGGAGCCCATACTCGAAGTCGGCTGGGGACAGGTAGCTGAGATAGGTCGCGTAGAGCGCACGCGTCAGTCCAGTTCCCACGGGTGGTATCATTAGAGTGCGCCGGCTCTCCGCGAACGCCTGAAGTATCGCGGCCACCTCGCCGACCGTAGTCGCGTACGTCGGTCCCAATTCCACGGAGCCCGGAGTACCCTCGGCGGGATCGAGCAGGCGGATCATTCCCTCCACGACATCATCGATGTACAGGAGACGCAGCGCGGCGTCCGGATCGCTGACGGTGATGGCCAATCCGCGCGCTATGTTGTGACAAAACGTCGCGACCGCCGAGTTGTAATTAGGCCGGCACCACTTGCCGAACACGTTGGTAAGACGAAGCACAAACACGGGCGATCCCGTTGAGGCGCCGTAGCGCTCCACCTCGATCTCTCCGGCACGCTTGCTCCGTCCGTAGGGATTGTCGAGCGTGGCCTGCGTGGACGAACTGTAGACGAGCGGCACGCGCCGCCCGGTGGCGCGGAGGATCGAGCAGAGGGACACCGTGAGGCCGGCATTCCCTTGCTCGTATTCCGCCACGTCCTTCGGGCGGTTCACACCGGCAAGGTGGAACACGAAGTCGGCCTCGGCCAGCGCCGCGCGCAGGCTCGCATCGCGGGTCGCCCGCGTGATGCTCACAACGTCGCCGTGGCCCAGTTCGCGCAGGCGTATCCGCAGGTTCCTTCCGATGAAGCCGTCGCCGCCTGTGACGACTATGCGCATCGCGATCAATACTCGACAGACACGGTCTCGCCCCGCACCGCGCGCTGCATGAACGGGAGGCGCAACAGCATGTCGCGCATCTCGGCCACGTCGAGCTGCCTGGTGTTGTGCGAGGTGTAGTCTCCCGAGAGCGTGATCCGTTTCTCTCCTTGCTCGAAAAACTTCGAGTAGTTCAGATCGCGCGCGTCGGCTGGGATCCGATAGTAGTCTTCCAGATCATCGGCGGCCGCGCACTCTTCGCGGCTCAGCAGCGTCTCGTACAGCTTCTCGCCGTGCCTGGTGCCGATCTCGCGCACCTCGTGGTCGGGCCGGCCGAGGGCCTCGCGCAGCGCCTGCGTCAGCACCGCGATGGTCGCCGCGGGCGCCTTCTGGACGAAGATGTCCCCGTTGGCCGCGTGGTCGAAAGCGTACATGACCAACTCCACCGCATCCTCGAGCGTCATCATGAACCGCGTCATTGCCGGATCGGTGACGGTGATCGGTTGCCCCGTGAGAATCTGGTCGACGAAGAGCGGGATGACCGACCCGCGGGACGCCATCACGTTGCCGTATCGGGTGCCGCAGATGACGGTGCCGCCGGGTTCGATGTTGCGCGAGGCCGCGACCATGACCTTCTCCATCATGGCCTTGGAGATGCCCATGGCATTGATGGGATACACGGCCTTGTCGGTGCTCAAGCAGACCAAACGCTTTACGCCGGCCGCGACAGCCGCTTCGATCACGTTCTCGGTGCCCAGGACATTCGTCCGGACAGCTTCCATCGGGTGGAACTCGCAGGACGGCACCTGCTTCAGTGCCGCCGCATGGAAGCAGTGGTCGACACCATGAAACGCCGCGCTGAGACTTCGCCGATCGCGTACGTCCCCGATGTAGAACTTCAGCTTCGCGCTCGCGTACCGCTTGCGCATGTCGTCCTGCTTCTTCTCATCCCGGCTGAAGATGCGGATCTCATTGACACCTGAATCGAGAAAGCGCTTGAGCACCGCGTGGCCGAACGATCCCGTGCCCCCGGTAATCAGTAAGACGCCCTCCAAGTCGACCTCCCTCAAGTTGACGAGCAACCTCGGGGACGCAGCGCCGCGCCGATGAGGTCGTCCTTCTGCGCATGGCCCGGATAGTTGGTCAGGACGGCCCGGTAGACGCCCTTAAACGCGAACAGGCTCCCGGCCGATGTGGTGCCTGCTGACGATCTTCCCTCGTAAGCTCCCCTATCGCGTAGACACTTGAAGGCGGACTTTCGTGCTGCCCCACCGAGGAGACGGGCATGCGGAAGTCGCGGTCCAGCGAAACGCAGATCGTCGAAGTGTCACCGATCCTCCTGCCAGAGGCGAACCAGCCGAGGAATCATAAAGGGAGCGCCTGCACCATGCCATCAGATCGTTCCATTGATCAGGCGATAGCGCTTTGAATCGAGTACCCGCGCCTGGACCGTTGCCCGGTCTCGAACAAACACGGTGTTGCCATCCGCTTGAGAAGCATCGACAAGCCGACGATCGAATGGGTCATAGCCATAGGCTGAAAAGCCATGTACCTGCATCAGGGAAACCAGTTCAGCATCGCTAATGCCGTAGCGGGCGCCGCTCCCATTTGTCTCCATCACGACCGCAAGCAGTCGGGGATCAGCCAAGGTGCGGCTTGCGCCCAGCAGCACTGAGCGCTCGTGCCCCTCGACATCAATCTTGATGAGCACCGGAACATCCGAGCCCACCAGATCGTCCAAAGTGCGTACCGGAACCTCGACGCCGGAATCCTCTCCTTCAGCGAGGATACGGTTCACCGTGTCCAGGCCCTTGGTGAAGCGCAATGCGCCGGAAGAATCCGACAGGCCGCACTGGCAAGCGCGTACACGGGCAGCGAGACCATTGAGGGCGACGTTACGCTCAAGATGAGCGAACGTTTCAGGAATCGGCTCCACAGACGTCACGCGCGCCCCGACCGCGCCGCCCGCCAGAATTGTGAAGCTGCCCACATTGGCGCCAACATCAAGGAAATGATCATCCGCTCGCAGAAGGTGCAGCACGAAGGCCATGTCCCGCACCTCGTGCAAGCCGCAGTACCAGTTGCCGGTGGCTCCGGACATACCGCGCGTTGCGAACAGCGAGGTTCCCTCGACAAAAGGCAATGCGACGGGACCCACCATCAGACGCGATGCCAGTTGCCAGCGGAACACACGGCCCAGTGCTGCAACCCTGTTGCCAGCATTGAGCGGGTGATTCCAAACAAAGGTCACTAGTTGTCGTAGCCCCATATCAACCCCTTAGCGCCCGCTGCCCTCAATGCTTACCCGGCTGACCTCCAGTATCTGCTCAACCGGAATCAGCGCCCCACCACTCCCGCGCAGAGCTTCAACGAACTCTCTTAAAGAAAGGTGCCCACGGGTACGTCGGCGACCATTTGCCGGTGCACTGCTCGCTGCCGTGGTCGGTCTGCACGCGCTGCAGGGCCACTGGAAAGATCCTCCGGACCTCGTCGAGGAATGCGATCGCGCTCTTGGTGGAGTTGGCGAGTACCACTTACCGGCATCGTCCAGGCAGCGATGGGCGATGGGGCCCGCCATCCGCGCCAGCAGACCCGGATCAAAAGCTCAATGAAAACGGGCTACGCCGCACATGATGGACCTAGGAGGGATTCATGAAGGTGCGGCACTTTGGATTGACATACACTCGAATTCTCTTGAACATTCACCCCCAGATCACTATACGATTTCGCCAATTCCTTTGCCGGCTGCTTCCATAAAAAGAAGTCGGCTAGCTTCAATCAACCGTGGATCAACTAATCGCTCGCGGACAAAGCGCCGCACATGAACACGCCAATCCAGATAAGCCGTGGGATCTAATCCAGCGCAATAGTCAATACACTCCGCGTAGGGCTGTTCCGCAGTCAAGGGCAAATCCCAGCCGACGCCGGCTTGCTTCAAGTTGCGCCATGGTGTGGTATCCGCGATCAGCACTGGCGTTCCCGCCGAAAGCGCTTCCGCGATGACGTGACCGTAATTCTCCCCGCGGGTCGGCAGCAAAAGGAGATCATGCGAAGCCATGATACTGGCCACTTTCGAATGTTCCACCTCGCCAGGGTACGTGACGCGGATATGTTCCGGAAGCGAAGTGATCAATGTCTGACACTGGCGCCAGTAGTCCTTAACCTCTTTTGGTCCGTAGATATTGAACTCCACGGGCGCCGATACGTGCCTGAGCACTCGCAGGGCAAAATCAAGGTTCTTCATTGGGACAATTCGAGATAGAAAGACCACGCGCAGCGGACCCTGGCTGCGCATATAGTTGGTTGCCCCGCTGTCACCAACCACCGACGGAAGATCGGGGGCAATTACAATCTTTCGTGCAATACTCCCCAACATCCGACGGATATCCTCCGCCTCGTATTGACTGGACGCCTGCCAGATAACGTCCCGATGAAAGTTCAGCATCCGGGCACCCGTTACGTAGGGAATCTTCTTCCAGCGCTTCAGCGCCAAAGCTCCTTCCGAGAATTCGCCGCGCGGAGCCAGCACCACTGGCCGTGACGGAATCCGCCGCAGGTTGCGGTTCAGCAACGGCCACAAAGTGAAGACCGGAGCAAAGACGCTATTGAAGTAAACTAGGTCATGCGGCGTTGCGGAAGCTAGTTTGACCAATCGATTCAGCGAGCGGATACCTGGGGAAGCGTAGTACACCTTGGCGTTACCTACGGTGTTCCAGGCGTCAACGGCAATATTAGGATAGGGCTTGGTATCCCCGCTATCCCGATCCGCCGTGATGATATTGAAATCGAATTCATCCCCAAGGTGATCGACCGTATTGGCGATAGAGCGAACAAGGCCGCCCGACTTGTAGCCCGGGAGGTAATAGCGGACGAAGGTCAGGATAATCGGTTTCTTGTTCTCCATCGTAATATTTCAGCTCACTAGGCTGACATGTCCGGATTGTTCAGCGCCGATGACACGAAAGCAGCTCATCGTAGATATCCAGGAAAGCCTTACCGGCTACGCCGGCCTCATATCTACGCATGATTGTTTCCCGCGCTGCTTGGCCCATGCGCTGATTCAGCGCCTCATCAGAAAGCAAGCGGGCCAGCCTGTCCGCCATCGCTTTGGCATCATCCAGACCCACCAGGTATCCGTCCTTGCCATCCACGATGATCCCGTCCGGCCCACCGCTGCGGGTGGACACCACCGGGACCCCACAGGCCATCGCCTCCAGGATCACCACACCAAAGCCCTCTTCGTCCGAACTCAATGCAATAGCCGACGCCGCCTGATACAGACGAACCAACGCTTCAGTATTTGGAGAGGAGACGAACTCCACCAGCCCGGTGAGCCTGAGGTCTTTGACCCGCGCCCAGAAAGCCGGGGCCGGGCCCGTCGAGCCGGCAAGCACCAAGCGTGCAGTCTCCTTCAATTCAACCGGCAGATTGGCATAGGCCTCCAGCAACAGCTCGATGTGCTTGCGTGGGTCGTCCAGCCGGCCTACGCAGAGGATATAGGGATCGGGCCGAAGATCGCGGGAGGCGGCGGGTCGGAAACGCCCTGCATCCACACCGGGCGGCGCGTAGCGGATCATGGCGTCGCGCCCCGCGTTGATCTCCCGTGCGTAGTCGAACATCCAGGGGTTCATGACCTGGATCGCATCAACAGTCTGCAGCGCCTTGCGATCCAGGCGGTCAGTGAAATGGGTCATCCAGCGCCGCCAGGCCTCCTTGGGGCCACGTGCCGTGGCATCGCGGCGACGCCGCTCGACGATGGCGCGGGTCGCACACAGCACGGCCACCTGCTTGCCCAGCCCGCACACGGACCAGGCCCAGGCCGGCGAACCGCAGACCACCTGGATGAGGTCGCAGTCCGCCAACAACTCTGCCAGTGCGTGGCGGGGCTGGTAGCGTTGGAATTCCAGTTCGGATGCGAACGCACCCAGGCGGAGGAACGTGCGGCCCCGCCAGACCTCCTTACGTGTACGTACGCCGCGCAGCCAACTTGATGGTCTAGTCAGGGCGACTCCAATCTCGTCCCGTGCGGCCGCGGATAGGGATACCAGTTGGAGATCGAAGGCGCCGGACTGCTCTATGGTCTGGCAAACGAATTCGGCCACCGAAGGTACCCCGCCACCTAGCTCAAGAGAGGGGACTATCAGCCCAATACATGGCTTCAAAGTGGCACACCCTCTACGCGATAGGGGAGCTTACGCCTCTTTGCGCAGGACGACAATCATGTTGGGGGAGACCACGGCGCTCCCATGCCCCATCAGGACACGTCGAACAAACGAGAAAGCCAAAGTCTGCGTAAGACGAACTGCCATGCGTCGCGCAGCGCGCACTGGCCCGAGACCCCACACGGGCAGGGCAGGCGAACGGACTTGGCAGACCTCTAAGCCCGCTTCCATGGCCAACTGACGTACGGCGCTGGACCCCAGCAGTGTGCGATGGGTGAGGTCGCCATGATAAATCGGACCTGAGAATGGACTATCGCCACTGGGAGAACGAACAAGCAGCAAGCCCCCGGTCTTGAGCACTTCTTTGGTCTCGCCCAGGAAAGACCGAATGGCATCAAGTTCCAGGTGCTCGATGACATCGAAGGCCACAATTAGATCAAGCTTTCCTGGCCCACACACATTCGAAAAATCAGCCTCCGAAGCGATGACCTCAAATCCCGCCTGCGCGGCACGTTGCTGTAGCTCCGGAATGGCCTCTCGGCCCACCCAATGTCCGCCCGCTTTTCGCACCCAGCCTGCAAACGCGCCGTTGCCGTAGCCCAGCTCCCCTACCCTCAGCCCGAGAACAGAGGCAATACCGCTGGCGTGAAGCTCTTGGGCGTAATAGAGAGCATCCTCAGGCCCGAAACGGCCGAAATCAGAGCCGTGCCAGCTCTTCCATCGCACATAACAGTCCGTCATGCGTCTACCCTGAAAGCATTGCGCGCTTTGATGAGCTGCTCAATATGCTGCAGCACGCTCGCGGCCCGCTGCGGAATCGAATAGGCGGGCACCGCTCGCGCATGCGCCCTGGCCGCCATCAACCGCCGCCCCGCCTCGTCGGGCAGCCAGCGACGCACCAGACTGGCAAGCTCAGTCGCATCACCCCAGAGCGGCACCTCGTTTTGCTCGTCATAAACGGTGGCAACGTAGTCGGTACGTTGGTGCAGGAAAAAGCAGTGCGCAGCCGCCAGTTCATAAGTGCGGGTCGTGTCCTCATCGCCAGGCTGCTTGACGCCGCGGATCACCACCTCGCGCGTGACTGGCGCTATTGCAATCTTGGCCGAACGCAGAAACTCGCCATAGGCCCGCCCCTCTCTGGGCCCAACATAGTGCCAATGCCGGGGGAACTGATCACGATGCGCAGGCCACCCTTGTCCGGCGATCGCGACCGAGACCCGATCGTCACTGAGCGCATCGGCGAACGAGAGCATCAGCCGGTGATACTCCGGCCGCCATGTGCCGCACAGGGCCACGTCATAGGCCTGCGATGGCGAAGGGTCAGCCCAATAGTGCACCCCTGCGTCATAGCCATGTGGTACACAGACACAAGGGTTGCGGTAGCCATAGACCGACTGCCAGAACTGCGGATGAAATGGCTTGGTCGAAATGACCAGGTCGTAGCAACCCATCGCTTCTTGAAGCTGGCGACCATAGGGATGGGGTGACAAATCGGGAAACACATTGATCACAGGAATTCCCGACCGTCGCATTTCATCAACCAGACTTGCGCCGATGCCCGCCCCCTTGTAAGCCAGGACCACATCGGGGCGAAAGTCACTCATGGCACGGAGAACCGCACTTGCCAACTCTCGCAGCTGCAGGGGACGCAGCAATCGGTTTGCGATGCGCAAAGGAAGTTGGCGATACTTCGGGAGGAAGTGATCTTCCCCGACATCACTGATCACCACTCTTGGCTGCAGGGCAAGCGCCTCGCGCAAGGAACGCGCACTGGACCCTTGCCAAGTTTCACCAATGAATAGAATACGCGTCACCGTACCCGGCAACCGTGGCTGAGAGTCTCTTCAGTGCCACACCAGCGAAGGCTGCATAGCCCAAAAACACAAACCTCCCCCAATAGTCAGTCAGAAAATGACCGTCAATACGGAAGGCCATAAAGCTGCCGAGCAAGGCCATCGGCAGCCAGATCAGCGCACGTGCGCGAATGACCTCCGCGGCAAACGCTGAGGTCCAGGTCAGAATGCACCCAACGGCGAGACCCACCACAATCACTCCCCACCAACCCAGGTTGTAATACCCATCGACGAACACGCCTTGCCCGGCATATGAATTGACTTCGCCCGTAATTTTGGTGTGAACTTCGGCCGCACTTGCGGTCAGGATGGGCTTGTCAGGGAATAGAAAACGAGGCACGAAAACCCAACCCAACAGGCGGTAATCATCACCGCCTTGGCCAGTGTCATAAAGCTCAAGGGCGGCGGCTTGGGT
>Ga0099794_10000438_pt1 | contig 13882 bp, 9 predicted proteins | sample Rivendell_Oct201_10_FD_77320 | JGI IMG/M metagenome (GOLD analysis project Ga0099794, IMG submission 77320) | Vadose zone soil microbial communities from the Eel River Critical Zone Observatory, Northern California, USA -... | ecosystem: Host-associated > Plants > Roots > Rhizosphere > Soil ... | reverse complement strand
CGTAATACGCGTCGCCGAGCGCCTTTTACGATCGACAGCCGAGTTAAGAACACTGCGTCGCGATCGATACATGCCAACAAGATCAGCATTCCCAGTGACCGCCTCTTTGTCAGCGGAGTGCAAATAAGGAGCGGCAGGTCCGAAAAAAGTCGGGGGGACGGGACACTATTTGAACTGCCCGCCTGAAGTCGCAGGTTGGCTTGCTCGAACTCCTTAAGGTTCACCGAGACTCTCAACTCTCAGGTCGACTTGCAACCATTTCAGCCAAGTTGACGGGGTGACGCGTGAGTGTGCGCGGGTTCGTGGCCAGCACAACTGCGAGGGCGGCTATGCCGTGAAGCACCGCGACAATGGTCGGGATCGTATGCACATCGGAAGCGGGGGTCTGAACGATCGAGGTGTCGAGGTTGAAGGCCCCATGCGCCACCAGTACTACAAGCAGGCTTCCGCGCGTGCCGTTGTACAACCAGGCGTACAGGACCGCGGTCGAAGTTAGGCGAAGGTAAGTCTGAGGGAAGTCTGTCCAGGCGAATAGTGAAAGCCCGCCGGGTACTGCCACCGGCCAGAGATGCCAGGTGCTCCAGAGCAGACCGATGATGACGGCCGCCCCTAAAGCACCGATTCCTACTTGAAGCCGCGATTGCCCAAAGCCCCTCCATCCCAGTTCTTCTCCGACCGCTCCGGCTATCACCGCTCCGATGGTGAACAGCAGCGCGGACATTCCTCCTTCGGCGGTGCCTGATGGCATTGCCAGCCACTGCTTCGGTGCTGCCCCGCCGAACATCACAAAGATCAAGTCGGCCAGAAGCAGCAGCGGAATCGGGCCCAGCAGCGCGACAAGGTACCAGCCGACATGAACGCGCCACCGAGTTACCTGCTTCAGAAGTTTGCGCACCCCGCCGGCGCCTGGCCAGCGCCACGCAACCAGTAGGGCCGCGATGGTGGGCGTATAGGCGGTGAATATGATCCCGATGAGTGCGATCGGCGCTACGCCCGCCGTGCTGGCGTTCAGCTTAGCCAGGTCGAGGTGGAGGATGTATAGCGGGGCGAGGCCAAGAAAGAGCAAGGCGAACACGAGAACCGCCCAGGCGATGACCGCCCTGTCGACGCCGACGCTCGCGCCAGGCGGAGACTTCAACGGGACGCCGTCGCGGATGGATCCAGAGCCGAGCCGGCCATTGGTGGCGCGAGCGTATACCCGTCTGGCGCCGCGAAACGATTCGGGCCTGGAGCCAACTAGGCCGAATGATTGTTTTTTAGCGGGACCATTTGCGATCATTCCGCGGCCCGGAGCCCGAGCGAGTTCAAATCCCGTCGCCTTGTTCCGCTGCGCTTGGTGACTGGTTGCAATATCTGGGGTCTGAACACGGCTCGACGCCTAGATGTTGGGTCAGTTAACCAAGCAATGGTCGGGGAGGGGGTGTGTGATTTCAGGACATAGTGCACACTTTCGACGGGTTTACTTATTCCTGATCTCAGCAGCGAGTGTATGGAGTCTCCCCGCAGCTCATGATGCCGCGTGGGCATTTTCGAATACGTCGCGCCGGCTCTCGTCCTGGCGGCGACCCCGCGCGATCTGAACTCGAGCTCGTGGTCAGTCCGTGAAAAAACTGTGCACGATGTCTTGAGACATGACAAATGGTCGGGGAGGGGGGATTTGAACCCCCGACCACCTGACCCCCAGTCAGGTGCGCTACCGAGCTGCGCTACTCCCCGATGCGACTGGTAATCGTACCCGCGACCTGGGAGCTAACCTCGTCCCGCATACGCGACCAGGCCGCGGTGCGTTGAGGCGAACCCGGCTTCGCGCAGCAGCGCGTTGAGGGGCGAATCCATCACGGGAACTCCGTCGACGCGCTGGACCTCCACGCGTCCCGCGAGCACTGCCATGCCGATCAGCGCTCGAAGGTGCTCGGGCGTGATCTCGCCGCTGGTGAGAAGTGAGCGCCCGCCGCGCTCGAGGTAGAGCTTCAGCCGCCCGTCGTCCAGGACGCAGTACGCGCCGGCGGTCCGGCCCATCCTTCCGTCCGAGCGCGGCCATGGCAGCAGCGAGCCGTAAGCATTCGCCGGATCGGTCGCGGCAACGGCGACGATCCCGCCACCCGAATCGCGCAAGGCTCGAAGCCTGTCCACCGCGCCAGGCAAGGCAAACTGCGAGCCGCCCAATCCCTCGACGAAGTAGCCTCGGCGGATCCGACCCGACTCCTCCATCGCACGCAGCACCGGATACAGGGCGGCGAAGCCCCCGGGCCATCCCTCCGACACTACCGTTTCTCGTGTCAGGACTCCGTAGCGCTGGAGCAAGACTCCCGCGGCAGAATGCAATCGTTCTGTCACCGCGGCCCCCGCTCCGACGAGGTCCGCGACCAGCGACCATCGACCCGAGGCGCGCGGCTGGGTGAGTCGAGGCAGGCGCGGCCGATGAGGGGAACGCCGGGCAACCGGACCCAGCAGGCGAAGTGGGGCGAACGTGTCATTCGTGACCTCGCCCGACCAGACCAGGTCCCACAGGGCATCGAGGATCACTTCCTCATCGCCGCCGCCGCTGGCGTTGTAGAGGTCGCGGAAGAAGCTCGCGCCGCGCGACTTCAAGTGCTCTCGCAAGTGCTGATGGAGCTCGCCGGCTGGCGCGTCAATCGGCTCGGGGACAAGGCGTGGAGCGTCACCGCGGAGGTACAGCGCGACCTTTCCGTCGCTCGTGCCCAGCGAGCCACGGCCGACCCAGACGACCTCGCCCATCGAGATGAGCTCGTCGAGCAGGCGCGGGCTGTAGCCACCGACACGAGCCGCGATCACGTCGCGCTCGATCACGCTCGCCGGCAGCGCCGCGCCCTGGAGCTGGAAAACAACCTCCAGCAGCCTGTCGACTCCTGTCGCTTTTGCGCCAACGCCATGCCACGCCGGCAAGAAGCGCGCCACCGCTTCTGGCGCCACCGACTCGACCTCGTGGCGGAGCGCGGCCAGCGAGCGGCGCCGTAGAACCTTCAGGACCTCCGGGTGGCAGTACTCGCGACCCTGCTTCGCCCTTCGAAATTCGCCGGCGAGAACGTCGCCCCGCGCGGCCAGGCGAGCCAGCGCGGCTTCGACCGCTACTGAGCCCACTGCCCAGCGCTCGGCCGGATCCGAAGTAACGAATGGCACGTGCGTGCGAGCCCATCGCCGAAGGAGCGAATCGAGCGGATCCGGACCGGGATGCAAGAAAACGTCCGGCAGTCCGACCGGCAGGCTTGCGCCGAGCGCCTCGCGATAGCGACCACCGTCCTCCGCGGCAATCCATCGCGATTCGCCCGCGACTCGGACCCCGACCGCGCGCCGCTCGCGCTCCAGCGCCCGCAGCCATTCCTCGGAGATGCCGCGCGCCGCTGCCTCGTTGGTGGTGAGGTCGCCCAGGCGGACCAGCAAGTCGTGCGCCTCATCCACGTCGCGCGGAAATCGTTCCGGCAGCAGGCCCTGCAGCTCGAGCTCGACCGCGGCGATCGCGTCTGGGTCGAGAAGCTCACGAAGGTCCTCGCTGCCGAGGAGCTCAGCCAGGAGCTCGCGATCGAGAGTGAGCGCCTGCGCGCGGCGCTCGGCCAAAGGCGCGTCGCCCTCGTACATGAACTCCGCAACGTACGCGAACAGCAGCGACGAGGCGAACGGAGAAGCGCGCTCGGTGTCGACGGCAACCACGCGGATCTCGCGCGAGCGGATCGCGCGGAGCAGCCCTGTCAGCGCGGGCATGTCGAAGTGATCTGTCATCACCTCGCGCCACGTCTCGGCGAGGATCGGGAAATCCGGGTACTGGCCGGCTACCTGCAGCAGTCCCGCGCTCCGCATGCGCTGCTGCCACAACGGTGTACGCAGCCCGGGGCGGCGGCGCGGCAGCAGCAGCGAGCGCGCCGCGTTCTCGCGGAACCGTGCCGCGAACAGAGCCGACGCGGGCAGCTGAGCCGAGACCAGCGGCTCGATCTCTTCGGGATCCAGCATCAGCTCATCGAGCGAAGGAGGCGACTCGACCTCCGGCAGGTGCATCGCAATGCCATCGTCAGTCCAGAGGGCGCGCGCATCCACGCCGAGCCGCTCCCGCAGGCGGGCCTCCATCGCGAGCGCGAGGGGGGCGTGGACGCGACCTCCAAACGGAGTGTGGATGCATACGCGCCAGTCGCCCACCTCGTCGCGGAACCTCTCGACCACCACAGTCCTGTCGTCCGGCACCACGCCGGTCGCCGCGGCCTGCTCGTCGAGGTACGCCAGCAGGTTCTTGATCGCCCGGTCGTCGAAACCGGCGCGTTCCCTCAACCGCTTCGCCGCCGCTTCCGGTCCGGCCGCCCGAAGCTCGCGGACCATCTTGCCCAGCGCCGCCCCCAGCTCGACCGGCCGGCTCGGCGTGTCGGCCTTCCAGAACGCGATCTTGCCCGGCTCGCCCGGCGCCGGCGTGACCAGCACCTGCGACGGTGTGATCTCCGCGATCCGCCACGTCGAGGCGCCCAGGACGAACGTCTCGCCCACTCGAGTCTCGTAGACCATCTCTTCGTCCAGCTCGCCAACTCGCCTGCCGTCTTCCACGAGGTTCACGGTGTAGAGCCCCCGATCGGGGATGGTGCCTGGGTTGGTCACGGCCAGCCGCTGAGCGCCGGCGCGGCCGCGCACCTTACCCGCCACGCGATCCCACACGATCCGCGGTCGCAGCTCGGCAAAGTCGTCGGATGGATACCGGCCGCTCAGCATGTCGAGCACCGACTCGAAGGCGCGCGGGCCGAGGTCGCTGTACGGATAGGCGCGCCTGACGACGCGGCCAAGGTCTTCGACACTCCACTCATCCATCGCGCACATCGCCACCACCTGCTGGGCCAGGACGTCGAGCGGCTTGCGCGGCACGACCGTCGATTCGATCCGGCCGTCGAGCATGCCTTCGACCACCGCCGCCGACTCGAGCAGGTCGCCACGAAACTTGGGGATGACCACGCCACGCGAGATCTCGCCAACCGAATGGCCGGCACGTCCTACACGCTGGATGCCCGCGGCCACGCTTGGCGGAGCCTCGACCTGCAGCACGAGGTCGACCGCTCCCATGTCGATGCCAAGCTCGAGCGTCGACGTCGCGACCAGGCCTTTGATAGTCCCCGCCTTGAGCCGATCCTCGATGAGCATGCGCTGCTCACGCGCGATTGATCCGTGATGTGCGAGCACGAGCTCCTCGCCCGCGAGCTCGTTGACCCGCGCGGCGATTCTTTCGGCCAGCCTCCGCGAGTTGACGAAGACGATCGTCGAGCGGTGCTCGCGGATCATCTGCAGGACGCGCGGATAGATCGCGGGCCAGATGCTGTTCGTGGTTTGTCCGCTTTCGTCCTCGACAGCGACCCGTGCCATGTCGTCAACCGGCACCTCGACGCGCACTTCCATCGTCTTCAACCGCCCGGCGTCGACGATGCTCACCTCGCGGTCTGTGCCGCCAAGAAAGCGACCCACTTCCTCCAGCGGGCGCTGCGTCGCGGACAGGCCGATCCGCTGCGGCTCGACCTTCGTCAGCACGCTGAGCCTCTCGAGGCTCAGTGCCAGGTGGCTGCCGCGCTTGGTGGCGGCGACCGAATGGATCTCATCGACGATGAGCCAGCGCACCGAGGCGAGAATTCGCCGCGCGGAGCTTGTGAGAAGGAGGAACAGCGATTCAGGGGTGGTGATCAGGATGTCGGGCGGGTGGCGCTCCATCGAACGGCGCGCATCGGCCGGCGTGTCACCTGTGCGGATGGCGACTGAGATCTCCGGCGCCTTGCCGCCTGCGGCCTCGATATGGTGCCGAAGGCCGACGAGGGGTGAGCGGAGGTTGCGGTCGACGTCGTGGGCTAGCGCCTTAAGCGGAGACACATAAAGGACGCGACAGCGCTCCGCCTCCGCGGGAACTGGCTCGGTGGTCAGCCGGTCGAGGCACCACAGGAAGGCGGCCAGCGTCTTGCCGCTGCCGGTCGGCGCGGCCATGAGGACGTGGCTGCCGGCCGCAACCTCCTGCCAGCCACGTTCCTGCACCTGGGTCGGGCTGTCGAACGAGTCGCGGAACCAGTCCCGCGTGGCCGGCGCGAAGAGGTCGAGCGAGTTCCCCACCACACCCATTTTGACCAATCCCAGGTCCACAAACAAGTGTTCGTTTACAGGCCAAAGCGCAGACTTGGTGAAGGTGGCGCACAAGTACCCCTTCGAAGCGTTCAGCGAGGATGGAAAACGGGCACTTGTCCTTGCGCAGGAGGAGGCCGAGCGCGCGCGACGCGCGTACATCGGCACCGAGCATTTGCTGCTCGGACTGCTCCGCCTTCCAGACGGCTCGGCGCGTCGAGCGCTGGTCAGCCTCGGCGTCGACGAACGGGCGATCCGCAGCGCACTCGAATCCATACCTCGCCCCGACCAACTCCCCGTCGGGCGGATCATTCCGACGTCGCGCGTCAAGCGCGTGATCGAGTCTGCATTTGCCGAGAGCCGGCGCAGGAAGAGCTCTCACGTCGAGAGCGGCCACCTTCTCATGGGGCTAGCAATCGAACGCGAAGGCCTTGCAGCCATTGTCCTCAAGGATCATCGCGTGACCGCCGAAATGGTCATCGCCGTGGTCGAGAGCGAGTTTGCTCCGGAAGAGCCTGGCAGCGACCCTCCCGACCTACGAATTTACGGACCTCCGTGATTCAGCCCGAGCAATTCCGTGAGGTTATGGCCAGCTTTCCCAGCGGCGTCGTCGTCCTGACGGCGTTCGGGCAGGATTCACTTCCGCGCGGTCTGACCGTCAGCGCCTTCTGTGCCGTTTCGCTCAACCCGCCTCTCGCACTCGCGTGCATCGACAAGACGTCCAACACGCTGCCTGCCGTGCAGCACGCCGGCGGCTTCACCGCCAACATCCTGGCCGCCGGTCGGGAGCAGCTGGCGCGCCGCATGGCCACGAAGGTGACCAGCAAATTCGAGGCCATCAACTGGCGCCGTCCGGAAAGCCCCATCGGAGGGCCAATCCTCGAGGACGATGTAGCGGCGTACGTGGTGTGCACACTCCGCGACACGATCGAGGCCGGCGACCACTGGATTCTCATCGGGCTGGTCACCGAGGGCGATCACCGTGCCGGTATCACTCCGATGATCTACAGCCGCCGGGGCTACGACAAGCCCTGATGGCGAAATGTCAGAGCAAGAAAGGGATCAGCCGTTTGGTCCGCCGCATGTAGTCGCGATAGGGAGGGCCGAGGTCGGTCGCCAGCGCCCGCTCTTCGACGCTGATCCGGTACGCATAGCCGGCGGCAGCCACCACGATCGCCGCCAGCGATGCCAGGTTGAGACAGCCCAGAAGAATGCCCACGAGCGTCAACAGGGCTCCGGTGTACGACGGGTGCCGCACCCAGCGGTACGGACCCGCTTGCATGACCTCCTGGCCGGGACGTGTCGCGACGTCGACGGTAAACGACGCACCGAGCACGCGGATCGAATACCAGCGGAAGGCCATTCCCGCGAGCATGAGGGCCAATCCGAAGATGAATAGCGCGGTCCGCCCGCTCTTGATCGCGGCGTCGGGGAACGCGAACGAAAGCGCGATGGCAGCCGTAACGGACGCCCAGACGGAGCCGATCACCGCAATTCTCGAGCCGGAATCTTGTTTGGCCGAGCTGGCGGGCGGGCGGCGCCGGTATCCGATCCACAATTCGGAGCCAAACCAGACGTAAAAGACAACCCAGAACGCGACCACCAGGGTCGTCGAAACTCGCGCGCTGCCAATGAAGAACGCTGGTCCGACGTAGCGATCGACGAGGATCAAGGCGTGGTGAGGCGCTACTGGCGCTTCGCCGGCGTCGCCTGTCGCGCGATCTCTTCGATGGCGTCCAGCCCCTCAGGCCACACTCGCCGCGGCAGGTTGTGGCCCATTCCCTCGAACTCGACCAGCCGCGCGCCCGGCACAGCAGCGGCCACCAGGCGGCCGTTCTCGACCGGCACCAGCACGTCGTCGATTCCGTGAATGACCAGCGTCGGCACACGGAGGGCCTTCAAGCGCTCGAGGCGGCTCTTCGCCGCCAGAATCGCGACGAGCTGCCGTCCGACCCCCGCCGGGTAGTAAGCACGGTCCACCGCGCGCGTCGCCCTCGCGCGTTCGTAAGCCTCATCGAACGGATCGCGAGAGCCCAACAGCGCGTGGTGGAGGGACATCGCCTGCTCGATCCGCTCTTCGCGCGTGGCCGGCGGTCTGGCCATCAAGACGGCGGCCCCCTCTGGTTTGGGTGCGACCTCGTCGTGTCCGCCCGGGCCGGACATGATCGACGTCAGCGAAAGCACTCGATCGGGATGGTTGAGGGCGACCAGCTGCGCGATGAAGCCTCCCATCGACGCCCCGACGACATGCGCGGCGCCGATGCCCAGGTCGTCGAGCAGGCCGACCGCGTCGTCGGCCAGGTCATCGAGCTGGTAAGCCGGCTTCGCGTTGCCGCTGTACGCGGCGGCGATGTCGGCCGGGCCGGCTTCTTCCATCCAGGTCGACAAACCGCAGTCCCGGTTGTCGAAACGGATGACGTGAAAGCCACGATCGGCCAGCTGGGAGCAAAAGTCGTCATCCCAGCCAATCAGCTGCTGGCTCAGCCCTGCGACGAGCAGAAGCGGTTCGGCAGCACGGTCCCCTAAGGTCTCGTACTCGAGCTCCATTCCGTTCGCCTTGGCCCGCGGCACCACCTCATTCTCCTACTCTTAGAGGAAGTGGCCGGAACGCTGCCCGTTCGCTCCGACGTGGACAAGCGTTTTACCTGGCACAGCGAGAGCGTTTTCCCCGACGAGTCGGGATGGGAGCAGGCGGTCGAGACGATCCTCGCCAGGCTGCCCGACCTGGCCGAGTTCAAGGGTCACCTGGGCGACTCACCTGACAATCTGGCCGACTGGTTCGACGCCAGCGAGAGGCTTCAGAGGCTCATGGGCAAGGTGACGGTCTACAGCACGATGGCCTACTCGGTCGACACCGGGAACGAGGCTTCGTTTGCTCGCACGGACCGGGCACGGACGGTCGCCGCCCAGCTCGGTGCCGCAACCTCGTTTGCGCTGCCCGAGATGATCGCGATCGGCTTCCCGAAGCTTCGCGAATGGGTCGCCGGGTCGGCAAGGCTGGCTCACCTCACCCACTATTTCGACCGCGTCGAAAAGCTGCAGAAGAGGATTCGCAGCGCAGAGGTGGAGGAGGTCCTGACACAGGCGTCGGACCCGCTCGCCACTGCACTCTCCGTGCACGGCGTCATGGCCAACACCGACCTGCGCTTCCCGCCGGCCGTTGCCGCCGACGGCACGGAGCATGAGGTAGCTCAAGGGACGATTGCCGCGCTGCTCACAAGCACCGATCGCGATCTGAGGCGGACAGCTTTCGAAAGCTACGCCGACGAGCACCTGGCGATGCAGAACTCGATGGCGGGGAGCCTGGCCGGCGGCGTCAAGCGCGACATCTTCTACGCGCGCGCCAGAGCCTTCACCTCATCCCTGGCCGCATCGCTCGAGCCCAACCACATCCCGGCTGAGGTCTATCGCAACATCATCCAGGCATTTCGCGACAACGTCGGCACGTGGCACCGCTACTGGCGGATCCGCCGCAAGGCGCTGGGACTGGACGTGCTCAAGCCCTACGACACGCGCGCGCAGCTCGGCCTGGCGTCGCTTCAGGTCTCGTATGAGCAGTCCGTCGAGTGGATCGCGGAAGGGGTGAAGCCGCTCGGCGAGGAATACGTGAAGGTACTGCGCCAGGGAGCGCTGGAGGATCGCTGGGTCGACATCTACCCCAACAAGGGCAAGCGCATGGGCGCGTTCTCGACCGGCGTGCCAGGCACGTTCCCCTTCATCTTCATGAGCTACAACGACGACATCTACTCGATGAGCACTCTCGCCCACGAGCTCGGCCATTCGATGCACTCGTACTACGCGCGCCAGACACAGCCATTCATCTATTCGAACTACGGGCTGTTCCAGGCCGAGGTCGCCTCGAACATGCACCAGGCGCTTGTCCGCCGCTACCTGCTCGCCACTCAAACCGACCCGGCGATCCAGCTCGCGGTGATCGAAGAGGCTATGGCGAATTTCTATCGCTACTTCTTCATCATGCCGTCGCTGGCCAGGCTCGAGCTGGAGATGCACGAGCACGTGGAACGCGGGGCCGCGATCACCGCCGACTACCTCAACAAGCTGATGACCGATCTGATGATGGAGGTCTACGGATCCGAGGTCGAGGTCACCGGGCGCGATCGCGATCGCATCGGCTCCACATGGGCCCAGTTCCATACACACCTGTACAGCAATTTCTATGTCTACCAGTACGCGACCGGAATCGCGGCGGCGGACCACCTGGTCGAGCCCGTCGCAAGCGGCGACCCGAAGGCTGTCGCGTCGTACCTGGCGTTCCTGAAGAGCGCGGGCTCGATGTACCCGCTGGAAGGCCTACGGATGGCCGGGGTCGACATGTTGTCTACCGAACCTGTGAACGCGGCGTTCGCGACGCTGGCGCGAATGGTGAGCCGGCTGGAGGAGCTCGTTAGGTGAGCACGATCCTGTAGACGTTTGTCTCGCGCAGCGTGAAACCCATCCGCGGGTACAGGCGGTTGGCGGCCTCACGCTGAAGGCCTGACTGCAGCTCCACGACTTGCACCCCCTTTTCGCGGGCGACGTCCAGCGCCGCGGCCACCAGCGCCGCTCCGACGCCCTTGCCCCGCGCGGCTTCGTCGACCACCACCTCGTCGAGACGAGCCTTGATCCAGAACGGCGTGGTGTAGACGATCACCGTGGTGGTGCCGACCACCTCCCGTCCATCTTTGGCCAAAAGCAGCGTCACGGCCGGGTCGGCCACCAGCGCTTGAATCCTCTCCATCGTCGGCACAGCCAGCTTGTCGTTGAGCTGGGGCAGCAGGTGCGCCAAGGCGGCATGCACCTCCGCTGTCGCTCCCGTCACCTTTTCGATGCGGACCATCTGGCGAACAGCCTAATGTCGAACACCGTGGCGCAGACAGAGTTCCAACACTTTCGATACGTCCTGGAGAAAGAGCTCCTGCCCGCCATCCATCCCAAACGCATCCCGCTAAAGGTCACAGCCTTCACCGTGCGTGGCGAGCCGGTCGGCTTCCACGAGGCGTTCCGTGGGGCCTATCTCCCGATTCGGGTCGGCGAAGCGTGGGGTCCGCCCTGGGGCACCACGTGGTTCCACGTGAAGGGCCGGGTGCCTGATGAGTGGGCCGGCCAGAAGGTGGTCGCCCTGCTCGATCTTGGGTTCGACGGTCCGATCGGCTTCACGTGCGAAGCGCTGGCCTGGAAGGACGGGCGACCGTGGCGCGGCGTCGATCCCAACCACCGCTGGCTGCCGATCACTGGACCGGTCGTGGACTTCTTCCTGGAGGCCGCCGCCAACCCGAAGGCCACCGAGTCCGGCGCGGAACCCGCGGAGTCGATGATCGCGCTGCGGCAGTCGGATGCTCCGGCGTTCGTCTTCCGGCAGGCCGACCTCGCGATCCAGGACGAGAAGGCGCGCCAGGCTGCACTCGATTACAGGGTCGTGCTGGAGCTGGCCGAAGCGACCTCCTCCCCCAAGTTGATCGCGGCGCTGGAAGCGGGCCAGCCGGCGGACGTCCTGTCGAGGCCGAGCCGATCGACTCACACCGTCACCGCCGTCGGCCACGCCCACATCGACACCGCGTGGCTATGGCCGAAGCGCGAGGCGCGGCGCAAGTGCGCGCGCACCTTCTCCACCGCGCTCGCCCTGATGGACGAGTATCCCGACTACCGATTCGCGTGCTCGCAGCCGGCCCAGTACGCGTGGATGAAGGAGCACTATCCGCACATCTACCGCCGCATCACGGAGAAGGTCGCCGCGCGCCAGTGGGAACCGGTCGGCGCGATGTGGGTCGAGGCCGACTGCAACCTGCCGTCAGGCGAGGCTTTGGTGCGGCAGCTCCTACACGGCAAGCGGTTTTTCATGCGCGAGTTCGGCTACGAGACGAAGGAGCTCTGGCTGCCGGACGTCTTCGGCTACCCCGGCTCGCTGCCCCAGCTCATTGCCGACGCGGGGTGCGACTACTTCCTCACGCAGAAGCTCTCGTGGAACGACACCAACAAGCCGGAGCACCACACCTTTATATGGGAGGGGATCGACGGGACCCGCATCTTCACCCACTTCCCGCCCGCCGACACCTACAACGGCGACTTCAGCGCCGGCGAAATCGTGCGGAGCGTCGAGCACTACAAGGATCGCGAGCGAGTGGATCGCTCGCTCTATCTATTTGGCTGGGGTGACGGGGGTGGCGGACCAGAGCCGGACATGATCGAGGCCGCGCACCGATTGCGCAACGTCGAGGGCGCGCCGCGCGTCGAGCTGGGCACGGCGCGAGCGTTCTTCGAGCATGCGAACGCCGAGGCGAAGAACTTGACCACGTCGGTCGGCGAGCTTTACTTCGAGCTGCATCGCGGGACGTACACGAGCCAGTCGCGCACCAAGCGGTGGAACCGGCTCGCGCAGACCGCTCTGCGCCACGCGGAGATGTGGTCCGTGGCTGCCGGCGGTTACTATCCGTCGACCGAGCTGGAGGCCCTGTGGAAGACTCTTCTGCTCAACCAGTTTCACGACATCCTTCCCGGCTCGAGCATCGATTGGGTATACGAGGATGCGGAGCGCGACCTTGAACAGGTCACGGAACGCGCGTACGACATCGGTGACGCGGCGATGGCGTCAATCGCCGGCGCAGGCGAGCAGCTGGTGGCCTTCAACTCGACCTCACATCCGCGAAGCGAGATAGTCAACCTCGGGGACGAATACGCGCGCATCGCGGCTCCTCCTTGCGGGTGGGCGACTCTCATCGCGCATCCAAGCGAACCTGAAGTCTCGGTCACCGACAACCGAATGGAGAACGAGCTGCTCCGCGTCGAATGGGACGACCGCGCGGTCCTGACCTCGATCTGGGACAAAGAGATAGGGCGCGAGGTCCTGAGCGGACCCGGGAATCTGCTTCAGCTGCACGACGACAACCCTCGAAAGTGGGACGCGTGGGACCTCGACGCCGAGTACCGCGACTCAATCGTGGAAATTAGGTCGATTGAGAAAATTCGCCGGGATGGCGGGCACCGCGGGCTGCTCGCGTTCGGACGCAAGTTCGGCGAGACGATGCTGGTCCAGACCATGACCCTTGACGCCGGCTCACGTGTTCTGCGTTTCGAGACAGGAATCGATTGGCAAGAGCGGCACAAGATGCTGAAGGTCGCGTTCCCCGTGACCGTCAAGTCACGTGAGGCGACATATGAGATCCAGTTCGGACACGTCCGGCGGCCGACGCATGGGGAGACGAGCCAGGCCAGGGCGATGTTCGAGGTTTGCGCTCAGCGGTGGGCGGACCTGGGCGAGGACGACTACGGCGTCGCGTTGCTCAACGACTGCAAACACGGCTACGACATCCAGGGATCGGTGATGCGGCTCTCCCTCCTCCGCGGACCCACGCATCCTGACCCGACGGCCGACCTCGGCTGGCACCAGTTCACTTACGCACTGATGCCGCATCCCGGCGATTTCCGCCAGGCCGGGGTCATCGAGGCCGCGGAGGACCTCAACTTTCCGCTGGTGCCCGCTCACGGCAACCTGCTCGCCGGCTCGGCCCGATCGCTGGTCGAGATCGACACCCGGCAGGTGATCGTGGAGGCGATCAAACGCGCCGAGGATTCAGACGCGGTCGTGATCCGGCTCTATGAGGCGTGGGGCGGAAGCTGCCGCGCTCGGATCAAGACAACTCTGCCCGCCGAGCGCGCGTGGCTCTGCGATCTGCTGGAGCGCGAGCGCACCGAAGTCGAGGTGCGTAATGGCGAGCTGGTGCTGGACTTGCCGCCGTTCAAGATCCTGACGTTGAAGCTCGCGTAACGCACGCCTGACGTCACACGTGCGGAATTTGGG
>Ga0099794_10000437_pt1 | contig 13887 bp, 13 predicted proteins | sample Rivendell_Oct201_10_FD_77320 | JGI IMG/M metagenome (GOLD analysis project Ga0099794, IMG submission 77320) | Vadose zone soil microbial communities from the Eel River Critical Zone Observatory, Northern California, USA -... | ecosystem: Host-associated > Plants > Roots > Rhizosphere > Soil ... | reverse complement strand
TTGTGCTGACAGGCTGACGCCGGTCGTCTGCACTGATTCAGAGACGTTGCTGTACAGCAATCGCCCGTCAGCTCGCCACAACCGCACCCGCACCGCCCGATTCAGGCCTCCTTGGGCTCGAAAGACCGTATCGAGGAATGCGCGCTGTTGGGGGGAAAGCGTCCGGCCAAAGTCATTGGATTCTAGCTGCGGGGCGATCGCCCGCAATACCTGTTCCGCCCCCACCTTGGCTTCGTCTTCGATGGCAAGGCGTTCAATCCAGCGAAGCATCGCCTCCGAGAACACGAAGGCCAAGGCGACGGTGATGACGGCGCTGAGGATGGTGTACCGTTGTATCAGTGATAGCTTGTTCCACAGTCGGATCATGTCGGGGACAACATTCCCTCCGTGTCCCGGCGGTCAGTCCTGCCTGAAAGGCCTCGATTGGGCGCAGAGAGGGCAAGTAATAAGCGGGCGGGGTGGCATGGTTTTTGCTCTGTAACTCGGTTACTTAGCCCTTCCCTCTATGCTAGGGACTTGCTAGACTCATCGTACCGGAGGTGCTTAAAGTGAAGCGGAAGCTCCTCATTCCCCTTTTGGTGGTTGCGGCGGCTGGGTTCTTTTGGGCAGTTGGGCCGTCTGTCTCCCTCAGCTTCCTGCTTCGCAGCCCGATCGCCCTTCTCCGCGAGCTGGCGTCGCTCATGTGGCCGACCAGTGCCGTCGACAGCACCGGGCCTAACGCGTCGATCTTCACGCTCCGACGGACTCAGCTCCTTCTAGAGAGTGCGGCACTGAACCTAGCGGGGGCGGGCGCGAGGGTAGCGCCGCGAGCGACGACGGGCAGCACGAACGTCCTCAGCCCGACGAACGTCCTCAACTCGCCGAGCGTCCTTAACCCACTGACGCCACCGATTGGATCCACAGTCCAAGACACTCTCGTTCCGATTGTCGACCAGGTCGTGTCACCTGGGACTGTTACCGACATCCTGCCCACAATCACAGCGCCCAGTGTTCCCTCGGTACCCAGCGTGACGGTGCCTGACGTTCCCTCGGTACCCAGCGTGACGGTGCCTAGCGTTCCCTCGACACCTAGCGTGACGGCGCCCAGCGTTCCCTCGACACCTAGCGTGTCGGTCCCCAGTACCCCGACGCCGAGTCCCCCATCCGGGGGCGCACCCAGTGTCGGCGGGGGCGGCGGACCCAGTGTCGGTGGGGGCGGCATCGGCATCAAGCTGCCTTAGCCCCTATCCTCTGGCGTTCGCCAGTCGTGGCCGATTTTACGGGACAACAGTCTCACACGTCGTCGTGCCCATACTCATGCGCAGATTCCGCGCCACATCGCCGAGGTTGCGCCCTATCCTAAAGAGACCGACTCGCCAATAACCATGGACTAGCCGCCACCACCGTCTGAGATCCTATACCTCCGGCCGTTACAATCTCTCCAGTTTGGATGCAAACTGGATTGTCCGCGCGAAGTGACGGCGTCTACGATCGAGGACTGAGCCTTGCCGCCCGCACCCCCAACATCAGCCCCTGCTCTTAGCCCTCGCTGTCAGCCTCGCTGTTGGCGAACATCGTATTCACCGGTTGTGCGTCTTCCGACACCGAAGAGCTTGATGAGCACGACGCCGGCGATGAACCCCCCGATATGAGCGAAGTACGCGACCCCGCCCGTCGTGGCCGCGATGCTCCCGACACCGCCGATGAGTTGGAGGGCGAACCAAATCCCGATTAACACCCCGGCACTGATGCGTGTGTGAGCGATCCAAAATGGCACGAGGATGGCGACCAAGATCCTGTCGTGCGGGAACTCGACCAGGAACGCACCCAGGACGCCAGCGATCGCGCCGCTTGCGCCCAGATTCGGGATTGTCGAAGCCGGATTGACCGCGATCTGCAAGGCACCGGCCGCCAGTCCGCAGACGAAGTAGAACAACACGAAGCGGATAGAGCCGAGGTAGTTCGCTTCCAGCTCGTCACCGAACACCCACAGGTACACCATGTTGCCGAGGATGTGGAAGATGTTGGCGTGGAGAAACATCGACGTGAACAGGGTTTCGAGATGTACCCCCTGGACAATCTCAGCAGGCTTCATCGAGTACCGCAGAACGAAGCTATCCCCCAATCTCAGCTCAAGGAGGAAGACGAAAACGTTGGCCGCGACAAGGGTAAGGAGGGCGATCGGAAACCTGCTTAGCGCGCGGGATTCATCGCGTTGTGGAAAGAGCATCGCCGCACCTTCCCCGTGGGGCCCACTCTGCTCCCACGAATCCCCGCGAATGTGTCACAACGCTAGCTGAACCAGACCGAAAGTGCAAAACGCCTGAGGGAGGACTTCCCAACACGCGAGGAGTCAAACCACCCGGCGTGGCGAGGCGTTCCGCCACGTCGGGTGGGTGTTTTCACGGCCGCACCGCGGCGAAGGACATCGTCAGTGGAACCGTGGCCATCGACTGCTCCACCTTCCTAACAGGTAAGGATGTAGTGCGTAATCGCCACGCAGTTCGTGTTGGAAGGGTCGGCCTCCTCTCAAAAACTATTGCGGGGGTCCTGGTCTTTTGGCTCGTGACCATCGGCACCTCCACTTCTTGCAGCGTCATTCTCCACACTGTTACCACGCCCGCATCAAGTCGGGTCAAGTGGTGAAATTATCTCTGTGCTTTCAAGGGACTCGTCCAACATGACCAGAGACGAGGGGACTAGCTTAGCGCACAAATAGGATAATGAAGTAACCGACGAGCAAGACCAAGCCGAGTGGGACGCCGAAGCGGGCCCAGGTGCGGCTGCGGATCGTCAACTTGTTGGCTGCGATGATATTGGGGATGTTGCCCGGAATCAACATTCCCCCACTGATGAGCAACCCCATGAGCACCGCCCGCACTTGCAGTGTGCTCATCTGCGTGCTGACCTCCGCCGCCGTTAGCGTCGCATTGTCCAGAATGGCGGAGACCATGTTGATCCAGTATAGGATGCGCGCGTCCAGCTGAATCACAAACCGGTCGATGACCGGTTTGAATCCTTCTCCCAACAGCGTCAACGCCATCACAAACAGGTAGACGCGCAGTGCCCGCACGATTACGTCGCGGTACGTCTCTTCGGACGGTGCTTCGGCCAGCGTGTCCGCTCCATAGCGCAGCGGCTGAAAGGCGATCCAGACACCCAACAGCAGAATCCCCGGAATCACCCAGGGGCCCAGCAGGCGCATGAGGAACCAGAAGTTCTCGTTCAATTTGGAGGTGGCAATCGTGGACAGCGGTTCGCCGATGGGCGTCAATGCTGAGCCTAGCCCGATGGCCATGCAGGCGATAACCACCAGCCGCGACTCATCCTCCTTCGCGAACCGGAGGGCGCTGATCAGTTCCACCAGCACCAACGAGGCAATGATGACTGTGATGACGCTGCTCAACAAGGCCAGAGCCGCGATCAACACCGCGAGCATGATCCGCATCGGAACGACAAGCCGCAGCCTCGCCAGTCCCATTCCGATATGTCGGCGGGTCCACTTGAACACCAGGCCGAACGCGAAGACTGCCAACGTGATGGGGACGGGGTGCGTCAGCGCCGCACGGAGCAGGTGGCTGGAGATCACGCCGGCCGCCAGTGCCGACAGTGCCCCCATGACGAACAAAAACGCCTCCAGGTTCTGCTCGATCCTCTGAGAAGTAAGGGGGAGAACCAGGACCAGCACGAGGATAACGAACTCGGCGAGAATTACAGGGTCCACAACGGCCCCATTATGGCGAATTTGTGAGGGGGTAAACAGTGCACCCTCGCGGGCGACGGCTGAAGGATGGCTCAGGCAAATTTCATGGGACGGCCTCGGCGGGCCGTCCTGCAGCCCTGCGCCTCCTGTTCATAGCCGCGGTCACAATCGGGAGGAAGAAGAGCGCGGCTGCCAGCAGAAGCAGCGCCAGGGACGTAGGCCTCGTCAAAAGGATGCTGAGGCTGCCGTGGGACATGATGAGGCTACGGCGGAGGGCAGCCTCGGTATCGTCGCCCAGGACGATGGCCACCACCAGGGGGGCCAGCGGGTAGTCCAATTTCTTGAACAGGAAGCCGATCAACCCAAACAGCATGACCATCCACATCGTGAACTGAGCGTTGTTCTCTGTGTAGCCACCGATGAAGCACAGCAGGGCGATTAGAGGCACCTGGATGGTGAAGGGAATCCGGAGGATCTGGGTCCAGAGCGGGATAGCAAAGAGGTTGAGTATCACCGAGAGGATCACCGCAATGTACATGCTGGCGATGAACCCCCAGACCACTTCGGGATGGTCCCGCATCAACAGCGGTCCGGGCTGCAAGCCCCAGATGAGGAGCGCACCAAGGATCACTGCCGCCGTGGGCGAGCCGGGGACGCCGACGGTCACCATCGGCAGCAGCGCGCCCACCTCGGCGGCGGACGCGGCGGACTCCGGCGCCACGACGCCTTCGAGAATCCCCGTGCCGAATTTTTCTGGATGCTTGGAAAAGCGCTTGGCCAGTCCGTATCCCACGAAGGACGCGGGCGTCGCTCCGGTACCCGGGAGCACCCCGATCCAGAAGCCGCTCACGGTAGAGCGGATGAACGTCTTCCAGTAGGCGCGCATTTCCTTCAGCGCGGCGAATACATTCGTCCAGCTGACCCGGGCGGCCACCGCACCCTTGGTCATGATGTTCTCTTCGGCGGCCCGCAACAGTTCCCCGATGCCAAACGCCCCGACCACGACAACTAAGAACTTGATGCCGGCGAGCAGTAGGTAACTGCCAAATAGCAGCCGCGGCACCCCGGTGATCGTGTCGGTACCGATGGCCGCGATGACGAGTCCAAACAGGACCGACATCACGCTCTTGACCACGCTAGCCCCGCCCAGTCCGATGAGAGCGGCGTAGGCGAGGACGAGCACAGAAAAATACTCTGGGGGCCCCCAGGTCAGCGCATAATCTGCAAGCGGCCGGGCGAATAGCGTGAACAGGATGATGCAAACTGTCCCCGCAATGAATGCCGATAACGCTGAGCCCGCCAGGGCTTGAGAGGCTAGGCCTTTCCTCGCCATGGGATAGCCGTCAAAGGCACTCGCCACGGCCATGGGCGTCCCGGGAATGTTGAACAGAATTGAGGTCACCGACCCCCCGTAAATCGCCCCCATGTACAGACCCGAAAGAAAGATAAGGCCCGTATGGGGTGGGAGCCGGAACACCACCGGCAAGAGGAGCGCGGCGCCCTGGGTTGGTCCCAGGGCCGGGATCACGCCGATGATCGTCCCGACAATCACGCCGGCGATCCCGGCAATGATGTTTTCTGGCTGAAGAGCGACGCTGAATCCGAACAACAGATCGTGCAACGCCCCCGACATCACCGCGCTCCAGCGTCAGTCAGATCTAAAAGAATGGGACGATGCTGTAAATGCCTCGAGGCAGCAGAATCGCGAGCACGCGCTCGAACAGGTAGAAGCTGCCGAAGGAAACCACCACGCTTAACACAACCGATGCGAGCCAGCTGTGGCGTCCCACAAATCGGGTATACGCGAAGACGTACACGAGCGACGCCGTATAGAAGCCCACCACGTAGGTCAGAACCAGCATGCCGATCCCGGTCAGACTGACCTTCAGGACCGAGAGTAGGCCGGTCCGATTGTCGAAGAACGCGTGAGCGGAGCGCCCTTCGCCAATGAGAACTTGCCCCAGCACGACGGCGCCGCACACGCCCAGCGCAAGCCCGATCCAGTATGGAAAGAATCCCGATTGAGGCTGGCCCGCCGACCACCCCGACCCGACCGCTCTCGCCTGCACGACTACGGCGAGCGCAAATACGAGGAATCCTGTCGCGGTGAGAATCTCCGCTCTTCGCACCGTCGCCCCCGCCACCTACCTACCGTTTACTGATGGGGCTCAGCAGGCCACCCTTGATCATGAGATCTCTGTGTAGGGTATTGGCCTCCTCGAGCCATCTCACAAACGGTGGCCCCGTCATGAACTGGCCTTTCAACGCGTTGTCGTCGATGTACTTCTGCCAGTCGGCTGACTGCGTCACGCGCTGCAGCAGGTTGACGTAATATTCCTGAGCTTCCTTGGGAATCCCGGGCGCCGCAAAGATGCCGCGCAGCATGAGGTAGGATACGTCCTTGCCGGTGGCTTCCTTGATCGTAGGGATGCCCTTCCAATCAGGCAGGTCGATCCGCTGATTGTAGAGCACGGCCAGGGGCCGCACGCGGCCCGCCTTCCAGTGCCCGACGCACTCGGAGGGATTGTTGACGGTGGAGTTGATCTGCTTGCCCACTAGGGTCGCGCACACCTGCCCGCCGCCTGACAGAGGCAGGTACGTGAACTTAACCCCGAAGGCCTGCTCGATCTGGATGGTTAGGATCTGGTCCTCCTGCGCGGCCCCCGTCCCGCCCATGATGAACTCGCCGGGCTTCTGCCGCACAGCATCCAGATAGTCCTGGGCGGTCTTGTATGGCGTGTCCGCATGGACCCATAGAATAAAGTAGTCCAGCGCCATCATCGCTACCGGTGTCAACTGGTCCCACTTGAACGGGATCCCGGTGTTCATCGGCGTCGTAAACAGGCTGGACAGCGTAATCAGGATCACGTGCGGGTTGCCCCGCTGGAACTTCGTGTACAGAAACCCCTCGGCACCCGCCCCGCCTGACTTGTTGACCACGAGGAAGTTCTGCGAGGCCAGGTTGTTCTTCTGCAGGACGGCCGAGATGAAGCGGGCCATCAGATCGGCGCCGCCCCCGGTCCCGGCCGGGACGACAAACTCTACAGGTCGCGTAGGCTCCCACGAAGGCGCACCGGCGGCCGGCAGGGCAAGCAGGACCGTGGCCCCCAGACCCAAGACAGCGGTTGACCTCAGCCATCCGACCATGCTCCGTCCCCCCATTTCTCTCGGTTACTGCATTGAGACGCTTGGCAGGCGGAAGATTGAACTTCTTCCCTATCTTGGCTGGGATTTCCATTTTGGGCTCGCGAACACCTTCCATTAGAGAGTTCCAGCCCGGTTCCCTGGTTTTCAGTCCAGACCGCGCCCGGCGAGCCCCAGAAGGGTCCATTCTGGCTCTCCCGAGAACCCCAAAACCCAGACCGGCCGTTCTTTCAGACGATCTTTCAGACACCGCTCCGTCCCCAGCCTCCGTTCTGCCCGATTTGGTTGCGACTAGAGTTTCCGTTACCCCGCTGGCAATGACAGCGCCACAATCCGCCGCAGCATCGCCCCGAACAAGCCCGGCTTCAGGTGCCCTTCGGCCAACCTCCACTTCGGTTCTCGGTCCTTGCAACGTCCTATCTGCTAAATGTTGCCACGCCTGCATGAGCTCGGGGTCAAAAGGTGAAACCTTCCAGCGTACGCCGCACCTCTCACTGTCAGACTTGACATCGGCGGCGCCGGCAACGATCTTCTAATTGGCTGCATACGCCGAGCATGCGGACGAGGTGTGCTCAAGCGAGCTAGGATCGCGCTCGCAGAGTTCTGCGCGGACTGCAACAGATCGGTTGGTGGCCTCATCACAGACCACGATGCCTGAAGACGCCGCCGCATTTGTGGAGATTCAAGAACGGAGTTACGCCCGGGCGGGTCCGAGCATCCTCACCTCGTATCCTCACAGCCGCGCGATGGACGGTCCCCGCCTAGCCGCATTCCTCGAGGGTAAACGCTATGCAGTATGCGCGACCTCGAGGCAGGATGGGCGACCCCAGGCTTCCCCGGTGGCCTTTATCATCTGGAACGGATGTTTTTGGTTTGCCTCGGTGCGCGGAGCGCGTCTACGCAATCTCCGGGCACGGCCGTACGCGTCGATAGTCATCATGGACGGCGAGGGTCCTGCGCATCGCGCCGTGATTGCGGAGGGCCCAGCGGTGCTTCATGAGGTGCGCAGTACGGATCCTCTGCCGGAGGCGTTTCGCCGGCGATGGATGGACCGCCACGGCGCCGTGCCCTCGTGGGCCGCGGCGTTGATCGAGATCCGCCCTGATCGGCTCTTCTCCTACGACGCCACAATTGCAGCACCTCGCGAGGAAGCTTAGATCGTTAGGGCGCAGGGAGGCCCCGTCGTTGAGCCGAACGTGTGGTGTCACGATATCAGGACGGGCACGGAGGTGTTGGGCGTGAGTGTCGTCGGGGAACGCTCGAGGATGTACGTTGGTGGGGTGTGGGTGGATGCCACGGGCGGGAAGACGATGCGAGTCACCAACCCCGCCACGGGCGAACCGCTAGCCGAGCTGCCGGATGCCAGCCGCGAAGACGTATGGAAAGCATGCGACGAAGCGGCCCGGGCATTTCCAAAGTGGGCGGCGACGCCGGCGCTCGAGCGCGGGAAGATTCTGCGCCGCATCTTCGACTTAATGACCGAGCGCCGCGACGAACTGGCCAAGCTTGTCACGGAAGAAAACGGCAAACCGTTCGACGAAGCCAAACGCGAGGTGGCATTCGCGACCGGATACTTCAGCTGGTTTGCCGAGGAGGCGCGCCGCGTCTACGGCGAGCTCGTGCCTCCGCCTGTCCCCGGTAAGCGCCTTTGGGTGCTCCACCAGCCGATCGGGGTCGTCGCAGCCATCACACCGTGGAACTTCCCCGCCACCATGGTCACGCGTAAGATCGCGCCTGCGCTGGCAGCTGGCTGCCCCGTGGTGCTCAAACCGGCGAGCGCGACGCCCTTAACTGCTCTGGCCCTGGCCCGCATCTGTGAGACAGCCGGGTTGCCGGCAGGCGTCTTTAACGTGGTGACCGGCAAGAGCAGCGGCGTCATCGGCCAAGTCTTCCTGGACCATTCCGCCGTGCGCAAGATCGCGTTCACGGGATCCACGGAGGTCGGCAAGCGCTTGATGGCCGGCGCCAGTGCGCAGCTCAAACGCGTCTCGTTCGAACTCGGAGGCAACGCCCCGTTCATTGTCTTTGACGATGCCGACTTAGCGCCCGCCGCTGACGGCGCGGTAGGTATTAAGTTCTTGCGCGTCGCCGGTCAGTCGTGCATCTGCGCCAACCGCGTGTACGTGCACGAGAGCATCGCCCCGAAGTTCATCCCGATGTTCATCGAACGGGTCAATGCGCTCAAAGTGGCACCGGGGTTTGAGCCGGGCGCGCAGATTGGCCCGCTGATTAATAGCGAGATCCTCGAGAAGGTGGAAAACCTCGTGCAGAACGCCGTCAAAGACGGCGCGCGCGTGGCAGCGGGGGGCAAGCGGCTGACCAATGGCGTCTACAGTAAGGGTCTGTACTATGCCCCGACGGTGCTGACACAGGTGGCAGAAGAGATGGCGGTCGCCAAGGAGGAGATCTTCGGGCCGGTCGCGCCGGTGATGACCTTCAGTGATGAGGCAGATGTCATCGCCCGGGCCAACAACACGACCTTCGGACTCGCCTCGTACTTCTACACCCAGGACTTGCGCCGGGCCATCCGGGTCGCCGAGGCCCTGGAGTACGGCCTGGTCGGGGTCAACGACCCCACCGGATACACCCACGAGATCCCGTTTGGCGGGTTCAAGGAGAGCGGACTCGGGCGCGAAGGTGGCCGGCAGGGCATCGAGGAGTACATGGAGGTCAAATCCATCTCCATCGGAATGTGACCACGCCTCACGGAGTGCGAGGGCGGGAAGTGAGCCCGCCCTCGCTTATTTTCACCTGAAACCCACACTGAAGAGCGTGCGTCGAAGGGTACATCTAGTCTTCTAGGAACTTCTTGAGGGTCGCCAGCATCGTGGTCCAGTTTCTTTCCGAGTGCTCCCGCGCTTGCTCGGTCGGATTGTTGTCCTGGGTCAGCACGACACGGGTCTTGTCCCCCTCAGTTGACAGCTCGACGGCGACCGTATGATAATTCTCCGGCGTGTCGGGAACCCCGGACAGTGGGCTGAAGTGCGTATATTGGAGTGTGCGGTTCGGCTTGAGTTGAAGGATGACACCCTTATCCTGATAGGGGCGCCCTTGCCACTCGCCTTTCCAGATAATCGAACTCCCTTCTCTCCAGTCCGAGACGACGGTGGCCCCAAACATATACCGTTTTATCGCATCGGGATTCACAAGGGCATCCCAGACCTTGGAGATCGGGACGTTGACGGCGATGGACGCTTTGGCAACCTGACCTTTGGCCATACCGTGCCCTCCTTTTGTGCTAACGTCGAAGGGATCCCTGGCAGTCCGAAAAAGGAATGGAACGACTCACCTTCTCAAACCGGCATAGGAGTGACGCGTCATGCGTGTCGCCACATGATCACTAGCGCGGAGAGTAGGACTCAGCGGACGGTCAGCTGTGCCCGTGAGTGAGGGCGGTGTCATTCTCGTGGCGTTGTATGGCGCGCTACTCGGCGCACGCCACGCGCTCGAGCCCGACCACCTCGCCGCCGTCTCAACGATGGCGGCGCACGGGTCGTCCCGGTCCGATGTCCTCCGCGTGTCGGCGGCCTGGGGCGCGGGACATGCCTCCCTCATTCTCCTGGCGGGAATTCTCCTAACGTTCCTCGGCGTGAAGATGCCTCCGGCCCTAGAAGGACGTGCGGACACGGTCGTGGGGCTCGCATTGGTCGCCCTCGGCGTCTTGACACTTTCTAGCCTACGCCGGGACCGCATCCACCTGCACCGGCACACCCATGATGCGCAGCCGAGCCACGTGCACTTCCATCTTCACCCCCACGATGCCGGTCACGCGACGCATCCGCAGCCACCGGCCTGGCTCCGTAGGCCGCTAACGGCCTTTGCAATCGGCACGCTGCACGGGACTGCGGGAAGCGGTGCGGCGGTGGCCCTCGCGGTGCTCGTGGCACCCTCGCGTATGGCCGCGATCATCTATCTGCTCTCCTTTGGCCTGGGCAGCCTCGTCGGGATGGTAGCCGTTGGCGTGTTCGCCATGTGGCCCATTATCCGAATCTCATCCCGCGCCCACGTCGCTCGGCAACTTGTGCAAGCTGTGGCAGGGATGACGAGTGTCGTCGTCGGGGTCCTCTTGGCAGCAAACCTCCTGTGAGTCCAGCCGGGGTGGACCGGGGGGAACGTGCTGCGGCAATGGCCCGCTTAACCGCGCTGGCTGGCTGTTCGCAGTCTGCCGAGCACCGCGCACGAGGTCACGCGCTCGCTTTACAGACAGCCTCGCCAGGGCACACACGCGAGATCAGCGCTGCGCGCCCCCTCACTCCGAAGGACAGTCCACATTCGTGTATCCCGACCGAAAGGCGCTGACGGCGCCCTTCTCCACGTCATACGTGTGCCGCCAGGTACACCCCAAATCGTTCCCGAGCAGATGAATGGAAACCGACAGGTCCGATGAAGTCGTGCGCACCCGGTGGATGTCTCCTTCGGGAGGAAGCAGCGCGTAGAAATCGCCGGGCCTGAGGTGACGCCGCTCGACGAGCTCGAGGTGTTCGGCGTGAGCATAATGAGAGGAACCAGTGTGGCGAAAGATTTCTTCTTCTTGCTCGCCGCGATATACCCCGACCAATCCCCACGCCAGATGGTCATGGACCGGCGTGATCGATGCGGGTGGAATCACCAGGGCGTGGAGCGTGAGAGAATGGTCGCCCCGCCGATATAACAGGTAGGAGGCGATGCTCCCGCCCATCTTGCTGGTCGGAGAGGCGCAGGCGAATTCTCCCGGCAGCCAGCCCGGGGTCGCCAGCAGCGCCTCAAATCGAGGGCGAATCCGCTCGATGCACAGGGGCGCGGACGATTCCATCGACACAGCCTGCAGGACGTGCGTCATGAACTCGTGCACAACAGGTGACGTCACATAATACTCATCAGCCATCACGTCTCACCATCCTCGCAAAACTGCGGACTGCGCAGGCAAATAATCCGGCTCGCTGCAGCAACCATCATCATCGAGCCGGGGTACTACGCACCCCGACAGGGGCCTGCGTGCTTTGGCACCACGCGTACAGGGCATCGTAGAGGGGAGTCTCCAATCGTATCTTCTCGTGATCATTATCTCCATGGAGCACTGCGAAGCCGTGGGCGATTGCCTTAAGGCCTGCGGCTTCTGGGACGATCGCGACGTCGCGGGCGACATCCGCCCCATGGACAATCTTGGCGAGTTTCTGCAGCGCCGGTTCAGTCAGATTGTACTTGACCATGATGGACTCAAAGCTGCACCGACCCCCCACGTGACCCAGCTCCACACCCTCCACGTCGTAGGGAATGGCGTCCTCTCGCTTTGCCACAACCAAGACCTCTTCTGGAGGGACGTACAGAAACACGGGATCCTTATCGACGAATTTTCGGATGAGCCAGGGACAGGCGATCCGGTCGACATTCGCGTTCTTGCGTGTGATCCATTTCATGCCCGACACACCTCCCGATCTCGTTAGACTCACGGTGGTAATCACCCCGGCGGGGTGCTGCGGTTTTCCTCAAATCCACTCATCGTTCGCGGCCGTCCGGTTCCCACCCTCGTGCCCGGTATTCAGCACTCCGCGGGGTTCAATCAGAAGGACCTTGACCTCTTTTTCCGCGTAGGGCTTGTGCTTTACGCCCCTGGGACGACGAACATCTCGCCCGTTGAGACATGGACCGCACCATCCTGAAAATCGATCCGGAGATCGCCCTCGACGACGATGAACGTCTCATCGGTATCCCGATGGTCGTGCCAAATAAAATCCCCGTGTAACTTCACGACCTTGAACTGATAATCGTTCATTTCGGCAATGACCTTCGGTTGCCAGTACTCGGTGAATAGCGCGAACTTCTTCTCGAAGTTGAGCGGTTTGTATTTCATGTCAACCCCTCCGCTGTTTGAGAGGATGCGGCCGTGATGTTTGGTCTTTGGCCGTCCTTTGCGCCGCCCGTGTAAGACTCAGGCCGGATAGGTTTCCTCCCAATTCTCATTCACCAGGTCGCGATGCGCCTGTGGGTGGACACTCCTCGCTTCCCCATCCGAGAGGTGATCAAAATGTGAGCGACGTCTTCGGCCTATGCGCTCGGGCGCCGAAGGTAGGCTGGCGGGAGGGCAAAAAAACAGGCAAGGACCACATTCAGCACCAGGCTGGCCGGCACACTCACCCAGGCCAAGGCAAAGCACACGAGATAGAACAGCGGGCCGAATGAATATTGCACCCCGATTTGCCTCACCGCAGTTGCGTCCACATCCGGACCCAGCAACCGACGGTTGCGGGAGGTCGCGTACCGCCACAGGACATTAAAGGCGATCGCGATGACGACATAGGTCCCACTGTACAGCAGGGTCGCCGTGCGCTCGCCCGGCTGGCCCAGGTTCTCCGCCAACACAGCGGTCGGAAACGGGACGGTGATTACCCCCAGGAGGAGAAGAAGGTTCAAGACGAGCAGCACGTGGTCAGACCGTCGGATGTGGGTAAACAGCCGGTGGTGATTGATCCACATGATGCCGATGAACGCAAAACTGGCGAGGAACGCGACATACGAGGGCCACTGGCGAATCAGCAAAGTGGAAAGTTGACTGTTCCCGGCGGGCGGAACTTTGAGCTCAAGGACCAGTAGCGTGATGGCAATCGCGAACACGCCATCCGAGAAGGATTCAACGCGCTGGGTTTCCGATGCCATCCGACCAGAGTGCCTGACAGACCTCAGATCTCAACCTTGAGGTTCGGCTCAACGAGTTCATCCCCTACTTTATTTGAAACATATGGCTTGGGGCCGGAGCACGCAGTCAGAGCTGGCACATTCGATGGGCCAGGGATCTATTAATGTGGTAGGATCACACCGACTCCGACGAAGGTCTGATTTTTGGAAAGGCAATTCGGGCACTCAGCCAGAAGCCAACGGCCGCCGGATGGCTCGATTTTCATGTAGAAGAGTATCTGACTCCACGCTCAATACACCGATAACTGGGAAAGCTGGGTGAAATTCCTAAACGCGGGGTGAGGAGCAGCGTGTTTGACAGAATCGCTCTGATATCGATTCCGGTGAAAGACCAAAAAGCAGCAAAGAAATTCTACACCGAGAAACTCGGCTGCACCCTGATAGAGGAG
>Ga0099794_10000436_pt1 | contig 13891 bp, 14 predicted proteins | sample Rivendell_Oct201_10_FD_77320 | JGI IMG/M metagenome (GOLD analysis project Ga0099794, IMG submission 77320) | Vadose zone soil microbial communities from the Eel River Critical Zone Observatory, Northern California, USA -... | ecosystem: Host-associated > Plants > Roots > Rhizosphere > Soil ... | reverse complement strand
TGCTGGAGGTCGGCATCACACCGGTTCCCGCATCGCACCGGGTGGTTCACCTGGTTCTGGCCGACGGGCGCGAGCTGCTTGTCTCGCCTGGCAATAGGACCGCGGATGGCCGCCAGCTCGGCTCGCTCACCACTGGTGACACGCTTGACGGCTCGACGATAGTTCGGTGGGAGCTGGTTCCTTATGCCGGCGGGCGGACCTACGACCTCCTCCCCGCGGGAACGACTGGGACGTACTGGGCGAACGGCATTCTGCTGTCGAGCACTCTTACAACGGGACGCGGCTAGGAGACTTCCTCTTCTTCCACCAGCCGCAAATGGCCGCTGACGTCCAGGCCGAGATGCCGCGCGAAGAAACCGGCCACCCGCTCCACGTATAGAGGACGGTCAGCGAAGTAGGCGCCGGTGTGCGGAGCGCCCTGCACGATCCAGATCTCGCGCGGTCCGCGATATGCGTCGTAAAGGCGCCGGCTGTGATTGACCGAGGTGATCTCATCGGCACCTCCGTGGATGAAGAACAGCGGCCGCGGCTCCAGCGAGCTGAGCACCTCGCGCGGGCTGCATTCGGACATCCAACTCCGCGTGCGCAGCCACAGCATGCAATCCGCGAGCCACACGAACGGCGAACCAGGCAGCTTGATAGCCCTGCGTACGTTTTCGATCAACAACGCGCGGAGGTCGCTGAAAGGACTGTCGAGAACGAGTGCCTGCACACCTGGCTCGCCGGCGGCACCCAGCAAGGAGACGACAGCGCCCATCGAGTAACCGAGAAGCCCGATTCGCGCGTTCGCGATGCGCTTGCGGGCGAAAGCGATCACCGCCTGCAGCTCGAGCACCTCCTTGATGCCAAACGTGATCGGGGCGCGGTCGCTGCCCGGCATTCCGCGGTACGAGTAGAGGATCACGTTGAAGCCCTTGCGCCATAGCGCGGCCGAGATGCCGAGCGAACCCTGACGCTGGCCTTTATGGCCTCCGGAGACGATGACGGTCTGCGGCGAGCCTGGCTGCCGGAACAGCCACGCGCCAAAGTTCAAACCGTCGGCTGTGACCAGCTCGACCTCCTCGTAATCGGCCTGGAACTCGAAAGGAGTGAACGTGAAGTCGTCGAGGAAGGTAGGCCGGGCAGGCACAAACGCCCGCCGGTACAGCGCGTAGGACATTGCGATGTACAGGACCAGCAAGCCTGCTCCGACGAGAGCCACGAGGGTCTCTGGACGCACCACTTGAGCTTATCCCTAACGGCGCGGGGCGGATTTCGCCGGCAACGCGGTGCTCCCTGCCAGCTGCTCTTCGTAGCGGCCGAGCACAAAGAGAAGCAGGCTGAGCCGGTTCAGCCACCGGCGTACTTGTTCGTTTTCGAGCCCGTTTTCCTCTCGCTGGAGCGAAACGCAGCGCCGTTCGGCCCGGCGCGCGATGGCCCGAGCGAGGTCCAGCGCTCCGGAGGCCGGCGTGGCGCCGGGCAGGATGAAGCCGCCGGGCATCGTGACCAGCTGCTCAAGCTCCCCGATGAGCGCATCGAGTCGCTGGACGGCCTCTGCGGTGGTGTGGGCGAAGGAGGTCCCGGCGGCAGGATTGGTCGCCAGCTCGGCCCCGATCGAGTAAAGGCCCCGCTGCAGCTCCTCGCAAATCGCCCGCACGCGGGGATGAGGGCTCAGCGACTTGGCGAGGCCGACCGCGCTCGACGCCTCGTCGATAGTCCCATAGGCCTCGATTCGTGGATCGTCCTTGGGTGCCCGGCCGCCGCCCAGCAACCCTGTCGAGCCGTCGTCTCCGGAGCCCGCCAGCTCGAGCATCTTCTTCTTGCGAGTCGGCATGTCGCTTACTCGAAGACCCGGCTGAGGTCGTAGAGCTCCCTTGGTACCCGACGCGTTTCCTTGACCACGTCGGCCAGCGGCACGACGTCGACGTCGCCGTTGCGCCGGATGGGGATCACGCCGCTCTTCCCGGCCACGACAAGCTCCACCGCCTCGACGCCGAGTCGAGTCGCCCAGATCCTGTCGGTCGGTGAGGGCGAGCCGCCACGCTGCAGATGGCCGAGGACTGTCACTCGCGTCTCAAATCCTGTCTCGCGCTCGACGTTCCCGGAGAGCAGGTCGCCGATGCCTCGCTTCGAGAGGCGGATGTGGCCGAAGGCGTCCTTCTCGCCCTGGCCGGCGGCCTCCGCTTCCAACTCGGGGATCTTCGCGCCTTCCGCGACGACGATGATGCTGAACAGCTTGCCTTCTCCCCGGCGTCGGTGCAGGTGGGCGACGACCTCGTCCAGCCCGACCTCGAACTCGGGAATGAGGATCAGGTCCGCGCCGCCCGCAAGACCGCCCATCAGCGCCACCCAACCGGCGTCGCGACCCATGACCTCGACCACCATCACGCGATGGTGCGCGGAAGCGGTCGTGTGGAGCCGGTCGAGGGCCTCCGTGACCACGCCGACCGCCGTGTCGAAACCGATGCAGAACTCGGTCACCGAGAGGTCGTTGTCAATGGTTTTCGGCACGCCGACTGTGGGGAACCCGGCCTTATGCAGCGCAACGCCGACGCTCAGGGTGTCGTCTCCTCCGATCGGGATGAGAGCGTCGATACCTTTGTGCCGCAGGGCCTGGATCACCCGCGCGATCCCGTCCTTCTCTTTGAGAGGGTTGGTCCGAGAGGTGCCCAGGATGGTGCCGCCCATCGGCAGGATGCCCCGCACGCTCGCGGGAGTGAGCTCGTCGATCAAGCCTTCGTCGAGGCAGCCGGCCCAGCCGTTCTGCACGCCGCTGACCTGGTGGCCGAGCTGAAATGCGCGACGAGCGACGGCCCGGATCGCCGCGTTCAGGCCTGGCGCGTCACCGCCGCCGGTGAGGACTCCGATGCGCACGGAGATAGGTTAGTGCGTTCAGCCCATTGGTCAGGCGGGGACCACCAGTCGCAACAGCTCGGCGAGCGTGACCTCGGCCAGCGAGCCCAAGACCACGTCGGCCTGGCCCAGGTCAAGACGGGCCGTAATCGAATTCGGTATCGCGACGCAGCGCATACCGGCTCGCTTGGCGGCCAAAACGCCATTTGGCGAATCCTCGATGGCGATCGCCTCCGAGCCGGCCACGCCGGCGCATTCGAGCACCGCCAGGTAGAGGTCAGGCTCGGGTTTGACGTGCGCGACGTCATCCCGGCATCGCACGCAGTCGAAGCGGTCCAGGATGCCCAACCGCCCGAGATGCCCCATGACCCAATCTCTGGTTGAGCTCGAAGCCACGCCCACTTTCAACCCCGATTCCCTGGCCGCGTCGAGATGTTCCACAACGCCTGGCAGGAGCTTGTTGGCGAGGACCATCTCCGTCCGCCGGCCGATCCGCCGATCCAGCACCTCTTTCGGGAGAGGGCGTCCAAGGCGCTCCTCGAGGTGGTGCTGCGGGTGGAACCCGATGGTGGACGACCCCACGATCTGAAGCCAACGCTCGAATGGCAACTCCTGCCCATGCGCCTCGTAGACCTCGAGCCAGGACCGGTAGATGGGTTCCTCCGTGTCGAGGATCAACCCGTCGAAATCGAAGACGATGGCCCGGATCACGGTTCCAAAGCTTAGGATCGCCCTCGTCGTGTCGTTGAATCCGTCAGATCAAGAAGCGCCCAAGCTGAGCTCGAGGCAAGCGGATCGAGGCACCGCGCGTGCGTGGATCGCCGCCGCGCTCCCCGGCCTCGCTCTTGTGTCCGTCGCGTTCATGGTGTTCGTCTTCTTCGGCTTCGTGGACGCGATCGCCTACCACTCGATCAAAGACCTGTTCACGCCCGATCCGATTGCGGCGGGCGGGGTGCTCGGGTTGGTCGGTGGGGCCGAAGGCGTGACTCTGAGCATCGTGATAGTCGCCGTCGTCTTCGGCATCCAGACGACGTCTTCCCGTTACTCGCCACGCATCATCGGCATCTTCACTCGCAACCCGCTCAATGCGCTGGTCCTGAGCCTCGCTCTTGCCTCGATCCTCTACACCTTCCTCATCCGGATCGAGGTCAAATCGAACTACGTGCCGATGTGGAGCGTCGGGGTGGCGGTGGTGCTTGCCTTGGTGAACTTCGCCATCCTCCTGCCGTATGTGAGCTACATCTTCAAGGTGATGCGCGCCGAGACATTGGTCGAAAGCATCATGCGGCGCGCCAAGCGAGAGCTGCGAGCTGCCGGCACCAATCGCAACACGCGCCGCCACCGACACGCCCTGATGACATCGGTCGCCCAGGTGACGGACATCGCATTCGGGTCGATCCAGCTCGGCGACATGCCGGTCTGCGTGCTCACGATCGAAGAGCTCGGCCGCTTCCTGGCCGAGGACTACATGAAGATGAAGAAGAGCTTTCCGCTGGATTGGTTCCAGGTCGGCCATGCCGACCTGCCCGGCGCCTCCGACCAGATCGTGGCTGAGGTAAACCGCGCCAAGACCTGGTTCGCCTACACGATCATGTCGAGCTTCGTCGACATGGTCGGTCTGACTCCTGTGCATAGAAAGGAGGCGGTGCATGCCATCGCCGTCGCCACGCGCGACGTCGGCATCGGCGCCATCGAGGCTGGCGACTCGGAAGTTACCGAGCTGTGCGTGCGGTTCTTCAACACTTATCTGAGGGCCGCGATCAACCGCTCCGCGCCCACGTTCGCCTCCGGGATCATGAACGAGTACCGGCGATTTGCAATCGGAGCTCTCGAATGGCGCTCCGATCTCGCAGTAGAGGCTGCGGCGCATCTTCTGCGTTATGGACGCCATTTCGACGACGCCGGGATGCCCGCAACCCTCGGCGCCGCGGCCGAGGACGTAGCGGACCTGGCGATTGAAGCCCAGAACCGCGATCCTCAGGTTTCGCTCCAGCTGGCACGACTGCTCGTCCGCAATCTCCTCGACCTGACTCCGAGCGCGCGTCCGATCGGGCTCAACGGCCTTTTCAAAGGTGTGGCCAAGCTGAGCTTCTGGGCGATGGCCGCTGATCAGAAGGATGTAGCCCAGCTCCTGGTCGAGGGCATCGCGGCCGCGCCGCCCGACTTCGTGGATGCGGCGCTCGACCGGATGGAATCGATGCAGAACGGGCTTTTCTGGGAGGTCAACGAGCGTGTGATCGCGTTCGACTGGGTCGAGCAACCGCTGCGCGCTGAGATCCCGCGTTTGCGCGCGGCCCTGCGCCGGAACAAGGCGTCTGGAAACGGGCTTGCTGTCGAGCTCGAAAAAGCTCCCACCGTCGCTCCAATCCTTGTTCAGCCTGAGCCGGCCGCCCAGCCCGGGCCAGACCCGGTGCGTCCCGCGGCAGTCCCTCCTAGCGCGGATCCGGCTGATTGATCATCGCGGTCGAAGCCGTCTCGAAATAGTCGAGCAGAGCCGTCCGAATCTCAGGCGCGAGCTCGACCGATTCGACAGCAGCTGTCATGTGACGCAGCCAGGCATCGCGTTCGGCCTTGCCGATCGCGAACGGCTGGTGTCGCATGCGAAGACGCGGATGGCCCCGTTGGTCGCTATACGTGGTCGGCCCACCCCAGTACTGAATCAGGAAGAGCGTCAGCCGCTCGGTCGCGCCTGACAGGTCGTCCTCTGGATAGACGGCACGCAGCACCGCGTCCTCAGCGACGCGGGCATAGAAACGCTCGACCAGCAAGCGGAAGGTCTTTTCCCCACCCGCAAGCTCGTACACACTCCGACTCAGCACGCACCGATGCTACAAACTGGGCCGCGATGATGGACCGCGAACGCCCGGCCTGCGCAGCCCGTTTCTCGGGTCGCTGATCTTCCTCAACATCTAGTTCTTGCTGGGGATGGCCGCCAGCTCGATGCTGATGGCGAGCCTTTTCGCGGTGGCTCTGATCGCCTACTCGGTAGGGATTTACGTAACCGAACGCCCGAATCAGCCTGACGCAATCCCGGCGCCGCGGAGGATCTCCGCCGTTGGCCGGACTATCGCTTGGGCGGCCTTGAGCCCGGTGGCCGCCAGGTAGCGCTCGACGATTTTCCGGCCGACCGCATACCCGCCCATGTGCGGCACCGCGGCAAGCCGCATCCCCAATCGACCTGCGATTTCATCGCCGAGAACGTACGGGGTCCAGTCTGGAAACGAGCTCCCAGTCCCGAACGCCCCGGTGACCTTGGCAAACGCATCTTCTAATGCAGGCCCCTTCACCCCGGCGTACCAGGCTCCTGTCGAGTCAGGGCCACACACCTCGATCGTGAAAATTTCGGCCAGCCCCTCTTGAATGACCCATTCGGCGAGATTGAATCGAGTCTCGACGTTCGGAGTTCGCAGGTTGTGGGCGAGCTCGTGGACGCCACACGCTCCGATCCGGGTCAGGTTGTACTCGTTGGGCCATGCCACCATCCAGATGTTTCCGGGCGTCGCTCCCATGCCGTAGTAGCCCAGCGTTCGCTCCATGAATATCGGATCGTCGGGATTGCCGAGCGTGAGCACCACCTCGACTTTGTCCGGGTGCCGGATTCCCGGCAAGACCGAGCGCTGGTATTCCCACGCGCGCGCCAGCTCTCGGCGAAGCTGGCCCCACGCGTCCGCCTTGATGAGCTGCTCCAGGGCATCGGGGTAGCGGGGGTCGTCCACGCTGACGCGGAATCCGTCCCCCTCTTCGTGAATCTGTCTCAAGGTCTTCATCGGAACGTCATCGAAGGCCGAGAACCCGCGCATCGCCGCCAGCGCGTCCATACGCGCCGACGCGGGCAGTGAGAAAAGACGCGTCATCGCCGCCGCATCGTCGTGCACGTCGATCTCGATCTGGTCGCCGGTCGTCAACGCCATGCGGTTGCCGTTTATGGTGCCATCGCGCGCTGCTGGGTGACCGAATATCCCTCCATCTTTACTTCACTCGGGAGGAACCACGCGATCGCGATCGTTGCGATGACCAGAAAGACATGGGTCATCAATGACCGTTGAAGCCCGATGTGGTCGGCAATCGCCCCGTTGATCGGGATTCCGATCGCTCCGGTGACAAAGCCGAGTCCCATCACGAGTCCTGAGGCCAGGCCGGCTCGCGCGGCCATGAGCTGTTGCGCCATCAGCAGCATGAGGGGAGCCGTCGAGGCGGCGAGTAATCCGATCAGGATTGCGCTTGCGAACGCCCATGGCCCGGGGAAAGCGGTGAAGAGCAGGATGGCGGGCACGCTGAGCACCAGCGTCGCAAGGATCACGACGCGTCTTCCATAACGGTCGGCGAGCGTGCCGCACCCCACTGTGCCGACCGCGCTCGCCAGCACGAGGGTCGTGGCAAGCGGGCCGTAGAACTCTGGGCCGTACCCGAGCTGCTGATACCAGGTGGGGGTGAAAGCCTGGAAGACGTTGACCGTCCAGCTGCGAGACATCATCACCCCGATCACGAGCGCGAGAGCGATCACAGGCGCGCGTGGCGCGACTGCGGCGACGGCACGCGCGGCCACGGCGGCCGTTTTCACCCCGCGCATTCGCCACAGCAGGTATCCGCCGGCGACGAGGCCGGGGATGACGAGAAGGCCAGTGCCATGGACGCCGAATTCATTGAAGACGAGGATCCCGATGAGTGGGCCGATCGCAACGCCTATGGTCCCTGCTGTCACGTAAATCGACATCCCGACGCTCCGCCGCCATGCGGGCAGCAGCGCGCGGACGTCGAGTGCGCCCATGGGGTGGAATGCGCCGGACCCGAGCCCTGAGGCAAGGGCCAGCAGCACGAGGAGCGGGAAGGTTGTCACGAAGCCGACCAGCGAGAACGTGAGCGCCGTCCAAACGAGCGTGAGTCCCGTGAATCGTGTGCCGAACCGGTCGGCCAGCACCCCGAAGAGCGGCTGTGACACGGCCGCCATGCCGCCGTAAGCGAGGCTGACCAGCCCGACCGTGGCCAGCGTCAGATGAAATCGCGCGATCAAGATCGGATAGAGCACCGGGATGACGCCCACGTAGCTGTCGACCGTGAGGTGGCCCAGCATCAGAGTGAGCAGCTTGCCGCTCCGAAGAAAGTCCCTCACCAGGGCGGTAAGGGTAGAGCGCCGTCACTGAATGACGCAGCTATCATCGCCTTCGGTGGGTGAGCTGCTCTATTTGAGCCGCGCGGACGTGGAGCGCCTTCTCGACGTCGACGCGATGCTGGATGCGTTGGGCAAGGCACTGGTCATCTTCTCGTCCGGCATCACATCGGTCCCCCCTCGCGCGGGGGCGCGAGTCGGCGAGCGCGGGCTCCTGGGCACGATGCCGGGCTACGTGCCCGGCGTCGCCCTCGAGGTCAAGCTGGTTTCCGTCTTTCCTGGCAACCATCATCACGGACTACCTTCACACCAGGGCGTGATCATGGTGTTCGATGAGGACACCGGGGCACCGCTTGCTCTGATGGACGGCACGTACATCACCGCCATCAGGACCGGTGGCACGGCGGCCGTGGCGGCGCGGCTCCTGGCTCGAGACGATGCCTCGGTGCTTGCGATTCTGGGCGCAGGCGTCCAGGGAGGCTCGCACCTCGAGACGTTTCCCCGCATCCGCGATTTCAAGGAGATCCGCGTCGCCTCGCGCGACCCGGACAAAGCCAGAGCACTGGCGGCGCGCCACCCGAGTGCCGTGGTGGTCGACTCTTTCGAAGCGGCGGTTCGTGGCGCAGACGTCATCGCGTGCTGCACCGATGCGCGCGAGCCGATTGTTCGCCGCGAGTGGCTGAAGGCGGGCGCCCACCTGAGCTCGGTCGGGGGGACATGGGGACCCGAGCTCGATGCCGCGACGATTGCCGCGGGCCGCGTGTTCGTCGAATGGCGCGGTGCGGCGACGAATCCACCTCCCGCGGGCGCCGCCGAGCTGCAAGGTCTCGACGCGGGCAGCATCACCGAGGTCGGCGAGGTGCTGGCGGGCACCAAACCCGGCCGCGTGTCCCGCGATGAGATCACGATCTACAAGTCGACAGGCCACGCTGTCGAGGATGCCGCCGCCGCGCGGCTGGTTTACGACAGGGCCAGAGCCGAAGGCGCCGGGATCACTCTCGAGCTTTAGCGCACCGCTAGATTTCGATCAGGCGCGAAGGCACCGCATTGACGATGCGAGTGCCGTCGACGCGCCGCTCAGGCTGGGTGCGCCCATACGGATGTATGTGGCCGTGGACGAGCAGAACCGGATGAAGCCCTTTGATGATTCGGTGGAAGGCGACAAACCCGACGTGGGCGGCGTCCTTTGCCTCGGCGACACCGAAAGGGGGCGCATGCGTGATGAACAGGTCAAGCTTGCGCTCGGCCCGGACCCGTTTCGTTCGGATCCGAAATTCGAGGTTGAGGACGCGCCACCGCATCTGTGCCTGCGAGTACTGATTCGGACCGGGCTTATACCGAAGGCACCCGCCCAGCCCGGCGATGCTCAGGCCGTTTTCCTCGAAAACGCGACCGTCTACGTTGTCGCAACCCTGTGGTCCGGGGACAGGGGCCTCAGGCTGCAGAGGTGACCAGGACAGATTCAGCGCCCTGACATTTGGATCGTGATTTCCGGGCACGTAGAGGAGCGGCACGTTGGCGCGGGTGACCAGGTACTCCAGATATTCGAAGGGCAGGTCGCCGCACGAGACGACGAGGTCTGGTCTCAGCGCGTCGAGCTTGTCTCCGTAAAGAGATTCGTCGACCTCGTCGGCGACGGCGAGAATTCTGGTCAGGCCAGGATCTCACGCCTAACCGACAGCCGAGCGATCTCGGCGGCGCGAGCCCCATCGAAACCGACCTCGAGCCCGACCTTCAGGACCGTCGCGATCTGCGGCGCTGAATGCAGCCGCGGGATGTAGACGAAATCTGCGCCGGCCTCGTAGAAGTGCAAGGCCTGGGGAATGTGCTCCGTCGTCAGCATGACCTTCGCATTCGGACAGGTCGCGCGGATGTTGCGCAGCATCCGCAGGTTGCTCGTTCCGCGAAGGATGTCGTCGGTGATGCTCGACACGACGAGCCTGGCGTCCTCGATGCCGGCGTGCTTGAGGGTGTCGGAGTGAGCCACGTCGCCGTAGATGCAGCTGATCCCCCGCTGGCGCAGCTCCCGCATGACCGTCGGGTTGAAGTCGATGACCAGGATCTTGTCGAGGAACTCCTTGACCTGATGCGCTTCGCCTTCGTGCTCGAACTCGTGAAGGATGGAGCTGGCGTCCCGGAAGAAGCCGAGAAAGACGACGGTTTCGAGTCGCGCTTTGGATCGCTCCTGTGCAGTTCCGACGGCGTCGAGGTCCTTGATCCGCAGAACTCGAAGGAGCCCGCTGAGGACGCGCTGCACCTGGTGACTGGAGTTGATCATGTAGGTGGAGGCGACCGACGTCAGCGCAAACGTGATGATGACGATCGTCAACACATCGGGCTTGATCTGATTCCGGGCGAGGCCGAGGGAAGCGATCACAATCGAGAACTCGCTGACCTGAGCGAGATTGATCGCCGGCAGGAGGCTGGCACGATGTCCCAGACGAAGGGCGTAAAGAATCGGGACCACCGAAAGGCGGCTGAGGATGACGAACGCGGAAGCGGCCAGCCCGATGAGCACGACTTGAAGGCTCGGCACGGTGATCTGCAAACCGAGTGCGACGAAAAAGAGCGTGACAAAGAAATCCCTGAGGCTGACGGCTTTGGCCATGACATCCAGGTTGTAGGGAAAGGTCGAAAGGCTGATGCCGGCGATCAGCGCACCCATCTCCTTGGACAGCCCGATGTAGCTGGCCATGCCCGCCAGGAAAAAACACCATGCCAGGGCGCTGACGAGCACGAGCTCCGGGGCTTTGGCCACGGTACGAAACAGGTAAGGAAGAACGTACTTAGAGAGAGCGAGCCCGCCGACGACGAGCAGAGCGCCCTTCCAGAGCGAGAAGGCCAGGGGCAGGAGGTTGGGGTTCTCGAGGTTCGGCTGGACGGCGATCATCGCGACAGCCCACAGGTCTTGGATCACGAGGACGCCGAGGGTGATGCGCCCGGGGAGCGTGTCGAGCTCGAACTTGTCATAGAGGAGCTTGACCACGACAAGCGTGCTCGAAAGGCTCATGCAGGCAGCCAGGTAGAGCAGCGCGTAGTTGCCTGTTGCGTTCCCGTAGCCGAGGGCGTAGAAGAAGGCGAGCCCAAGCGCGATGCAGATCGGCACCTGAAGCGCGCCCGTGAGCAGGACTGACGGCCCCGCCGAAGCCAGCTTCTTGAGGTCGATCTCCAGGCCGATGATGAAGAGCAGGAGGATCAGCCCGATCTCGGCGACGACCGCGATGCTGGCCTGGTCATGCACGAGGTTGAGTCCGACCTGCACTCCGAACTGCTTGTTCGGGCCGATGAGCACCCCGGTCAGAAGGTAAGCGAGGATCAGCGGCTGCCGCAGTCGCCAGCCGACCACACCGAGCAGGGCTGCCGCGGCAACGCAGATGCCGATGCTGGAGAGGAGCTCGTCGGTAGGCGCGCTCACCGGTTTACCTGCCTGGCGTCAACATGATCCCACCGGCCCCCGAGCATCTTCGCGTCGGAGGGATCGCCGAGGATCAGAAATCGCGGCGGGTTCAGGCCGTCGATCAGAGTCGAGGCCAGCTGCTCGAGCTGCTGCGACGCGTCGGGGTTCTTGTCCGGGCCGCTGAACAGGCGGCCGACGCCACGCGACCTGGTGTTCTGCCCGATGCGCGGCCCCTTGGCGCCAGGACTGAAGATCGAGACGTCCACCCCCGTACCGTGAAGCTGCCGCGCAAGGCCTTCGCTGAAGACAGCCAGCGCCGCATGACTGGTGTCGTAAGGCAGCGCCATGGGATCACTGGGTGCCAGGCCGCCATGCGAGACCACGTTAACGATGTGTCCGGAGCCTCGCGCCGTCATGTGAGGAAGGTAGGCCGTCGATGTGCGCACCGCTCCGACAAGGTTCGTCTCCAGCATCCAGGTCCAGTCCTCGCCGGAAATCTTCTCCAGCTTGCCCTGGAGAAGCACACCGGCGGCGTTGACGACCAGGTCGACGCGGCCCATCGACTTGATCGAATCGCGGACCAGGGAGTGAACCGAAGCGTCACTCCTTATGTCGGTGCCGAGCGCGATCGCAGCCTCCGACGTGCCCAGCCGCAGCACTTCCTCGACCGTGCGGTCCATGCGAGGGCCGTCGAAGTCCGCAACCACGATGTTGGCACCCTGGCGGGCCAGCCCCTTGGCGACAGCCCGGCCCAGGCCGCTGCCTCCGCCAACAATGACCGCGACGCGCCGCGAAAAGCTCCCGAGGGAGCGCGGACCGGCTTCAGGATTTGTGGACACCCGGCCGCATTCTATTCAGCGGGGCGCTGTTGCGATCGTCTGTCCGCTTATATAGAAGGATGAGGAACCGGTTCGAACGGCTCACCAGGGCCGCCAAAGTCGCCTTTTTTCTCCTGGTTGGGGTCATTTCCGGCGCGTGCTCGATTGGCTCGCCTTCAACGTTCTCGCTCAACAGCGCGTCGGTCGACTCCTCCTATACGTGCCCCACCGGCGTGAACAACGCGGCCTACGAGCTGCACGGCACCATCGACCTCAGAAACGGTACGTCGAGCCGCGTGACGATCACATCGGTGGCCGCCTCGATGACCCTTTCCGCGGTCAAGGGAGGCTGGCTCGAGCGAGTCGGAGACAAGTACGAAGCGAGCGGAGTCACGTTCGCGCCGGCGTCGGTCGGCGCCGGCAGCTCGGCTTCTTTGAGGGTCACGATCCCTAGCGCCTGCACCAATGGCGAGGCGCCCACCGCCGGTACGAGCTACGGCGACTACTCCGTGGCCCTGGTTGTCACGGCGTCATCGGGCACGTACACGATCCAGAGCAGAAACCATCACCGACTGGTCGCGGCTTAGTCCAAAGCCCATCTTGGATCGGCGCGAATTCGCCAACTCTCTCGGCAGACACACAGGATCCTCACACGGCGCGTTTGACTTGCGCCCTCAACCTTCGATCCGACGCTCTCACGAGCGATTAACGATTCGGAGGAGGAACGAAGTGTTCAGTGTTCGAAAGTCGATAGCGGCGGTCGCGATTGCGGGATCGATGTTGGCGGGAGGAGTCGCCGGAGCCGTCTTGTACGGCGCGGCATCGATCGCGCCGACGATCGCCGCCTCAGCAGCGACGACGGCAGCCAGCCCAGCACCGGGTACGCCATTCGTGTCCAATGAGACCGCGGCTCATGAGGCCACCGAAAGCGCAGCCCGCGAGGCACAGGAGAACGCGGGACAAGTCCCGACCGTTCCGTAGTCGCGTCCAACCACACGTTCGGCCCAGGGAAGGCCGGTGAAATGCCGGCCTTCCGATTTCCTTACCTTGAACGCTCATAGAGATGAAGAGAAACCTGACCATTGCCGCCGCAGCCGGGCTGGCCCTCATCGTTGTGATGGGAGTGGCCGCCTACGCCTATTTCTTCTCGGGCCTCCGTACGTCGCCGGCAAGCCTCACTCTGAGCTCGCCACCCGCGAACTCCAGTCCTCCGAATGCCACGACTGGCCTCGCCGCCACCTGGAAGGTGGCCGCGGGTTCGCTCGCGGGCTATCGGGTGCAGGAGCTGTTCGTGGGCGAAACCTCCAAGCATCAGGCGGTGGCTCGCACGGCAAACGTCAGCGGCGGCCTGACGGTCAGCGGCGACGCGAGCGGCTACAGGGTCAGCGGCATCACGCTGACCGCGAACGTGACCAGCCTGCACAGCGTCGACCAGGTTGCGGGCCGCGACGTGAGCCAGCGAGACGGCATCGTGACGCGTCAGCTCGAGACCCAGCAGTTTCCCAACGCGACGTTCACCGCGGCGACCGCGACCGTGCCGGCCAGCGTGACCAGCTCGCCAGCGGACGTGACCCTGCCCGGCAAGCTGACAATCCACGGGGTCACGAAAGATGTAACCGCGACCGCGCACGCCCAGGTCGTCGGGGACAAGATCGAGATCGCCGGGACCCTGGTGATCAATATGGCCGACTACGGCGTTTCGCCGCCGCGGGCGCCTTTTGTCACGGTCGACCCGAC
>Ga0099794_10000434_pt1 | contig 13911 bp, 16 predicted proteins | sample Rivendell_Oct201_10_FD_77320 | JGI IMG/M metagenome (GOLD analysis project Ga0099794, IMG submission 77320) | Vadose zone soil microbial communities from the Eel River Critical Zone Observatory, Northern California, USA -... | ecosystem: Host-associated > Plants > Roots > Rhizosphere > Soil ... | reverse complement strand
TGGGCTTCCCGTCGCCGGCGCGCCACGGTCCGGGACCCGGCCCGAATCCGGGCGGGTTGTACTCCCAGTGCCAGGGTTCGCGCGCGTACGGCGTGAAGCCGAACCGGCCCGCGTTGCAGACCAGCCACTGAAACGCCGGCGTCGCGCGCAACGCCGGCAGGTTGTTGGAGTCGTTCGGCGTGCCGAGCGCGAAGTCGATCGCGCGTCCGGTATGATGAGGGCTGCCGCCCGGTGGCGCCACCCATCGCCGTGCTAGCTCGGGCGTCCCGTAGCGCTTCAGCGCTCGGGCCCACAGTTCGCGCTGCCGCTGGACGCTCCGGTACCCCGAGGTGATGCGCAGGAGCTGCTGCGGAATGCCGGCGGCCTCGGCCGCCCCTTTGAGGCGCCGGTAGGCGGCGTAAGCAGCGGAATGGAGACGGATGGGATGGCCGGAAGCGAGGAATTGCGGCGCGACCTCCACCAGCTGCTCCGGCGGGGGCTCGACCACCGGGCTGATGCGCCGCTCGTTTGCCTCGCAAACGGCGCCGGTGGCGGCATTCCGGGATACGACATGCTGGCCGAGTGCACCGAGCCCCCGGAGATCGTCCTCATCGCGGCCTGGCAGATAAGCCATGTCCCGGCTCCATTCCGGCTAGAGGCCCTTCCGCCTCCAGTAGATCTCCCATTCCCGCAACATCGCTCCCGCGTCGTAGCCGGCCTGCTGCAGCATCTGTTCCGCCCACTTCCGCAGCTCCGATTCGCCGAGTCCTCCGCGTGGTGGCCGCACTGCCCAGAGCTGCTCGTCGGGCGTCTTGCCGGCCAGGAGCGCACGCCAGCGCCGCGCGTCGCGATCGCCCTTGAGCCAGCGACGAAGCAGGGAGCGGATGGACCCTGTCCCCGTCGACTGGAGCGCCAGGTCGTATTCCGCCTCCTCGCGGCTGAGCAGGAAGTCCCAGGGCCTCGAGTAGCTCTCCGGAATGGACTTCTTGCCCTGGGGAGGCGCCTCCACCGGGGCGGCCCGTGGGGTCGCCGCCGCAGCGGGCGATGCGGCCTCCGCGGTCGGATCGCGTTCGATCTCGAGTCGGAACACCAGCTGGCCTTCGAGCAAGACGCCTGAACGCCGAGCGTGGGCAGGAGCTGCGCGTCCGCGCAACAGACCGGCCAACCCAAGCCCGCTGGCCGCTTCTTCGTCGAGGACGCGAACGCGGTCGAGGCCGGTGCTCTCGCCGAGGATGGCGGCAGCCAGCGAGGTCAGCGCCTGCGGGCGCCTCACCTCGTAGACGTGAACGCAGCAAGGAAGCCGGTGCGAGTCCCGCAGGCGATCGGGAGCGGCGATCTGACCCGAGAGCATGGCCTGGAAGTCTCCCCAGCGCACCAGGCAGCGCGTTCGCGCTACAGGAGTGGCGGCGGTTCGTGCGCGCGTCGCACCGCCAGGAGCGGCCTGATCGCGCTCCAACTCGACCACGGCCTCGCTGCCGCGCGGCGGCATTCCGGATCGGATTGGACGCGTGCGCGGCGTCCGGAAGGCGAAGACTTCGCCGCGCGGCCCCGCCGCCAATGCTCGCAGCGGCATGATGCGCCGCCCGATCTTCTCGTAGAAGCGCTCGCCGTCGCTCCAGAGGATGTCGCCCCGCAGCGTCGAGGGAAAGAGCCCGGCCTCGGCCTCCGTGAGCTGCGGGGAAGGGGCCCGGGGCAGGACCGTCATCAGGGCGACGGGGACGTCCAGATGTGCCGTCTCCCCCGACCGGACCACCATGACGTGCAGCTGGCGAAATGGCGCCCGGTCGGGCACGGGCAGGGCCGGCGATCGCTCCAGGGAAACCAGGAACACGCCGTCCCCATCCGGCGAAGGCACCCAGCTAGTTGCATCGGGCAGACATTGCGGACTTCCTGGCCAGCTTCGAAATGGCTGTGTCATGAGCGTCCCATCCCTGTGCGCGCGACGTCTCCGAACGCGCGGTTGTACCAGTAGCGGCCGACGAGCCTTCCACCGACGAGGCCGATCTTCGGCTGCTTCGGGCTCTCACCGCGCACCACGAGGTCCACGGACGACCCTTCCTCGAGCTTCAGCCGGATGGGGAAGCCGCCGATACCCCAGGGGTTGGCGATGTGGTCCAGCCCGACGTACGGCGCGAAGGGCTGTTGGTTCAGGCGCAGCGACCAGGTGAGCCCCTTTGTCTGGATCGCGGAAGGGTCCTTTGCCTGCTCGTCGGTGAATTGCGCGAAGTACTCGAGGATCCCGCAGTACTCCGGCGGCAGCCGGAAGCTTGCGAGCACTGTGAGACGGCCAGGGTCGGGTGGCTTCTCGAGTCTCGACTGGTCGAAGGGTCGGGCATCGGGGGGCATGCCGCAATGGGCGCAGGCCACCAGGGTGTCGCAGCTTGGCAGAGTCGGGATGGACCGCATCGGGCTTCCTCACCTTCTCCGGGTCCGCTGGATGGCGCGCCCGGTCGGTGTTCCTTCGCCCCCGAGCACCTTGTAGCCGTGCAGCGAGAAGTGGAGCGCGCCTTTGACGGTGGAGAGCTCCGTGACGTCGAGACGGATGACTGACCGGGCGGCAAAGGTGATGGGTTGCGCAAATTGGCGAAAAGGCCGCTCGCCGTCGGGAGACCCCATGCCTGCCGTACTCAGGACGGGAGCGCTCTGAAACTCTCGCCCCGATCCCTGGTCGGACAACGCATACAGGAACTGCAGCCGCTCGGGTGGCGCAGGGACAGTCTCGAACAGTTCCGCCAGCTGACTGGCATCAAGCCTCCGCCCGTTGGTGTCGAGGAAGGAGCGCGCGAGCTCGGGGTTCAAGCGGATTCCGGCGGCCAGGGCTTCGGCGGTCCGCGGGCCGATCTCGTTGCGCCCCACGAAGCTGTCCTCACTGAAGACTCTCGCCAAAGAGCGGATGATGTCGCCGAACTTGATCTCCCTGGCGTTGGGAACGAGCACCTCAAACACCTGTTGCGGAAGGTCCCGAACCTTCGTGGCGGGCGCCCGCGCCGCCAGCAGCCGGAGGGCGCTCGCAGTGAACGTGTTGCGCTCGTTCAGCAGGCTCTTGAGCGTCGGCGGAAGACCGGAGACGTTCACCGGACTCAGTTCGAGATCCCTCAACTCGGAGATCCCGAATGTCCGCCGTTGCGCGTCGGGAACCAGCCCGTAGCCGATGGCGACCGCGGTGTACGATGCCTCGATGCTCACGCTCACGGTCTGGTGGGTGATGTTGCCGAGACGCCCGGACAGGGTGAACACGAAGGTGTAATCGAAGGGGACCACGCGGCGGGAGCCCATGGGGGTGCTGGCTGGAGCCAGTGCGGCCTGTCCCAGCGTCATGACGGCCCTCCGCCGCCGCCAAGGACCTTGTAGCCGTGGAAGGCGAAGTAGAGAACGCCGCTGCCGGAGTGTTCCTCGACCGAGACGCGGAGGGTGGAGCGTGGGGGGAACACGCGCGGGCGGGGAAGCGCCTTGAACGGGCGCCGGCCATTCGCGATCCCGAGGCCGGCCACGTTGTGGATCCGGCGATTCTGCCAGTCGCGGCCCACGCCGGTGTCGGCGAAGCCATACAGGAATGAGACATCCTCCGGGCGATTGAGACGCTCCAGCACCACGTCGGCCAGATCCGCCGGCACTTTCTGCAGCCTGCGGCCGAAGTTGAAGACGAAGCGCACGTATTCGGGGCGGACCCGGACACCGTCGCGCAACGCCCCGGGAGCGATCGCGCGGAGCGGCACTTTCGACATGTCGACCTGCTGGGGGTTGTTCCCTGCTGCAGGCACCTGGGCCGCACGGGCGTCCTCGGGCAGGATACGCACCCGCTCGTCTTCGGCAACGAGACCATAGCCGACGGCGGTCGCCACGAACGCGCTGTCGGCGTTGACCGTCACCTCGTCGTCCAACAGATTGCCCGGTCTTCCAGTGAGCAGCACCTTGGCCACGTAATCGAAGGGAATCACGCGTGCGTCAGCGACCCCCACCGAGGCGCGCGCCGCCGCTGTCAGCGCCTCCGCAGCGCCTTCCCGACAGGCCGAGTCGACCAGCAGGCGATAACCGTAGAAGACGACGAACAGGCTCCCGCGGACGTCTGGCGTCTGCTCGATGATCTGCACGCGAAGCGTCGACCGAGGCAGGAAGGAGATCGGCTGGGCAAGAGGGCGGAACGGACGTTCGCCGCGGCTGTTGCCCAGCGAGGCAAGGCTGTGCACCGGCTGATCCTGCAGCTCGCGTCCGCTGCTGGAGTCGATCACGCTGAGGAAGAACGAGAGGTCGGTGCGCGGCTGGATCAGCTCGAGGCACTTGTTCGCCAGATCCTGTGAAACGGCCTCCGTCGAATATTGCTGCTGCTCCCCGTCTCCCGCGAAGACGATGTTCTGCGAGCGCGGATTGAGGCAGAAGCCCTGGACAAGCGCCTGGACCGGCAGGGCGCCCAGCGTGATGTCGCCAGGGACCACCGCGCCGGAAGCTCCTTTGAAGATCGGGAGAGGAGAGGTGCGCTCCCGACGGAGACCGTACCCGACCGCGACCGCAACGAAGGGGCCGTCCGCCCCGATGTTGATCACGTCCTGCAGCACGGTGCCCGGCCTGCCGGTCAGCTCGAAGCGGGCGGCGTGGTCGTAAGGAATGATCTCGGGTGGCGCCCCCCCGGTGGCGGGGGAGCGCATCCTGGCGCGCGCTGCCGGCCTGCTCGCGATCATGGCATCTCCCGGCGCGCGTCACTGCACGTCGCGCGTCATGTAGCCGTCGAGGACGACCCAGACGAACATCGGCCCGTAGATCCTCTGGAACTCCTTGAGCACGTCGGTGTCGGGCACCTCGATCTCCACCCTGAAGTTCTGCTGCTTGTCGATGAAGATCGGCTCCGCGAATCGGAACGTCGCAAGCGGCGTCGGTTCGCCGTTGCTGGTAAAGCGGGAACCGTTCGAGAACGCGCCAGCGCCGGCGGGGAAGAACCAGGTCGGCATAGAGATCATCAGCTTCTCGCCGACGAACAGCGACGTGACCGTGTTGTAGAGGAGCTTGGCGATGAGCGCGGACGGTCTGTCCGGTGGGTCGATCTGCTCGTCAGGCGGTTGCAGCTCATCCTGGATGCCCTTGATGTACCCCTTGATGTCGGCAACGCTGAATTCGAGCGGGTCGCCCAGGTTGGCGGCGGCGGAAACCTGATCGTCATCGAGCTCGTAGGGCTTTGCTCCAGGTCCGGCGACCAGAGTCACCGCCTCGTCGTCGAGCGGAAGCCGCGCCGTCTTGTCCGGGTCGTCCTGCGCCTCGTTGAGGAGCTGGACAAGCAGCTTCAGATCGAAGGTTACGTTCGCTTTGATCGGGACGGGTGCTCCGGCCGCTGGGGGGGGGAAGACCACCGTCCCAGCGGTGCTCGCAGCGGTGAGCTGAACTGGTTTATCGGCACCTCCGTCGGTTCCCGTCACTGGCAGATCTTCCTCGGTCGCCGTGTGCTTTTCATCGTCCGGGAACTCCGGCGGCAGATCGCTGAACACCACCCGGAGCGCCCGCGCCTCGAAGGTGTTGTAGTGCGGCAGCAACCCTGCGGCCTGCAGGTTGGTTTCCAGCTTGGTCTTCCGCTGCACGTCCACGAAGAACTTGAAGGTGCTGGAAGACTCGGCGTCCCGGAGCTGCTTCGTCGCCTTCACGGCGAGGCAGTCATAAATGGGGAGATGGACCTTTTCCTTGATCCCGTTCACTACGGCCATATGCGTCCTCCAGTTCGGATGGTTTGTGGCGTCCTGCGAAACAATCGATGGTCAGCGGCTCACCAGAGCGGCTTGAAGGTCTCGGGAACGAAGTTGGGCGACTCGGGTGCTGGCGTGAAGTCACGCACCACGGGGCCCACCTCCCTGGGGCGGACAAAGCCGTCCAAAGGCGCTTCGTCGACGCCCGCGACACTTCCCGGAATTCCGAAGCTCGCGTTGAACCGCGAGGGGAGGTCGGTCGTATAGCCAGAGACCGCCGGATCTTCGGAATAGCCCGACAGGATCGGGTCGTCTGCGTAACCGGAGAACCGCGGGTCCTCCTGCGCGTACGCGCCATAGGCCGGGCCGAACAGCTCCGCGTCGGACAGCCCGCTGCAGCGCGGGCAGGGCTCCTGGCCGGTGCACGCGCCGAATCCCGGCGCCGCGACGTAGCCATAGCCCATCGGCTGTGCGTAGGGCTCCTGGGCAACGTATCCGACCGGCTCCTGGCCCAAGAAGTTCGGATCGGCGTCGGCATACGCGTAGCCGGGATCCGCGTACTCCCCGGCTTCGTCGAGGCCGTCGCAATACCCGTACTCCGGCTCGCCTGCGTCCGCGACCTGGTATTCCTCGCCATAGCCGCTCCACGGCTCCTGACCCACCGGGTCTGCGTAGCCGCCCATCTCTGGATAATTCGCGTCGTAGTAGGGCATCAGCCTCACTCCCCGGGCCTGCCCGGCCCGCTCTTGAGGATTCACGATCATCACTTCGTCGAACCCGCGTTCCCGCATGGCCCTGGTCCCCTCTTGCCGCTCACCCTTCGATCCCGCGGTCAGTCACCCGGTAGTTGCCGCCCACGACGTAGAGCTGCCGACCGGCTGGATCGCTCGCCAGGATTGGCGGCGTGTCCATGAAATGGATGTAGGTTCTCACGCGATCTCTCCGTCCCTTGTCTGAGCTGTAGATGACGCCGCGAAGGTGCCCGAGCTGAACCAGTACCGCCGGCTCGCGTGGACGCCGCCATTGCAAGACGCGGTCCGGCACGAAGCCGTTCCAACACCGGAAGAGCGCCCGGGCGCGGCGCTCTTCCGTGCCTCCGGCGACCGCGCCGGACCGCCGGAAGCGAATCCGGATGCGGAGGTAGCTCACGCCAGGCTCCCGCGCCGTGGCTGTCGCCGCTAGCGATATCTCCGCATACGGTGACGCCTGCCGCCGCCCATGGGAACGGCTGGGACCGCCTGGACCACGGGGACTGCAGGGACCGCGGCCCCGTTCACCGGCTGCATCGCAGCCGTCACCGGCACGAGGCCTCGGGGCTGGTGCGGCCAGACTCCGCACCTCATGTAGACGTACCGGGGTGCACGCGCGCTGACGCCTGGTTGCGGTCGCATCCAGCCCGGCATGAACGGCGCAGGGATCGGGGACGGCGCGCCACCGCCCATCAAGTTCTGCAGGAGAGGCTGCGCGATAGACGGCAGCCCCGGCAATGGAAACGGCAGGCCAGGGGGGCGCGGCGCAGCTTGACCTCCGCCAAAGAGACCGCCGATCAGGTTCCCGGCGCCTGGGATGAGGCCTCCGAGGATGTTGCCGATCGGGCCGAGGGAGAAGCCGAGGCCGTCGAACGGCACGTCGCCGTATCCGCTCATCTCGGGAACGTCGTAGAGGGCACCGCTATAGGGATCCTGAGCGAGCATGTCATCTCCTCCTTCTGCGAGTGAAGCTGCGAGCCGGGTAGGACGCCGCGAGCTGCGGCGCGATGGGCGGCCCGCCGCCAAACCAATTCGCCCACTGCCGAGCGGGCATCGGCACTGGAATGGGAATCGGAATTGGAATCGGAATCATCTGCGGCACCAGCATGGGCGCGGGCCCGGCTGGGGGCGCCGCTCCGCCACGGGCTCCGCCGCCGCCGCCGAACAACCCCCCCAGCAGCGAGGGAACCACGCTGGCGAGAAGGGGTGCGATGGGTAGACCGAGCCCGTCCGCCAGATCGTCCGGCACCAGATAGCCTTGCAGCAGCTGGTCGGGGACGTCGTGGAAGTATCCCGTTACCGGGTCACGGGCGAGCATGTCATCCCATCCTTTCGAAGCTCACAGACGCTCCTCCACAGAGCCGGCGGAGCGAACCCGATCGGCCGTTGCAAAGTGGCGTCCAGCGCGAGCCATCGGCCGGCCACGTACGCCTCGGGATACACGTGGGTATAGGAGTGCGGCTTGTTCAGCTTGAATCCGGCCAGGACGATGCGGACCGGATGTCCGGTGGACATCAGCATCGCGCCCAGCAGAATGGTCATGTCGTCGCAGTCGCCCGCGAGGATCTCGAGCATCCGCCGCGCGGAGTGCAGGAGCTCGGTGTGGAAGATGTCGCGGGTATAGCGAACGTTGCGCTTGACCCACTCGAAGAGTGCAGTCACCTCGCCCAGCCTGTCCTTCGGCGGAATTCCGGTGCGGCGGAAGATGTCGATCGCCTTCTGCCGGACATAGAAGTCGCGTGCACCCTGGCGGATCAGGCGGCCCATCAGCAGCGCGGTCGCGAGCGTTCCGGCTCGCCCTTTCGGGATCCGCCGGATGCGGATTCGCGGGACCACCCTGCGGCTGCAGAGCCTTATCACAGGACACCGAGGATCGACGCGAACGGCAGGATGAGTGGGTCATCGATCCCTTCGACTTTCACGATCACGTACTCGCGCGGCTCCACCGCGCCATCGGAGAATCCGAGCACCTTTCCCTGCAGCAGATCGTTCCCGTGCAGTTCGAGCGCGAGCTCCCCCGGCGCGGGGTGGTACACGCTACGCATGCGGAAGTGCACCCACCGGTCGCGCAGGTCCACGGCCAACCCGAGGCTTGAGCTCGATCGTTTCTGCAGTGGAGGCCGAGCACACGTCGTGCCACGCGCGCCGGCGGCGGACTGTTCCCGGGCACCCAGCGAGTTGCGGAAAGCGCGTTCCGGTCAGTGAACGGACCTTCCGGAAAACGCGGTCCACTGGTGCTACGCGCCGGTCACCTTCGTCTCCAGGCGGTACTTGCGAACCTTGTTGTATACGGTGCGCGGAGTGATCCCGAGCAGGCGTGCAGTCTCGGATCGGTTCCCGTGCGTCGCGCTGAGCGCGGTCTGGAGCACGCGTCGTTCGACGTCGGCCAGGGCGCGCGACAGGTTCAAGTCAGCGCCTGGGTTCAACGCCGAGTTGGCCACGGCAGTACCCGTTGCCCCGTCGGCGAGCTGGCGCAAGACGGACTCGGGAAGGTCGCCGAGCCGGAGCCAGCCGTCGTCACGCCTCTGCACGAGAGCGCTGCGCACCAAGTTTTCCAGCTCGCGCACGTTGCCCGCGAAGGCCATTTGCGACACCGCCTCGAGAACCTCAGGCTCGACTTCGGCGCCCTGACCCGGGCGGTCGGCTGGACCGTGCTTGCGCAGGAAATGGTGGAGGAGGGGCAGCAGGTCTTCCTTCCTCTCGCGCAAAGGCGGGAGCTGGACCCCGACGACACTGATGCGGTGGAACAGGTCAGCGCGGAACGTTCCCTGCCGGACCATGGCCTCCAGGCTGCGGTTGGAGGCAGCGACGACCCGCACGTCGACCGAGACCTCCTCGTCGTCGCCGACGCGGAGTACCCGACCCTCCTGCAGAACGCGCAGCAACTTCGCCTGGAGCGGCAGCTGCAGTTCGCTGACCTCGTCCAGGAAGAGGACGCCACCGTGCGCCGACCGGATCAGACCCTTGCGATCGTGTTCCGCTCCGGTGAACGCCCCCCTCCGATGGCCGAACAACTCCGCCTCGACGAGGCCAGGGCTGATGGCTCCACAGTTCACTGCGACGAGCGGCCCCCCGCGGCGCTTCCGGTCGAGCCTGTGGATCGCACAGGCGATCAGCTCTTTTCCGGTGCCCGTTTCTCCGGTGATCAGGGCGGGCACGTCGCTCAGCCGGCCGACGCGCACGACCTTCTTCAGAACGGCGATCATCGCCGCGCTCTCGGCCACGATTCCCACCTGCTGCATGATGTCGCGGATCTCGAGCTCCTCGGCCCGGGAGGCCGCGTCCGCTTGGAGGAGGCGCAATAGCCATCGGCGCAGTTCGTCGAAGAACGTGGGACGCTCGCTGTCCAGCAGCGCGCAAGCGCCGGCCAGCAGGCACCGGCAGCGCGCGGCCACCGGCCAGGAAGCCGCGCCGTCCTCGTAGAAGACCGCCTTTCCTCCGCGCTCGCTGCGGCCGTGGAGATCTTCGAGCAGCGCGGACTCCGGGGGAGTTCCCACGGCGACCAGAGTGATGCGGGCTTCGCGCTGCGCCGCGGAGGCATGGACGCTCGCGGCGTTGCGAGGAGCCGCCCCGCATTCAGCGACAACCTGACTCACTGACTCGCGCCGGGTGGCGCGAGGGTCGACCACCTGGACGTCCGGCGGCTCGACGGGAACGGTTGCCAGCCGGGCTTGCGAGGCGAAGCCCGAGCCGACTGTTCCAACCGGAGGCGCCATCGCCCGTCCCCCCCGTGGAAACGCCGGAGGTCGAGCTTTCCCGGGCCCCCCGGCGCGCGCGCCGAATTACGAACCTGGCACTAGCAAACCATGCGATCAAAGCGAGCGAAGATCGATGTGTCAACGGGCAGGAGTTGGGCCTTCCCGGCCAGAAATCTGGCCGATCGGCAGCGAGCCTCCGGCACGGCTTCTGCACGCATCAGCTCTCGGCGCGCACCGCACGGAGCGTGTCCCCACAGGGAAACATGGCTGCGACACGCTTGTTTCAGATCTGGGCCGGCACGAAGATGGGATACATCGACCGGTACGGCAACGTCGTCATCGACCCGGTCTTCGACCTCATCCGTGAATTCTCCGAAGGGACCGCGGCGGCGAAGGTTGACAAGCTGTGGGGCTATATCGACGGTCACGGCAAGATGGTCATCCCGGCGAAGTTCGAGGATGCCCTGCCGTTCGAGGGTGGCCTGGCGCAGGTGAGCCTCGAGAAGAGGTGGGGCTGGGCGGCTACAAACGGCGAGATCGCCATCGCGCCGGCGTACGTAATGACGGAACCGTTCTCGGACGGATGCGCCGCGGTGCTCTCGAATTATCACTCGCCCTGGGGCTTCATCGACGCTACTGGCAAGCTGTCGATTCCGGCGGATTTCGACCTGGCTTGGAGGTTCACCGAAGGGCGGGCGCGGGTTTGGAAGGGCGGAAAATGGGGCTTCATCGACACGAAGGGCAATCTGGTCATCGGCTTGGTCTTCGATGAGGCAGACGCCTTCGCCGGCGGGTGCGCGAGGGTGAAGTACAAGGGCAAGCACGGCGTGATCGGCGTGAATGGCGATTGGCTGATCGAGGCAGCATTCGACTACCTCGACAACCAGGCAAACGAGGCCCTCAAGCTGATGAGGGTCGGCGGGAAGTTTGGCTACGTCGACGCGCTCGGGAACACCGTGATTGCTCCGCAATTCGACTCTGCGGAACCTTTCGCTCAGGGGCTCGCCAGCATCAAGATCAACGGCCAGTGCGGCTACGTCGATCGCACTGGTAAAATCGTCATCCCGGTCGGATTCGAGTACGCCGGCAGGTTCCAGGAGGACCGCGCGCAAGTCGCGGTCGGAAGGAAGTGGGGGTATATCGACCCCTCGGGTCAGTTCGTGGTCGAGCCGAAGTTTGAATACGACGACTATTTGGACGTGGGTTTTTCGGAAGGAGTCGCCCGATTCCGAACGGGAGGGTTGTGGGGCTTCCTCGACAAGGCCGGTGCGATCGCCATCGAACCGCGCTTCACCACGGCCTGGCCATTCAACGGCGGTCTATCGCAGGCGTTCACCGCCGACGAGGGTGGCTACATCGATCACCGAGGGAGCTTCGTCTGGAGGGCGAAGAAGTAGTGCTGAGGGCGGTGCTGATGGATCATGATCGATGGGCGGAAGTTCCGGGCGCTGACGGTCGTCGACGTGTTCACCCGCGAGTGCCTCGCGGTGAACGCAGATAGCTCGCTCTCCGGCAGCAAGGTGGCAACGGTTCAGACTGTCCACCGAATCGGTCAAGCTCACATCTTTATCACCCTCGTCGTCCGGCTCTCGTTCGCCGCACGCCTCGCTGGTGCGGGTCCTACGTCATGACCATTACCGGATGGTTACGATGGCACGTAGCGAGATTGTCGAAGTCGCAGAGGCCGGTGTGCACTGGTACAGTTTGCACATGTGGCAGATGACGTATGGGTTCATGGCCGTGCACCATAGCTCCGGCGAACCCTACTACGCTGAAACGTCGACCCAGTTGCTACCTTCCTCGCGTGGGCGAGGGGTGCACCGAGCTCGATTCGAGGGCTGAAAGCCGTGGGAAACGCCGCGACTCCGCTCGGCCCGCGGCTCCCCCGAGTGCGGGATTGGGCCGCTACGTCGACGGTGCCAGCCGCCGGCGACTCTCTGCCTCGGTTGCTGCGACGACGAAAGCCGCCGCGCGAGCGACCGCGGCCGGGTAGTGGATCACGAGCAGCCGCGCCAACCAGGTCGGCGGCCTGTCGGCGGCGATTTCCGGCGCCGGGCGCGACTCAACGAACTCGCCGGAAAGCTCCGGGAGATTCAACGCGATCTGCCGCGCGACGTCTTTGCCCTCGTGGATCTGCAACTGCACCGTCCGGGATCCCGCATCGAGCGCGGCTCGCTCCGCGAATTCCCGCCACTTCTCGACGAAGCGTCGAAGATACCCGGGTAGGTCGCTCGCAGATCGAAGCGACGTGGGGAGTCGGAAAAAGGCATCGTCGATTGGGCGAAAATATCGAACCGCCAGGTCGACGAAGGCTGAATCCGACAGTCGCTCGTGCAAATTGGAGAGCGACTGGCGCAACGTGCCGAGCGTTTCCCGCGGCGCAAGATCCCTGAGCACGACGAGCGCCTCGCCTTCGCCCACCCCCAACTGATCCAGCATCGCCACGCGATCACTACCGGTCGCTAAGGCGAGCACCTGCTCGAGGGCCGAGGCGAGCATGCCCGAACCGGCGAACGCGCGTGTATCGTCGGCGAGTTGCTGTTTGCCGGCGTCGACCCGCGACATCCAACGGAGCCTCGATTTTGAAGCGTCAGGAGAGAAGGGATCTTCGCCGCCTTCGAGGAATTCACTCAATGTGCAGTGAAAGAGCGATTCGTTCAGCGCCGAGACGTGATCGAAATCGGCGCGCTCCTCCTTGGTTAGGCCGTAAGCGTCAGCCAACGGCCGGCCGTCGTTGATCACAGGGTGAATGCCGCTGTACGGGAGGTGGAAGGCCATCGCGAGCGTCTGCGTCGCCGGAAGGGCCCACGTGAGCTCCGGATTATTCGTGGTCGGCATGGTTCCCCCTTTTCGCGAACCTGCGCGTTCCGTCGCGCACGGTTTACGGTCGTGCTCCCCAGTAGCACACTACGGGAGCCATCGCTATCAAGTCGGACTACCCATCGGCCAAACCATTTACGTGCAAAAGGATAGCATGCATTCCTTCCATGACATTGCCTCAACCCTCAGCGGACCTGTCCCAGGAGGAACGCACCGCTGTGCTCAGAAAACAGGAGAACACGCGCGCGTTCTACGACCAATTCAGAGACTTGCCTTGATCTCCGCCGGCATCACCGAGCGGTGGCCTCATGTAGCAGCTGGCGCTGCTTCATCGCATGAAGCAGCGCAACAACGGCTCGCTGAAGAGCGGAATGGTGGCCACGAAGGCCGCGACCACGAATGCATGGCCAGCGACAGCCGGCCAGCGCCGGACCGCGAGTTGCGTTTCTACCAGGCACAGGATGCCGTGCACGGCGAAGAAGCTTCCCATCCAGAGGGCGGGCACGAGCCCGGCGGCAGGGAGGACCAGATAGAAGTGAACTAGCCCGCTCACCGCGAACGCGAGGAGCACTCCCAGCATTGGAGCGCCACGACGGGCCAGCGGTTCGAAGCAGTTCCTCCGGAGCAATCGGCCGATCACCCGGTTCCACCGCAGGCCCCAGAACTCGGCAAGAGTGCGGGACAGCACGGGCGATCGCTGGACTGCCTCATGCTCCCAGCCGAACGGACGGAGCGCCGCAGTCAGGATCCCGGAGATCCCCTCGATGAGGAGGTAGCTGCCGGCCGCTGCGGTCAACCAGCGCGGCCACCCGGCGAGCGCGTAAGGCAACGTTGGCGGCGCGAACCTGGCCGATGCGTCGAAGACCAAGATCCCACAGATGAGGAAGATCGTTCCGGCGAGGAGCGCACCCACGGGCAACGACCGGGGCACCGGCTTCATCAGGCGCGTGTCGTGGACGAGGAGCATCCGGGCGATCCGCTCGCGCCGCCCATAGCACC
>Ga0099794_10000433_pt1 | contig 13912 bp, 14 predicted proteins | sample Rivendell_Oct201_10_FD_77320 | JGI IMG/M metagenome (GOLD analysis project Ga0099794, IMG submission 77320) | Vadose zone soil microbial communities from the Eel River Critical Zone Observatory, Northern California, USA -... | ecosystem: Host-associated > Plants > Roots > Rhizosphere > Soil ... | reverse complement strand
GTCGAGTGCGCGCTCAGCGTGACGGGCATGAACGCCGACCACCGGCTGCGCATCCGTCCCTCGCAGCTCGCCCCGATCGCCCTGGCCCTGGCCGCGAAGCTTGGAGCGGGGGGCGGCGCGCTCGCACCCTTGGCGGCGCTCGGCGCCAGGTCGCGACTCGATCCCCGGGAGCAGCGGTTCGTCGACGCGCTCGCGAGGGATCTCTCCCGCTCCGGGCGGCAGGGCGTGGTGATGGCCGGGCCGCGCAGCGCCCCGCTGGTGCATGCGCTGGCGCACGCGATCAACTCGTCGCTTTCGAGCGAGGCGGTCCGCCACCAGAAGCCGCTGTTGCACGACGCCGAGACGGGCGCCGAGGGCCTGCGGGAGCTGGCGGCCGAGATCCGCGCCGGCGTGGTGGACACCCTGGCGATCACCGCGGCGAACCCGGTCCACACCGCGCCGTACGAGCTGAACCTCGCCGGGGCGCTCGATGCGGTGCCCAACTCCATCTATCGCGGGCTCTATCAGGACGAGACCTCGCAGCGATGCGGCTGGTTCGTCCCGGCCACGCACCCACTCGAGGAGTGGGGCGACGCGCGCGCCCACGACGGGACGGTCACCTTCCTGCAACCCTTGGTGCAGCCGCTCTTCAACGGCATCGCCGAGTCGCAGGTGCTCGCCGCCTTTCTCGGCGAGGGCGACAGGTCGCCCTACGCGCTGCTGCGCGAGCACTGGCGCTCCGCGCGCGCCGACGCGGAGGACGCCTGGGAGAAGTGGATCTCCGACGGACTCATCCAAGGGAGCGCGAGCGCCGCCGAATCGCCTGAGCTCCGAATCGACGCGGTCGCTGCCGCCGTGCTGGCAGCGCGCTTCGACGCGGCGGGCCCCGCGCTCGAGCTGAACGTCGTCCCGGACTACCGCCTGTACGATGGCCGGTTCGCCAACAACGCCTGGCTGCAGGAGACGCCGGACCCCGTCACCAAGCTGACCTGGGACAACGCGGCGCTGCTCAGTCCCGCGACCGCCCGCGAGCTGGGCGTCCAGACGCACGACGCGGTGGACCTCGGGTTGCGCGGACCGCCGGTCCATGCCGCGGTGCTGGTGGTGCCGGGGCACGCCGACGGCGCCGTCACCGTCTCCCTCGGGTACGGCCGGGCCGGCAGCGAGCAGAGCGCCGCCGGCGTCGGTTTCGACGTGGCGCCGTTGCGCCACACCGCCGCGCCCTGGGGCGATCGCGGGTTGACCGTCACCAAGCTGGGTCGGCGTCACAGGCTGGCCATCACGCAGGAGCACTGGTCGATGGAGGGACGCGACCCCGCCCTCGACATGGACCTCCACGAGTACCAGGGCCAGGGCCGCGAGCGCATCGAGGAAGGGCGCGTTCCCGTCGCGACCATGCACACGCCCTGGGACTACTCGAAGGTCCCCTACAAATGGGGCATGGCGATCGACCTGGCGCGGTGCACGGGCTGCAGCGCGTGCATGGTCGCCTGCCAGTCCGAGAACAACGTGCCGGTGGTGGGCAAGGTGAACGTGGAGAAGTCGCGCGAGATGCACTGGCTCCGCCTGGACCGCTACTTCTCCGGCAGCGAGGAGGAGCCGCGCGCCACCACCCAGCCGATGCTGTGCGTGCACTGCGAGACGGCGCCCTGCGAGTACGTGTGCCCGGTGAACGCCACCGTCCACTCGGACGAGGGCCTCAACGAGATGGTCTACAACCGCTGCATCGGCACGCGGTACTGCTCGAACAATTGCCCGTACAAGGTGCGGCGCTTCAACTACTTCAACTACACGTACGACGCGGGCGACGTCGAGAAGCTGCGCATGAACCCGGACGTGACGGTGCGCAGCCGCGGCGTCATGGAGAAGTGCACCTGGTGCGTGCAGCGCATCGAGCGGGCGCGCATCGACTCGCGCGTGCAGGAGCGCCCGATCGCCGAGAAGGAGCTGCAGACCGCCTGCCAGCAGGCGTGCCCGGCGCACGCGATCGTCTTCGGCAACCTGCACGACCGGAGCCACGAGGTGACCAAGAGGCACGCCGACGAGCGCCACTACTTCGTGCTGAACGACGTCGGCACCCGCCCGCGCACCGCGTACCTGGCGCGCGTACGCAATCCCAACCCGGAGCTGACTTAAGGCCATGGCCGTCTCCGCCGCCGCGCGCATCGAAGCCCGCCGCACCCTCGAGCCGTTGCCCCTGCTCGAAGGCGAGCAGGACGACGGCACGCTGAACAAGACGCTGCTCGACTACGTCTGGCGCAAGCCCGGCAAGGGCTGGCTGCTGCTCGTCGGGCTCGGCCTCGCCGGCACCGGCTTGCTCACGCTGGCCGTGGTGGTGACGGTCTCCAAGGGCATCGGGATGTGGGGCAACAACATCCCCGTCGCCTGGGCCTTCGGCATCATCAATTTCGTCTGGTGGATCGGCATCGGCCACGCGGGGACTTTGATCAGCGCCATCCTGCTCCTCTTCCAGCAGAAGTGGCGCACCAGCATCAACCGGTTCGCCGAGGCGATGACGCTGTTCGCGGTGCTGCAGGCGGCGTTGTTCCCGGTGCTGCACACCGGCCGGCCGTGGTTCGCCATCTACTGGCTCTTCCCCTACCCGAGCACCAACCGCATCTGGCCGCAGTTCAAGAGCCCGTTGATGTGGGACGTCTTCGCGGTCTCCACCTACTTCATCACCTCGCTGCTCTTCTGGTACCTGGGCCTCATCCCCGACCTGGCCGCTCTGCGCGACAGCTCCACCTCCCGCTGGATGCGCCGCATCTACGGCGTCTTTTCCTTCGGCTGGCGCGGCTCCGCCCGGCACTGGCACCACTACAAGATCGCCTACCTGCTGCTCGCCGGGCTGGCGACGCCGCTGGTGCTCTCGGTGCACACCATCGTGAGCTACGACTTCGCGGTCTCGGTGGTCCCCGGCTGGCACGAGACCATCTTCCCGCCCTACTTCGTCGCCGGGGCCGTCTTCAGCGGATTCGCGATGGTGGTGACGCTGATCGTGCCGGCGCGCCGGTTCATGCGGCTCAAGCACGTGGTCACGGCGCGGCACCTCGAGGCAATGTGCAAGATCATGCTCGCGACGAGCCTGATCGTCGGCTACGGCTACCTGATGGAGCACTTCCTCTCCTGGTACAGCGGCAATCCGTACGACTTCTACCAATACGCGAACCGCCGCGGGATCCTGCATGGCTCCTTCCAGTCCGCCGCCCAGGATCCGTACATCCCCATCTTCTGGCTGATGGTGTTCTGCAACGTGGTGGTGCCCAGCATCTTCTGGTCGAAATGGGGCCGCACCAACGTGTACGTGATGTGGATCGCGGCGATCTTCATCAACGTCGGCATGTGGTGCGAGCGGTTCGTCATCGTGGTGATCTCGCTGCACCGCGACTTCCTGCCCTCCAGCTGGGCCGTCTACAAGCCCACCTGGGTCGATCTCTCGCTGCTGGCCGGCACCATCTGCTTCTTCGGCATGCTGTTCCTGCTCTTCCTCAAGTTCCTGCCCGCGGTGGCGGTGCAGGAAGTGAAGGAGCTGCGGCACGAGCTGCAAGCGGCGCACGAGCGCCACGAGATCCCCGAGTTCTCGCAGGAAATCATCCACGTGACGGAGCTCGAGGCGGGCGAGGAGGACCAGAGATGAAGCGCCTCGTCCTGGCCGAGTTCGCCGAGCCGGAGCCGATGGTCGAGGCGGCGCGGAAGCTGCGCGAATCCGGGCGCGAAGGGCTCGACGCGTACTCGCCCTATCCGATCCACGGCATCGACGACGCGCTCAAGCTCCCCAGGTCCAAGGTGCCGCTGGTGGCGCTCATCGCCGGCCTCGCCGGCGCGACCGGCGGCTACGTGCTGCAATGGTGGACCAACGCGGTCGACTACGAGATCAACGTCGCGAACCGGCCGCCTCACGCCTGGCCCACCAACATCCCGGTCACCTTCGAGTCGGGCGTGCTCGTCTGCGTGCTGACCCTCTTCTTCGGCAGCCTCTTCTATTTCTTCGGCCTCCCGCGGACCTACCACCCGGTGTTCGAGGCCGAAGAGTTCCGCAGCGCTTCCCTCGACAAGTTCTGGATCAGCGCCGAAATCAAGGAGGGAGAGGACCTCCGCGAGCTGGAGCGTACGCTGCGCGACCTGGGCGCGCGGCGGGTCACCCAGGTGGAGGGGGAGGAGTGATGCGCGCCTCCGCCGCCCTGCTCGCGTGCGCGCTCCTCGCCGCCTGCGGCGATACGACCATCTTCGATCCGATGGAGCGGCAGCCGAAGGCGCGCGCGTTCGCGGCCAACCCGTTCTTCGAGGACGGCCGCGCCATGCGCCAGCCGCCGCCGGGCACCGTCTCGCGCGAGCGCATCGTGCAGAACCCCGCGCTCACCCTCGGCCAGGTCGGCGGCAAGGACGTGACGGAGATGCCCCTCCCGCTCACGCGCGCCCTGCTCGACCTCGGGCACCGCAAGTTCGACATCTACTGCGCCACCTGCCACGGGCTGGTCGGCGACGGGCGCAGCCCGGTGGCGGCGAACATGTCGCTGCGGCTGCCGCCCGACCTCCACGACCGGACCGGGATGGCGGTGGGCCACTATTACCAGGTGATCGCGAACGGTTTCGGCCTCATGCCCGGGTACGCCGCCGAGCTGAGCGTGGAGGAGCGCTGGGCGGTGATCGCCTACCTGCGCGCGCTCCAGCTCAGCCAGAGCGCGCCCTTGTCGATGGCGCCGCCGCAGGAGCGCGAGAGGCTGTCAAAGGAGAGGCCGCGATGAACGAGCAGCCCGTCTCGATCGGCGAGCTGCCCCGCTGGCAGGGAGGCGGGACCGCGCTGAGGGCCTGCACCATCGCGGGCGCCGCCGGGCTCGCGCTGACCGCGGTGGGGTATCTGTTCGACGCGCGGCGCACGATGCTCTCCTACCTGGTCGCGTTCCTCTACTTCCTCGGGCTGACGCTCGGGATGCTCGCGCTCAACATGGCGAAATACGCCGCCCGCGCGCGCTGGCACATCGTCATCCGCCGCGCCATCGAGGCGGTGCACGCGCCACTGCCCGCGCTGGCGGTGCTGTTCGTGCCGATCGCGCTGGCGGCCAGGCAGATCTACGTGTGGATCGACCCGCCCTCCTGGCTCGACAAGGAAGTGCTTCGCAACATCGAGCACAAGCACGGCTACCTGAACCTGTCGGGGTTCCTCTGGAGGGCGGTCGTCTACTTCGCCCTCTGGCTGCTCATCTCGGAGCTCCTCTACCGCCACTCCATCGCGCAGGACGAGGACGGCTCGCCGCGCTGGACCGCCAAGAACCGCCGCTGGGGATCGGTCGGGCTGCCCCTGGTGGCGATCGCGGCCACCTTCGCTTCCTTCGACTGGCTGATGTCCTTGAACCCCACCTGGTACTCGACGCTGTTCGGAGTCTACTTCCTCACCGGCTCGTTCGTGGCCGGGCTTTCGCTGCTGGTCCTGATCTTGACCTTCGTGAGCGGGCCGGGCTCGTTCGGCGCGCTGGTCAAGAAGCCGCACTTCCACAACCTGGGCAAGCTGCTGCTCGCGTTCGTCTGCTTCTGGGGCTACATCGCGTTCTCGCAGTACATGCTGATGTTCCACGCCAACCTCCCCGAGGAGGTGCCGTGGTTCCTGGTCCGCACCCGCGGCGCGTGGCGCCCCTTCGCCTTCTTGCTCGCGTTCGGCCGCTTCATCCTCCCGTTCTTCGCGCTGCTCTCGCGAGATCTCAAGATGCGCCCCAAGGCCCTCTCGGTGGTCGCGGCCTGGCTCCTGTTCGTCCACCTCGTCGACCTCGTCTGGCTGGTCTTCCCCAGCGCGCAGATGCGCGACTTCGGGATGAAGTGGTCGCCGGCGAACCTGGGCCTGCACTGGACGCTCGTCACCTCCTTCGCCGGCGTGGGCGGCGTCTGGGCGGCGTTCGGCATCTGGCGCATGCGCGGCAAGTACCCCGTGCCGATCGGCGACCCCTATCTCGAGGATTCGTTGAGGTACGTGCAGCCATGAGCCACGAGCCTTCCCACCGCACCGAGCACCTCCCGCCTCCCGAGGCGCAGGCCGACGAGCACATCGCCAGCTTCAAGATCGTGGCGGTGGGAGTGATCGCGCTGGTCGTGTTCGGCGCCGCGACGGTGTGGTCCGCGCGCATCCTGGAGCGCGAGGCGAAGACCCTCTCGCCGTCGGGCCCCCTCCCGGCGGGCAAGGAGATCGGCAAGCCCGAGATCGGCATCGTCGACCAGACGCCGTTCGAGACCACGCGCGGCGCGGCGCACTACCGCCGCGACCAGCTCCGCCGGCTGAACAGCTACGGGTGGGTCGACCCCGGGAGCGGCATCATCCACGTGCCCATCGACCAGGCGATCGATCAGCTCCTCGCGCAGGAGCAGAGGAAGAAGCCGTGACCGCGCTGCTCCTGACCCTTCTCGTCGCCGCCTCGCCTCCGGCATCGACCGCCGGAGGGGGCTACGGATACACGCCGATCAAGGAGATCGGCGACGAGAGCGTCGACGTTGTCGAGCGCCTCGGCGAGCCCATCCCCGCGGACCTGCGCTTCTACGACGCCTTCCACAACGACGTCGCGCTGAAGGACTTCCTCGGGCGGGGCAAGCCGGTAGTCGTGACGCTCGTCTATTTCGACTGCCCGATGCTCTGCAGCCTGGTGATGAAGGGCGTGGTGAAGGGCCTCAACCAGACCGGCCTGCAACTCGGCAAGGACTACCAGGGCATCACGCTCAGCTTCGACCCCAAGGACACGCCGCGCGCGGCGGGGGAGGCGCAGCGAGGTTACCTCGCCGCCGTGAACGGCCGGGAGCAGGCGCGCGCGCAGGACTGGCCCTTCCTCACCGGCGGCGAGACGAACGTGCGCGCGCTGGCTGAGGCGCTCGGCTTCAAGTACCGCTACGACGCTCCCACCAAGCAGTTCGCCCACCCTGCGGTGGCGTTCGTGCTCACCCCCGAGGGCCGCATCTCGCGCTACCTGTATGGCGTCGATTTCCCCGGCCGGGACTTGCGGCTCTCCCTGGTCGAGGCCAGCGGCGGCCGGGTGGGGACCAGCTTCGATCGCGTGCTGCTCAAGTGCTTCCGCTACGACCCCGGCACCGGGCGCTACCGCGTCTACGCGACCAACTTCGTCCGCGGCGGCGCGCTCCTCTCCGGGCTGGGGCTCGCCATCGGGCTGGCGCTCCTCTGGCGCCAGGAGTGGAAGCGGAAGAGGGGCGCGGCATGAACGAGACGCTGCGCCGCTTGCTCTTCCTCCCCGAACAGGCGTCCACCTTCGCCGCGCAGGTGGACCACCTCCACTATTTCGTCATCCTCACCACCTTCGTCATGTCGACCGCGGTGGGCCTCACTGCAATCTTGTTCTTCATCCTCTACCGCAGGCGCAGCGAGTCGCAGACGACCCCCCACATCGAGCCCGCGCTGCTGCTCGAAGCCACGTTCGTGATCGTGCCGCTCGCCTTCTTCCTGCTCTGGTGGGTGATCGGGTACCGCACCTCGATCGAGCTCGCCACGCCTCCCGCCGATGCGATGGACGTCTACGTGCAGGGGAAGAAATGGATGTGGAAGTTCGCCTATCCGGGCGGTCCCAACTCGGTGAACGTGCTGCGGGTGCCCTCCGGCCGGCCGGTGCGGCTCCTGATGACCTCGCGCGACGTCATCCACTCCTTCTTCGTGCCCGAGTTCCGCGTCAAGCAGGACGTCATCCCGGGCCGGTACTCGCAGATCTGGTTCAACGCCACCGGACCGGGCCGGTACCAGATCCTCTGCGCCGAGTATTGCGGCGCCGGTCACTCGATCATGCGGGGCGAGGTCATCGTGCTCAAGACCGAGGAGTACGAGGACTGGGTGAGCGCCCAGCACCGCGGCCTGGCCACCAAGCAGGACGGGCCACCCACCGCGCTCGACTTCGCGCCGCCGCTGGGGAACCTGGTCGACCAGGGCCGGCGGCTGGCGACCGAGCAGGGCTGCGTGAAGTGCCACAGCATCGACGGCTCGCAGCACATCGGTCCCACCTGGCTCGATCTGTACGGACGCCACGAGAAGCTGACCGACGGCCGCATCGTCACCGTCGACGAAGGGTACATCACCGAGTCGATGATGGACCCGTTCGCCAAGATCGTGGACGGGTTCAAGCCGGTGATGCCCAGCTTCGCCAACAAGCTGGCGGGACCGGAAGTGGCCGCCGTCGTCGAGTACATCAAGTCCCTGCAGAGCGACGCCGTCCGCACGGGACCGTCGGAGGGTCCGGCCTATGCGCCAGTCCGAGGAAGATAGGGAGAAGCTCGGCGCCCCGCCGGCGCACGAGTCCTACCTGACCGACGGCACCACCGTGATGAGCTGGCTCAACACGCGCGACCACAAGCGCGTCGGCGTCATGTTCCTCGCCGCGGTGATCTTCTTCCTGTTCCTCGGCGGCGTCTTCGCCCTGGCGATCCGGATGAAGCTGCTCTACCCGGGGCCGTTCCTCTTCGACGCGCTGACCTACAACCGCCTCTTCACGCTGCACGGCGTGACGATGATCTTCCTCTTCATGATCCCGGCCATCCCCTCGGCGTTCGGCAACTTCGTGCTGCCGCTGATGATCGGCGCGCGCGACGTGGCCTTCCCGCGCCTCAACCTGGCCTCGTTCTACGTCTACGCGTCGGGGGCCGCGCTGGCCCTCTGGGCGATGGTGCACGGCGGCGCGGACACCGGCTGGACCTTCTACACGCCCTACAGCAGCACCACCCCGACGATGCTGCTCCCGCTGCTCCTCGCCATCTTCGTCCTCGGCTTCTCCTCGATCATGACGGGCATCAACTTCATCGTCACCGTGCATACCTTGCGCGCGCCCGGCGTCACCTGGATGCGGATGCCGCTGTTCGTGTGGAGCATCTACGCGACCAGCATCATCCAGGTGCTGGCCACGCCGGTGATCGGCCTCACCATGCTGCTGGTCGCCGCCGAGCGCGTCCTGGGGTTCGGTATCTTCGACCCTGCGCGAGGCGGCGATCCGGTGCTGTTCCAGCACTTCTTCTGGTTCTACTCGCACCCGGCCGTCTACATCATGGTGCTGCCCGCGATGGCGGTGATCAGCGAGTGCGTGGCCACGTTCTCGCGCAAGAACCCGTTCGGCTACAAGGCGATCGCTTTCTCCTCCCTGGGCATCGCCTTCGTCGGGTTCTTCACCTGGGGACACCACCTCTTCGTCGCCGGGCAGTCGGTGTTCGACAACGGCGTCTTCGGCGTCCTCTCCATGTTCGTGGGGATCTTCACCGCCGTGAAGGTGTTCAACTGGGTGGGGACCATGTACCGCGGCGCGATCAGCTTCAAGACGCCGTTCGCGTACATCTGCGGCTTCCTCTTCTTCCTGGTGTTCGGCGGCATGACCGGCGTCGCGCTCGCCACCGTGGCCCTCGACGTCCACTGGCACGACACCTACTTCGTGGTGGCGCACTTCCACTTCATCATGGTGGGCGCGGTGATCATGGCCTTCCTCGCCGCCCTGCACTACTGGTTCCCGAAGATGTTCGGCCGCACCTACCACGAGGGATGGGGCCTGGTGGCCGCCTCGCTCATCATCCTCGGCTTCAACGCAACGTTCATCCCCCAGTTCCTGCTCGGCAACAACGGGATGCCGCGCCGCTACTACCAGTACCCGGAGCACTTCCAGGCGCTGAACGTCGCCTCCACCGCGGGCGCCACGCTCCTGGGGTTCGGCTTCATCATCATCTTCATCTACCTGGTGATCGCGCTGCGCTGGGGGCCCCGCTGCGAGCAGAACCCCTGGCGCTCGAAAGGGTTCGAGTGGCTGACCGCGTCGCCACCGCCCACGCACAACTTCGACACGATCCCCCACATCACCCAGGATCCACACGACTACCGGACGCACGCGCCGAGCGGGGTGTACGCCGATGTCTGAAGCCGCCGCGCTCCCGCCCGGAGAGCACCCGGCCCGCGGGGGCGACCCGCACCTCGCGCACCACTTCTCCAGCCTGGAGAGGCAGGTCGACGCCTCGCGGCTGGGGATGTGGCTCTTCCTCTCCACCGAGGTGCTGCTCTTCACCGGACTGTTCGTCGGCTACTCGGTGTACCGGTACTCGTTTCCGGTCGCGTTCGCGGCCTCGGCCCGCACCAGCGAAATCTGGGCCGGCACCCTGAACACGGCGGTCCTGATCACCAGCTCGTTGACCGTGGCGCTCGCGATCCACTTCGTCCGCGCCGGCCGGCAGCGGGCCGCGGTCGTCTGCCTCGCCGTCACGCTGTTCTTCGCGCTCGCCTTCCTCGGCATCAAGGCCATCGAATACACGGCGCACTTCCACGAGCACCAGCTGCCCGGGCGGTACTACCGCTTCGAGGGCGTGCGCCTCCCCGGCGCGGAGATGTATTGGGCCCTGTACTTCCTCATGACCGGTTTGCACGGGCTGCACGTGCTCATCGGCATGACCGTGCTGGCCGTCATCGCCTGGCGGACGGCGCACGGCTACTACAGCGCGCACTACTACCTGGGCATCGAGCTGGCCGGGCTGTACTGGCACCTCGTCGACCTGATCTGGATCTTCCTCTACCCGCTCCTCTACCTGATCTAGGAGGACTGGAAACCGTGACCGAGAACGGCAAGCACCACTCCGCCCTGCCCTATCTGCTCGTCTGGGTGGCCCTGCTCATCCTGACCGCCACCACCTACTCGACGGGCCGCATGCACCTGGTCACCTGGGCGTTGCCGCTCGCGCTGACCATCGCGGTGGCCAAGTCACTCCTGGTGATCCTCTTCTTCATGCACCTGTGGGAGCAGAAGGGCGCGAACCGGATCGTGATCGGGACCTCGTTCGTGTTCGTCGCCCTGATCATCTCGCTGACCGTCGCGGACGTGGCGACCCGCTTCCCGCTCGCCACTCCCGCCGACGCTCCCTTCGGTTCGGACGTCCCTGCTCAGCTCGACGAACCTCCGCCCGAATACCAACATCCCGCCGGCAAGATCGGCGAACCTGCGCGCGGCGTCCCCGAACCCAAGTAACCGCCCATCCGCCGCGGCGGTGGATTAAAAGCGTCTTCACGCAGAGCGGAAACCAATCCCTCTGCGGTCTCTGCGGGCTCTGCGTGAAACAAGAAGCCCGGTCAGGGATGGTGGGTTGGGGCGCCGGGGGATTCGATCGCCTTCTTGCCGATGTCCTCGCGGCTGCGGCCATCTCCGGCGAGGTTGCCAACGCCGAAACGGCGCTCGGCCTCGGCGAAATCGCGCAGCGCCTCCTCGTACGAGCCGTACTGCGGCTTGGGGAGCGACTTGAGGAAGTTGATCACCTCGACCGGCGCGTCGTTGTCGGCGGCGGTCTGCACGATCTCGTCGCGGGTGGCGGGATACTCGACCGCCTGCAGGTTCGCTGCGGGGCTGCGGGCTGGGTTCTCTCCGATTCCTCTGGCCATCCTCCCAGCCTACGCATTCGCGCGCACCCGGTCCACCGCAAACACGGGGGGGGGCTCCGCGCCGAGTGACCGACAGCCCCCCTTCTCGGTCCTGGACCGGGTGGGCTAGGATTGCCCAAGGGAGGCTCCACCATGTTCAATCGACGCGTCGCCCTCCTTGGGGCACTGCTCTCGGCTTGCGCCACGGTCTCGGAAAGACCTGTCCCGGTCGAGGCGCCGGTCTCGCGCGGCAAACAGATCGCCGCCCAATCCGCCGCCCAGGCTCCCGCCGCGCACCGCTACAAGACGAAGATCGCCATCGCCCGGTTCACAAACGAGAGCAACTACGGCCGGTCGCTCCTCACCGACCAGGACCTGGACCGCATCGGCAAGCAGGCGGGCGACATGCTCATGTCCCGCCTGGTGCTCTCGGGGAAGTTCCTGGTCCTGGAGCGCCCCGACGCGGCGAAACTGGAGCGCGAGCAGAAGTTGTCGGGCGGGTCGATGATCGGCGCCGATACCGTCATCGCCGGCTCCGTCACCGAGTTCGGCCGCTCGGTGGGAGGCAAGAGCGGCTTCTTGAGCAGCACCAAGCTGCAGACGGCCAAGGCCAAGGTCGACATCCGCCTCGTCGACGTGCAGACGGGGCTCGCCTACTTCTCGGCGAACGGGTCGGGAGAGGCCAGCACCGAGAGCGGCGAGATCGCCGGCTTCGGAAGCCGCGCGGAGTATGACGCCACACTCAACGACCGCGCCATCGCGGCCGCCATCTCCGACGTGGTCGATCGCCTGGTCGACAAGCTGTACGACCGGCCCTGGCGCACCGACATCCTCGAGATCCGCGGCACGCAGCTCTTCATCGCCGGAGGCGAGCGCCAGGGCCTGAAGCCGGGCGACACGCTCGCGGTGCTTCAGGCGACCGGGACCGCCAAGAGCAAGCAGTCGGGTTTCGAAATCACGCTGCCTCCGCGGCAGGTCGCGACCGCGCGGGTGGTCAGCCTGTTCGGCGACAGTGAGACCAACGAGGGCTCCGTCTGCGAGGTGACCTCGGGGACGGTGGACCCCGGCGCCCTGGCGACGCTCTACGTGGCCGAGCCCGCCCGCGGAGGCACGCCATGAAACGTCTCTTCCTCGCCTCGGCGCTGTCCATCGCCGCCTGCGGCGCCATGCCGTCCACCACGGTGCGCACGACGGACAGCCGGCCGAGCCTGGCCGTCGAGGGCGCGCCGCGCGGATCGCTGCTCTTCGTCGACGGAAACCGGATCGGCGATGCCGGAGTCTACGACGGCCAGCCGGCGGTCCTGCTGGTCGAGCCGGGCACGCACGTGGTGGACGTGCGCGACACCTCGGGCAAGGTGATCTTCCGCCAGACCGTCTTCGTCGAGAGCGAGACGAAGACCATCCAGGTGCGCTGACATGCGACCCTTACAGGCACTGGGCGCCCTCGCCGTGCTGGCCGGGCTTTCGCCCTTCGGATGCGCGCAGAACACCATGTACCGGTGGGGCGGCTACGACCAGGCGCTCTACGACCACTACAAGAATCCGCAAAGGCGCGAGGAGTACGTCGCCAAGCTGTCGGGCATCATCCAGGCGGCCGAGCAGAACGGGGGCGTGGTGCCGCCCGGGTGCTACGCCGAGTACGGCTGGGCGCTCTACGAGGAAGGCCGCGCCGCCGAGGCGGTGGTCTACTTCGAGAAGGAGAGCAAGCGCTGGCCCGAATCGCGGCCGCTGATGGAGAAGCTGATCCGCAACGCGTCGCGCGCCAAGGCGCCACCAGCCGCGGCGGCGGTAGTGCCCGCTTCGGCTGTCGAGGAGGGGAAGAAATGAAGCGCATCCTCGTTCTGGCCGCGCTGGCCGCTGCCTGCGCCGAGGCACCGAAGAAGGACTACGCGAAGCTCGTCTCCTCGAACCCGCGCGCGATCCTGGTCGTGCCGGTGGTGAACAAGAGCGTCGACGTGGACGCGGCGGACTATTTCCTCTCGACCCTGTCGGTCCCGCTCGCCGAGCGCGGGTACTACGTCTTCCCGGTCAATCTGGTGAAGCGGATGCTCGAGGACGAGGGCATGGCGGATGCCTCGCTCGTCCACGGCACCGACCCGGCGCGTCTTTGCGCGCTCTTCGGAGCGGACGCGGTCCTCTTCGTGACGATCGAGCAGTGGACGGCGAAGTACATGGTGCTGAGCACGCAAGTGACGGTGGAGTTCGACTACGTGCTCAAGGACGGCCGCACCGGCGAGGAGCTCTGGAAGGACCACGAGACCGGCGTGTACGCGTCCGACAGCGGCGGCGGCGGGCTCGCCGGCGCCATCGCCGCGGCGATCGTCGCCAAGGCGTCGCCGAACTACATGCCGATGGCCAGGCAGGCGAACGCGCGGGCCATGGCATACCCGGGGCCGGGCTTTCCCGCGGGGCCGTACCGGCCCGAGTACGGCAAGGACCTCCCGCCCCCGGTCGCGCCAGGATCTCTCGCGGCAGCGAAACCGCCGGCCGCTCCGCAAGCACCGGCCGCTCCGCAAGCATCGGCCGCTCCGCAAGCACCGGCCGCTCCGCAAGCATCGGCCGCTCCGCAAGCACCGGCCGCTC
>Ga0099794_10000432_pt1 | contig 13923 bp, 10 predicted proteins | sample Rivendell_Oct201_10_FD_77320 | JGI IMG/M metagenome (GOLD analysis project Ga0099794, IMG submission 77320) | Vadose zone soil microbial communities from the Eel River Critical Zone Observatory, Northern California, USA -... | ecosystem: Host-associated > Plants > Roots > Rhizosphere > Soil ... | reverse complement strand
GTGTCGTGCACCGGCACGAACACGACGTCCCCCGTCTCGAGCCGGATATCGCTGCGCGTGTTGCCACGGAGCAGGTAATCGTAGAGATCGAGCGACGCGACCGACTTGCCGAGCCGTTGGACCTCGATCCGGCGCATGTTCGCGCGCTCGGTCACGCCGCCCGCCGCGTACAACGCCGTGAGCACCGTGCCGAGCGAGCTGATCTGGTAAGCGCCCGGCTGCGTGACCTCACCCACGACGTAGATCTGGTTCGCCCGCACGTTCGCCACGGAGATGTCGAACCGCGTCGTCGCGTTCGTCCCGCGGCGCACGCCGGAATACACGCGCCCGAGGCGCGCGTACAGCAAGTCACGCAGCTGGTTCAACGTGAGGTTGCTGACGAACACCTGCCCCACCTGGGGGATCAGCATGAACCCTTCGCGCGTCACTTGCAGCGTGTATGCCAGCTCGACGTCGCCGGTGAGAATCAGCACGAGCATGTCTCCGGGACCGAGCTTGTAATCGGCGGGCACCGGCCCAGCGAGGAGCGGCAGGAACTGCGTCGAGGTGCGGCGGAACACGTCTACGCCGAACACGGGACTCGGGGGCAGCATGTCACCGCGCCGGCGAACGAGGCCCGTATCAACCGGCAACGCGGGGCCCGCCTGTTGGAAGGGCGCCAGGCCCAGCGCCTGCAGCGCCGCGAGCTCGTTCCCAGCGGGCTGCCCGCTGGTGGGTCCGGTGGACGTACCCAGGTAGCTGTCGAGGAGATTTTCGGGGTAGCCGCTGGCGCGCAGCCGCGCCCGGATCTGGTCGGGCGTCAGTCCCGAGTCCCGGATCCGCTGACGGATCTGGTCGGGATTCTGCTGCTGCAGCGCCTGCTGCATTTGCCCGCCGATCGGCACGCTTTGCGCGTCCGCGGACGGAGCCACGACGCCGAGCGCGCAGAGGCTCAGCGCCACTGTAGTGAGTGTACTCGTCTTCAACACAACCCCAAGGGCTCGAAAAGGAAATCGGAACATGGCCGTTAAGTCTTGGGGTGTCAACCTCTTACTAGCCGCTGCCGAGGAGCCGCCGGTACACCTCCGCCGTCTGCTCCGCCATCCGCTGCCACGTGAATTGCCGCGCCCGCGCCCACCCCTTCTCGATCATGTCCTCGCGCTCATCGGGGTCGTCCAACTGCTCAACCGCCTGTACGTAGGCTGCGGGATCGCGGCCCTCGACCACGAGGGCGGCGTCGCCCGCGACCTCCTTCAGCCCACCTGCGCCCGAAGTGACGACCGGCAATCCCGAGGCAAACGCCTCGAGCACCGGGAAACCGAACCCCTCATATAAGGAAGGAAAGAGCAGCACGTCGGCCGCGCGATAGGCGCGCCGCAGCGTCGTGTCATCGGCCGACGCCACGCTGCGCACCGCCCGCCGCACATCCAGCCGCTCGATCAACTGCTCCTGCTCGGCGCTGAACCGGCCGCCCACCTGCAACAGATAGACGTCGGTCTGCTGGCGCAGCCGCGCCACCGTCTGAATCACCAGCGGCACATTCTTGCGGTCGACGGTGCTGCCCACATGCAACACCACGAAGGCCTCGTCGGGGATCCGCCACTCGCGCCGGCCGCGCTCGCGCGCCACCGCCGACTCGCCAAAGAACGCGCGATCCACGCCGAACGGCACGACGTGAATGTTGCGCTCGTCGCCCAGCCACGTCGCCAGCTCGCGCTTGAGCCACTCGGTGCCGACGATGTAGCAGTCGGCCTGGCGCAGCGCTTTCAGCGCTTGACGTAAGAATCGATTGCGCACGCCTTCACGCCAGCCGTCCGTCGGCGAGCGCAGCACCACGACCGGCATCAGATCGTGGACGGTCACGACGACCGGCCGGCGGCCCGCCTTCTCGATCATGTGCGCGTAACTGTGATCGAGGACATGCACGACGTCGGCGCGTTTCGCTTCGCGCTTCACGCGCCACGGATAGAAGTAGTAGCGCGCGGCATACGACTGCGGGCCGCGCAGCGGACCGGGCAGCACGAAGCGCGATGGATCGACGGGCTGCGTCCACCAGCGTACGAACGCTTTGCGCCGGTCGCTGCGCTTCTCGCCCGTCGAGCCGCGGCGACCGGCGGAATCGCGGGTGAGCGAACCGACGTGGGCGGCCAGGTTGACCCTGAAACCGAGATCGCTCGACTCCAGCCAGTCGTGGAGACGATGAGCGTAGCGATCCATCGAGGGCCAGCGCTCGAGCGGTAAATCAGGAACGAGCAGTACGCTTGGCATTACTTGGCGACTTGTTTCCAGAACTCCAGAGTTCGTTCGGCGATTGCGTCATCCGAATACAGTCTCAGTGCTCGCGCTCGTGCTACTTGCGCCAGCGCGCGGCGCGTCGCGTAATCGCTCAATTTTTCGAGCCCGGCGGCGATCGCGCGCACGTCGCCCGCCGGAACGACGACCCCCGCATCGGCAATCAACTCGGGGATGACGCCGCTGTCGGTGCCGAGCACCGCCACTTCATTGGCCATCGCTTCCATCAGCACGTGTCCGTTGGCCTCCCGGTAGTTGGGCAGAGCGCGCGACGGCTGCACCAGGACGTCCAGGTCCGGCCACAGCATCGCGACCTGGTCGCCGGGCAAGCCGCCGGTCCAGCGCACTCGCGCCGCGAGTCGCAGCTCGGTCGCCAGCCGCTCGAGGCGTTCCCGTTCGGGGCCATCGCCGACGATGGTGAGCCGCCACTTGGACCCACGTTGCAGCGCGAGCGCCTGCAGCAAATTATCGATTCCCTTATTGCGGACCAAGCGCCCGATGAAACCGATTGCGAGACCCTCGTGCGGCACGTGCTGCGGCTCGTGCGGCGCGAGGGCGCCGAGCTGCGGGATCACGGCGATCGGCAGGTTGGGCGCGTCGTGACGGGCGAGCGAACCCGCCAGATCGCTCCCCGCGACGAGGCCGGTCAGCCGGCGCAGCATGCGGCGGTGCTTCCACCGGGCCCACCAGCCGAGGTCCAGGTCGACGTTCTGACGTGTGAACAGCACGACGGGAATCGCAAGCCGGCGCGCGGCGCCGAGCACCTGTTTGGCGGCGAAGGTGGTGGGCTCTTCTTCTATTTGGACGAGATCGGGGCGCCGGTCGCGCAGCAGCGCCTTGAGCGCACGGCGCCCGTATTTCGCTTTCTCGAGCTCGCCTTTCGGTCCCATGCCGTGGGCGGGGAGGGGAAAGACCTCGAGGCCGCCCTGGCGTTCCCACGCGACATCGATGGGCCGGCCGAACCACGGCTCGCGCCAGCGTTGTGGAATGGCGACGGTGACTTCAAGGCCGCGCGCCGCCAATGCCCGGAGCTTGCCCCGATGAGCGGGCTGGAGATAGGTGTGGGAGAGGACGAGAACTCTGCGCAGAATGGGCGGCACAGGACTCGAACCTGTGACCTCCGGTATGTGAGACCGGCGCTCTAACCAGCTGAGCTAGCCACCCCGGAACTACTGGTCAACGGTAAACGGGTCTCGGAAACAGACGCACAGCGGTGAACAGGGCACCGAACAGGACAAAAGATAATTGACGGACCTGTGGCAGCAAAGCTGATGGGCTTGACCAACGCCTCGGAAGAGATTTTTCTCTGTACGAAGGTTCCGGGCCCTTAGCTCAGCGGTTAGAGCAGCGGACTCATAATCCGTAGGTCCCAGGTTCAAATCCTGGAGGGCCCATTGTCCTCATGATGTTGTTGACAAGACCCCGAGTCGGTGAGACCCGGATTCGGTGCCCTGGGCGAGCCGAGACGCGCCGAATGCCAGTCCGCAAAACACTACGGGAGCTGAACGCGGCCCCCGACTTCCACCAGGAGCAGGTTCTGCTTCCATCCCGTGGCCACCGGCGCACCGCTGGACGCGTGGAGCGTCCCTATGTTCCCGTAGGCGTCGGTAACGCGTATGAACCCATCCGGTAGAATCTCCCACCCGACGCCGAGCGTGAACCCCCATCCCGTGCCCGCAGCGGGCGAGGGCCCGCTGGAAATGGACTCAAACGGGTCGCCCGTCCCCTTTGCCAACATGTAGTGCGAGGGCCCTATTCCCCCCTCGACGAATGGGCCGCCGCGGATGCGCGGATAGTAGGAGAGCGACGCGGTCCACGCGTCGATCGCTGGGAGGTTGTCTCCCTTCCATCCGTGCAGCCAACCAATCCCGCCGACCCCGAGTCGCACGTGTGGATTCGGTGTTCCTCCGAGAGCGAAAGAGAGCGCCCAACCGCCGAGTCGCGGGCCGCTGCTACACGTGTCGCAGGCGACATGCGCCGAGCCGTAGCCCAAGCCTAACCCAAACCAGAAGCCGTGTCGTGTGCCATCGTCCTGAGCATGCGCGGGGGCGTCGCACGCGAACAGCAGCGCGCCAACGACGAGGAGGAAGCGACGACTCGTGCCCATGGAGTCTCCGTTTCGTGAAAGGCACGGCGCTCAGTCTTACACCGGAGGAGCTCGGCAAGAGCCCGCAGATACTCACCACAGATACCCATAGGAGGTCTTCAAGACCCACCATTCTCACGCCGCGGGCACCTCTTCCGTTTGGTCCTCACCCCTGACCCCCTTTCCCTTATAGTTCTCACCCCCTGACCCCCTCCGCCGTTTAGTCCTCACCCCCTGACTCCCCCCTTCGGGAGAATAGTCCTCACCCCCTGACCCCCTCTCCCTTCGGGAGAGGGGGAACGATTGTTTGGGGTTCGCACGCAGACTTTTGCCCAGGTGTGAGTCAATCTGGTTGGTTGAATTCGCCAGAGATCATCATCCTCACGCTATGGATCCGCTGCGGCGTCTAACAGCACGTCAACGGTACGCGTTCGCGCGCCAGCTCCGACGCCAATGCACGCCTGCCGAGCGTCATGCTTGGACGTTGCTGCGCAATCGTGCTGTGCTCGGTCTCAAGTTCCGGCGGCAGCACGTGCTGCACGGATTCATCGTGGACTTTTGCTGTCTCCAGGAATGCATCGTGATCGAACTGGAAGGAGACGCGCATGATTCGATGGAACGCCAGAGTTATGACCGGGCGCGCAGTGAGTTCTTAACTGCTGCGGGTTTTCGAGTGATCCGCGTGCGCAATAAGGATGTGACTCGAGAGTATCTGGAAGCGGTACTGCGGAACCTGCTGAACTCACCCGTAGTCCCCCCTCTCCCGAAGGGAGAGGGGGTCAGGGGGTGAGGACCAACCGGAGAGAGTGACAAAACGCGTGCTTCACGGTTGGCGACGGCTAGCTCTATAGCCTGTCAGAAATCAGTTGCGATTCGCCGCAACGTTCACGACGTGGGCCGCCGCGCGCCGCGCGCGCCGCACTAGCGCCTAGGCGGCGTAGGACGCAAAATCCCATTTCCCCCGACCCTGTGAGGATCAATGCGGCACGCGACGATCGCCATTGCCATCGGGCTCCTGGGAATCGCCGGTGCGGCGCGGGCGCAGGGTGGGAGCGGCGCCGGTGTGCTGACAGGGGCGGTGCACGACTCGGCGAATGTGGCGGTCTCCGGGGCCAGGGTGGACGTGGTCGGCACGGCAGGCGTAGGTGTGGTGACGTCGGCCGACGGGTCCTTTCGCCTGGTCAACATTCCCGCAGGCCCGCGGACGTTCGTGGTCCACCGGCTCGGATTCGCTCCCGATTCTGCCCGGGTCGATATCGCCGCCGGCGGCACGGTCGTCCACAATTTCGTGCTCGCTCCCGCCGCGGTGAATCTCGCGAGCGTCGTGGTGCGCGCCTCGCCGCGTATGGCGGAGACCAAGGCCGGGGCGCTCGCCGTGGAGCAGAACGCGCCCAACATCGTGTCCGCGCTCTCCGGTGACGAAATCCGCTCGCTGCCCAACTTCAACGCCGCCGAAGCCGCGGGACGCATCCCCGGGATCTCGCTCGAGCGCGACGAGGGCGAAGGCAAGTTCGTGCAGGTGCGCGGCACCGAGCCGCGGTTGTCCAACGTCACCATCAACGGCGCGCACGTTCCCGGCACCGAGGCCTCCCGCATCGCCAAGCTGGACGACGTGCCGTCCGACCTGCTGGCGTCGATCGAGGTCTCGAAGACGCTGACCGCCGACATGGAAGCCGACGCGATCGGCGGATCGGTCAGGCTTGTGACGAAGACGCCGGAGGACGCGCCGCGCGGCTACGTCGCGGGGCAATACGGGCAGACGGCGCTCGCGGGACGCAATACGTACCAGGGTGGCTTCGCCTACGGCGGCCGCTTCGGGCAGGATGGCCGGCTGGGATTCCTGCTCGGCGGCTCGGCGGACCGGAACAACCGCGCCATCGACGACATCGAGCCCGTGTGGGGCGTCTTCGGCGGCGTCACCGCCCCCCAGGAATGGGCCATGCGCGACTATCGCTACGGCCGGGAGCGCTTCGGTCTCGGCGGCGACCTCGACTACCGCTTCAATGCCAACAGCCAGCTCTATCTGAAAGGGCTCTGGAGCCAATTCAACAATTACGGTACCAACTACATCTACGACATCGCGGGAACGCCGACACCGGGCGCGGGCGGCAGCGGCACGATCCCCGGCGCGTCGCTGACGCGGACCACCAATACGCGCACGCCCAAGGAGCAGATGTGGGCGGTCACGGCGGGGGGAAAACACACCGCCGGCGTCTGGACGCTCGACTACGCGTTGGACGTGGCGGGCACCAAGCAGCGGAGCCAGGGCTACCGGTTCTCCAACTTCAACTACACAGGACCGGCGCTCACGATGGCCTACTCGGCCCCTGCCGGCGCGACCTATCCCGCGTTTCGCTACCAGAGCGCCGCCGACTCACAGGCGGCCTTCAATCCGGCCAACTACACCCTGGGGAATTTCTTCCAGGGCGACCGCACGGCGTCCGGCCGTGACGTGGGCGGTGCCGCCAACGCGCGCCTCGACTACGCGTTGGGCGGTCACGCCAGCACGCTCCAGTTCGGCGCCCGGTATCGCAACGAGCACAAGGTCTTCACCTCAGGGTCGGGCTTCTTTATCGACACGGCGGCCGCGGCGCCGGGGATGACGCAGTTTCCAAACTTCTTTACCGATCCCGACTTCTACTCTGCGCTGGCCGGCGGCTACTCGCTCGGCCCGGTGCCGAATGCCGACGCGGTGATCTCGTACGAGAACGCGCATTTCAGCAACTTCCGCAACGTCATCAGCGCCGAGAGCGACTCGCTCGGCAGCTTCGACGGCTCGGAGCGGATCAAGGCCGGGTATGTGATGAACACCACCGATGTCGGTGCGCTGCAGGTGAACGTGGGGTTGCGGATCGAGGCGACGCACGCGAGCTACGCGGGCCACTCACTCTACACGCCCACCGACACCGCCGGCAATCCGACCGGTCCTACCGTGCTGCAGCCGGTGAGCGGCACCAAGGACTACAGCGATCTGTTCCCCAGCGTGCAGTTCCGCTACGCCCTCGATCCCGAGACCAATATTCGGTTGGCCGTCACGCGCGGGATTGCCCGGCCGAACTACCCCGACCTCGCGCCGAATCAGTCGGGCAACGTCTGCTCGACATGCGCCAACCAGCCGACGTTGAGCGGGTTCACGACCGGAAACCCGAACCTCAAGGCGCAGTACGCGTGGAATTTCGATCTGCTGGCGGCGCACTATCTGAAGACCGTCGGCGTCATCTCGGGCGGCGTGTTCTATAAGAGTCTGCGCGACGTGATCCTGACGCGGCGCTTCACGTATACGGGTCCCGGTCCCTTCAACGGATATGTCGGCTACGCGCCGGACAACGGCGGAGCGGGGCACCTGTTCGGCGTCGAGGTGACCTGGACCCAGCGGTTCGTCTCGCTCCCGGGGTGGCTCGCGGGTCTTGGCATCGATGCCAACTACACGCACACCAGCTCCAAAGTGCTCGTCGATCCGGTGACGGGGCGGCAGGACCAGCTGCTGCGGCAGTCTCCCGACTTCGCGAATGTCTACGCGACTTTCGACAAGTGGCCGATCTCGGCGCGGCTGGGATGGACGTTCAACGGTACCATGATTCAGTACTACGGGGATGGCACGCCGACGCCCAGCGGCGACACGTATTTCTATCAGCACGGGCAGTTCGATGGCTCCATCGTGTACAACGCGACGCCCGACGTGCAGATCCAGGCGCAGGTCCTGAACATCAACAACGCTGTGTTCGGGTTCTACCAGGGCACGCCCAATCAGCGATACAACATTCAACGGGAGTACTATCGGCAGACGTTCTTCTTAGGCACCAAGATCGGCTTCTAAAGAATGATCAATGATCAATGATCATTGATCATTCTATAGCAGTCCCTCGCGCCGCAACTTGCCGAGCTGGTCGTAATACGTTTCGTGGACCGCCAAGACCTCAGCGGGTGAGACCGTGGCGACGCCTGCTTTGCCGACTTCGATGCCCGCCGCAAAGTTCGCGACGTGGGCCGCCTCGCGGACGGTGGCGCCGGCGGCGAGCGCCGTGCCGACCCAGGCGGTGACCGTGTCACCCGCACCTGAGACGTCGAACACTTCCCGCGCCATCGTGGGGATGCGCGTGATCTCGTGGTCCTTGGTCACGAGGATCATCCCTTCGCCGCCCAGCGTGAGCAACAGATTGTCCACGGCCAGCTTGCCGAGTGCGTCCGGCAGCGCGTCGGGGTGCGCGAGGTCGAGCGACGCGCCCATCGCCTGCTCCAGCTCGCGGCGGTTGGGCTTGAAGATCGTGGCACCGCGATAGGCGAAGAAATTCTTGAACTTGGGGTCGACGATCGTAGGCACGCCGCGCTTCTTCGCCAGCGTCATGCCGCGCTCGATCACCTGCGGCACCAGCGTTCCTTTATTGTAGTCCTCGATGAGCAGGGCGTCGGCGTCGCGCATGGCGCGCTCGAGCGCGGTACCGAGCTGCTCCATGACCCGGGCCGAGATGGGCTCTTCGATTTCTTCGTCGATCCGCAGCATCTGTTGGCCGCGCGCGACGACGCGCGTCTTGGAGGTCGTCGGCCGGCCGCCATCCAGCACGAGATAGTCGATGCTCAACCGCTCGTCGCCCAGCTCGGTGCGCACCGCTTCCCCGCGCGCGTCGCTGCCCACCACGGCCACCAGCCGGCACTCGGCGCCCAGCGCGGCGACGTTGGCGGCGACGTTCGCCGCCCCGCCGAGCGCCTGGCGGCTGGCGTGCACGGTCACGACCGGCACGGGCGCTTCGGGCGACACGCGGTCGACCTCGCCGACGAGATAGACGTCGAGCATGGCGTCGCCGACGACGACGATCTTGGTCGTCGCCATCTTGCGGAGGAGGGCCTCGATGCGGTCGCGCGTCAGGCGAGTATCGGGCATCAGGGGATCCGCCCTTCCTTCTTAGTGCGCCACTCGAGCTGCACTGTACCAACCCAACGGGTCTTGCTTGCACCAGTCACGTGACCGGCGTTGCTGATCAGGTGCACGCCGCCATCGCCCGAGACCGCCCACCGTCCGTGCCTGACCCGCCCGGCGAGGGCGAGCCTCAGCGTGCGCGTGACGACGCCTGCGAAGATGGTGGGCGTGGACGGGTAGGCGCTGACCGGCGGATGCGGCAGGTGGGGGTCTCCCTCTCCCTGGCGCAGGAGAGTCACTTCGGGTGTGAGCAGGATCGAGGTGGGGGCGGGGGCGGGGGCGGGGGCCATGAAGCTCGCGCGCAGCGTCGCCTGATCGTAGTCGGAGAAATTGCGGCCGGTCCCGAGTCCGAAATAAATCGGTGTCTCGAAATTGTTCTCGTTCCGATACGTGAGGTTCGTCACCCGCGTGTAAAAAAACGTCCACGCCCCGTTGAAACGGGGAAGCGAGCCCTGGGCGCCTACTGTCAGGCCGTAGCTCGGGGGCTTCAGGTCGAGCGCAGATTTCCTGTCGATCTGGATGTCGTCCAGCATGCCCTGTGCAAAGACCGTGACCGCTGCCCTGCGTTGCGCGTCGAACCCGAGGAACGAGTTGACACGCGCATTGGTGTTGGTCTGCGTGATGTATCCCACGTTCACGAGGTTCAAGTACCAGGGCTCGATCTGCCGGCCGACCCCCTCAAGCACCGACCCTTCCCACAAATCGAACGTCCAACGGCCGGGGGGCGGGGGGCGAACCCAGAGCCGGTGCAAGACCATGTAGCGATTGTGAACCAGGCCCGCCGTGTCCCTCAGGCTGTTCAGCTGCGTCGCGATGCCGTCTAGGCGCAAACCGCTGGTGCCGATCGTGATGCTCAGGTGATCTGGTCCGTACGGCGAGTCGGAGAGCAAGAGTCCTTGAACGGGAGTCGGTCCCCAGTTGCGATCGAGAATGCCGAAGAACAGCTCCCCGAACCGGAATTGCGCGCTGACGTACGCTTCCGACGCCTTCCCGGCAATGATGCGATCCTTCTTGCCATACCAGTCCGGATCCCATTTCAGTCGCGTGTCGAAGTACGGATGCGAGACGATGACCGCCGGTCCGAGGTACAGCGTCAGCGCCGCGCCGCCGGAGAACGTGCCATGACCGGGGCCCGCTTCGCGTAGCGCATCGCGACGCGCATGCGAGCTGGCGGCGACGCCCGCGTGAACGTCCATACGCGCGGAAGGCCCGTGCTCGGTGCGCGTCAGGTCCGCGCGCATCTGCCGGACGACGGCCCACTCGGCGCTCGTGACGACGGTGCTGTCCACCGCGTCGAGCGCGCGCACGAGATCCGCGGCGCGAAAGGGCCGGGTGAGCGGCGTTGGATCAGCCAGGCGACCGCGCGTGATGAGGTGCTCGACGAACGGCGCGCCCCACCAGGAGAGGGGGATGTAGGGCGAGGCTTCCTGCGCGAGTGCGCCGGCGGGCGCCAGGAGGAGAAGAAGAAGGACGGTGCGCATGGCGGGGAGCAATCTAACGCGGAAGTGCAAACGCGGAACGCGGAACGCGGAACGGGAAGGCTGGTTACATTGTGCTGCCAAATGCAGCCTGTTCCGCGTTCCGATTTCCGCGTTCCGCCTTTGAGGGCGGGATGTTTGTAGAGAATTACCGCAGCTCGATTCTCGAATCCCGCCACCGTGTCCATGTCGCCGTCGTGGATGCCAGTGGGAAGCTGGTTGCCCAAGCGGGCGATCCCACGTACACCACCTTCTGGCGCTCGGCCGCGAAACCGTTTCAGGCGCTGCCGCTCGTCGAGGACGGCGCGGCCCTGCATTTCAAGCTGACACGGCAGGACCTCGCGCTCGCGTGCGCCTCCCACTCGAGCGAGCCGGCGCAGGTGACACTGGTGCGGGAGTTCCTGCAGCGGATCGGCTGTTCGGAGCGCGACCTCATGTGCGGGCCGCACCGGCCGCTCTCCGACGCGGTCGCCAAGGATTACGAGATACGCGGCGTGCGGCTCACCGCCATCTACTCGAACTGCTCCGGGAAGCACACCGGCATGCTGGCGCTCGCGAAGCACCACGGCTGGCCGACGGAGTTCTACGCGCGCAGCGAGCATCCCGTGCAGAAACGCTGCCTGAAGGCGGTCAGCGACTACACCGACGTCCCGGTCAACGAGATCGGTGTGGCGGTGGATGGGTGCGGCGTCGCTTGCTTCGCTCTGCCGTTGCGCAATATGGCGCTCGCCTATACGAGACTCGACGGGCCAATCCTCGAGGCCATGACGCTCCATCCCGAGCTGATCGCCGGTGAGGGTCGACCGTGCACCGAGATCATGCGCGCACACCCCGGTCGTGTCGTTGCGAAAGTGGGGGCGGAGGGCGTCTATAGCGCGCTGCTGATTCGCGAGAGCCTCGGCATCACGCTCAAGGTCGAGGACGGCCACAGTGTGGCGTCGGCGTTGGCGATTGCCGCGGTGCTCGCAGAGCTCGGCCTCCGGCCCCAGCCGGCATCATTAGTGAAGCGGCCGATCACGAATTCCCGCGGCGAGACGGTGGGGGAGATGCGTGTAAATGGGAGTCTGACGAAATGAAAAGATGGGGGAGTGGGGAGTGCGGAGTGGTACTATGAGTGCGCACGATCAACCCCGCGGCCATGCCACGGGGTCATTGGACGCACCGACACTCGCCTTGGTCCGCATCGCCGCCGCGACTGCGACTGGCGACGAGGCGAAGCTGCGTGAACGAATGATCGCGGCGCGGGCGGCTGAGGTGCCGCCGCTGTGGGTCGAGGAGCTGCTGCTCCAGAGCTTCTTGAATGTCGGCTATCCGCTCGCGCTCGTCGCGTTTGGCGTGTGGCGCAGTGTGGCCGGCCCGCCGAAAGAGACCGGCGAGTCGATCGCGCACCCCGACTGGGAGCGTTGGACGACGCGCGGCGCCCAAGCCTGCGGCGAAGTCTACGGGCGGACGTTCCACAAGCTGATGCTGAATCTGCGGGCGTTGCATCCGGCGATCGAGCCGCTCGTGGTGGTCGATGCGTATGGGAAGATTCTTGGTCGGCCCGGCCTGGATCCGAAACGAAGAGAACTGTGCACGCTGGCGGCCATTGCAATGCAAAACGCCCCTCGCCAACTCCACGCTCACCTGAGGGGTGCGTTGAATACCGGGTCGAGCAGAGACGAGGTCGATGAGGTCATTGCAATCGTGGAAGACGATCTGACGAAGGACCGAGCTTTGAAGCTCTGGGAAATGTGGGCTGATGTCCGAGAACGAAGCCTCGACGCACAGTGATCGATGTTCATCGATAGGGCAGTGGTGCACGTCGCAGCCGGGGCCGGTGGCTCGGGAGCCTCCTCATTTCGTCGTGAAAAATTTGTACCGAAGGGAGGGCCCGATGGTGGTGATGGAGGCCACGGTGGCAGCGTTTACCTGAAGGTCGATTCGAACCTCAGTACGCTTCTCGATTACCGCTACCACACACATTGGCGTGCGGAGCGGGGACAGCACGGCAAGGGCAAGAACATGAGCGGCAGGTCGGCCGATGACGTGTATCTGCCCGTCCCTCCCGGCACCGAAGTCCGCGACGCCGAAACCGGCGAAATCCTGGGCGAGCTGGTGAAGCCCGATGCGACGCTGCTTGTCGCCAAAGGCGGCCGTGGCGGGCGCGGCAATCAGCACTTCGCGACGCCGACGCATCAATCGCCGCGCGAATGGGAACCGGGAGAACAAGGTGAAGAGCGGCGCCTCGAGCTGGTCCTGAAGCTCATCGCCGACGTCGGCCTCCTCGGCGAGCCGAACGCCGGCAAGAGCACGTTGCTCTCGGTGATCTCGGCCGCGCGTCCCAAGATCGCCGACTATCCGTTCACGACGCTCGAGCCCCACCTCGGCGTCGTTGGGCTGTCGGATAACCGCTCGTTCGTCGTGGCCGACATTCCGGGCATCATCGAGGGCGCGCACGAAGGGAAGGGGCTCGGCTTGCGCTTTCTCCAACACGTCGAGCGCACGCGCGCGGTTGCAGTGCTTGTCCCTATAGACAGTCCCGATCCCCAAGCGACCTACGAACTATTGCGCCGAGAAGCAGCCTCATATTCGAAGGAGCTTGCCAGCAAACCGCACGTCGTCGTACTCACAAAGTCCGATTTGACCTCTGACCTCTCACCTCTCACGCCGCTTCGTACGGAAGGTAGCGCGCCCGTCGTCACCATTTCCGCCGTCGCCCGCCAGGGCATTCCGGAGCTCTTGGAAGTCTTGTGGAAGACGCTGAAGTCGTCGCCACACTGACGCTGTCGCTCGTTCCCGGCATCGGATCGCAGCGCCTGCGCGACCTGGTGCGCGCATTCGGCAGCGCGCGCGCCGCGCTGGACGCGCCGCACAGCCGGATCGCCTTGTGCCCCGGGTTCAGCAAGGCAGCGGCGACGGCCGTGAAGTCCGCGTGTCCGGACGCTGGCGTCCGCGTGCTCGAGCAGTTAGCGAGGCTCGGCGCGAAGGTCCTGCTGCCCGGCGCGCCCGATTTCCCGCCGCAGCTCGAGGAAATCCGCGACCCGCCGGCCGTCCTCTACGTGTGGGGCGATGCGTCGCTGCTGACGCGACCGGGTGTCGCCTTCGTCGGCAGCCGCAATCACACGACCTACGGCGCCGAGGCCGCGCGGATCCTCGCGGGCGCGGTGGCGCCGCGCGCCGTCGTCATCAGC
>Ga0099794_10000431_pt1 | contig 13924 bp, 13 predicted proteins | sample Rivendell_Oct201_10_FD_77320 | JGI IMG/M metagenome (GOLD analysis project Ga0099794, IMG submission 77320) | Vadose zone soil microbial communities from the Eel River Critical Zone Observatory, Northern California, USA -... | ecosystem: Host-associated > Plants > Roots > Rhizosphere > Soil ... | reverse complement strand
GAGTGCAGCACTGCGATTACCCCGGAACGCTTCTAACAGAGCGGTGCGACTGACGCGAATGGTCCGGCCGAACCGGATGGCCCATCGCGGTTGGTTCAGTCGAATGACTTGGTAGAGAGTCTTTCGATTGACTCGCAGCAGCCTGGCAGCCTCGTCAACCGTGATGATGTCGGGAAGATTCATGCGGTGGTGCGCCCTGGCGCTCGAGTCGCGATCGCTGCCACTCATTCGCCTCGAGCGGCTGACAACGTGGGTCTTAGCGCTTCTGGGACTTCCCACTTGCTGCTCTCTGCTCCAAAAGCGTCTGGTACCTGAGCGCGAGCAGGTGGCGAACGTATTCGCGGTGCGTCGAAATTTTCAGGTTCTTCATGTCGGCTTCCAACGCTTCCACCTGAATTCGCGGCAGGCCGAACATCGTTCGGTGATCATCGATGAGCTCACGTACGAAAGCAGTCGTACTCCCCAGCCGCTTGGCCTCTTCCTTGAGGATGGCGGCTTGTTCGGGCGTGAAGCGGAAGGACTGAGCGAAGTAGTCGTCTCTGGCGGGTGTTTTGGGCATTGGACTGGCTCCTTACGAGCTCAGACAGTTCTATCACGCTTGAGTTCTAAGTACATCTCAAGTAAATTCCACTTGCGTCTTAGAACGTGGACCTTGTTCGACGACTTCGCGAGTCACTCGGAGTAGGCGGTCACCTCGTTGGGCGAATTGGAAAGCTGCAATGCATCGGCACAGTTGGAATTGGTCTCGGCGGTCACTTCGTTGGCCAGATTTGGTGGGGTTAGCCCCGAATTGCTGGACGGCACAAAGACCGTCCGGCACAACGGCTCGGCTCAGCTCATGGGCCGGTTTTGCAGCGACGGCCTGCGGCCGGCGTTTGGTGAGCGCTGAGGGTACTGCCGCGCCGTCGATGTTGTCGGTTCCTGCCGCCGCTCCTGCCGGCAAACTCACGCCCACCCTTACGACACCTCCTGCTCCGGCGAACGTCAGCTTCGCAGTAACTCTGACGGCAAGTTCGACGGCAGGAGGTGGATGCTTCATCACCTGTCGATTCGAGAGCTTCCGGGCCGGGCCGGGTTCCGAGAGCGTGACCTATCGCTCCTGCTCCGCGTTTTCCGATCACCCTCTCCCAACCACGGGGAGAGGATGATCGGAAAACGCTACATGCGATGGTGCACAAAAAATTACGGCCCGGCCCGGAAGAGGCGAACCGAAAAGGGGTCAAGTCTTTCAGACCGAATTCAAAATGGAGTGGATGTCCTCGATGAGTGAATGGCACAGGGGTGCTCGATGAAGGAGGTTCAGGATGGTGCGCCGGCCACGAACGAGGAGCCACTCAGAAGCTACCCATTCCAGGATCGAGATCGGCAGCTTTTGACGGCGTTGGCGATGTGCAGGTGCCTTTCGACGGAGCAGGTCCGCCGTCTGTGTTTCTCAGGAAGGACCGAGACACCCGCGCACAAGCGGCTTCGACAACTCGCGGGAATCGGCAAATACGGATTCCCCGAGCCGCTCGTGGAACGGACCGTGCACCAAACCTACGCCGGCGAGCTCGTCACGGTCTGGACGCCCACGGCCTTGGGGTACGTCGTTGCCGCTAACATCGTCGAAACCATCACCCGGCCTTCGCGCGGCGCCCAGATTCGCCCGCAGCTCATCGAGCACGCGCTTTTGCTGAACGAGCTTTTCGTTGGCTTGGCAGAGGCGCCACTGAAGAAAGCTCTGGGTACGCGAGCATCCGAAATTCCCCGACGCCGCCATCGAAGCTCGGCAGATGGGCTGTATCTGAATGCAAGGGCCTTGCCGTTCAAGTGGATTGCCTGCGACTCGGTGCGCCTTCCGTGGAAGGAGTACCGAGACGGGGACTCCATCGACAGAATCATTCACCCTGATGCGGTGCTCGAGCTTCCAACGTTGCGAAGGAGGCTTTTTCTCGAAGCCGAGACGGGGAGCCACACCATTGTCCCGCGCGGCTACCACAAGCCCGGTTCGACGCTGAACAAGGCGGAGCGATACGAATTGTTCATCTGCGAGTTCGCCGACCTCGACTTGAAAATTTCTTTCTACGCACAGCGGTACTCGGATGGCTTTACCCCCGAGGTGCTGTTTCTGGTCCCCAACGCTGGTAGAGCAGAGTCGGTGAATCGGGCACTGACCGAATGGTCGGCGCAGCGCCCCAGTCGGTGGAAGCTGCCGCGCGCTCTAACGCTGGCGGACGCGGTTCGGGAGATTCTCACCGCTTTGGGCCAGTGGTCCCCCGAGCGGGAAACCACTCCAAGCACAAACGCCCCGCCCAGCGCCTTGCTCACGGCGCGCGACCTCAGACTGTTGACCAACTTCTACAACGACGCGGTCGGGACACTAAAGAGTGTTCGTGCAACGGCACGGGGCCGAAATGAGACTCCGCCGCCGTACCCAGCGGCCAGCGATGAGGTCAGAAGATTGTTGGAGCAGCTATGGAGGACCGTGAGGGCGCGCGGTCCTGCGTAACGTTGAGGCGCGGAACTTCAACGGCACGACCGGAACGTTCCGAAGGCGGGCAGCAAGTGGTTTTTCAGGATGCACTCTTTTGAGTAAAGCTGACTTGGTTTGTTGTTGTTGGCACTGTACGTGAGGAACTGAGCCTTCGGCGCAAGAATGCGAGCTCGGGAGTTGTTAGTGAATGCTGGCTTCGTTGACCATCTCGAAAAGCTTAACATTGTCTCGGTAGTCGACGTGAACACCGACGATCACCGGGCCGGGCAAATCGAAAGCTCGCTTCAGTACTGGGGTGATCTCGTCCGGCGTGCGGATCATCAGACCCTTGGCGCCGAACGCCTCGGCGTATTTGACTACATCCACAGGTCCAAAATCGATCCCCGACGTTCGCCCATACTTCAGCTTCTCCTGGGCAGCCACCATGTCGTAAGTGCCATCGATCCAGACCATGTGGACGATGTTCGCCTTGAGCCGAACCGCCGTCTCCAACTCCATTGCAGAGAACAGAAACCCACCATCTCCGGAGATTGACAGCACCTTGTCCGCAGGGCGCACAATGGAGGCGGCGATCGCCAGGGAAGCGCGACACCCAACGTCTGCTGCCCGTTGGTGATAAGGACCTGCCGTGCCTTGAAACTGTAGAGATGGCGCGCGATCCAGAGGTGGAAGGAGCCCCTGTCCAGACACAAGGTTAGGTCCGTGCTGAGGAGCTGCTGAAGCTCGAAAACCAGTCGCAGCGGGTGGATCGGCAACCCGCCACGCAAGCCAGAGTCGCGGCTGAGTTGAGTCCGCTCGGCGGCGATGGCCTCAAGGATGCTCGACGACAGCGCCGACCGCCGACTGCGCTTAAGCTGTGGGCTCAATGCATTGAGCGTCTGGGCGATATCCCCGGTCAGTTCGACGTAGGGGCGATAGGAATTGTCAAAGTCGGCCGGCAGAAACGTCGATGTGAATAAGTTTGCGCGGATTCGTTCGATTCCACTCGGAGGGCGGATATTCAACTGGGTCACAGCCGATGGTGATGACCAGGTCGGCGGAATCCAGCAGCCTGTCCGCGGGCTGGTTCGCAAGTTGGCCGACCCTCCCGCCAAAATTATCGAAGAGATGGGCCCCGATGGCGCCTGCGGCCTGGAAAGTACCTACCACGGGCAAATTATTCCGCGCTCGGTGCTCTCGTGCGGTTGATGATGGGGCAGTTCCATTCTTCAGAAAAAACTTGTGGAGCTAACCGGGATCGAACCGGTGACCTCTTGAATGCCATATAACCGCAGTTGTTTTGATATCAACCACTTACCGAGGAAGTCTTGCAACCACCGCGTGAGAGGAGATGCAAGGAAGTGCATCCGAGTGCAAGGAAGTGATCGGTGGTTGCAACCGTAGTCGGGGCGGGATGCCGCTGCACTTTCGCTACCACTCAATTTGCGCCACGAGCTTCGGCGCGATCAGGCCGCAGCCCATCGCAACCAGAATGAGGACCGCCGTCACCCCGTCGCCGGCGACCATGGGGACCAGCGTGGGAGGCGCCTTGTCGCCGAGCTGCGCAACATGGACGAGACCGGCCATTATCCTGAAGAGGAACACACCGGGGATGAACGCGACGACGGCAGCGAAGCTGAGCGCCGCGTACGGGAGCCGGAGACGATTGCCGACCGGAGTGATGATCATTCCTACGAAGAGGCAGGCCAGGAACGCGGCCGCGGCTGCGGTCGCGCCAAGCGAGATTGCCGACCACCGAAGACCGTGGGCGACCATTCCGACGACGATCGGGATCGCGAGATGGCGCCACGGCATCGAATAGAAGCTGCCATACGCAGACACCGCAAAGCCTGCCGCGATGACGTCCAGCGGCAGCGCGATCCTCCGCGATGGCAGCGAGGCCGGGAGCGACGCGCCGACGGTCGAGAGGCCCAGCAGGAGCCCTGCGGAGATTGCGGCGATGACGAGAAGCGCAAACGCGATCCTCGAACCGCCGATCGCCACGCGCGCCCGAACGAGATCGAAGAGCCCGTTCAGGAAATGCGGCCCGGGAACGAGCAGCATGCACGGGCACAGGGCCACCAGCGCCAGGTCGGGGCCGAGCTGGAGCTGCCGGGCAATTCCTCCAATCAAACCGGCCAGGAAGGCGGCGCAAAATGGTTGGACGAACAGGTTGGAGCTGACCTTCGCTAGTCCTCGCCGGATCAGCGCACCCATTCCGGCACTGAACCCGGCGAGCCCGAGCGTCGCGAGGTGCCCGGCACCATACACAACGGCGAGCGCTGCGGCGCCGATTGCGGCCGCCAGCACGAACCTTCCCGGCGCGACCGGAGGAAGCGCCGCAATCCTCGCCAACGTCGATCGCGATGCTTCGACCGGAACCGTGTGCTCGCGCAGGGCGTCGATAGCTTCTTCGCCTTGCAGCACCTTGTTCATGTCGATGCCGGCAGGCACCACCGCAAGCATGTGGTGGTGCCCTCCGTCCGGGCCGTCGACACGGACGGCGAGTTGATCCCAACGGGGGATCGAGGTTGCGCGGTAGCCGAATGCGTCCCCGATCTGCTTCGCGGCAGCGACCGTCCGCTCCGTCGTCTCGCCGTTCGCGAAGATGACCGCTGTGGCCTGGAGAATGAGCTCCATGACCTCGGCGGCGGACGCCGTCGGGATCGCCTCGGGTTCGGGCGCGGGCGCGCGCGGTTCGGCGACACCAGCCATCGCTTTTCCTGGACTGGGTGCTCTTACCGAAAGAGATTCACCTTCGGCAGGTCGACGATTTCGTCCCCCCGGGTCTCCCGGAAGTGTGCTCATGCCCCGTATTTTCGGCGCAGGAACTTCTTGTCGATCTTGCCGACGCTCGTCTTCTCCAGGCTGTCCACCACCGCGAATCTCTCCGGCACGGCGAACTTCGGGATCTCGCCGCGGGCAACGTGCTGAAGGAGCCAGGCCTTGAGGTCGGCCGGGTCAGGAGTGGATCCTGGCCGCGGGACGACGATCGCCATCGGCCGCTCGCCCCACTTGGGGTCCGGGATGCCGATCACCGCGGCTTCCGCGACGGTTTCGTGCCGGCCGAGGATCTCCTCGAGCTGGAGCGACGAAACCCATTCGCCGCCGGTCTTGATCACGTCCTTGATCCGATCGGTGACCACCAGATAGCCGTGCCGATCGATGGTCCCGATGTCCTGGGTATGTAGATAGCCGCCGGCCCACAGGGCCGCGGATGCCTTCTCGTCGTCGTGATAGCCGCGGGTGAGCCAGGGCGCGCGTGCGACAATTTCGCCTGCGGTCGTGCCGTCGTGGGGAACGTCGTGCATCTCTGCATCGACGACGCGAAGATCGACGAGCGGAAGCGGCAGGCCTGCCTTGATGCGGTACTGCACCTCGGAAACGGGATCCCCGGCCAGCTCCGGCGGAACGCGCGCGAACGAGAGGGCCGGGCCTGTCTCCGACATTCCGTACCCGCTGAAGACGTCGATGCCACGCTCGAGCGCCTGCCGGCAGAGGGCCGACGTCAGTGCTTCGCCACCGATCAGGACGCGCCAGCCCGTGAGCTTGCGACCCTGCGCCGCGGGCGAGTTCAGCATCATCTCGAGGATCGTCGGGACGCAGTGGGAGATGGTGACCTTCTGTTCGAGGACCAGTCTCACGAGCAGGTCCGGCAGATACCGGCCCGGATAGATCTGATCGATTCCGGCGACCGTCGCGGCATATGGAAGCCCCCATGCGTGCGCGTGGAACATGGGGGTGATCGGCATGTAGACCTCGCTCGGCCGGATCTGCATCGCGTCGAGCACGGCGAGCGTGTGCAGCGCGAGCTGCCGGTGCGAGAAGTACACGCCCTTGGGCAGGCCGGTGGTGCCGCTGGTGTAGAAAGTCGTCGCGCGCGTGTTCTCGTCGAAGTCGGGAAACCGGTGCCCCGGGTCGCCGCTTTCGAGGAGCTGCTCGTATTCGCCGTCGAAAGGAAAACCGGACGGCGCAGCTCCCGAATCGGTGAGACAGATGACCTTCCTTACGCGCGGCAGTCCGGCGCGGACGGACTCGAGAAGCGGCAGGAACTCGAGGTTGCACAAAAGGACGCTGGCCCCCGCGTGATCGATGGTGTACCGCACGTGCTCCTGCGGCAGCCGCACGTTCACCGTCTGCAGCACGGCTCCGAGCATGGGAATGGCGAAATAGCATTCGAGGTATCGCGGCGTGTCCCAATCCATCACGGCGACTGTGTCGCCCTGTCTGACGCCTAAGGAAACGAGGGCGCTTCCCAGGCGCGCGACGCGCTCCCCGAAAGTCGCGTAGTCGTAGCCGGACACGTCCCGATAGCGGATCCGGTTGCGCGTGGGCGCGCGACGCGGAGCAAGGAGAAGGTTCTTGATCAGTAGCGGGTAATCTTGAGCGCTCATTGCGCCTCCATGTCGGATCGCCGGGGCACCTCGATGTGCAGCTCCACTCGGCGGTTGCTCAGACTATTCCTACATTTCGCTCAATCGTCTTGATGACCGAGTCCAGCCTGCCGCTCACCACCTGCTTGGCGAAGCTGAGAGTGAAACCTTTGGCGGTGTGGAAAGGAGAATGGGACGGCATGGCAAGCGCGAAGGGATCGACAACTGCATCCACCACTACGGGACCACCTTTGTACGCAAGAGCTTCCGCGAGACCCTCTCGAACGTCCCCTGGTTCCTCGATACGAATCCCTTTCGCACCCATCGCCTCGGCAACCTTCGCGAAATTCGGATTCTTGAACTCCACGCCGAACGGAACCATCCCAGCCTCTTGCTGTTCGATGTGGACGAAGTCGTACTTCTCGTTGTTAAGAATGACTTGAACCACCGCAGTTTTTCGCTCTATCTGCGTCAGTAAATCGCCCATTCCCAGCATGGTGAAGCCGCCATCACCACACAGCGCGATGCACTGTCTCCCCGGATATGCCAGAGCGCTACCGAATGCGTTCGGTGCAGCATTGGCCATGGACGCCCAGGAGAATGAGCCAAAAAGCCTGCGGTTTCTTCCACCATTGATATGCCTCGCGAGCCAGATACAGGCGGTGCCCGTGTCCGCAAAAAACATCGCATCATCGGACGCGAGTTGGCTGAGCGTCGCGGCCAGGAATTCCGGACGTATGGGTTTGATCCTAGGTCCTTTGTCAACGTAGTGCTGGATCAGGTTGTGGAAGGATTTCGTGCGCTCAATCTGGCTCTCAAGAAAATGCGCATCCGTCTTTTCAGACACGACTTCAAGCAATGCGCTGACCGTTGATTTGATGTCGCCCACAAGGCCCAGATCCACTGGCGTGCGGCGGCCGATGTGTTTCGGGTTCTTGTCGATCTGAACCTTTTTCACGCTTTCGCCAGGAAGAAATTCGGAAAATGGAAAATCTGTACCGAGCAGGAGCAGCAGGTCGGCTTCGTGGATTGCCTTGTACGCTCCTCCATAGCCCAGGAGTCCAGTCATCCCAACGGCGTTTGGATTCTCATGCTCCAACCATTGCTTCCCGCGAAAGGAGTAGCCAACAGGAGCCTTCAGCTTGCACGCCAGTTGAACCACTTGATCGCGGCCCTCTCTGCAGCCGTCTCCGCCGAAAATCGCGACCGTTTTCGCTTCATCGATCATCCTCACCAATTTATCGAGATCGGTATCTGAAGGCCGGAGGATGGCTGGGGCCGGCAGCGTCAGGTCCGTAGGCTGATCCGGAGCGTCAGCTGACGCGACGTCGCCAGGAATCGAAAGAACCGTGGGACCCTTTTCCAGAACAGCTGTGCGAATCGCGGTATTGATGACCGCTCGGGCCTGTTCCGGGTTCACCAACCGCGCGGTGTAGAGTGAAGCCGCCTCAAAAAATTTGTACGGATTCAGTTCCTCGAGTGTGGATGTATCCATGATGCTGGTCTCCACATCCCCGGCAATGGCGATAACGGGAGCTCCTTCTTTCCGCGCGTCCATCAATCCATTGAACAAGTGAACCACACCGGGTCCCGCGGTTCCGCATACCACCACTGGCTTGCCGGTGAAATACGCCTCCGCGACGGCGGCGAGAACTCCGTATTCCTCGTGGCGCACAGGAACAAATTCGACTTTGCCATTTCGCCGTAAGGCATCCACTACAGGATTCAAAGCGTCTCCAACAATTCCATAGCAACGCGTAACTCCGGCCTTCACCAGCATCTCCCACAACACGTCCGCCACTTTTCTCGACATAGGAGTCTCCTTGATTGTGCAAACGACGCTCGGTGCAATCGTCGCGCCAGCCGGAGTCTCTTCAGGATTTGCTGAGCTACAGCAACGACCGATCCTTTTCCGACAGCGGGACGTCGGACGATGATCAGCAGATGCAGCGGTGATTCAAAAGCAGCCTCTCAGAACTTGCAATCGGTGACTGATCGCGGATCGCTTCGCTAGCCCTTCGGTCCGCAGTTTTTCTGGAGCTGATCAAGTGCCACACCGCTGCCGCGCAAGGACCTGAGGGCTTAACTACGCAGCTTGGTGTGCATTCCCTTCGACAGGTAAGGTGAACTGAAAGATTCCGCCTGGGCCGACGTCGCTCGAGGCCCAAATCCGTCCGCCGTGAGCTTCAACGATCGAACGGCAGATTGAGAGGCCCATTCCCATCCCGCCGGGTTTGGTGGTGTAGAAGGAGTCGAACACGTGGTCAACACTCTCCGGGCTCAGTCCCGGGCCGGAATCGCGCACCGTGACGAGCACCCCGCCCGATGCGTCCTTGTTTGTCCCGATCATCAATTCTCGCGACCCCTCGTTGACGGCGCTCGTCGCTTCGACAGCGTTGATGATCAAGTTGAGGATCACCTGTTGAAGCTGCACTCGATCTCCTTGAATCGGCGGCAACCCCTCAGCGAGTTGCGTCTGCACCGAGACGTTGTTCTTGACTGCTTCGCCACGGGTCAGACCAACCACCTCGAGGATCGCTTCGTTGATCTCGAAAGCATCCTTGCGTGGCGGTGCCTTCTTGATCAGAGCGCGGATCCGGCCGATGACGTCGATGGCTCGTTTGTTATCCTGGACGGCACGACTGAGCGCCTCCCGGACCTCCTGCAGATTCGGCGGTTGGGCGCCCAGCCAGCGCAAGGCCGCCTGGGTATTGGTTGTTCCGGCCGTGATCGGCTGCATGACTTCGTGGGAAATGGAGGCCGCCAGCTGTCCCATCGCCGTGACGCGATGCACGTGCGCGAGCTCCCCCTGCGCCTCGCGCAACGCTTCCGAGGCCTGCCTCAGCTGGCTCGTCCGTTCTACGACACGTCGTTCGAGCTCCTCATTCAGCTTGTTGAGCTCGGCCTTCGCTCGCTTGAGCGCGGCGGTCTCGAGAACCTCCCAACGGCCGTGTCGCCTTGCGAGGACGAACTGGTGTGTCCGCACCACATCCAGGATTTGAGGAGCCCCGCACATCTCGAGCGGGTACGTGCACAGCACGGCGAGGCGCCGATTCCCGATGACCTCGTTGAGACCATCTTCATAGTCGCAAAAGTGGCTCCAGTCCTTCTTTGACAGCCAGGTCGTATCCCCGGTGACTCTGATGCCGGCGTGACCTCCGGCCGATATCTGAGCGAGTTTTTCATACCAAGCGGCTGTCAGCCGCTTGCCATCGAACGTGCCCCCCTGCAGAAACCAGTCGCGGGCTGGCGCAAGTTCCAAACGGGAGCCCAGGTATCGATCCAGCTCAGGCACGGCGTTTTTCAGCGCGCCGGTGGCTTCGTCGATCGTCAAGGGCTCGGCAACAATCCAGAGGCAGAACTCTTCGTTTTCCAACCCCGACTTGCAATAGGAGATCAAAGTGTCGAGGAGATCCTCTTTCGTCTCGTAGAAAAGACAAAAGTGAGCCCCCCAGCCCACCATGTCACCAACGACATCGATACCGGTCTTGCGTGTTTCGGTTGCCATTGCGTCACCTCACTCTTCAAGCGGGAAGCACAGATAAAGCGGGTTCCGTCGCCACTCCTGACCCCGGAGGTAGTCCTAGCGCGCACAAAGATTCAAAATTCAGTGGCTAATGTGCATGTCCGAACGTTTGGCTGATCCGTAGTCTCAAAGCGAAGGTCGGCTCGCGTGGCCGCTCTGCGACGAGGGTGCGAAACTTAAGACGTGCGCCGCGGCTAGCGGGCTCACCTCAGTTGCATCCAGATTTCGATCTCCGACGTGTTCACGGTCTAAAGAGGTAGCCTATTCCGAGAGCACGCGGTGCACGAGCTGAATAGATGTGGAGCCTTCCCCGACCGCAGCCGCGACCCGCTTGGTGCTGCCAGAGCGAACGTCGCCGACGGCGAAGACCCCCGGCACGTTGGTCTCGAGGATGTAGGGCGCGCGCGCAAGCGGCCAATGCGCGAGATCGTCTCCCCGCAGATCTGCGCCAGTTCTAACGAACCCCTTCTCATCCAACGCAACCTTGCCGCGCAGCCAACTCGTATTGGGGTCTGCACCGGTCATCACGAAGACGTGACGAACGGCTAGCGTTTGGATTTCGCCGGTGCGTACGTCCTGGACCTGCACGCGCTCGAGATGCCGCTGACCTTCGGCAGCGACGACCTTTCGGAATGCCTGCAGGGTAATGTTCGGCGTTTGCTCGATTCGGCCGATCAGATATCGCGACATCGTCTCGGTAAGCCCTCGCCCGCGCACCAGGATCCGAACGCTCCGCGCAGACCGCGAAAGGAAGACGGCGGCCTGACCGGCGGAATTTCCCCCTCCCATGATGATGACGTCCTCATCGCGACAGAGCTGCGCTTCCATCGGAGTCGCCGCGTAATACACGCCGACGCCTTCGAACCGTTCCATGCCGACAGAATCGAACTTGCGATACTTTACGCCGCTAGCGATCACTATCGTCCGAGCCTTCACCACTGCGCCATCGGACAATTCCGCCACGTACGGCAGTCGCTCGCAGTAAAGCTTTGTTACCGAACGCGGGATGGCGATTTCGGCTCCGAATCTCTCCGCCTGGAACCACGCTGCCCTGGCGAGGTCCTCGCCTGACACCCCGATGGGAAATCCGAGATAGTTCTCGATTTTCGAACTGGTCCCGGCTTGCCCGCCCGGCGCGTTGCCCTCGAGCACGAGCACATCAAGTCCTTCCGAGGCGCCGTAGACGGCAGCTGCAAGTCCAGCCGGCCCGGCGCCGACGATCACGAGGTCGCGGACAACCTCTAGCTTCAGTAAGCGCTTGAACCCGAGGCTTTCGGCGATCTCCACATTGGTCGGATTCCTGAGAACTTGGTTGTTGCCGGAGATCAGGACTGGAATGTCGCTGACTCGAAGTGCAAATCGGTCGAGCAAAGCCTGGACGCCGGGATCGCTGTCGATCTCGAGGTAGCTGTGCGGCTGCCCGTTGTGAATGAGGAATTCGCGTGCGCGCAAAGTCGCGGCGCAGTGCCTTGAGCCAATGAGTACAATGTCTCCTTGCCAGGTCGCGATGAGATGCGCGCGCCGGAGGAGAAAAGCGCGCAGGAGCAGGTCGCTCAGCTCCGCGTCGAATTGGACCATCCTGCGCAGCGCATCGGCGGTGATCACGAGTAGCTCACCGGGTTCCGCGACGCGGACGCGCGCCAAGCCTGACCTGCCGGCGATCAAGTTGGCTCCTCCGGTGAACTGCCCTGGGCCGAGCGTGACCGGACGGCTTTCCATCATGATGGGCACCTCTCTACCGTCCTTCTGCTGGACCATCTTGAGCTCGCCGGAGACGACGACAAAGAATGCGGGCGCCACACTGCCCTGTTCTACGAGGACCTCTCCCCGATCGACCCTGCGCCGCTGCCCCACTGCATCGAGCCGCGCAATCTGCTCGGCGGACAGTCGCGGGAACATCATCTGCGCAGCCCGGTGCCCAGCGTGGCCTAGAAACTCTATTGTGTGTGGAGAACCCGCCGAGGCCATCACGTTTTGCCAAGTCTTCATTCAGATCAGGCGACAAGCCTGAGTGAGCGTCGGGCGAACGTCGAGTGCATCAGCCGGCTAAAACCGCTGACGATCAGGTTGACGCAAGCAATCAGCCCAATCGCGGAGGTAGAATCGGCAGGCCAGCTTCGCCAAATCACGCACCCCAGGATCACCGCTGTGACGGAATTAAACAGGATCCATGCTGAGCGCGGCCGCGAGCGAATTTCCCAAAACAGGACAAACTCTAGAATGCCTTGTGCGAGAAAAGTGGCCGAAAGCACCAGGGTGAGCGGCGCCAATTCGAGGGTGGGATTAACTGCCAAATACACACCCGCCAAAACGTAGACAGCTCCAATCAACACCCCCCAAACAAAAGTCGCCGCACTCTCGGCGGCAAGGGCGTACGTCACATGCGTTAGGCCAGACACCAGGGCAAGCCAGCCGAACAAAATCGCAGGCCGAAGCCCAGCTGCATCGGGTATCACAACTGCGAAGATACCCAAACCCATCATCAGAACCGCCAACCCGGTTGACACTCCTGTGGCCGGCTTGAAAGCAGCAACGCGATAGCGAGTCTTCTCTCGTAGGTGCGAAGGCACTTCATTCTCCCTTGATCGTGCTCACAAACGCTCGTGCCGATGCAATCAGCGCGCCAAATAGAGTTCCCCCTCAGCACGCGAGTACTTACAGGGGACGACCGATCCGTCGCCGACAGCACGGCGTCGGATGGGGATCACGTCCTCGGGAGGGAGGACGCACACGATACCAAAGTATTATTTGAGGCTTCCCTTCGCGATCGTGTGGTTCTAACCGTGAGGAGTATCCTTAAAACGCCCAATGCAGATGAAAGGCGCGCGTGCCTAAAGCCCCACTTATTGTAATTGTCGATGACGACGCTGCGATTCCCAGAGCAATCGCCAGCCTGGTGGAATCTGCGGGTTTTGCATCCGCGAGCTTCACCTCGGCGGAAGACTGCTTGCGTTCAGGCCGCCTAGCCGAGTGTGCGTGCTTGATTCTCGACGTACGGATGCCAGGAATGGATGGACTGCAACTGCAAAGTCATTTGCTGGCACGCAACGAACGGATTCCCATCATCTTCATCTCAGCACACGGAGACAATGGGGAGAGAGCGCAGGCGATCCAAGCCGGGGCGGTGGCCTTCTTGGCCAAGCCGTTCGATCACCAGGAATTGCTCAATACAATCGATTCGGCTCTCGGGAAGTCTTAATCCTGACCACGGAGTTTTCCGGCGATCCTGACCAGATCGGCGAACGAATCGGCTTGCATCTTCTGCATCACCTGACCTCGATGCGACTTGACGGTAACCTCGCTCATGCCGAGCTCCGCCGCAACCTGCTTATTCAGCAGGCCTTTGACAACCAATCTCATCACATCGCGTTCGCGCGCTGTCAGCGACTCGTAACGGGCGCGCAGCTCGGCCAGCTCGCTCCTCTGCTTGCGCTCGGCGCGGTTTCGCCGAATGGCATGAGCAATCGCGTCCAGCAGCTGTTGGTCCCGAACAGGCTTGGTGAGAAATTCAACTGCTCCGGCCTTCATCGCCTCTACCGACATCGGGATGTCGCCGTGACCGGTGATGAAGAT
>Ga0099794_10000430_pt1 | contig 13950 bp, 13 predicted proteins | sample Rivendell_Oct201_10_FD_77320 | JGI IMG/M metagenome (GOLD analysis project Ga0099794, IMG submission 77320) | Vadose zone soil microbial communities from the Eel River Critical Zone Observatory, Northern California, USA -... | ecosystem: Host-associated > Plants > Roots > Rhizosphere > Soil ... | reverse complement strand
TAGACCATCGGGTTGTGCTTGGGGGCGTACTTCCCGCGGGAGCCGAGCGGGCACGCCTTCCCGGAGATGTCCTCCTGGTACGACTTCCAGGAGATGCCCGCCGTCTCCAGAAGGGTCACCAGATGGCTGGCGGTCGACTGGTGATTCACGCTCGGGCCGGCGTCGTCCCGGATTCCGAAGCTCGTTCCCGCTTCCATTAATTGGGCAAGCTCGGGTGGAGCCCGGGCGGATTCATGTAGCCCTCCGCGTGCGACCCGAGCGGCAAGAGCGTCCCGTTGATGTACGGGAACGATTACGCGGTTCCCTCCGGCGCGAAGAGGGTAGGGGTACGCGGCCGGGGCGATAGGCCACGCGCGTGCTCTTGTCGCGCGTTCGACACCCCTCGCCCTGGCTTCTGTGCACAAGCCACCGGATCGCTGCCTGCCAGGACGTTCGGGAGTCGCCCCGTTGACAGCCGCTGCCCATGTCGTATCGGTGATCGCGCTGCAGGAGGCCGTGATGGCAACCGTTCTCGTCGTCGACGATGACGCGGACGTCCTGGACGCGGTCGCGGAGGTGCTCGTCCAGGAGGGATTCACGGTCCGGCGCGCGCGGGGAGGCGCCGCCGCTCTCGACGTGCTGCAAACGGAAGGCACGCCGGGCGTCGTGCTCCTCGACGTCCGCATGGATCGGGTGGACGGCAGCAGCGTCTCCGGCTGGATGCAGGACCATCCGGCCTTCCGCGGCGTACCGGTCGTCTTCATGACCGGCGACCGCCGTTTTCGTCCAGGGGACGGCGCACGCGTGCTGGAGAAACCCTTCGACGTCGCCGACCTGCTGGATGCCCTGCGAGGCGCCCTGGGAACGACCTGATTCCGGCAGTCTGGCTACCGTCGACTGGTGGTCAGGTGTAGAAAAAGCGGCTGCGAGCCGGAGGCTCCGACATGGCGAGGAACGCGGGTGCCGGGAAGCGGGAACCCCGCACGGAGCCGGCCTCCGCGAGGGAGTTGGAGGAGATCCTCGGGAAGGTCCGCGACGCGCGGAACTTCGACTTCCGCAACTACAAGCGAGGCACGCTGCTGCGGAGGGTGCAGCGCCGCATGGAGGACCGCGGCAAGCGCACGCTGCGCGACTACAGCGCGCTTCTGGACCGCGAGCCCGCCGAGTTCGACGCCCTCGTCAACTCGATGCTCATCAAGGTGACCTCGTTCTTCCGCGACCCGGAAGGCTGGGAAGAGCTGTCCGCCAAGGTCCTCCCGCGGATGCTCTCGGAGAAGCGCACCGGAGAGGACGTCCGCGTCTGGTGCGCCGGCTGCGCCACTGGAGAGGAGGCGTTCTCCGCGGCGATCGTGCTCGCCGAGGCGATGGGCCCGTCGTTCGGCACCCAGGAGGTCAAGATCTTCGGCACCGACGTCGACGAAAGGGCGATCGCCTACGCGCGCAAGGGCCAGTACACGCGCGGGCAGGTCGAGTCGGTGCCGAAGAAGGTCCTCTCGGAGTGGTTCGTCGAGGAGGGCGACGGGTATGCCGTCCGCAAGGAGCTGCGCCGGTCGGTGGTGTTCGGGATCAACAACCTGGTCAGCGACGCGCCCATCTCGCGCCTGGACCTGCTCATCTGCCGGAACGTGTTCATCTACCTGGACACGCCCCTGCAGAAACGCGTCCTTTCCCGCTTCCACTATGCCTTGCGCCGGCACGGGATCCTGATGCTCGGGAAGTCCGAGCTGATCCCGTTCGCGGGCCGCATCTACGAGCCCGTCGATCTGTCCCTCCGCATCTACCGCAAGGACGGGCGGCGCGACAGCGCCGTCTCGCAGGAGCGGCTGATGGGGCTGCTCGAGCAGGAGACCGCCGCCCGCGAGGTCGATGACGCCGGCGAGCAGGCAGGGAGCGTCGATCAATTCCATCGCGAGGTGCTGCAGGCGCTCCCCCTGCCGGTGGTGGCGACCACGCTGGACGGCAGCGTGATGCTCTGGAACGTCGCGGCCGCGCACCTCTGGGACCGCCCGGAGAGCGATGTGACGGGCAAGAAACTCACCTCGCTGAACCTCCCCGGGCTCTCCGGCGAGCTGTTGATCGAGAAGTCCTCGATGGTGCGCGAAGGCCGCTCGGATCGCGAGTGGGGCGACGGCTCCGTGGGCCGGCCGGGCGATACGCAGGCCACGCAGATCTCGGTGGAGGTCTCGCCGCTGCGCGACGCGGGTGGCGCGAAGAGCGGGCTCGTCTACGCCGTCGGCGACGTGACCTCCGTCCGCCAGATGGAGTTCGAGCTGCGTCGCGCCAACGAGGAGCGCCAGTCGGCCTACGAGGAGCTGCAGACCATCAACGAGGAGATGCAGTCCTCGAACGAGGAGCTGGAGACCACCAACGAGGAGCTGCAGTCGGCCAACGAGGAGCTGCAGACCACCAATGAGGAGCTGCAGTCCACGAACGAAGAGCTGGAGACGACCAACGAGGAGCTGCAGTCCACCAACGCGGAGCTGGACGCGACCAATCGCGAGCTGGCGCATCGAACTGAGGAGATGAACAAGCTCGCCTCCAACCAGCGCGCGATCATCCGCAGCCTGTCGGCGGCGGTGATCGTGCTCGATGAGGCTGGCCACATCACGCTGTGGAACCTGGCAGCCGAACGGCTGCTCGGCTTGAGCGAAGGCGAGGCCCTCGGCCAGGTCCTGTGGACCCTGCACGTCCCGGCGCTGAACCGCGCGGTGCTGGCGAAGATGCGCAAGGCCCTGGGGCAAAATCTAGGGATGCGCTCCGAGGAGATCGCCTACGAGCTCCCCAACGGCGGCCGCGGCACCGCCACGCTCGCGGGCTTGCCGATCCTGGACGGAGGAGCTCCCTTGGGCGCAGTGCTCATCTTCGAGGATACGACCCGGCTCGCCGCGCTTGCGGCGGAGAATGCCAAGCTCAAGGAAAACGATGTCCGGCCCGCGCAACCTGGCGATCGCTAGCGCCGCCCCCGGGCCGGAGCCCAGCCTGCTCGTCGAGCTCCGGGCGAAATACCTGGACCTCTCGCGCAAATACGCGGCGCTCGTGCGACGGCTGGGGGCCCGTACCGGCGACTTGCTCAAGCAGCGCACCGCCCGCACCTCCGTCTACCGGCTCGGGTTCTGGGCGCTCCACGCGACTGGCGGCGGCCTCGCCCTGGTGACCGACGGCATGATCACCACTCGCAACGCGCGCTGGCACGAGCTCGACGTCGGACGCGGTGGATGGGTCCGCGACGCGAAGGCACAGCCCACCACCTACCTGCACTTGTCCCAGATTGCCGTGTTGGAGGCGGCCCACCTGCCGGAGCGCCCGCCCGCGGTGGCGGTCCGGCGGTACCGCAGCGTCGAAGGGGGCCAGGTCGTCGAGCTGCGGTTGGAACGGATCGACTCCCCCGCAGCGCCGGTGGTCGTGTTGGCGCAGGACGTGACCGAGCACGTCCGGGCGGAACAGGAGCTCTCGCACATGCGCGAGGCGCTGTTCCAGAGCGAGCACCTGGCGATCCTGGGCGAGCTGGCTTCCTCGATCTCGCACGAGCTGGGGAACACGCTGCGGGGGGTGAGCACGCGCGCCGCCGTGCTCTTGCGGGACCCCGCGGTCATGGCCGCGCACGCGCCGCTCGTGGCGGGGTTACAAGAAAGCGCCGAGGCGGCGCTCGGGTCGGTGCGCAAGTTGCATGAGCTGGCGCGCTCGGGCCGGCTCCAGCCCGGACCGGTCGTTCTGGCGGACGTGCTCCAGCACGCCGTCGAAGTGCTGCACCTGCGCCAGCCGCACGGCGCGGCGCCGGTCCGGGTGGAGACGGAGGTGCCGGATCTCCCACCGGTGCTCGGGACCGCCTCCGAGCTTTCGCATCTCTTCGTCACGCTGCTGTTCAACGCGCGCGACGCGATGGCGACGGGCGGGAAGATCGACGTGCGCGCCGAGCGCGCGGGCGACCAGGTGCGAGTCAGCGTCGCCGACGAAGGCACCGGGATCGCGCCGGAACACCTGCCGCACCTGTTCCAGCCGTTCTTCACCACCAAGGGAAGCGCCGGCACCGGACTGGGGCTCTGGCTCGCCCAGAGCACGATGCGGCGCCTGGGAGGATCGATCAGCGCCCGGAACCGCGCAGCGGGCGGAGCGGAGTTCCTGGTCGAGTTCCTGCTCGGGACGGAGGATCGGGCGCTCCCGCAGGATCGCGCGCCGGCACGTCGTCGGGAACGAATCGCTCGGCGCGGTTGAGCACTTCTCGCACCCTCTTCGCATGCTCGCGGGCTGCGTTCCCGCGCCGGTCGAACTGCGACGCGCTGCGCGGATGTCCGTGGTCGTGGGCCCGCTTGGCCAGCCGGTCGTACAGGGAAGCCTGCTCCTCGAGGGCGCGCATCGCCGCCCAAAGCGCCGCCTCCAGCTGGTCCTGCTGCTCTGCGCCGAGCGAGGCCAGCCCGTACGCGTGCCCCACCCGGCAGCGGAAGCGGAGGATGTGCCCGTCGTGCACCTCGTTCAGCACGCCCCCGCACGCCGGGCAGGCGAGCTCGGACGGGTTTCCCGGCGGCGGCTCTCCCTCGCGCCGGCGTTCCAGCGCGATCTCGGTCTCCTGCTCGAGGAGCGGCGGGATCGGGGAGTGAAGCTCCACCTTCTCGTGGGCGAGCCTGTCGAGCAACTTGGCGATCTCCGCGGTCGGCAGGCAGTGGTCGACCTTCACGTTCGCGAGCGCGCTGCGCGGCATGTCGGGGCACAGGGCCTCGTCGGGATCCTGGACCACGGTCACTCCCCCGCGCTGCTTGACCGCGACCAGGCCCGCCGTGCCGTCGTCGAGCGCGCCGGAGAGGACCACGGCGACCACGCGCGCCCCGTGGAATCGCGCGGCCGTGCGGAAGAGGGTGTCAACCGCGGGCCGGTGGCCCCCCTCGGGAGCGCTGCGCGTGAGGCGCACGACCCCGTCGTCGACGACCAGGTGTCGATCGGGCGGAGCGACGTAGATGCGGCCCCGCTCGAGCGTCTCGCCGTCCTTCGCATGCTCCGCCGGCAGCGGCCCGGCGCCGGTCAGGATGCGCGGCAGGATGCTCTTGTGATCGGGCGAGACGTGCAGCACCACGAGCACCGACGCGGGCAGGTCGCTGGGGAGCTGCCCGACGAGGTCCCGCAGCGCCTCGATTCCGCCAGCGGAGGCCCCCACGACGATGATGTCATGGCTCGCCATTCGGTTGCCTTCCACCGACTCTACGCCCACTGGAGAAGATGCGCACCGCCCTGCCGCGCCCGCAGATCCGGCGGCTCTGCTCGATGAGCCGCCTCGAGGGACGCAAGTGCCTTGCCGGCGACGCCGCGCACGCGCGCGACCCGCGCACCAGGCGATCGCGTGCCTGCTGGAGCAACTTCGCGGATTCGCGTAGCAACCTGCGCAGGCGAGAGCCGGCGCCCCGTCGGGGGAAGACCGTCAATCCGCGGTTGCGGAGAGCGACGGCGAGAGCAGTGCGGTCGCCCACCACCACCACGAACACCATCCTGGCAAGGCGGGAATCGGCCTCGACCGCCGCCAGCAGGTCGCCCGCGCCGGGAAGCATTTCCGAGACGACCAGCAGACGCGGCGCGGGAGGCCGGTGCAGCGTCCGCATCGCCTCGACAGCGGAGCTGACCCGTTCCAGCTCGCGGCGCTGGGAGCGCACCTGGGAGGCGAGATGATCGGACAGCCCGGCCAGCACGAGCCGCATTCAGCTCGCCTCGCCGGAGGGTTCGCCCTGCCGCTGCCCGCCGCGCGCGAGCCTCGACACTCGAAGCATCAGGTCGAAGCGAAACCCCGAGAGCATTTCCAGGGCGGTGTCGGCCCGCCCCGCGACCGAGACCAGACATCCCTTGCTGCGCAGGTTGCGCAGGATCTCGCGGCGCACGTTGCCCTCGGGCGCGACGACGAGCACCGTGTGCCGGGCAGTCATGCACCATCGCTATCCCGTCTCGGCCGGCCGGATCACTACCTGGCCGCGTGCAATTCGGGCTGCGTGGGTTTGCGTACTCGCCCGCCCCTGCCCCTCGCGCTCGGGGAGCGTTCGGCGCTAGAGGAGATGCGTGAGCTACAAGGTCGCGCTGGTCGACGATCACCGCCTCTTCCGGGAGGGGCTCCGCGCGCTGCTCGCCACGCAGCCGGATCTCGAGGTGGTCGGCGAGGCCGCCGAGCCCGGCGAGGCTTGCGCGCTGGTCGATGCCGCGGATCCGGACCTGGTCGTCGTGGACGTCCTGCTCGGGCCGTCTTCGGGGGTCTCCCTCGCGCGCGAGCTGCTCCGGAGGTCTCCGCGGCGGCGGCTCTTGATGCTGAGCATGCTCCTCGACGAGGAGCACGCCGCCGAGGCGCTGGAAGTCGGCGCGCTCGGCTATGCCGGGAAGGCGCAGTCGCTCGAGGAGGTGCTGGACGCCATTCGCACCGTCGCCGCGGGGCGGGTCTACGTGCCGTCCGTGCTCTCGCGGTTCGTGGTGCAGGACTACCTGCGGCTGCGCCGCGGGGAAGGGCGGGCGGATTCGCCGCTGGCGCGGCTCACCCGCCGCGAGCGCGAGGTGTTCGACCTGATCGTGGCTGGCGGGACGACCGCCCATATCGCCGACCAGCTCTCGATCAGCCATCGCACGGTGGAGACGCACCGCAGCCGGATCCTGCACAAGCTCAAGGCGCGCTCGGCGGCCGATCTGGTGCGTCTCGCCGCCCGGCTGAAGCTCTTGCCGCTGTCCTCGAACTGAACGCTGTCGGCCCGGGCGAACGTCCGAAAGAGGACAGTGTCTTGGCCGTTCCTTACGTGCCCATACACATGACGGGCATCACCACGTACCTCACGTTGCCGACAACGGCGTAGGCGCTACTCGCATGACGCTCAAACTCGCCCTCGTCGACGATCACCGCCTCTTCCGAGAGGGGATGCGGGCCCTGCTCTCCACGCAGTCCGACTTTCAACTCGTGGGAGAAGCGAGTCAGGCGCAGGACGCCTACGCGCTCGTAGACAACGTCCAGCCGGACGTCCTGCTCCTCGACGTCTCGCTTCCGCTGGCGAGCGGGGTGAGCGTGGCGCGCGAGGTCCTTCGGCGCCAGCCGCACCAGCGCATCCTCGCGCTCAGCATGTTCGCCGACGAGGAGCACGTTGCGCAGGCGCTCGAGGTCGGGGTGCTCGGCTACGCCAGCAAGGACCTCTCCGCGGGCGAGCTGTTCACGGCCATCCGCGCCGTGGGCCAGGGGCAGGCATACCTGGGCCCGGGTATCTCGCGCGTGCTGCTCGAGGAATACATGCGCATGCGGCGCACGGGCCGCGGGCCGGACACGCCGCTGCGCGGGCTCACTCAGCGCGAGCGCGAGATCTTCGACCTCGCCGTGCGCGGTCTCTCCAACCAGGACATCGCCTCCCAGCTCTGCATCAGCAAGCGCACGGTCGAGACGCACCGCGGGCGCATCATGCGCAAGCTGCACGTGCACTCCGCGACCGACCTGGTGCGCCTGGCGGCTCGGCACGGCCTGCTGGACGCCTGACCCTCGCGTGAACAGCTTGAGCGTCCAGGAGGAGACATGGACGCGCTTGCCCTTTTGAAGAAGGACCACCAGACGGTGGAGAAGCTGTTCGCCCGGTTCGAGAAGAAGCCGAGCAAGGAGATCGCGGATCGGTTCGTTCGCGAGCTGTCCGTCCACGCGGTCGTCGAGGAGCAGCTCTTCTATCCGGCCATGCGAAAGGCAGCCGAGGCGCAGGAGCTGGAGGAGGCCGAGGACGGGGTGCTCGAGGCGCTGGAGGAGCACCATGTCGCCAAGTGGCTGCTCTCGGAGATCGAAGGTCTCGACGAGGACGACGAGCGTTTCGAGCCGAAGTGCAAGGTGCTGATCGAGAGCGTGCGGCACCACGTGAAGGAAGAGGAGGGGCCGCTGTTCCGCTTCGCCCGCCGCTTGTTCAAGCGCGACCAGCTCGACGACCTGGGAAAGCTGCTGCAGAAGGCGAAAAAGATCGCGCCCACCCATCCCCATCCCCGCGCCCCGGACGAGCCGCCGGGCAATCTGCTGGCCGGTGGGCTCGCGGCCATCCTCGACCGTGGCCGCGACGCGATGAAAGGCCTGATCGCCTCGCGCACCAACGGTAAGCCCCGCAGCAGCCGCCGCCCCCGCGACCTCCACGCCTGAGACGCGAAAACGTTCACGCTCTTGTCAGGCGCTGCCGGCGTCCTGCATCACGTCGCCGTTCTCCGCCTCCGTCACGTCGTGCACGTGCGGCGGACCGTCGGGGCGGTAGTCGCGCAGGTAGATGCGGATGATGGAGAGGAAGAGCGCCACGGCGATGGGTCCCACCACGACCCCCAGGATCCCGAAGGCCTCGACGCCGCCGAAGATGGCGATGAAGACGAGGAGATCGTTCATCCGGATCCGGGTGCCGACCAGCTTGGGGCGCAGGATGTAGTCGGCCACGAAGACGATGACCAGGGCGCCCCAGATGAGCAGGCCGATCCCCTCCGCGGGACGGTGGTTCAAGAGCACGAACAGCGCGACGGGGACCCAGACCAGCGCGGTGCCGATCGCCGGCAGGAAGGAGGCGACGCCGGTGAGCGCGGCCCACACCAGAGGGCTGTCCACTCCGAAGATCCAGTACCCGATGAAGGCCACCACGCCCTGGTAGAGCGCGGTGACGCCGGTGCCGAAGAGCATCGCGCGCGTCACGTCGCGGATGTTGCGGACCAGCTCCCAGACCTCGCCGTCGGGGAGCGGGATGACTTCCACGAGCCAGGCGGTCCCTTCGCGCCCCTCGACCAGCAGGTAGTAGCTGGTCAGGGCGGTGAAGACGAACACGAAGATGAGGCTGAAGGTGGCGGTGATGACGGTGGTCACGCTCTTGCCCAGCGCGGCCGCGAGATCGCGGAGCAGCTCGGCCAGGCGGCGCTGGAGGCTCGCCGTGTCGAGTCCGAAACGGCTCAGGAAGGCGATGACGTCGTCGCCGAGCAGGCCGCTCGTGCCGCCGTGCTGGTAGCGGTCGGCGGCGCCGCGCAGCAGATCGAGCACGCGCGAGCCGACCACGAACAGCAGGAAGGTGAGCAGGCCGATCATCACCGTCATCACCAGCGCGGTGAGCAGCGCAGCCGCGAGCCCGGGGTGGCGGGCGAGCCGCCGGCGCCGCAGCAGCTTTTCCTGGAGGGGGTATACGGTGACCGCGATGGTCAGGCCGAGGAAGACGGGGATCCAGACGGGCTCGAGCGTCTGCCAGAACAGGTAAGCCGCGAACGCGAACAGCACCAGGAAGGTGCCGTTTTCGAGCTTCGCCCGATTGATGCGCGCCACGGCTGCACTGTAGGCAGTCCGCCCGGGAAAAGCTTGGGAAGGCGAGGGCCCAAGCGTTCCGAGTGCACCGGAGTGGTCAATCGTCCACTACTGACGGTGCACGGGCGGGAGCTGGACTACCTCGAAGGCGCTGAAGGGAACCGTCTTCAGCTGATCGAGGTCGCGGTCGTCCCAGCGCGAATCGGTCGTGCCCGAGATGGCCACGAAGCCGTCGCCGGCCTCGTCGACGAGGAACATGCCGTAGTGCTGCAAGGCGGTCAGGATGACGCGCGAGGAGCCGGTGAAGCGCGACAGGTCGAAGCTCGCCTGGAGGCGCACACGGGTGCCCATCGGAGGCGCGTCGGCGTCGTCGCTGTTTCCGTAGTGCGTGGCGGGGTGGACCCAGCCGCGCGCGGCGTGGGCCGCGGTGAAGGTGAGCGCGTGCCGGATCTCCTTCTGCTCCACGACCTCGTCGTACCGGGCGAGGCCGGGGAGGATGGGAAGGCCCGAGGCGGTGGCGCTGGTCCAGCCGTCCTTGCGGAGAGCACCCGTGCGCAGGTCGAACACGGCGCCGCTGGCCGCGTCGTAGCCGCTGCCGTTCCAGCGCGTGTCGTATGTCTCGTAGAGAAGGCACGCGTCGCGGTCGAGGGCCACGGCGTGGCGGTCGCCGCTTGCGGACGGCCCGCCCTGGACGGGGATGTCCGGCGGGTAGGGATAGCTTTCGCCCGAGTATTGGAAGAACATCGGGGTGCGCGGCTGCGACCCCGCGACCACCACGAAGGGGATTCCGTACGTCGGGTTTGCGCCGAAGTCGGCGTGCAAGTTGCGCCACGACGCGCCCATGAACGCGAGGTAGGCGCCGGAGCGCGGGTCGATCGGCGCCGAGGAGACGTCGAGGTTCCAATCGTTCTCAGCCGGGAACATCGGGCACCCGGCGAGCGCCGGTCCGGCCGGGGAGGGAGAGGGAGCAGGCGGTCCCCCGACCGGCGGCGTGCTCACCGACGGGTCGTCCATTCCGCTGCCGCCGCAGGCGGCGACCGCGAGCAGGAAAGCCAAAATAATCTGTCGCATCTATAAGTTGGACGCGCCGCCTCGCCGGGCGATTCTCCCAAGCGCCTGCCCGCACCTCCGCCGCGCCAGGCTAAAAACGAACGCGGAGACGCGGAGACGCGGAGGATGGTTTTTGAAAGATGACTCCGCGCCTCAGCGTCTCCGCGTTCGTCCTTGAGTCACGTTCGCGGCCGAGGTCAGGCGAGCGAGTGGACGAAGCGGGAGGTGGCGGCGAGTACTTCGGGTTCGCGGTCCTTGTGAGGGGAGTGGCCCGCGCCCGGGAGGATCAGGGTCTGGGCCGGGGTGGGGAGGCCGCGCTGGATGGCTTCGATCTGGGCAAGGGTGCCGTATTCGTCGGACGCTCCCTGGACGAGGAGGGCGGGGGCGCGGATCGAGGCGAGGCAGCCAGTCAGGTTCCACCCGCGGAAGCCGGGGTGCAGCCACGGCCCGTTCCATCCCCAGAACGCCGCGTCGACGTTCTCGTGCCAGCGGGACAGGCGCGCGCGCAGGTCCCCGCGCTCGTACGCCTCGCGCGCCTTGGCGATGCTCTCGAGCGACAGTTCCTCGGCGAAGACGTGCGGCGCCTCCAGCACCAGGCCCCGCACCGGCTCCACGGCGGCGTGGAGGAGGGCGATCGATGCGCCGTCGCTGTGGCCGAAGAGCACCGGCTGGGAGATTCCGGCCGCTCGCAGCACCTCGGGGAGGAGCAGCGCCTCGTCGTGCATGTAGCGCACCGGGCGCGGCAGCGGCGCGGAGGGGGAGGAGCGCCCGTAGTTCGGCCGGCTATACGCGAAGACGGGAAGACCTGCCGCTTCGGACAGCTTTCCAGGGAAGTCGCGCCACAGGCCGACCGATCCCAGGCCTTCGTGCAGCAGGACCAGCGCGCGCGGACCGGGCTCGCCTTGCCAGGCGTACTCGAGCCGGTGCGGTCCGATCTGCAAGAGCTCCGCGGCGGTCATCAAAGAGAAGAGGCCCGCGGGATCGCTCCCGCGGGCCCGTCAAGGAGGAACGCGTCGATCACACCTCGGCGTGGATCTTCACATCCTTCGTCTCGTGGACGAAGACGCCGCCGATGAGGAACGTCATGATCGCGACGATGATGGGGTACCAGAGGCCGGCGTAGATGTTGCCGGCCTTGGCCACGATGGCGGTGGCGAGCAGCGGGAGCATGCCTCCGAACCAGCCGTTGCCGATGTGATACGGCAAGGACATCGACGTGTAGCGGATCTTGGCCGGGAACAGCTCCACGAGGAACGCGGCGATGGGTCCGTACACCATGGTGACGTAGATCACCATGAGGATGAGGATGAGCTCCGCCATCACCCAGTTGACCTTGCTGGTGTCTGCCTTGGGCGGGTAGCCCGTCGCCTTGAGCGCGGCCTCGTACTTCTTCTGGTCCCACCCGTGCAACTCGGTGTTACCGATCTTCGTCATCGCGTCCTCGCCGGAGATGGCGGCGATCGATTCGAAGGAGAGCCCCGCCTTGCCGAGGAAGTCCTTCGCCTTGTCGCACGCGCTCTGGCGCGACCAGGGACCGATGAAGATGTGGAAATTGCAGTCAGTCGCCGCGACCGTGATGGGCGTGCTCTTCTGGTACGCCTCCAGCGCGGGGTTGATGTAGTGCGTGAGGCCCCTGAAGAGCGGGAAGTACGTCGCCGCCGCGATCAGGCAGCCGGCCAGGATGATCTTCTTGCGCCCGATCTTGTCGGACAGCGCGCCGAAGACGAGGAAGAAGGGGGTGCCGATCACGAGCGACAGGCCGATCAGGGTGTAGGTGGAGACGAAATCCAGCTTCAGATAGATGAGCAGGAAGAACAGCGCATAGAACTGCCCCGTGTACCAGACCACGCCCTGGCCGGCAGTGGCGCCGAGAAGAGCCAGCGCGACGTACTTGTTGTTCGGGTACTTGAAGAAGCTGTCCTTGATGGGGTGCGGCGAGCGCTTTCCCTGGCTCTTGAGCCGCAGGAAGATGGGCGACTCCTGCAGCTTCAACCGGATGTAGATGGAGATGGCGAGCAGCGGGATCGAGAGCCAGAACGCGATGCGCCAACCCCAGCTGGCGAACGTCGCCGGCAGCATGGTCAAGCGGCAGACGAGGATGATCACGAGCGCCATGAGCATGCCGACGGTGGCCGTGGTCTGGATCCAGCTGGTCGCGTAGCCGCGCCTGCGATCCGGCGAGTGCTCGGCCACGTAAGTGGCGGCGCCCCCGTATTCACCGCCCAGCGCCAGGCCCTGCGCGAGGCGCAGGGCGACCAGGATGAGCGGTGCGGCGTACCCGATCGTCTGGTAGGTGGGCAGCATCCCGACGAAGACCGTCGAGAGGCCCATCACGACGATGGTGACGAGGAAGGTGTACTTGCGGCCGACCAGGTCGCCGATGCGCCCGAAGATGAGCGCTCCGAAGGGCCGGACCAGGAATCCGGCCGCGTAGGTCGCAAAGGCGGCGAGCAGCGCGGCGGTCTGGTTGCCAGGAGGAAAGAAAAGCCCCGCGAAGAACGGCGCGAGGATCGCGTAGAGGTAGAAGTCGTACCACTCGAAGACCGTGCCGACCGACGAGGCGATGATGACCCTGCGCTCTTCCGCAGAGGAGATGACGTGCTCGCCCGGAGCCACGGCGCCTGCTGTTTCGACAGCACCACTCATTCCATCCTCCCGAAAATTGGCGCGCCGGTCGGCGCAGCGAGGTGATTTCAGTGTCTGCCGCTGCTGGAAAAAGCGATCACGCGGCGCGACACTACGGTTCACGACGAATGTCTGTCAAGCCGGGTGAACCGCAAGCGCGGCCGTGGGTTTGGAAAGCCGGGAACGGCGGGGATTGATTTTTGCAAATGACCATGGCTACCTGCCGCGCCATGACCCCCACCAGACGGACGCTCCTGACCGCCGCCGCGTTGTCGCTCGGCGCGGCGACCCTCCACGCCGGCGCGGCGCAGGCCGCGGACGACACCATCAAGATCGGCGCGACGCTGCCGCTGACGGGCGCCGAAGCGCGCATCGGCGGCTTCTACAAGGAAGGCTATGAGTACGCCTTCGAGCAGCAGAACAGAAAGGGGGGCGTCAAGGTCTCTGACAAGACGATGAAGGTCGAGCTCCAGCTGCTCGACGACACCAGCACGCAGTCGACCGCTGTGAGCCTCGCCGATCGGCTGATCAACAGCGACAAGGTGAACTTCCTGCTCGGCACCTACGCGACCAACCTGGTCGAGGCGCAGAGCGCGGCCGCGGAGCAGAACCAGATGCTCTACGTGAACGGCGGCGGCGCGGCGAGCGCGATCTACAAGCGCGGCTACAAATGGGTGTTCGGCCTCCTCGCGCCGGTCGAGCTCCTCGCCGACTCGATGATGAAGTGGATCGACGAGCAGCAGAAGGGCGGCAAGCTGCCCAAGCCGGCGAAGATCGCGCTGCTCTGGGAGAACACCTCGCACGGCAAGGACTTCCGCAAGGGCGTGAGCGAGTTCGCCAAGAAGAGCGGCGGCGGCTACGAGGTGGTCGTCGACGAGTCCTTCGAGCTGAACGGCAAGGACTTCAGCGCGTTGCTCGGCAAGGTGAAGGCCGCCAACGCCGACGTGTTCCTCGCCGACGCGCACCTGCCCGACTACATCACCATGCACCGGCAGTACGTGACCTCGGGCATGTGCCACAAAGTGACGAGCTACGGCGCGCGCGGCAGCGAGAAGCAGGCC
>Ga0099794_10000429_pt1 | contig 14018 bp, 7 predicted proteins | sample Rivendell_Oct201_10_FD_77320 | JGI IMG/M metagenome (GOLD analysis project Ga0099794, IMG submission 77320) | Vadose zone soil microbial communities from the Eel River Critical Zone Observatory, Northern California, USA -... | ecosystem: Host-associated > Plants > Roots > Rhizosphere > Soil ... | reverse complement strand
TAGGGATGCAGCTCCTCCGCAGCGGCTTGCTCGTGGCGGCTGGCGCGGTGTTTGCCTCCGTTCGCGCCCTGGCAGTCGCCGCCGTGGTCTGCGGGGTTCTGCAAAGCGCCGTCGTCTTCTGGTACGTGCGGACGCGATTTTCCGACACGCGCCAGCGGGTCGACTGGCGCCTGATGCGGGCGCAGCTCGTGTATGCGTTGCCCCTCGCGTATGCGGGGCTCTTCTGGTGGCTCCAGGGATTTGTCCATCACTACTTCGTGTCGTATCGATTCGGCGCGGCGGCCTATGCCGTGTACGCCGTCGGGTGCTTCCAACTGCCGATTGTGAACATCGTGCACGAGTCGGTGGGGTCGGTGGTGATCCGGCGCGTCAGCGAGCTGCGACGTCTCGGCGAAACACGGGAGCTGGTGCGCCTCGCCACACAAACGGTGCGGACGCTCGCCGCGTTTGCGTTGCCGGTGTATGCGCTCCTGCTGGTGACTGGGCGCGAGTTCATCACCGTCTTATTCACGCGCCAGTACCTCGCCAGTTGGCCGATCTTCGCCGTGAATCTCACCCTAATCCCATTGGCAATCGTCGCGCCCATCTGCGATGCGGTCTTTCGAGCCTGCCCGGAGGAGTTGCCATTCTTCATCAAAGCGCGGACAGTCCTGGCGGTACCGTTACTGGCCGGGCTGTGGATTGCCACCGCGCGATACAGCCTGGTCGGTGCGGTGGCGGTGGTGGTGAGCGTGACCCTTCTCGAGCGTCTTGTGCTGGCGGTGAGGGCCGCCCGCGTCCTCGGTCTGTCGTGGCGCGACCTGGGTCGATTCGGAGACGTGGCGCGGCTGGGTGGCGTCGCGGGGATAGCAGGTGTGGCGACATACATCACCCGAGGGGTCCTGATCGCCAGTGGGCTGGCGGCGCCTTTGGCCTTGCTGATAATCTGCACCGGCGTGTTCGCCGTCGTCTGCGTGGCAGCGGTGTTCCTCTTTAGAGTGCCAACGCCGCAGGAGCGGAACGCCGTTCGCCAGTGGCTGACTCGCCTGTACCAAGTCGTGCCGTGGAGAAGCGCCGCCGACGCAATCGGGCCCGGGGGCGCCTGAGCCATGGGCGTGAAGGTCGAGCGTCTTAAGCAGATGTCTGTCCACCAGGTGGTCCGGCGCGGGTGCCAGGAGGCGTCCAAGCGCTGGGACCGGGTTACGGCATGGGCAGCCCTGTCGGCCTTGGCAGTCCGTGGGAAGCAGTGGGGTGTCGACCTCCGCGGCTCGCCCGCGGGCGGTCGCCACGGGATGGTACCCGCGTCGCTGGACAGTGAGGGTTTCTTTGAGGGCGCCGCGCACACGCGCACGACAGCCGCGCTTGTGGCGCGGACCCCCGAAAGCCGCGAGATCATTTCTAGTGCTGATGAAATCTGCCAGGGATGTTTCGATCTGCTGGGCTACCGCGGGCTCGACTTCGGTGATCCAGTGGATTGGCACCTGGATCCGTGTGCGGGGCGTAGCGTGCCACCCGTCCACTGGAGCCGCCTCGATCCGCTCGACTCGCAAGTGGTGGGGGATAGCAAGGTCATCTGGGAACTCAACCGCCACCAATGGCTGCTGCGTCTTGGGCAGGCCTACCAGTTCACAGGAGATGAGCGGTACGCCGCGGCCTTCGCCCGGTACGTTCGGGAGTGGATGCAGGCGAATCCCGTCGGCATCGGCATCAACTGGGTGAGCAGCTTGGAGGTGGCGTTCAGGTTGATGTCCTGGTGTTGGGCGCTGGTGCTGTTCGAAGGCTCACAGGCGCTCTCCGATGAGCTGCGCGCGATGATGGTGGGTGGGATTGCAAACCACGCTCGCCGTGTCGAGCGGTATCTTTCGTACGACTTTTCGCCGAACACGCACTTGACGGGCGAGGCTCTCGGCCTGTTCTATGCTGGCGTCTGCTTCCCCGATCTGGCCCGTGCGCGACACTGGCGCACCCTCGGCGTGCAGATCCTCGTAGCAGAGTGCGAGCGCCAAATCCTCGCGGACGGCGTCTACTTTGAACAGGCCACTTGCTACCAGCGCTACACGGCAGAGATCTATCTCCACTTTCTGATCCTGGCCGCCCGGAATGGGATCGACGTGCCCGGTACAGTTGCGACCCGGCTGCAGAAGCTCGTCGACTTCCTCATCGCCGTCCGTCGTCCAGACGGTTCGATGCCGCAGATTGGGGATGCCGACGGGGGATGGCTTCTCCCGCTGGTGCCTCGCGCCCCGGACGATCTGCGAGGGCTTTGGTCCGTGGCCGCGGCCTTCTTCGGGCGGCCGGACTACGCATGGGCCGCCGCCGGTGTAACGCCGGAGGTGTTTTGGTTGCTGGGACCGATAGAGGCTAAGGCGTTCCACGCTCTCCTGCCGGCTCCCCCGCAGACCGCGCTGTCGCAGGTGTTTCCGCATGGGGGCTATGTCGTCATGCGGAGCGGATGGGAACCGGATGCGCACCAGCTGATCTTCGATGTGGGACCGCTCGGCTGTCCAGTCAGCGGCGGGCACGGTCACGCTGACCTCTTGAGCGTACAATGCGCTGCCTTTGGCGAGCCCTTTCTCGTCGATGCCGGTACCTATTGCTACGGTGGCGACTCCGGGAGCCGGGACTACTTTCGAAGCACGCAGGCGCACAGCACCATGATTGTGGATGGGGAGTCGCAGGCGATGCCGGCCGGACCCTTTCGGTGGCAGGCACGCCCCATCGCGCGGCTGCGCCGCTGGCTCCCGACACCGGAGTCGGATTTCGCTGATGCCGATCACAGCGCATACCTCCGCCTTGCGCATGGCGTGGTGCACCGGCGTCGAGTCGTGTTCGTTAGAGAGGGCTACTGGGTGCTGGTGGACGACCTCGAGGGGAGCGGGGAACACCACGTCGCGCTGCGATTTCAGTTCGCCCCGATCGATCTGCAGGTCGCTCCCACGCTCTGGGCGCGAGCCCGCGGGCGCGCGGGGCGGGGGCTCTTCCTCCGTCCATTCGCCGCAGTCCCGCTCTCTGCGAGCGTCCACAGGGGAGAACTGGTGCCGTTGCAGGGATGGGTGTCCCAAACGTATGGCAAGCGGGCTCCCGCCCCAGTGCTCGCTTATTCAACGGTGACGAGCCTCCCGCTCCGGATCATGACATTGCTTCTGCCGACGGTCGATTCACACGCGGATGTGCCGGCGGTCACGCCGCTCGTTGGGAAAGACGGTGTGCCAGTGGGCCTCGTGTTCGATGACGGCAGCGGTGTTCAGATCAGCGCATCGGGGGTCGCTGTCCTGGGCCACCGAGGGAGAAGGGGGGGCAAGGACCTCGCACGGACCCTGAGTTTGCGTAGGTGAGATCCGCCTCAGCAACTGGGCGGAATCGGTGACAGTACGAAACTGAGAGAGGAGACCGCAATGAGATCGCTGTGGATGAAGCTGACGATCGCCCAACTCGTGCTGGGCGTGTTTTTTGTGGCCCCACTGTTCGCGGCCACCACAGAAACACTTGAAGCCATCGGCACCGGGACGGTGGAAACGAACTGCCTCGGGACACTCTATGCAGGCTGCACCGCGACCTCGACGGGGTCGATGACCGGAACGCCGATCCTCACGGGCCAGTTTGTCTTGCGGTTCGACACCGGGAGTCCAATCTCGCTTAACGGATACCCGGCCGGCCCCACGGGCGGCACCCAGCAAGGGGTCTGCCTGCCGGCGAGTTTCTTGGGCACGCTCACCTCCGGAGGCGACAGCATCTATTTTAACCACGCGGGGTTTGTGTGCGAAGAGGCGCAGGTGGGTTCGCCTTACGTCTACCATGGGACCTTCCGCATAACGGGCGGCACCGGACGGTTCGCGGCCGCCACGGGGGGTGGGAGTGTGACGGGGGCATTCACCCGCACCCCAGCAGGGTCGTTCATTTACCTCCGGGGGTCGATTACCTATTAGCCGCATAAGATCGTCAATGCTGCACCCACATGAAAAGCGCCGTCGCCGCAGGCCCCGAGCGATGGACCGAGGTCTGCGGCCCGCAATGCAACGGCCAACGGGGCCGCTGCGTCTGAGGGTTTAGATTCTATGTGCGGGATCGTAGGCATCGTTAATCTGAATTCGGGCGAGCCCGTCGACGAGATGCGGCTAACCCGCATGCGAGACGTCCTGCGCCACCGGGGGCCGGACGGCGAAGGTCTCTTCGTCAGTGGCCCGGTCGGCCTCGGGCACCGGCGGCTCGCGATTGTGGACGTGGCCGGGGGCCACCAACCGATGGCCAATGAGGACGAGAGCGTGTGGGTCGTTCTCAACGGGGAGATCTACAACCATGCCGCCCTCCGGCCCGGCCTCCAGGCGAAAGGTCACCGCTACCGGACGTCGTCCGACACCGAAACGATCCTCCACCTTTACGAGGAGGAAGGCGACCGGTGCGTCGAGCGGATGCAGGGGATGTTCGCGTTCGCCGTGTGGGATCGGCCGCGTCGGCGCCTCTTCCTTGCGCGCGATCGCCTCGGCATCAAGCCGCTCTACTATGCGGTCACAGACCACGAGCTGCTGTTTGCCTCCGAGATCAAGGCCATCTTGATGGCGAGCAGCCTGCGCCCGGCGTTGAATGAGGCCATCCTCCCGGAGTTCCTGGCCACACGCTTCGTGGCCGGCGAGGACACGTTCTTCCGAGGGATCCGCAAGCTCATGCCGGGACACACGCTTTCGTGGTCGAGAGAAGATGGCTTCCGCACCCGGCGGTACTGGAGTCTTCCCTCAGCGGTCGACGAGATCCATGTTCCTTTGCGCCAAGCGGCCCAGGAGGTACGCGTCAAGCTCGAAGCGGCGGTCCGGAGCCATCTCATGAGTGATGTTCCCCTGGGCTTGTTCCTTTCCGGCGGGATCGACTCGAGCGGACTCGCCGCCCTGATGGCTCCCATGGTGGCCGAGCCGATCCGCACGTTCGCGGTGGGGTTCTCCGATCCGGACGCAAACGAGCTTGCCTACGCTCGCCTGGTCGCCCGTTCGGTCGGGGCCGAGCACCGTGAGGTGGTAGTGTCCCCCAGCGAGTTTTTCGCCGCGCTGCCCGAGCTCATCTGGCATGAGGACGAGCCGATTGCATTCTCGTCGAGTGTGCCCCTGTATTTCGTCTCACGGCTGGCTCGCCCCCATGTGAAAGTGGTGCTCACCGGAGAAGGGGCGGACGAGCTCTTCTTGGGCTACCACCGCTACCGCGTCACGGCCTGGAACGAGCGGCTCGGACGCGCGTACTGGACGGTGACTCCCCGACCGCTGCGCGCAGGGATTCGCAGTGCGATTCACGGTCTTCCCTGGCCCCTCCGCCGCTATGCGGAACGAACAGCCCTCGCGCTTGAGCCGGGGGTACGGTCGCTGTTCTTCGAGAACTCTGCGGTCTTCTCGGGGCGGTTTCAGCGTGCACTGCTCCGCGACCCCGCGATCCTGACTGACCGCGACCCGTACGCCGAGGGGCTGCGGCACTACGACGAAGCCCGAGGCGGATCGCTCGAGCGTATGAGCCACACCGACCTTCAGACCTACCTCGTAGAGCTCCTCATGAAGCAAGACCAGATGAGTATGGCGGCCTCGATTGAGAGCCGCGTTCCGTTCCTGGACCACGAGTTTGTCGAACACGTCGTGACGCTGCCCGGCCGCTACAAGTTGCGCGGTTGGCAGACGAAGGTTGTGCTGCGCGAGGCCCTTCGCGATCTCGTGCCACCCCAAATTCTCACCCGCCGGAAAATGGGGTTTCCCGTTCCGGTGGGGCGGTGGCTACGGGGTCCCTTCTGGCCTATGGTCGAGGAGTTCGTGCTGGGGCCGCGGGCTCTCCAGCGAGGGCTCTTCGAGCCGTCGTCCTTGCGCCATTTAGCGGACGAGCATCGGACGGGTCGCGCCGAACACGGTGATCGCCTCTGGCTCCTCGCCAACCTCGAGATCTGGCAGCGGATCTTTCTTGACGGCGAGGGCGTCGCGGCGATCGGGCTCACTGCCTAAGGTCATGCGTATTCTTTGGGTGAAGGTCGGAGGCCTCTGGCCGTTGACCGCAGGTGGGCGGCTCCGGAGTTTCCACCTCCTTTCGGAGCTCTCCCAACGGCACCGCGTGGTGGTGCTGACAACCCACGGTCCCGGCGATGATCCACAGGGGCTTGCGGCGGCGCTCCCGCACTGCGAGCGGGTGGTCTCGACTCCGCACATGGCGTCGAAACAGGGGAGCGGGCGCTTCGCTGCCACATTGCTACGATCGTGGCTGTCGCCGTTTCCCGTCGATTTCTGGCGGTGGCAGGTACCGGCGCTGTCTAATCTCGTGCGGCGCACGATCGAAGCAGGCGGCATAGATCTGTGCGTCGCTGATTTCCTAGTCACCACACCAAACGTTCCCCTTCCCGGTCCCGTTCCGACCGTGCTATTTGCTCACAACGTCGAGCACATTATCTGGAAGCGTCTGAGCCAAGTCGACCGACCGGTGTGGGAGCGGGTGGTGCTCGGGTGGGAGTGGCGGAAAGTGCGCCGATGGGAAGCACGGGTGTCCGCGCAGACCCAATTGACCGTAGCAGTGTCCGATGTGGATCACGCGTTGCTGGCTGACCTTGCCGCGGGGGCGCGCGTGCGCTCAATCCCCACCGGCGTCGATCCGGTGTACTTCGCTCCGAACGGGAAATCCGAAGCGCCCACGGAACTCGTTTTTACGGGGTCTATGGACTGGTACCCGAATGAGGACGCCATCACCCATTTTATCGACGCGATCTTGCCCGCCATTCGCCGGGAGATCCCCCAGGTTGGTCTGACCGTGGTGGGCCGCAACCCTACAGATCGTTTGCGCAGGGCGGCCGCCGCTGCCGATGTCCGCGTCACGGGGACGGTCGACGATGTCCGTCCGTATGTGTCCAAGGCGGCGGTGTACGTGGTCCCGCTTCGCATCGGCGGTGGCACGCGGCTCAAGATCTTCGAGGCACTCGCGATGGGCAAGCCCGTCGTGTCGACGGGCGTGGGGGCCGAAGGGCTTCCCTTGGAGCCCGGGGTCCATTTCCTGCGCGCCGACGAGCCCGCCGAGTTTGCGCGTGCTGTCGTCTCCCTGCTGGGCGACCCGGGACGCCGGAAGGCGCTGGCGATGGCCGGGCGTCGGCTCATTGAAGAGCGCTTCTCCTGGGCGCAAGTCGCCCGTGAATTCGAAGCCCGCTGCTTGGAGGTGGTACCAGCTGTGACACGACAACAAGACCAACGGGAAGGAAGTGCTCACCCATGCGCGTGAGCGTGTTCGGGCTCGGTTACGTGGGTGCCGTGACGGCGGCCTGTTTGGCCAAGGCAGGGCACCAGGTAGTCGGCGTGGATGTCAACCCGGAGAAAGTGGCGATGGTCAACGCGGGCCGATCGCCGGTCATCGAGCCTGGACTCGGAGATCTCCTGGCCGAGGTGGTCCACCTTGAGCAGTTGCGGGCCACCGTGTCGAGCGAGAAGGCTGTCGCCGAGACGGATTTGGCGCTCATCTGTGTCGGCACCCCCGGCCACGCCAACGGGCGTCCCGAGGTGAGCGCTGTGGCTCAAGTGGGGCAGGAGGTAGGCCACGCCCTTCGACATCGGGGCGGCGCGTATACGGTCGTCTTGCGGAGCACGGTCCTACCCGGGACCGCCGAGCGCGTGCTGGTCCCGGCCCTGCGCCAGGGTGCAGGCGGCGCGCTCGAGGAGGAGATTCATTTTGCCGTGAACCCCGAGTTCATGCGAGAGGGCACTGCGCTGCGCGACTTTGCGGACCCACCGTTTATCCTCGTGGGGTGCGCCGATCCGGCGACCGCCTCGGTGGTGAGATCACTCTATGAGGGGGTCGCCGCTCCGCTGGTCCACACGAGCGTGCGGACAGCAGAGATGATCAAGTATGTCTCAAACGCTTTCCACGCCCTCAAGGTGTGCTTCGCGAACGAGATTGGGGACGCGTGCGCCGCATTTGACATCGATCCGCAGGAGGTCAGCCGGGTCTTCCGGATGGACCGGAAGCTCAACGTCTCTGAGGCGTACCTGCGCCCCGGCTTCGCGTTTGGGGGGTCGTGTCTGCCGAAGGATCTGCGGGCGCTCCTCCACGCGGGCCGAGATGCTGACCTCTTGCTCCCGCTGCTGTCGGCCATCATTCCCTCAAACGAGGGCCAGATCCGGCGGGCCATCGAGGCCGTGCTCGCGACCCAGAAGCGGCGGGTGGGCGTCGTGAGCCTCGCGTTTAAGCCCGACACCGACGATCTTCGGGAGAGCCCGATGGTCACACTAGTCGAAGGGCTGATCGGGAAGGGTTTGGCCGTGCGCATTTACGATCCGAATGTCGCGGTCGCGCGACTGGTCGGCGCGAATCGCCGCTACATCGAGGAGGGCATCCCGCACATCGCCTCCCTGATGTGCGAGAGCGTCGATGCCGTGCTGGAGCACGCGGAAGTGCTCGTACTTGGGAGTGCGAGTGCCGAGGCCGCGCGTGCGCTTGCTGCGGCCCGCCCCGACCAGACCATTGTCGACCTCACACGGGGCGCGTTGAGAGATCTGCCTGTGCAGACCCGCGATCCCGTCGGTGCCTCGTCGTCCCGAAGCGCCCTGTGAGCATGGCCTCTCTCCGTACCTGCAGCATCATCGGCGCGCTCCTAGCTGTGGTCGCCCTCGGGCCGCTGGGGAGTGCTGCCACCCGAGGTCTCGGCGGGCCGCTTTTCTCCATCTCCCCGGCGGGTCTGCGAGGGCCCGGCGGGATTGGGGACATGGGCACGGTTTTCGCTGCGAATCCCATGACCACTGAGGCTGCGCCATCCTTGCCCGCGCTTCCACGGGTGACCATCGATACCGCACTGGGCCCTCCTCCGGCGCGGGTAATCAAGGTGTCAGTCGGGAGCGATCTGCAAGCTGCTCTGAATGCGGCGCGACCGGGGGATGCCATCGAACTCCCCGCAGGTACCACGTTTGTCGGCAACTTCACCCTCCCACACAAGCCGGACGCACAGTGGATCGTGATCCGGTCCTCGGCGTACGACCGTCTCCCGCCACCTGGCTCCCGCATCTCGCCGGCTCAGGCCGACCTCATGGCGAAGATCGTTAGCCCGAATCGGGAGCCGGCCATCAGTACTGCATCCGGAGCGCACCACTACCGGTTCAGTGGGGTCGAGATCACGACCTCAAGCTCTGTCAATGTCAACTTGATCCGGTTGGAGGCTTCGGGGCAGACCTCTCTGGATCGCGTCCCCACCGACATCATCGTTGATCGCTGCTACATCCACGGGACGCCGGCGGGCAACATCCGCCGCGGCATCGCGCTGAACGGGGCGCGGCTCGCGGTGGTGGATTCGTACCTGTCGGACTTTCACGAGCGGGGGGCAGACTCGCAGGCCATTGCGGGGTGGAACGGTCCGGGCCCCTTTAAGATCGTGAACAACTACCTTGAGGGTGCGGGCGAGAACGTCCTCTTCGGTGGCGCAGACCCAGCGATTCTGAACTTGGTGCCGTCCGACATCGAGGTGCGACGAAACCACATCGTGAAGCCCCTAGCCTGGCACGTCGGGGAAGCCAGCTTCGCGGGCACGCCGTGGAATGTCAAGAATCTTTTTGAGCTGAAGAATGCTCGGCGGGTGTTGGTGGAGGGCAACATTTTCGAGCAGAACTGGGTGCATGCGCAGAATGGGTTCGCGATTCTCTTCACCGTGCGCAACCAGGACGGCGGGTCACCGTGGGCGGTGGTGGAGGATGTGACATTTGCGAATAACATCGTGCGACACACCGCCCAGGGGGTGAACGTGCTGGGGCAGGATGATATGCGTCCCAGCGACCACACGAAGCGCATCTTGATCAAAAATAACCTGTTCGACGACGTGGGCGCCCCGCGCTGGGGCGAGGGGGGAAAGCTGTTTCAGTTGCTCGGCGGTGCCGCGGATGTGGTCATCGAGCACAACACCGCGTTCCAAACGGGCGCCATTGTGATGGCGGAGGGCGCCCCCAATCTCGGTTTTGTTTTCCGCTATAATATCGCCCTCCACAATGCTTATGGTATCCTCGGCACGGGCACCGGGGTGGGCAATCCTACGCTCGAGCGGTACTTCCCCAATGCCCTCGTGACGAAGAACGTTATCATCGGTGGTACCGCTCTCCAGTATCCGGTGGGCAATTTCTTCCCAGCCTCCGTCGATCAGGTGGGGTTCGCCGATTACCGCAAAGGCGATTACCACCTCGCGACCTCGAGCCCGTACACGCGCGCCGCGGAGGGAGTAGACCCCGGGGCTGATCTCAAAGCCATGCGAACTGCCCTGGGGACCCTCGGTCAGTTGTCTCAGTCGTCAGGCCCGCCGTAGGACGGGCCAAGGCCTATCACGCCTACTCCCGCTCCGAAACCCTGGACGGTACCAGCGGCCGGCCATAGCCGAGTCCGGCTCCGGACGGAGGAGCTCTACCTCGATCCCATCGCGGCATGACGATGCTCAACGTGCAGCTCCTCTTCTGGGTGTCCCTCGGTCTCCTCGTCTATTCCCATATCGCATATCCGGTGCTGATCTGGGCGATGAGCCGGATGCGTCCTCGACCCGTTCAGAGCACACTCGACTTACCGTCTCTGAGTGTGGTGATCGTGGCGCATAACGAAGCCCTGAGGATTGAGGAGAAGCTGCGGAATCTTTTATCGCTCGACTACCCCCAGCATCGTCTTGAGATCCTTATCGGCGACGATGGGTCCACTGATGGCACGGCAGACCGTGCGCGAGCGTTTGAGGGCGCGGGAGTCTCTGTGGTGGGCCATAACGCGCGACGCGGCAAGGCGGCGGTCCTGAACGATCTCGTGCCGAGGGCTCGTGGGGAAATTGTCGTCCTCGCCGACGCGCGCCAGAGGTTTGAGGTCGACACGCTGCGTGCGCTCGTCGCTCCTTTTGGAGATGCGCGAGTCGGCGCCGTGAGCGGAGAGCTGATCCTCACTGACGCCGACGCCCCCGGGAGCAACCAGGGGGTCAGTATCTACTGGCGTTATGAGAAGCTGATTCGGTGGAGTGAGAGCCAGGTCGACTCGACGGTGGGCGCAACGGGTGCGATCTACGCGATCCGCCGGGCCCTCTTCGAGCCGATTCCTGCGGATACGATTCTCGACGACGTCGTGATCCCGCTGCGCATCGCGCGCCGGGGCTACCGGGTCCTCTTTGAACCCCGCGCCCGCGCCTATGACCGAGTGGCACCGTCGAGCCAAGCGGAACTGACGCGGAAAGTGCGGACCATCGCGGGCAACTTCCAACTTTTCGTGCGGGAGCGCTGGCTCCTCAATCCGTTTCGCAACCGCCTGTGGTTTCAAACGCTTTCACACAAGGGGCTGCGCCTGCTCGCGCCGCTCCTCCAAGGGACGGCGCTGGCGACGAACCTCTTTCTTACCTCTAGCCCAGGGTACCGCCTTCTGCTCACCGCCCAGGCTCTGTTCTACGCCACCGCACTCGGCGGCTATGCCCTGCGGAACACGAACCGGAAGCACCCGGTCCTCGCGCTGCCCTACACAGTCTGCCTCTTTAGTTGGGCCACCGTGGTTGGGTTCTTCCGGTTCGCGACCGGCCAGCAACGCGTCACCTGGGAAAAGCGCGTCTCATAACCCCCTTACCTTCAGGAGATTGACGAACACCGCGGCGGTGACCGCTTGCCCACGCAAATAACGAGTCTTCTTCGCGGTCGATTCTGCAGAAGTGTCATGGGTCCGACCCGCCGCTGAGAGGATCAGCGGCGCCGTCATGCTTGGTACGGCGGCCGCGGCCTTGAGGAAGTCTGCCTTCAGTGTGACGGGGAATAGGATCCGCCACGCGACGGGGGCGAGCGGGACTGGTCCGATCGCTGATACGCCGCCCATCGTGGCATTCGTCACAGTGGCGTAGAGGTTGGCAAGAGCTGAGGCGCCCACGAGTGGGTAGGCCGCGACGACAGTGCTCGTGTACACGAGGCTCCCGTTCTTGTAGTAGCGGACGGTGCCCGACGCCACGCTGATACGGAAGACGTCACCGGTGATGAAGGGGACGTCAGTCCGGTAGACACCCAACTCCCGGACTTCGGCGATGCCCGCTTGGAACCGGAAGGCGAAGTCGATAGTGCCCTGATTGTTGGGAGCAAAGGCGTGGGCGAGGCCCGCGAATCGCAGGGCTCCAGTTTCGGTGGCGGTGAACTCGATGTAGCCGGTGCCTGACGGGATCTGCTGCTGGGAGTAGGCGCCGGCATCGAAGCACCCATCGCAGCCGCTCGTCTTCTGCAGCGAGCCGCCGGTGGCGATCACGTTGACAGGGTTGGCCCAGACGACTGGGGTAGTTGGCCCTGTCGCTAGAGGAGTGGTTGCGGGTGTGGTTGTGGATGGGGCAGGCTGGGTTGTGAACGTGAAATCGCCGGAAATTGATAGGATCCCTCCCGCGTCTTGAGATTTCACGCAATAGTGGTAGAGCGTGCCAGATGCGAAGCTGGTCAGAGTCACAGCATGCGCCGTCACCAATGTCGTAGCGAGCATCGTCGTGTTGCCGTAACTCGCGGTCAGGCCATACTCGATTTGCGAACTCGTTGGCACGTTCGTCGCCCACACGACGCTGACGCTGGAGGGCGTGCTAGACGAGACAGTGACCGAGGAGATGACCGGGGGGTTGCCCACGGTGACGCCGATACTCAGCGACGTGGTCCGAATGGAGGTCGTGTCGCGGGCCACGGCGGCGAGGGAGTGAGAACCGTTGGCAACAGTTGCGGTGTTCCAAGTCACGGTGTAGGGGGCCGTGGTGATTTCAGCACCCAGGTTCAGGCCATCGAGCTGGAACTGCACCCCTGCGATCCCCATGGAACTCGTGGCGCTTGCCGAGATAGGGACGGTGCCCGCCACCTGGACCCCGGTGGTGGGAGAGGTCATGGAGACGGTGGGGGGCGTCATGGTTGTGAACGCGAAATCGCCAGAAATCGCCAAGATCCCGATCGCGTCTTGAGATTTCACGCGATAGTGGTAGAGCGTGCCGGACGTAAGGTTGGTCGGTATCATGACATGCGCGGTCACCAACGCCGTGTCGAGCGGCATCGCGGTGCCGTAACTCGTGGTTAGGCCATACTCGATTTGCGAAGTCGACGGCATATTCGTCGTCCACACGACGCTGACGTTGGAGGACGTGCTAGACGAGACAGTGACCGACGAGATGATCGGGGGGTTGCCCACGGTGACGCCGACACTCGGGGAAGTGGTCCGAATGGAGGTCGTGTCGCGGGCCACGGCCACGAGAGCGTGAGAGCCGTTGGCAACCGTAGCCGAGTTCCAGGTCATCGTGTAGGGGGGCGTGGTGACTTCAGCACCTTGGTTCACGCCATCGAGTTGGAACTGGACCCCCGCGATCCCCACTGGGCTCGTGGCGCTTGCGGACATAGGGGCGACGCCGGCCACCTGGGTCCCGGCTGTGGGGGAGGTCATGGAAACAGAAGGGGGAGTCGCGGGCTGAGCTTGAAACGCGGCCGTGACCGTCCTCGCGGATGCGACCGTGACGGTGCACTGCGAGCCAGCGACGACGTCGCACCCGCTCCAGGTCCCGACGGTCGAGTTCACCGCGGGCGTCGCGGTCAGCGTCACGACGGTGCCGCTCACGTACGGAGCGGCACAGGAGGTGCCGCAGTTGATGCCGGCAGGCGTACTTGCGACAGTGCCTGACCCGGTGCCGGCGCGAACGACGGAGGCCAGAAATATTGGTGAGATCGTAAAGGGCAAGGCGGTGGAGAGTCCGCCCCCGGGGGCCGGCGTGAGCACCGTCACTTGCGCGGTGCCCGCGTTAACAACATCATTCGCCAAGATCGTCGCCTGCAGCTGGGCACCGCCGCTGAACGTCGTCGCGCGGCTCGTGCCGTTCCACTGCACCACGGAGCTGGGGGTAAAATTACTTCCGGTCACCGTGAGGGTGAAGCCGGCCGCCCCCGTGGCGATGCTGGTCGGGGTCAGCGTAGTGACGGAGGGCGCCACGGGCGCACCCGAGGTGGGAAGTTCGGCGAGGAAGACGTCACTGCGCGCTGAGCCGTTCATATCCGAGGTGAACAAGACATAGTTGCCATCCGGCGAGAACTTCGCAAAGCTGAAGAACGTGTAGTTGG
>Ga0099794_10000428_pt1 | contig 14025 bp, 10 predicted proteins | sample Rivendell_Oct201_10_FD_77320 | JGI IMG/M metagenome (GOLD analysis project Ga0099794, IMG submission 77320) | Vadose zone soil microbial communities from the Eel River Critical Zone Observatory, Northern California, USA -... | ecosystem: Host-associated > Plants > Roots > Rhizosphere > Soil ... | reverse complement strand
TGGCGATTCGGATCGGCGAGCAGGAGCGGTACGCAGTCGGCGGAATGGACCGCCAGCATTACGCCGCGCTCATCCGTGGCTAATCCATCTGCGCCACTAATGACCTGGCCAGCATCACCGCTGCCCACCACCGCCACGGTCGCTCCGTGCACTTGAGAGGCTTCCACCTGCATGGCGTCGGCCATTCCTATCGCCGCCAGCACGTGCGACCGGTTCCGCGCCACGGCTTTGGGGTCATTCCCCACCCCACGGCCCAAATTGAACGACGGCCCCTTCCCGCCATCGTCGCCGCCTTGCCGCGTCGTAAACGCATGCACCGCTCCGGCGGCGCGAAGGTGGTGAGAGAAGAGCAGACGCGGCGGGGTCAAATGACCCTCTCCCGGACCTTGGCGCTGAAGTAGTCCATGGCCGCCACGACAAACGTAATGGCCCACACTGCTGTGGCGGCCTGACGATACTGCAGGAGATTGATGTACTGCTGCAAGACGAAGCCGACCCCTCCTCCGCCTACGAACCCGATGATGGTCGACATCCGCACGTTGGTATCCCAGCGATAGATTGTAAACGCGATGAACGGAGGGATGATCTGCGGCACAACCGCGTAACGGACGACCTGCAGCGCATGGGCCCCGGTAGCCGTAATGGCCTCAATCGGTCCAGGATCGATCGACTCAATCTGTTCGGAGTACAGTTTCCCTAAGGCAGCGACGGAGTGCAGCGCCAGGGCGAGCGTGCCCGCGAACGGGCCCAACCCCACCCAGACTGTGAACACAATGGCCAGGATCAAGGGTTCCACCGACCGCATGATGTTAAAAAACGTCCGTGTCAAGACGTAGATGCTCGTCCCGACCGGGTTGCGGGCCATGAGGTTGCGCGCGCCCAGAAAAGATAGCGGGACGGCGAGCAACACCGCGAGCGTCGTCCCCATCAGGGCCAAGAACACGGTTTCCACGATCTTCTCGCCGACGATCAGCGCCGTCTTGCTGGGCCGCAAAGGGCCCGTGGCCCACTCCACGTGGGCGAGGACCTGCTGCCGCGCGCCCGTTCCCCCGGCAGGTCCCAGGAAAATCTCGGGCACGGTCACCGTCGTCGTAAACGTTCCCTGACCATCGGTCACAAACGTGCCGACCTGCATTGTGTTGCCGATCTGGTTGCTCCACAAGACGACCCCCGACGTGCGGGGGCGGAAGTTGTGCCCCGTCACTGTGATTCTGCCGCCGGTCGCGGCCACCCGCGGGGACACCTCGATCTGAGGGCTCGAAGAGGAGACCGGAAAGTCTTCGGGCGCGAGGGCGCGGTCGAGCGTCACCCCGATCCGGGCCTCTTGGATCTGCGTCGCGCGCGCGAGGATGTCGGGACGGACCAGGTCGACCACAAACGGTTTGACGAACCTCGTGCCGGTCAACAACGCGGGCAGGTCGATCTTGGTCACCCGCCACCCATAGGCGTAGATTATCGCCAAGGCCGCCACCAGCAGGAGGGACCGGCCCGATCGATACCACGCTCGCCCCTGGGGAAGCGCTCGCGGGGCGGGGAGAGCATCCTGCGTCACGCGATCTCCACCTCGACGGCCTCTTCGCCGTAGACTTCTTTGAACCGGCGGGCATCGATCTCAGTCGGCAGCCCATCGAAGACCAGTTCGCCGGCCTTCAAGCCCACAATCCGCGTCCCATACCGGCGGGCCAAACTGAGGAAATGCAGAGCGCATAGGACGGTGACGCCATCTTTCTTGTTGAACTCTTCGACGTACTTCAACACCGAGTGAGACGTCGCGGGATCCAGGCTGGCGACCGGTTCATCGGCCAGGATGAGCGTCGGCTCCTGCATCAACGCGCGGGCGATCCCGACGCGCTGTTGCTGCCCTCCGGACAACTGATCCGCCCGCACCCGGGCCTTTTCGGGAATGCCCACGCGGGTGAGGTTGCCCATCGCCCGGGCCAGCTCCGCGGGCGGGAAGTAATTTAGCAGGGCCCACGCCGGCGGCAGGTACCCCAGCCGACCAGTGAGCACGTTCGTGAGCACCGAAGACCGTTTGACCAAATTGAACTGCTGGAAAATCATTCCAATGTGCCGCCGGTGATACCGCATCTGCTCGCGAGGTAACGCGGTGATATCCACGTCATCGAGAAAAATCTTCCCCGACGTCGGGTCAATCAGCCGGTTGATGCAGCGCATCAGGGTGGATTTGCCTGACCCGCTGAGACCGATGACGACCACGAACTCACCCGGGGCGACCTCAAAACTGAGGTCGTTGACCGCGCGGGTGCCATCCGGGTACACCTTGACGAGGTGCTCAACTCGGAGTGCTGCGCCTGGCACGACTCACCTCGAACCGCCGATTGTCTGCGCGGGGTCCTATTTTTCGTTCGAGGCAAGGCTCACAGCCCGGCCTCATGAGTGTCCCGATATCAAAGAAGGAGGGCGCGCGTGGCGCCCTCCTTCGACTGTATCCGCCAGCCGTCCTGCCCGATTCTACCGGGCCAGCTTTTGTAGGTCGAGGCCCAGCAGCCGCGCGGCATCGCGGATGGATTGGAAGTACCAGTCTCCGACGGGAATGCCGACCTTATTGCCCTTCCGAGTCATGCGCTCAGCGATGTCCGGCGTAAACTGGAGGCCGAGCTGTTGGACCTGCGCATCCGTCAGTTCGACCGTGGCCGTGAGCCCTTCAATCTCGTAGAGACCCTTCAGCGCGTCTTTGCCTTCCGTCGTCTGCGCAATCCGCAGCAGCCTGTCCTTGATCTTGGCCTTCAAGTCCGCTGGCAGGGTGGCGCTGACGCTCCACGTGTCGTTGGGGATCGGGTCGGTCCAGGCGATGGGCTTCACCTTGTCGAGCACATCGGGGAACTGCCTCTGGACGGTCGAGCGGGCGTCCTCAAAGGTCGCGCCGCCGTCGACCTGGCCGCGGTAGATGGCGAGGATCACGTTGGGATGCGACCCGGCGAACACCGTCTGGCCAAAGAATTTGTCGGGATCATAGTTCATCTTCTTGAGCATGGCTGCGGGGAACAGATAGCCTGAGGTCGATGCGGGATCCACGAAGGCAAACCGTTTGCCCTGCAGCTGCTCTACTTTCGTGATCCCGGTGTCGGCGCCGACGCTAATTTGCGCCCGGTAGTACGGCAGCCCAAACCGCACAGAGATCGCCGCCACCTCCACGCCGCACTTTTCGTGCGCCAACACATAGCTGAACGGGTTTAGCGCGCCGATGTCCGCGCGCCCCGCACACATGGCCTCCACCGCCGCGACGAAGCTGGTGGACACCACCGCCTCGACGGGAATCCCCAGCACCGTGGACAGCATGCGCGCGATCTGACCACCGTTGAAAAGCACCGTCTCGGTTTGCGTCGACGGGACGAACACGAGCACGAGCTTGGCCGGTCCGGCCGCGGGCGCAGGCCGCAACCCCACCATCGTGACCGCAACCGCGAGGACAGCAAGCACCAGCACTGCCTTCGACCATCGTTTCACGCGCGTGCCTCCCTGTCGAAATCTCTCCTGCGGGTCTGTGACCGCTACTTCGGGATAGGCTGAGACGCCTCCTCCGCCACGCTGCGGAGGAGTGCACATGTGTGAGCGGATTCCGCGGCGGATCAGGAGCGGTAGAGGCTAGCGGCGGTCAGCGAGGGGGACGAATGCGCGCAGCGCCGGTCCCGTGTAGTGCGCTCGAGGCCGGATCAGCCGATCGTGGTACTGTTCCATCGCGTGCGCGCTCCACCCGGAGATCCGGGCAGCGGCGAAGATCGAGGTGCACAGGTCAATCGGAATGCCCAGCGCGTGGTACACCACGGCCGAGAAGAAGTCGACGTTGACGGGGAGGTCGGTGTTCCGGTGCATCGTCTCGTATACTTTCGTCGCGATCTCGAACAGCCACAGGGTGCGGGCTTCCTCACTGAGCTGGCGGGCCATCTCGCGCAGCACCCCCGCCCGAGGATCGTCTACCTTGTAGACCGCGTGGCCAAACCCGGGAATCCGGTTCTCGGGGAGCGCCCGTTCCTCGTGGGTCATCTTTGCCCGCGCGTCCAACTTGCGCTGGATGAACGGTTCCGCCCGCGATGGATCTCCGATCGCCAACAACATGGCCAGGACATCTTCGTTGGCTCCGCCGTGCCGCGGGCCTTTGAGAGCCGCGAGCGCGGCCACGATGTCCGAATGCAGATCCGAGAATGTCGCCGCCGATATCCGCGCGGCGAAGGTGCTGGCGTTGAGCTCGTGTTCGGCGTGCAGGACCAAGATCATGTCCATCGTCCGCTCAGCGACCGGCGAGGGCTCCTTGCCCATCATGACCGTGAGGAAACTCGCGGCGGTCGATCCCTCCGCCCGAGGGCGGACCGGCTCTTGGCCTCCCCGCAGACGATTCACCGTCCCGACCATTGTCGGGATCTGCGCGGTCAAGCGCACTGCTTTTCGCTTGTTTGCCTCGTCCGTGTTCGCACGGCTGTCGGGATCGTACATCCCCGCCACCGAAACGGCGGTACGGATGGCTTCGAGCGGATGCGCCGTCCGCGGATAGGTTCGCATCGAGGCCAAGACGTTGTCGTCGAGGGCGCGGTTGGCGGCCAGCTGTCGGGTGATCGTCTCGAGTTGGGTCCGGGTGGGTAACTCGCCGTTCCAGAGGAGGTGAACGACTTCTTCGTAGGTAGCTTGGCGGGCGAGGTCGCGGATATCGTATCCGCGGTAGATCAGCCGACCGGCCTCGCCGTCGACCGTACTGATGCTGGAGTTAACGGCAACGACATCCTTCAGCCCTGCCTTGAACTCAACCGCCATCCGAGCCCTCCGCTGCGCGCTGCCTTCATTCTACACCACTCGTGCCTTCAACTCTTCCATCTTGATCCAATCGGCAGAGTGCACTCAGACTCAATCCGCCTGAGCGGGAATCGGCGCACCCTCCAGCATTCGAACGAAGGCCTCAAGGGCCAACGGGGTCTCGTGCCACCCCTCACCGCCCGGCACGTCAGCCTCCAGTGTGACCCGGATGCCGTCGGGATCGCGGAGGGTGCAGGCCAAACTGCGGCCATAATTAGTCGCGCTTTCCAGCGGCGAGCCCGCCTGTTTGACGCGGCGCACCACCTGCGCGAGTGCGGCCCGGTCCGGGAGGTGGACCGTGAAGGTCCTCAGCCCTGGAGCCTCGGGAGTGGATGGGACGAGATGGATGCCGGCCCAGATGTTCACGCCGATGTGATGGTGGTAGCCTCCGGCGGCGAAAAACAGCGCCCCCGGGTATCCCCGGACGGTCACGGCAAATCCCAGCACACCGCTGTAAAACGCCTCTGCTTTGGCCAGGTCGGACACGCGCAGGTGGATATGGCCAATCCGGGTGCCTTGAGCCATCCCCGGCCACGGACCTGTCGCTAGCGCCAACAAGCCCTCTATCTGTAACGGTCGCGTCGGCATCACCAAGGCTGAGTTCTCTATGGGCCAGAGAGCGCGGTCGCGGTCCACGTAAAGCTCGATGCCGTTGCCTTCGGGGTCGGCGAGGTAGATCGCTTCGCTGACGCCGTGGTCAGACGCCCCGGCAATCGGCCAGCCGACGTCCAGCACACGCTTTAGTGCATGGGCAAGGGCCACGCGGGACGGATAGAGGATGGCGAAGTGGTAAAGCCCGGCCGAGCGGCGGGGAGGCCGCGCCCCTGGCTGCCCCGTGAGTACGAGGTGAAAAGGATAGTTCCCGTCGCTGGAGAGGTAGCGCGTGGGACCTGCTTGGTGGGCGAGGCGGAATCCCAGCACCTCATCGTAGAAGGCCCCCGTCACAGCGAGGTCCGTGACCCCGAGGTGCACGAACCCGACCGACGTTGCATCGGGGAGGTCCGCTTTCTGACTCAACGATGAGGACCGTGCCATCGGCTGCCCCCCAGAGACCCGAAATGGGAGGGGACCGACGGTCCGCCTCCCATTTCGATTGCAACCAGCCACGCAGACGATCTATTCCCGCGCCACTACCCCCACCCTGCGTGGCTTCCCTACTCGCACGGTCAGCAGCGAGAGTACCCGCAGGATTGACAATGCGCGCACCCGTTCTCGTGCACTAGGTGAGAACCGCAATCCGGACAGATCCCGATGAACTCGAGATGCGCGAGGCGGTCGCCATTCCCTGTCGTCTCGCCATTGCCCAGCTTCTCAGGAGCGCTCAGGGAGACGGCAGCTGGTGCGGAGGTCACCGTCACCTTGGCGCCCTGGGCAAACGTGAGCCGCTGCTGACGGACATGCGCCACAGGTTCGGGGAGCACGTCGGCGCGTGGGAACTCCTTATCGGGCTTAAAGTCGTCCCCGTAGAGGGCGCGGCCGAGAGCCAGGGACACAGCCTGGGCGATGGTGGTGACGCGGACGACGGTCCCGCTCGAAGAGCGGTCGAACGCCACTTCCTTACTCTGCACCCGCCAGAGCTGCTCGATGACTTCGCGGGGGTCGATCCCGCCACGCAGCGCCAGCGATGCGAGTCGCCCCACGCCTTCAGCCTCAACGTCCAGAGAGTGCACGAAGACTTCGCACACGCCCCACTCATCTTCGTTGGTGACTACGTAGATGCGGCCGCGGGGAGTCTCCACCCGTTCAGTGCGTCCCCCCGTGATCTTGGGCCGGGGGCGCGGCGTGTTCGAGCGCCGTCCCTCGACCGCAGCTGCCTTCCCCGGGGCGACTGTTCCTTGGCTGGCCGCTTGTTCTTCCGTGAGCAAAATACCCTCGCGGCTGCCCTCCCGGTACACGGTCACCCCTTTGGCTCCCATCTTCCACGCCTGGAAGTAGATGTGAGCAACCTCTTCGGGGGTGGTGTCCTTGGCGAGGTTGACCGTGCTGCTGATGGCGTGGTCGATGTGCTGTTGAATTGCCGCCTGCATCTTGATCCGCATGTCCGGTTTGATCTGGTGCGCGGTGACGAAGAAAGGTGGCAGGTCCTCCTTGCGCTCGACCTGATGCCGCGTCATGTACTGCCCCACGAGCGGATGGTAAACCGTGAACGTCTCTTGGGACAGCGACTCCGACCGTCGGACGTAGGACAGATCGAAGATGGGCTCAATCCCGCTGGTTACCCCCGCGAGCGCCGCGCCGCTCCCGACCGGCGGAACCGTCAGCAGGGCCACATTGCGCAGCCCGTGCGCGCGGATGCGCTCGAGCACCTGAGGCTGCAGCGTCGAGAGGAATCGGCCTTGCAGGTGCTTGCTGGCGTCATAGGCGGGAAAGACGCCCTTTTCTTGGGCCAAGTTGACGCTCTCGTCGTAAACGACGTTCTTGATCCGGTCAAAGAGCTGATCCGTGAACGCGACGGCCTCATCGGTATCGTACTTGAGACCGAGTTTGATCAGCATGTCCCCGAGGCCCGTGAAGCCCACACCAATGCGGCGCGACTTCAGGCTCGCGTCTCGTTGCTGACGTAGCGGGTGTTTGTCGGCGTTGTAGTCCAGCACATTATCCAGCATCCGCGTCCCGTATCTCAGCGCACGCTCCAGGTGAACCCAATCGACGCGCGCCTGGGAGGAGAATTCATCCAGGACAAAGTGGGACAGCGAGACGTTTCCGAGGTCGCACACCCCGTAAGGTTCCAGCGGGATCTCAGAGCACGGATTGGTCGTAATGACGCCCATCCCGTTGTATTCCGAGGTCGACCACCGTTTGATCTGATCCCAGAAGATGAGGCCGGGTTCGGCGTAGTCGCGCGCGCCGCGGATCAACTCTGTCCATAGGTCGCGGGCACGGATGGTGCGCGTCAGACTCGCGCGCTCGTTGGAGAAGTGCAACGTGAATTCGCCGTCCGCCTCCACCGCGCGCATGAACTCATCCGACACGCGCACGCTGATGTTAGCGTAGCGCACCTTCGTCAGGTTGCGTTTGACCTTGATGAAATCCAAGACGTCGGGGTGCGAGTCGGCGATGGTGATCATCAGCGCGCCGCGCCGCCCCGATTGTCCGATCGTCCCGGTGGTCAACGAGAACAGCTCCATGAACGAGACCGACCCGGTGCTGCTGCGCGCGGCGTTATTAACAGGCGCCCCCCGCGGGCGGAGGCCACTGATATCGGTGCCGACTCCGCCTCCGAGACTGTACGTGCGCGCGGCTTCTTTCATCCAGTCGAAAATGGATTCAATCGAGTCATCCTTGACCGGAATGACGTAGCAGTTGTGGGCGACTGCCCACCCGACCGTGAAGGAGTGATCGTCTTCAATGGTGAGATCGTAGACCGTTTGCGCTGACGCATCCGCGAGGTCGACAGAGCGCACCTTGGTGAACAGCTCGCCGTCGATGACCTTGTAGGAGGAGTTCTTATCGACCTGCGCAAATGCGGATTCCACCGTGTGATCGCCGGCGATCCAGGCGCGAAGAGCGCCTACATACCGCTGCGTCCCCACGTGAATCCGCATGGATCGGTGTTTCGTCAACTTACGCATGCCTTCCCAGTGAATACCGGCCACAATCCGCAGCCGCAAAAGCATCGTGTAGATCTGTCGGACGAGTGGGGGGTTGGCCAAGGAAAGACCGATAGATTTGTCCTCGAGCGTCCCATCGCCTGCGAAGAGCGCGCCCACGAACGCCTTTTGCACCAACTGCGGCGCGCGCAGGAACCACGCCGGCAACAGCTTGTCGGTACTGTGCGTGCGGTCATCAAACAGCGCCCGCATGACCTTGACCAGGAGTCCGGAATGCACATACACACGCATCCAGTGACTGGGCTGACCGTCTCGGGTCTGGATCGCCGCGGCCAGGCCGAACACGCGCTGGGTGAGCGCCGCGATCTCCGCGGCGAGGTTCCCTTCGTCCTTGCTCACCGTGAAGTAGACGCTATTCTCTGTCAGGCCCCCTTCAGCCGTGAAGTAGCCGAGCCAGCGACCAAAATCCTCATTCACAGCAATCCGGCGACTGACGCGGCGGCTTTCCTTCACACCCACAGCTCCGTTGCCACCGACGTAAGGGGTCGCGGTGTAGACACGTTGCTCGTCGTCCTCGAGTGCGCCCCCATCCAGATAATCACTAAGGTCGAGCTCGTCGAGGGGTATCGTGTCTGTCGTCCGGCCCATGCGGACGTAGTACTGGTTGGTCAGATCGCGCGCCGCGACCCAGTCAACGTGTCCTTGGCCATCTACCGCAAGAAAGTGGTGATCCGGGGTGCAGCGGATCGGCTCGTCGAGATAGGTGAGGGATAGCTGAACCAGTGGCTCTCGGTTCTCTCGCTCACTAACATGTGTGACCACCCGAAACCGGTTGCGGTGGGTAAGCACCTCGTCTCCGGGCAGAACGAACTGAATGGGGACGAACCCCCGCGTGGTCAAAACCGGCGTGCCGGCTGGAAAGCAGTTGAGAAGGGTGACGCGCTTGGGATTCCCCGCCCCATGCATGATGCGACCGCCGGGGATGAGGCGGAAATCATCGAGCAGCCAGTAGAACTTCTCTTCCCACTCGGCGCGTTTTTCGGGAGTCGCTTCCACCGACGCGAGTTCACGAGCAATGCGCCGCCACATCTGCGGCGGGGTGGTTTCTAAGACGGTTCCGTCGAGATCCCGCAGGGCGTACTTGTCATGAAACACGTGAGCCCGGAGATCGTCCCCGCCGAAGTAGTCGAGTGTTTCCTGAGGCAGGTCAGGCGTTGGTCGCGTCGTCGCAGTCGCTTCGGGATCCACCGGGCTCACCCCCACCGGAATATTGGTGCAAACTCCCGCCGTCTCGGACGGCCGGAGCAGTGCGGTCGTACCCTTACTGCGAGGACTTGGTCGGACCGGTCTCGACGGTCAGCAGGGGAACCTGCGCGCGCAGGGCCGCCTCCCGCCGTTTGCGTTCCTTGAGGATTTCCGCTTCCTCTACCAGCGTCTCCAGATCCCTAAACCGTCGGTGCTCCGAGGCAAATCTGACGTAGGCAACATCGTCCAGGCGCCGCATCCGATCCATCACTTGGCCGCCGATTTGCAACGTACTCACTTCGCGGTCGCCGCGACCTGTGACTTCCCGCTCCACATCGGCGACGATCCGCTCCAGATCGTCCATGGACACCGGGCGCTTGCCGCAAGCCTGGACCAACCCCCGCAGGATTTTGCTGCGGTCGAACGGCTCCCGACGTCCGTCGCGCTTGACAACCATCACCGGAATGAGGTCCGTCCTCTCGTAGGTGGTGAACCGGCGGTCACACTTCAGGCACTCCCGGCGCCGGCGGATGGACGACCCGTCGTCGACCGGCCGGGAGTCCAGAACCTTGCTTTCCTCGTGGGAGCAGTACGGGCAGCGCATCAGGTGTTTTACCCCACAAGATGTGGGGTGCCTCCCGATTCTATTTCCCTAGCTGTAGTACTGTCAACGCCGGATTTTCGACGATTTGAGGGCGAAAACCTGTGGCTGTGGATAACTTGCTTCTCCAGACATCCCCGGCGGGGGATTCGGGGGTTCCCTGCCTACCCCCCTGCCGTTTGCTCCCCCACAACCGCCCGGACGGCCACCGCCAGCGCCATTGCCCCAAACAGACCCGCAGATGCCACGGCGAGCGCTAGGTGGGCGGGGGTGAGGGATCCCAGGAGCAGGCCGCGCAAGGCGAAGATCGGGCCTAGGGAGGGGATGAGGTATGTCCAGGCCGACCGGTCCCATCCCTCCAGGAACGGCGCGGCCATCGCCGGGAGCGTCGCGCCGAGGTACAAGGGGGTGAAGAGCTGCTGAGCCTCCCTCATGCTGCGGGCCAGGAGGCTCAGGGCGAGCTGTGCCGCGCTCAGAAATGCCACGAGAGAGCTCGAGACGACAACTAACCACACCGTGGACCCAAGGGAAAGGGACACCGATGTTCGGCCGAGGTCGGCGAGCCCCCACGCCGCCCCTACCCGTAAGCTGACCAGGGTCGCCGCGATCACCATCACGACTGCGGCGAGCGAAGTCGCCAGCACTGCCAGGAACTTACCGGTGGCCACCGCCCCGCGCGAAGGGGGAGTTAGAAGAAGGGCGTCGAGGGTCCTGCGCTCTCGTTCTCCGGCGCCCACATCTAACGCGGTGTGCTGGCCACCCAGCGACGCCCAGATGGCGATGAAAAACGGCAGAAGCCCAGCCAATAGCGCTCCGCCTAATCGCCGCCGGTCCGCGACGCTGCGAGATGCGATCTGAACCGGCGTAAGATCCCGGCGCGAGATGCCCCGCTCGAGCAGATGCTGAATGGTCAGTGTCGCGGAGTAGGTCGCAACTCCCTGCTGCACGCGCTGGTAGGCCATCACCGATCGGGGTTCGCTTTCGTCAAAGAAGACCGTGACTTGTGCGTCGCCTGCGACCACGCGAGTGCCGAACCCGTTCGGAATCTCCAGGACGGCGTCCACCTTCCCGCGTTGCAACGCTTGGACCGCCTCAGAGACCGAAACTACCTCGATGTGCTCCTGTTTCGCCACCGTGCTGACGAGCTCCGGAGCCGCCGCTGAACCGATCACGGCAATGTGAGAGGCTGCGGTTTCGCGCTGCTGGCGCTGCCGGGACGCGAGATACGGCACCCCCAGCGTCACGAGCGGCATCAGGACCACCGGCAAGAGCAACGCGATAATCAGCGTGCGGCGATCGCGCAGTGTCTCCACCATCTCCTTGCGAAAGATCGCCCACACCTGACGACCGGCACCGCGCATGGCTAAAACCTAACGGGGGTGATATCCAGGCGCACGACACTCACCACGAAGATGGCAAGCAGCACCGCTCCGATGATGTACCGTCCGGGGCTCACCGGGGAGACGTCGTCTAACGGGCCAGGGTGCGCTCGCCGGACACCCGTCAGCATCACCACCAGGAGCGCTGCCATCAGCCAGTACCGGAGCGCAAACGCCGCCAGGACCGCAAGCCAGGAGACAATGAAATGCCGGCGGGCTCCGAGCAATGAGCGCACCACGTGGCCGCCATCGAGCATCCCAGAAGGCAGCAAGTTCAGACTCGTCACGAGCAATCCGATCCAGCCCGCGTACAAGATGGGGTGCATCAGCAAAACCTGCCCCTCTTTGGGATGGACGAACAACTGCGTGATCCACTGCACCAGCAAGGGATCGGGATAGTTCACCAATGTCTGGCCGGCCATGGCAGAGGGGCTCAGCACAAACGACGCGCGCACGCCGACGATCACGACCGCGACGGCGACCAGGAAACCTGCGATCGGACCGGAGGCCCCCAGATCGATCAGCGCGTCGCGGTTGGGTGCGGGCTCGCGCGTGACGATGACGGCCCCCATCGTGCCGACGGGGGGGACCATGGGGATGAAGTAGGGCAAGCTGGCATCGATCCCCCGAAGAATAGAGATGACCTTGTGCCCCATCTCGTGTACGACCAGGATGAGCATCAGCGAGAGCGAAAAGGCGAGCCCGCCTGCGACGGCGCTGGGGATCAATTTGGAGCTCACGAGGTCGACCGCCATCACGTAGCCGGATAGAAACGTCGTGCCGAGCGTCGCGACGAACAGCAGCACGTTCACCGGCCAGCGCCACTGGGCCCGGGGCGGCTTCGGCAAGAACGCGACCACCGGATGGCCGTCACGCATGCGCAGGAGAGGCAGCACTCCGGTGGGGTCTAGGCGGGCTCGCAGCGCGAGAAATCGCTTCTTGCTGTCGGGGGGCAGGTCGACGGTGAACGCCGGTCGTCCGCCGTCATCCACGTGGCCGGTGACGGGAAAGTAGTCCGCCACCACGCGCGAGAGGTTCTCGATTGCCGAACTGGGCTCAAACACGGCTAGCCTCTAGCGTACGGCGCGGCGGCGCCAAAGAGAAGGGGGGACGGCTGCGCCGTCCCCCGCCGAGATATCCCTCTGCAACCCGCGCGGTGTGCTTTTCAGCGCCGGCGGAGAAACGCTGGAATGTCGAGGTCGTTGATCAACGCCTTCACGCCATCCTCGATCGCCTCGGGACTGTCGGCCACCTTCTCCGACGGCTTGCGTCCCGCATCGAAGCCGGTGGCGATCACGGTGATCCGGATTTCGCCGTCGATCTTGTCGTCGATCACGGCCCCGAAGATGATGTTGGCATCTGGATCAGCCGCGTCTTTGACGATCTGCGCGGCCTCGGAGACCTCAAGCAGGCCTAGGTCCAGCCCACCGGTGACGTTGATCAGGACGCCGCGGGCGCCTTCCATAGAGGTCTCTAGCAGCGGACTGCTGATCGCCGCCTGGGCCGCCCGGATCGCGCGATCCTCGCCCGTCGCCACGCCGATCCCGATCAGCGCCGAGCCAGCCTCGTGCATGATCGTGCGCACGTCGGCGAAGTCCAGATTAATCAGCCCCGGGACGGTGATCAGGTCCGCGATCCCCTGCACGCCTTGTCGCAAGACGTCATCGGCCGTGCGGAAGGCTTCGACGACCGTCGCCGTGCGGTCGATGATCTGCAGCAGCCGGTCGTTGGGGATCGTGATCAAGGTGTTGACCTTGCCTTTGAGGTTGCGCGCGCCTTCATCGGCCGCCTGCGATCGCCGGCGGCCCTCAAACACGAACGGCTTGGTGACCACCCCGATGGTCAGCGCTCCCAGCTCGCGCGCCACTTCGGCGACGATGGGAGATCCCCCCGTCCCGGTGCCCCCGCCCATGCCGGCGGTGATGAACACCATGTCGGCGCCTTCTAAGACCTCGAAGAGATCCTCTTTGCTCTCCTCAGCGGCCTGCCGTCCGACTTCGGGATCGCCCCCGGCCCCGAGGCCCTTGGTGAGTTTGCTCCCGATGTGAATCTTCTTGTCGGCGTTGCTCATCGCCAGGGCCTGGGCATCCGTATTGATTCCAATGAACTCGACCCCGCGCAGCCCCGCGCTGATCATGCGGTTGACGGCATTGCTGCCGCCGCCGCCCACGCCTACCACTTTGATTGCCGCGTATCGGCGCAGATCGCGATCAATGTGCCCCATAACGATGACCCCCTTCGCTGCTGTGTGAGCGCTGCGTCGCGTGCACTCCCGTGGTGCGATCACGCCCCATGAACCATCTCCCGCAACCAGCCGCGCATCTTACCGAAAATTCCGTCGCCGTTTGTCGTGCGGACCATCTTGGATCCCCCATGGCGGACGCCATACAGCACGAGTCCCACGCCGGTGGCATAGATGGGGCTGGCGACTGCGTCCAGCATC
>Ga0099794_10000425_pt1 | contig 14101 bp, 21 predicted proteins | sample Rivendell_Oct201_10_FD_77320 | JGI IMG/M metagenome (GOLD analysis project Ga0099794, IMG submission 77320) | Vadose zone soil microbial communities from the Eel River Critical Zone Observatory, Northern California, USA -... | ecosystem: Host-associated > Plants > Roots > Rhizosphere > Soil ... | reverse complement strand
ATTGTAACCAAACTAATGATGTATGTCCCACACTTCGACACATTCGAAACCATCGAAGTGTCCTGGATTAGTCTCTCTCCACAAGACTACTGCATGTCCCCACATATTATCGTGTTGGTATGAGACAGTGTAGATGATTGCAGGAACTGGCCAGTGTGGTTCGATTGAACCACTCGGATCATGTCCGCGCACATAGTATTGTGCGCTTTCTCCGCGTTCGTGGCTTTCCCATACAGTGTCATGCGCAGTCTCTGCAATCTCTGCATACTTCATTGTGGACATTACAGTTCTCCCTTCATGTTGTCTAATTCACAACGATACCACGCACACACCACAACCAAGCCAACCCAACAACAGAAGAATGTAAGCATCACGTCTCTCCCTTTCAACAATCACACTCTGCCTACCAACTATGTTCATACTAAGGCATGAATAAGGTATTGTCAACCACACTTAGGGTGATATTGTGTTACAATCATATAAAAGCCATGTCCAATGCACATGGCAACATTAAGGCAGAACCCCCTATACCACTCGCATGCTCGTTAGCGGCGCAACCTATAGGTATAACCTATGTTATTAACCTATCTATAACCTTACAACCCTACGTATAACCTACAATGTATCCTCACTTAACACTACGTACTATACTACTTAACATAGTAAACCTAACGTACCGCAACCTAAAGTCAACCTTATAATCTATGTCTTATCTAGATTATAGCCTAGGTTGTAGAACGAGCATCTTGCGAGTGGAGCGAGCATTTCTACCAATGCGAGCAGACCACCCCGGCCACACCCGGTACAAGGGGGTTAGGGGGTTGACATGGGGGCCGCGAATCACTCGAAATATTTATCTAACATATTTTTATGAAATAATAAATATGGTGTTGACATAAAATTTATAAGAAAGGAAACAAATGCAAAAGCCTAATCTAACTAGAGCCAAGGATATTCTAAAGAACTATAGAGAGTATGCTATTAACGACCTCGCTAGGTACTCTAGGAAGCCCGTACAGAAGAGTTTAGGATATGGGAGCTAGGGTAGTAGCTTAGATGAATAAAACGTATCAGTGGCCTTCTAATACGCCACTTCCTGAAGACTTAGGATGTCTAATAGATATGATGGCTGGTAAGCCAAGAGAATATCTTGGTAAGCGTCCACCAGGAGAACTAAATAGTTATGAGAAATACAATAGAACAGTATTGGCTACGTCTAATACTAATGTTCCACATATGGCATAGAAGGTACAGTCCAGTGCTATTTAGACGCTGGATTTGACTTTCAAATAAAAGTATGTTATACTACGCATTCGTCTAGACATCTCTTTGTAACATCTACGGAGATATTATATGCACCACGTGCATACCAATAAAATAAAAATAGAATTACATATAATTCTAGAAAGGTTACACATCATGCTCGCTGATCTCAACGCAGCTATTACTCTAATCGAAACTGCAGTCGCTGCGGACACCATCACTGAGAATGCTGCTGCAGCACTTCTCACCCTGTTGGGTGCAAGTTCCACTGCTGGAGTTACAGACCCGGCAACCCTTGCTCGTCTGTCTGCTATCTCTGCAACGATCAACACTAACAACGCCATGCTCAACGCTGCCGTTAAGGTTAACACTCCTACGAGTACCCCTTCAGCTACAACCTTCTCACCGTCTGTGACTTACGTACAGGGCGCTCTGGTTGTCTTTACTGACGGTATGACTTACTCTTCAAACGCCTCTGGTAACGTTGGTAATACACCGTCGTCTACCTCCACGTTCTGGACGGTTACGTCTGCTCCTATGATTCAGGCTTGGGTGTCTACTACGACATACAACATGAATGATAAGGTCCTCTTGGACGGAGTTCTGTATACCTCGAAGATTGCTAATAACATTGGAAACCTTCCCAGTGCTGTTACAACTGCCTGGTCTGCATCCTAACCACTATAAACAAGGAAAGCCCCCTTAACCGGGGGCTACCTTAATAATGGCTTATACATTTTCAACTATTAATAGCGGTTCTGATAGCAGCTCAACATACACTGCTAACATAAACATAGGACCAACTATAAGTCCATTTATAATTGTTGCATCTGCTATTCAGAATGGATTTACAGTAAACAGTCCAACTCTTACTGTTGGAGGTATCTCTCTTAATCTAGTTGCGCAAGACTCAGTTAATAATCCTCTTTTAGTTATATTCTCAGGAATAGCAACAGGTTTATCAGGAACTCAGAGTTTTGTATTACCTAACGGAGGACCTTTCACTACAAGAACCTTATGTGTCTGGTATACTTCAGATAACATTAGTCTTAACCAGGCTTCTAATGGTCCTAGTCCATCAGTATTTAATGTTAATACTGGTGATTATATATTCTCAATAGCGTTTAATAATCCAACATACAGTACCTCTACAGTTCCACCTAGTAATACCCATCACTCTATTGGCGGTGTCTTTAATGAAGTTGGAGCAGATTGGACAATAACATCTTCAAATCCAATCTTTAATGTTATTTCAGATATACCTGAACAAATAGCAGCAGTCTATAGAACTATAATAACTACTACAGCTACAGGCGGTAGACAAGTATGGGAGCAAGAGTTAGATGATTTAACCTTAGCATCTCATAAATGGCATCAGCGTCTAATAGAAGCTAATAGTTTTAAGACTGGGGAAGAAATACATAGAATAGCTCAGGAATTAGGATCTAAGGGAGGTATGGCTAGAGCACAGTCTTTAACCGCTAAGCATAGATCAGACATAGCAACTAAAGCAGCACAGACAAGATGGCAATCAAACAAAAACCGCTAAGCATAAACAAGAACGCACAAACATTAGGTAAACTAGGTGGTCGTCCATCTAAGAAACCGCTAAGCATAGCAAAGGAACTAAATAATGGCATACGACCACAACATGCAAAATAACTACGATCACCTACAGGGTAAGGAAAGTCCTGCACACCTTGGATCTAAGAATTCTGAACCACACCATGCAGGCGGTGACGCCGGATGGAAGATGGCTGCTGGCAAGCCTACCAAGAACGATAACATGGGCAGTCATAAAGAATCTAAGGGTCCAGGCGGGATGGATATGTAGGTGTCTTCTTCTATTGAAGAAGCATGGAATCAAGCAATGATGAAGAAATCAAAAGGTAAGGCACAGCATAGCACTGGTCCTATACACAGTTCGTTCCCACCTCAGGCAGCGCCACAGCCGTCTTTTATGGGATCGCAGTCTGCACCCCCTGGCCAGGGGAGTCCTATGGGAATGTCTCCTGGCATGGGAATGCAAGGTATGCCCTCTATGGGCGGAGACACTGAACAACAGGGTGGATTCTAATGGTATCGTTACCAGATAAATATACATACAGGGATGCGAAAGACGGTACTAAGTACTCCGCACATACTTGTACAGATGATGGAGATGAAGGCGGAACTCGTGAAAGTGGAGCTGATCTTCGATTCGTAATTATGGATGGTGGGGATCACACTAGGTCTCATAAGACTATTAACGATCCAACGTCTAAGAACCGTGGTGCCTTGGGCACTAGTCGTGTCTAATGCCTAGTAAGTCAGCTAAACAAGCTAGAACTATGGCTGCTGCTGCACACAATCCAGCATTCGCTAAGAAAGTAGGAATACCTCAGTCAGTAGCTAAAGAGTTTAATCAAGCTGACGCTAAGAAAAGAAAGAAGAAGTAAATGTCTTTACAAAACATAGACGGTTCATACAATGTAACTATGCAGGCTACTGCTAATGTAGCAGGAGCTACATCTGCTGGTCCAATAGCAACACCTACAACTATCACATGTTTTCCTCTAGCTAACGGATACGAACTATCTGTAGCTATGGAACCTAATCAGATTTTATGGGATGATTACGGTACAGGTACTCTGGATGTAATCAATCGCTGGAATGCTGGAGTCACCGGAGGTGGTGGTAATGCCACTGCTGCTACCAATGCTGTAGGTAATACAGTTCTAGGTTCTGGTACAACTGCTAGCGGTTTCTCATACCTTCAATCACAATTCTCTTTCCCTGGTCGTAATCCAGGATATCTATTCGCACAGTTACAGACACAGGTAGAAGCCTCTCCTGTTCTTACTAATGCTTATAGGTTCTGGGGATTTGCTACTATTCCAGCCACACCTACCGCAGCTCTTCCACTGTCTAATGCCGTTGGATTTGAAATCGGTATTAACGGTAAGATGGCTGCTATTACCTTTGCCTCAGGAGGTAGAATTTTAATTAAGGATTTGTCTAGTACTGGTAATAATACTCAGCCTCTAGACGGTGCTACACACAAATATGAGATATTCTTTCGTGGTGATAATATCCTTTGGTACATTGACGCTGTCTTAGTCGCTACGACTATTACTGGTGCTCTAGGTCCAGATGTTAATACTCTTAATCTATCTTTTCTTACGGTAGCTAATACTACAGGTCCTACGTCTTCTGCTACTATTATAAGTGCACAGGTGACTGTAGGAGATACATCACGTAACGCACAGCGTATTGTAGATGGTACATATAACTGGCGGTCTGCTATGGTTACACCACAGGGACAGCAAGTCGTAGGTAATCTAACTCCTGGTACTCCTATTACAAACTCAGCTACTGGAACTACAGCAGCTATTACAGCTACTCTAGCAGGCGTTGCTAATAAGACTACTTATATTACAGGATTAGTTGTTACTACTAATAATCCAACTGCTGCAACTAATTCTACAGTTACGGTAGCTGGTACAGTGTCAGGTTCTCTTGTTTATGGTTTGAATACTGAAATTGCTGCTGCAGCTACACCTCAGCCAGCTCCTTTAGTTATTCAATTCTCATCTCCAATTCCAGCTAGTGCTGTAAATACAGCCATATCAGTGACTTTGTCAGCTTTAGGTGCTGGTGGAGTTGGTCAAGTTAACGTAACCGGATTTCAACTTTAAGGAGTTTATTATGACAATTAAAATGGTAACTTTTCCTGGACTTGCCACATCTGGAACAGTTTCTGTTCCAGGTCTTAAAATAGGGGATCGTATGATTGCTCTTCAAGAATCAAACGGAACAAGTCTTCCTATTGGAGGATGGTCTCAAATAATTACAACAGATGATCAAATTACTCAGTCAGCTACTGGTGATAATAGTTCTATTTCTTTAGTGGCTTTGTTTGAACGGGATGTTATCATTCCGTAACCAATGAATGGAATGGTTAGCTACTAATTTATTCAATGTTGTAACATCGCTAGTTATGATCGGTGGTGGTATCGCATTTGCTATGACTTTAGATCATAGACTTAAGAATATTGAGAAAGAACAAACAGAGACTAAATTATTGGTTGTTATGTCTGCACGTTTAGAGGAACGTTTAACATCTCTTTACCAGATAGTGATAAACCAAGGTAAACGGTTAGATCGAGTTGTAGAAAGAGTATATGGTCAAAGGCACGAAGAAGACGAATAGTCTCACTGATGAGCGTGAACAACATCGTATTAAAGCAGAAGGTTCGTTAGAATATTTTATAAACCTAGTACACCCTAAAAGACTGTTAGGCAACATACATCGAGAGACAATAAATTGGTGGACAAGACAAGATGCTAAATCGCACCAACTGTTATTGCTTCCTCGCGATCATATGAAATCTGCCCTTATAGCTTATAGGGTTGTCTGGGAACTAACTAAAGACCCAACATTACGTATCCTTTACATCTCTGCTAATAGCAACCTTGCTACTAAGCAGTTGAAGTTTATGAAGGATATTCTTACATCTGATACTTATCGTATTTTTTGGCCAGAAATGGTTAATAAGGATGAGTTTCATCGTGAGAAGTGGACAGAACGTGAAATATCAGTAGACCATCCTAAACGTAAAGAGGAATCTATTCGTGATCCAAGTATTTTTACAGCAGGTCTTACCAGTAATATTATTGGTCTCCATTCTGATATCACTGTTATGGATGACGTTGTCGTAACTGGCAACGCGTATACCGAAGAAGGTAGAGATAAGACTGAAACTCAATACGGACATCTGTCTTCTATTGAGTCTACCAATGCTCGTGAATGGGTAGTTGGGACTAGATATCATCCACACGATATGTATTCTAAGATCATTCAAATGATGATCGATGAATATGACCACTATGGTAATATTATTAAATCTACAGAACTATTCGAAGTAAAAGAATATCCAGTTGAAAGTGTAGGAGATGGTACAGGTGAATTCTTATGGCCTAAACAGCAGCGCTCTGATGGAAAGTGGTTTGGATTCGATGTTGAAATCCTTGCTAAAAAGCGATCCCAGTATATTAACAAGGTACACTTTCGTGCACAGTACTACAATGATCCCCACGACACGTCTAACTCTCCGATCAAAAGAGATAATTTCCAATACTATGATCCAGTTTTCTTAAACAAAGCAGGGTCTAACTGGGTATTTAAGAATAGTAGGTTAAATGTTACTGCTGCTGTGGATTTTGCTTACACTACTGGACTTAAGTCTGATTATACTTGCGTCGTCGTTGTAGGTGTTGATGGTGATCAAAATTACTATGTACTAGACATAGAACGGTTTAAGACAGATAAGATATCTGAATATTTTAATCGAATATTTAAACTGTATGAGAAATGGGCATTTAGGAAGATACGTTGTGAAACTACAGCTGCACAGATTGCTATCGTAAATGACCTTAAGAACAGTTATATACGCCCTATGGGACTGTCTCTTGCAGTGGAGGAATTCAGACCTTCCAGAGTACAGGGTAGTAAAGAAGAACGTATTTTATCAGTATTAGAACCTAAATACGCTAATAAACAGATATGGCATTACCCTGGAGGTAACTGTCAAATCTTAGAAGAAGAATTAATATTCTCTAATCCAGCTCATGATGACGTTAAGGACGCCTTAGCTTCAGCTATAGACTTTGCACAGGGACAAGCTCCCTTAAATATATTTAGGACCATGAAACAAACAGCACAAATCTTTAACTTTCATAATAAATTCGGCGGTGTCTCGTGACAGAATTATACCCCGAAGGTGTAAAACTATGTCCCAAGTGTGACTCCATTAACAAGAAAAGTAATACACGTTGCTGGTACTGTAGGCATGTATTTTAATGACTGGTAAGGTACTCGAACTAAGTAATATTATATCTCCTGATCAATTAGCCACTCGTCTTACAGAGCGGTGGATACAGTGGGATACTCTACGTCAAGTTAAGAAGACCGATTGGGAGGAAGTCCGACGGTATGTCTATGCCACAGATACGTCTGTGACTACTAACAATCAATTACCGTGGAAGAATAAGACTACAGTTCCAAAACTGTGTCAGATTAACGATAATTTGTATGCTAATTACATTGCTACAATGTTTCCAACACAGGCTAAGAACGTTATTTGGGAAGCTAATGAACTAGACTCTGCCTCTGTACAGAAACGTGATGCTATTGAAAACTATATGACTTGGTGTATGGATCAACCAAACTTCAAGACAGAAATAGATAAACTGGTTCTAGATTATATACATTTTGGTAATACATTTGGTACAGTTGAATGGGTAGATAAGCGTGTAGAATTAGAAGATAAGACACAAGTAGGATTTGTAGGACCGTCTATACGACGTATCTCTCCGCTTGATATTGTCTTTAATCCTACTGCAGAAGACTTTATTTCTTCTCCTAAGATTGTACGATCAATCATATCTCTTGGCGAACTTAGAGATTTACTAGATAGGATGACTAATGATGCCAACAGGGAAACGCTTGAGAACCTTTACAAATATCTTACTGAGATTCGCTTCCACGCCCGTACTTTTCAGGGCGATTGGATACAACGGGACCATCTCTACCAAATGGATGGCTTCACGTCCTTCAGAGCTTACCTCCTTAGTGAATTCGTGGAAATATTAACATTCTATGGAGATTGGTATGATTTCTATACAGACCATTTCGAAAAGAATAGGGTAATTACAGTAATTGACCGTCATAAGCTCATTAGTAATCTCGCTAATCCTAGCTACTTCGGCTATCCTGCTATCTTCCATTCACCTTGGAGACGGAAAGTTGATAACCTTTGGGGTATGGGGCCTCTCGATAATCTCATTGGCATGCAGTACCGTCTTGATCATCTCGAAAATATGCGGGCTGACGTAGTAGATCTTACTACATATCCAGTACAGAAGATTAAAGGATTTGTTCAAGAATACACCTGGCAGCCTGGAGAGAAGATCTTTATGGGTGAGGAAGGTGATGTCGAACTAGTTCAACCACAAACTAGTATTGTTAATGCTAACTTTGAGTTAAAAGAACTCAAAGAAGATATGGAAGTTATGGCTGGTGCTCCTAAGGAAGCAATGGGCTTTAGAACTCCAGGTGAGAAGACTAAATACGAAGTACAGTCTCTTGAGAACGCTGCTGCTCGTATATTCCAGAATAAAATTAAACAGTTTGAAGAACAGATAGTAGAACCATTACTTAATGCAATGCTAGAGCTTGCTAAACGTAATATGATTGGTACTACTGCAATTAAAGTGTTTGATGATGAAACTAAGGCTATGTCTTTCCAAGAGCTTACTGTGGAAGATATAACAGGTATTGGTCGTATTAGACCTATGGCTGCTAGACACTATGCAGAACAAGCTCAGTTAGTACAGAACCTTACACAACTCGCATCATCTAATCTATGGCAGACAGTTCAACCACACTTTAGCGGAGTTAATCTTGCTAAGATGTTTGAACGTAACTTTAACTTAGAAGAGTTTAAGATTGTATATCCTTACGTTGCTTTGACCGAGCAGATGCAAGGACAACAGCAAGCTATGGTTCTAGAGCAAATGATGCATCAACAGAATATGACTGCTACAGGTATAGGACATGACTACGATATGCAGCCTGCAGGTAATCAAATACAACCCCAGACCGGAGGGCGATAATGTTAATAGGATGGACAGCCCATCTTAAGGAAGAAGAAAAGGATTCGTTTCGTAATCGTGTATGGCGTGCTAAGCCAGTGCTTGACCGAGTTAATGATCTAATCGATCTAGAACTCAAAGCTGTAGATGATACGGAACGTGATCCTAAAGCATATGATAATCCAGCATGGCCATATAAGCAAGCTTATAAGAACGGTGTACGTTCTGGATTGTCTATTATTAAACAACTTGTAGACCTAAGCAAGCAACAGAAACCAAGTAAGGAAGAATGACCGATAACCTTCTAAACAGCGAAGATAGCGCTGTACTCGACCCGAGTAAAAACTATTTACCAGAGCTTGTCGGAGAAGGCAAGAAGTTCAAGACCCCTGAAGATCTTGCATACGGTAAAGCTCAATCAGACTCCTATATTAAAATCCTTGAACGCCAGATGGACCAATTGAAGGCAGATTATGAGGAAGCTCGTATAGAAGCTATATCCCGAGCCAGAGTGGAAGAGCTTGTTAATAAGCTCAATAATCCTAGTCCAATACAACCCCAAGTGACTAATGATCAAACAAAGCCTGAGATAAATATGACCGAGATAGAAGCTTTAATGTCCAGAAAGATTCAGGAAACTGAAATAAATAAAAGACACAAAGAGAATTTAGATATGGTCAAAGCTGAACTCGAAAAGAGATTCGGTAATAATCTTGAGAGTCATCTCAAAGAAGTAGGACTCGATGGAGAGTCTGCTGCACAACTAGCTAAGGTTAATCCTCAGCTCGTTCTAAAGGCCCTAGGAGTAGATAAAACTTCTCAGCCTTATAATACAGCACCTCCTCGAAACACCTCTGTAGCGTCTCCTAATAAGTATACTCCTCAACGGACATGGTCTTATTACCAAGAGATGTTTAAGGCTAATCCTTCTTTGAAAATGGATTCTCGAACTAACGTCCAAATGCAGAAAGATTACATCTCACTAGGCGAAGCCTTTGAAGATGGCGATTTCAATCGATTTGGAAAATATTAATATTAACAGTTAAATCTATTGATTTAACGTAGGAGAAATTAAATGGCTGGCTTTATGGATGCCAACACCAATTTCCTCTTGCGGACTAATCTTTGGTCTCGTCAGATCAAAGAGCTTCTGCTTGACGAATTGAATGCCATGAAATTTGTCCGCATTATCTCAGACTTCCCCGATGGTCAAACTCTGAACATCCCGTCGATTGGCGAAGCAGAAACTGCCGACTTTACTGAAGGTCAGGCTATCAAGTACAATGCGATGGATACTGGTAACTTCCAGTTCGTCTTCGATCAGTACAAGTATTCTGCTAACGCAATCTCCGAGAAGTTCAAGCGTGACTCATTCTATTCGCAAGATGTTATTGCAGCCTTCGTGCCGCGACAGCATCGTGCTCTAATGGAAGCTGTCGAGACTAACATTCTCGCTAAGGCTAATGCAGGACAGGTTACAGGCAACGAAAATATTATCAACCTTGCTCCGCATCGTTGGGTTGGAACCGGTACTTCTAGTGCTATTACGTTTCAGGACTTTGCTGCAGTGGACTATGCCCTTACGAAGGCAAACGTTCCTCTGGTGAACAAGATTGCCATTCTCGATCCGTCTGCGATCTTTACGCTCCAGACTCAGACGAACATGGTTAACTTGCTTACGCCTATGCCTCTGTGGGAAGGTGTCATTAAAGAAGGTGCTGTAAATGGATTTAAGTTCCGTTTCAATATCTTTGGTTACGACATTTATCAGTCTAACTATCTTCCTTCGATTGCATCTGAAACTATTACTCGTGGTGGTACTGCTCTTTCGGTAACGAATGGTGTTGCTAACTTCTTCTTCTCTGCTGCTCCTGGCGACACTCTTCCTTGGGTTGGTGCTTTCCGTCAGTTGCCTACAGTGTACTCGGAGTTTAATAAAGATCTACAGCAGGAAGAATATCTGACTATCGCAGAATATGGCTTCAAGCTTTATCGTCCTGAGAACATGGTTACCATTCTTACGAACACTACGGTTGTTCCGAGCTAATAGGAGAATATTATGGTCGCAGGTTATTGGGTTAATCAAGACGGTCTTGTGTTGCAGTATGGCACACAGAAGGCCGTTCCCGAAATGGGAGGTGACTACCTTATTTACGGTGAAATCCGTGAAGTTGAGCAGTACATTCCTCTCGTCCCCACTACGTGGGGTTCTGGTGGTGTCGCCCAGGGCGCTCCACCCACTTCTCTAACGTTTGTTGGAACAGGTACGTCTCTACAGGCAGGCATTCAGTCTTTGACTCAGATGTTTCCTCTACAGCTTACTGCTCCTCAGACAGCATCTGGTAGTGCTCTGACACTTACAAATACTCAGCTCTTTATTGAGTCTGTGTGGCTTGAAACTGTTCAGGTTATTGCCCCTACATCTAATACAATGACTGTTGGTCTTGTTACGTCTACGGGTGGTTCTACTCCTGCTTATGTGCAAATTGCACCTAACGCAGGTTTTCAAATCATTGGAACTAGTGCTGCTACAGGTTTGTCTCTTGGAGCTACTATTGCTCCGATTGGTACTCAGGTAGAGTTTAATATTCCTGGTGCAACTGGTACTGTTTATGGCGGTGGTGTTCCTACTGCTACTACTGGTAACGGTGGTGCATGGATTGGTGCTGTTCCTGCAGTGACTACTACACTTCCCACAGGAGCACAAACTCCTCTTGCTCAGGAAGCGTGGATTTCAACACTTACCAATGGTGCGTTTACTTCTGGTCTTCTGAAGCTACGTATTCGTTATAACATCTACGGTAACATCAGTTACTAATTGATTATAACTGGGTGAATAGTTTTTATTGTTTCCCTATTCTTTGTGGCTGTTAAAGCAGAACAATGTCAGACAGCCAACCAGTTTAATTAATAGAAAGGATATAAATGACTGATTTTTCTAAACGAGTAGATATGGGTGGAGACGATGTAATCTTCAATTCTATTATGTATTCATCTACTCCTGGCGGCTCAGTTGCTAGAGTTATTGATGTTAATGGACCTACTCCTACTGTTAATTCTACTACAGCAGGTACTTTAACTTTTGCTATGATGCTTTCAGGAATGTACTGTGCTACTAATGCTGCAGCTACTACTATTACATTAGACACTGCTGCTAATATTGTCGCAGGTTTGAATACTAGTTATTCTGGAGCACAAGTTGGAGATACTATTGTATTTACTATTGCTGCTTCAGCAGGTGGTGTTGGTACTCTGACAATAGGTACTGGTAATACTCTTAGTACAGGATCTGTTGGTACAGTTGCTGCAAATACGCAGAGAACATATCAACTTAAGGTTACTAATGTTACAACTCCAGCATGCACGGTGTATTGCTAAACTAAATGGCTGAGAATATTACACTCAATCCCGTAGCTACGTTTCAGAACGACACTACAGCAGTAAACACTGTAAATACTAATAACACAACTATTACTACAGCGTTTCAAGATGTACTGTCTCTAAGCGGGCAGTCACCTAACCAAATGAAAAGTGCATTAGACATGAATTCATTTCCTATTATGAATCTACCTCCTCCAGGTAGTTCTAATAGTCCAGCTAGGTTGATTGACGTAACTTCGACTAATCCTATTACTATTTCTCTGTCTCTTGCTGGAGATGTCACTGCCCCGGCATCCTCTGGCGTTCTTACTACTACAGTAGCTAAAGTTAATGGAGTTAGTTATCCTACTACTCCTTCAACTAATACTGTTCCAGTAGTTACTTCTTCAAACACTATTACTTACCAACAAATTAACAATGCACAGATTGCAGCAGGTACAATAACTTCTGCTAATATTGGAACTAACGTAGTCGGTAATACTAATATACGACAAGGAGCAGCTCGTTCTGTAATAGGTGTTACAGGTAATGCTACTGCTAACGAAGCAGATATTCAAGGAACTACTCGACAAGTCCTTGCAGTTAATACTGCTGGTACTGGTCTTGTCTTTGCACAACCTCAAGGTGATCAACTTTTAGGTACTATTACTAATGATGCAGCTACTGCTGGTAATATTGGTGAGTATATAACATCTGTTATAAATTCTCCTGGAGTTACTCTATCTAATAATGTGGCGTCTAATGTAACATCTATCAGTTTAACGGCAGGTGATTGGGATATATCAGGTGCTGTATATTTTACTCTAACTGGTTCTAGTACTGCAGTAGTTGGAGGTGTAACTACAATATCTGCAACTCAAGCTTCCGCTCCAGGTCAATTTTATCAATATAATTCCTCAGCACTTGCAGATACTTTTTCTACTGCTCCTGTTAGTTCTTTTAGATTAAGTTTAAGTACAACTACTATTGTATATTTAACTGCTTTGTGTATTTTTTCTACTGGAGCCACAACTGCATTTGGTGCTATAAACGCACGTAGAGCACGATAAATGGCTATTAACGTATCTCTTGCTCAACTTACTACGCTTAACAACACGTCTATCTTAGGACAGATTAATTCTAATAATGCTATCATTCAGACTGCTTTAACAGATGCTGTGTCTAGATCAGGACAGTTACCTAATAATATGCAGTCTCCATTAGATATGAATAGTAATCAGATATTTAATCTACCTCCTCCTGCTACAGGTAATTCTCCAGCAAGACTTAACGATGTAACAAGTACAACTATTCCAGTGTCTTTTCCTACTCTTATAGGAGATGTAACTGGAAGTGTTAATATTAGTACGGGTAATACTACAACTACAGTACAGAACGTATCTACAGCAGGATCTATTAAATCATCGGCTATGCCAGCTTTAACAGGTGATGTAACTACATCTGCAGGTAGTGTTAATACTATTGTAGGTAAAGTGAATGGAGTTGCTTATACTTCAAGTCCTAGTACAAATACTGTCCCTGTAGTAACGGGAGCTAACACAATAACTTATGAAACGGTTCCTGGTTCTGCTATATCAACTAATACTATAGCTAACAGTAATTTAACTCAAGCAACGTCTAATACCATTAAAGGTAATCCTACTAGTTCTACTGCTAACGTTACAGATACAGTAGCTCCAGTGTTAGGTAATAATGGTGGTACAGGTGGTTCCGTCACACTTAACGGAGCTACATCTGGAAGTTGTATTGTAAAGGTTGCTGCCGTTGCAGGTACAGGTATTAATTTTCAACTACCTCCTACAAATGGTTTGAATACTAATAT